>MTBK01153801.1_pt1 | contig 62189 bp, 65 predicted proteins | sample 1535981 | NCBI WGS metagenome assembly MTBK01 (sample SAMN06109225, study PRJNA356200) | anaerobic digester metagenome | isolation source: biogas reactors fed with pig manure or primary and secondary sludge | place: Spain | collected 2016-06-30
CTATAATCAGGGCATGATCTACTGTAGGCATGTCAATTCCTTCGTCAAGGCACTTTATGGAAACCAAGATTCCGCCGACGGATGTAAACCATGCGAGAGCAGACTGATGGTCACCACTCATTGAACTGTAATACTCAATAGGATGAAGCCCTATTGTAACCAATGCTTCCATGACTTCCTTTAGTTGCTCGGTGTCCTCACAATACACAAGCCAACGTTGCCCTTCTTTATAGAACTCTTTGAAAGTTTCAATCGCAAGGTGAAGTTTATTTTGAGCTTTCTTGGCAATCTTTGAGCGTTGAATGATCATCATTTTAATCTTGTCACTAATTATCTTTTCACCGGCTTCATTTACTTTGCCACGTGCAATTTCGAACCGAATTCTCGATGTTGCTGTTCTCCACGCATCAGCTTCGTCGGCAGTAAGATATACCGGATGCGGGTAATACTCATACTCCACCAAACGTCCCGCCTTAATAGCATCTTGAAGTGTGAATTTAGGCGGTATGATCTGCCCGAAGTAATCAAATATCTTTGCTGTACCTTCTGGATCCCCATAGCGATAAGGTGTCGCAGAAAGACCAAGACGTGGGCCGGAATCAATTGAAAAAATACTTGCGTTGTGCTTACTTCCTGTCTGATGTACCTCATCTGCAACGACCATGAGATGGCTTCCTTGAACGATCTTCGAGCGGAACAAGGGTGTGGCAGCTGTTTTAATTGTAGTTATGATAATACGTGATTTTAGTCCTGTATTACTTGAAGACATTCCTTTCAATCTGCCACCTCTCTTCCAACTATTGTTATTATCACCTGCAAGAAGCGTAATTGCATCAGGGATCTCTTTCATAATTTCTTTATCCCACTGTTTGAGAAGAAGGCGGCTCGGCACAATAATGATTGCAGGTTTTCCATAGCTCACATGTTTTTTTATGGCAATGATAGCAGTTATCGTTTTTCCACTACCTGTTGCATGTTCTAGAATACCACGCCTTCCATGCATTTCCCAGTTTTCTATAGCGCTTTTTTGATGCTCGAGGGGTGTACGATCGTTTGTGCAGCCTTGTTCAAAATCAATTTCATCAAGACTTTGATAGGCATACTGAATCAAACGTTTCTTTGCAGCTTCGGGAAAATTCATAACCGTCAATCCGGGAACTTTACCATCCCAGAGTTTGTTAAAATATTCCTCGTGTCGATGGACCCGTACCTCCTCGTTAGCGTCTTTCCACGTGCAGAATACTTCTATCGATTCATAGTTCGCACGCTCATGCCATCCACTCCATGTTTCATTGGCAGATCCGATAAAACTGACGGCATGATTATCATCCTTAAATAGCCCAATTTTCTCGTGGTATATTCCTTCACGAACATTTCGAAGAGCGAGTTTGATATCGAGCGCTCCGACGAGGATCAGTGTGGCAAGTATCTTTGTTTGGTTCATGCTGAAAGGCGATCCCAGCATTTGATCAATTTCCTGGTCGATGGCGTTTGCGAGCTTTGACTGACGTTCCTCATATGCTGATATGATACTTTTGGCATCATCTTTATAGATTACAGGCGAGCAAACCAATCTGATCTTACCACCACGTTTAGCGAACTCTATGACTGAATCACCAATAATAAGATAGATTGTGGACTTGAAATAGCCAACGGCCCTATCATATGCATTCGAATGCTTAAAACAGGGCTTGTAGAAATCCTCAATCGGATTGCATTGGCCTGTTCGGTAGGACTGCGCCAGATCAAGGGACAATAATCCGGTATGCTCATCAATTGCATAACCCATAAAATCCTTACGCCTCTCTTACATTACACTTATTCTATCTGCGGCAATCAGATCCAATACTTTCCCTTCGTGGTGTTAAGCGATCAAATCTTGCTCTTGACCCTGCTATATATATTTGTTCCGCCTCTATTGAAATCCATCTTCTTTCCAACTTCTCTGCTACAGCTCCTGTAGTATTTGATCCAGCGAATGGATCAAGTACTAAATCACCTGGCTCAGTCAGAAATTGAATCATGAATGCTGCAAGATCGCTCGGCATTCTTGCTGGATGTGCCGGCAGATTATTTTCCTTACAGTAGTTCGTGTATCTTGCATTCCACATACTGTTAGAAAATTGGAGTAGGCTTTCAGGGTATTTCTCCAGTTCAGCCGCCTCGATGACGCTCGGTGATATGGATCCACCATGATTTTTCAAAAAACCGGTTTCACTAATAATGTGGCCAGATGGACGCCGTCCGCTATTATAATTCTGTTTCTTAAGAAGATTCTTCATGGCAACGCTATATGGCGTCAGCACCCTACGATTGTCTGCCTTTGAATTTGCATCTTTTGACATCCACCATACGTGAGTGAAAGAATCCTTAAGTCGTATTCTTTCAACTGCTACCCATTGAACTGGGCTGGGAAGTCTGGTCGGATTATGCCAAATTATGTGTTGGCAAAGCTTAAGGTCAGCTGCATCTTGGAAGCCAAGCAGTGTTCTCAATGGGAGTGTAGACATTTCAGGAAATCCCTTTATCCAGGAGTTACCCAGTTCTATTACAACAGAACCACGTGGCGCTAAAAGTTCAGCAATTGGGACGGCTAGACTTGTAAACCACGCAAGATAATCATTCCCAGTCCTATTGCCATATCTTTTCTTAGTCTCAATCGGATATGGTGGTGAGGTAAAAACTAAATCCACCTTCCCTTTACATCCACTAAGCGGCTTCCGTTTTAGTGCGGATTCTATTGTTCCGCGCCACATTGATCCTAATTTTGTTGAATATGATTTCTGAATCACTAAACTTACATCTCCAAACAATTTTTGTATGCTCTAAATGATATCAAGTACGTAATTTTTCAGTTGGCGGATATTGCAGATTGAATATATGTTTTAAAAACTGCCTATGCATTAAATTCTTCGATTTAGAAAATACCATTTTAAACCAATGCCACGCCCCCAGGCTTTAAAGTTTAAACCCCATCAGGCTGAGCATGCCCAGCTCTTCCTTGCAGGCCTGGCAGAGATTCTGATCGTCAAGTTCGCCGGATGAAGCCTCCAGGAGTTCGCCTAAAATCTCCGCCGCATTCTTCATGTCGTTTTCCTGGATGGGTTGTCCGCAGTTGCTGCATGTCTTCATACACCTATCCTCTTGATTATTCAAGGGTTCATCAGGCTATTTTTGCAGGGCTGTTTATTAATTCCCTGTGGACGCGATATTAATAGAGCATTCTCTTGAAGTCCGGATCGTCCGCAATGATTTTAACCATGGCGTCAATCATGCCGTATGCGCGTTTTTCCAGAATCGCTAGATCGTCTGTCCGGGCATCAGGCGCTTTCACCGTATAGGTTTTCTCGTAAAACTGCCCAGTTTTGTGAAAAGCACATGGAATTTAATTCCCCTGTCAGTGACGGAATGGAAGGTCATGGTTCGACAGTGCCCGTCTTGAGTTTATCGAAGGGCTACGCATGACCACGTCTATTTATGGTGCGCGACAACGTTTTTCTTCATTTCACAACCTCCCACTGTCCCGTCTTTTTGCCGCCTGTGCGCCGCAATATACCTTTACTCTTAAGTTTGCTGGTATTGTAGCGGATACCGATTTCCGTCAGTTTTAATTGTTTTGCCATCTCTTTTTGTGTGATCGATGGATTAGTTGCAATCAGTTTAATGACAGCTTTTTCCGTAATGGATAAATCTTTATCGATAGTCTTATCGATAGCCTTATCGATAGTCTTTCCCGTAGCCTTATCCGAAGTTTTATCCGGGCTGGAATAGGAGGGTCTGTTAAACGCGGCGATGAAGAGCTGGGCGACTTCGCTGAATTGGACGGTGGGCTCTTCGGCAAGGATGAGCCGCATGCCCCGCCCCCAGGTTTCGACCATCTGAATCCGGCGAAGTAATTCTGCAATTAGGGGATTTCTGCGCTGAGACACATTGCCTTTGCGAATCTTATCAATGGTCAGACCGCCATACAATGTGCCGGGATTGCGAATTTCCACGCGATTCTTGAAAATGGCTATCTGCACATAATCCGGATCGTGATAGTTCCGATGACAGAAGGCGTTGATAATCGCTTCGCGCATTGCCGCCACCGATATCTCCGGCACATCAACCCGATAGAGGCCGTCGAGCTTCATGCCGATGTGAATATTTTTCAGAATGTATTTTTGCGCTTCTTCGATAAGCTCCAGAATATCACCGGTAAAGTCGTGCCGGTCGATAATGGTGGCTGTGTCCGTCGCGGCAAATACGGCGCACCGCACCTGCAAAGACGGTTTCCTGTCAAAAAAGAGCAAGGCGGCATTGAACAGTTGGCCGTCTTTGATCAGGCCAAGCTTTTCCAGCACGTTGGTGATGTTGTCCCAGCGAAGACCGGCGCGTTTGACGAAGGCTTTGATCTTTTTCTCGCTTAAATCTTTAATGGATGCGGCGCAAGGCTGGTTGTCCCAACGAATCGCCTCACGGTTGCGGGCAAGGATCAGGTTTTCCAATTCTTTAGCGGTCAGATGCCTGTCTTCGTCGGCAACGCGCATATAGGCTCTGCCGTATGCAAAATAAGGTTTTTCTCTTCCTGAAAAAGAGATTTTGATGCAGGTTTTGCCGCTGCGGGTTTCTTTGATGATCTGCGGGTAAATCCGGGGCTCAATGTGTGCAGCAATGGATTGCGAAATATCGCGGAGCGTCTTTTCATTGACAACAAGTCCTTCCGGCTTGCCATTGGGCGCGATACCAAACCAAAGTTCCCCCGCGCCATGCTTGTTGAGAATTGCAGATATCGAAATCAAACCATCTTTGAGAGCGGTCAGGCTTTTCTTCAGTTCAACGGTTTCACTTTCCTTAAGCCCCATATCCGATTCCCTTCAGTTCTTCGCAACATGACAACTCGACAACGCATCGCAGTTAAGATTCGGCTTCCGGTATCTGTTCACTCACCAAACCCCATCAGGCTGAGCATGCCCAGCTCTTCCTTGCAGGCCCGGCAGAGATTCTGATCGTCAAGCTCGCCGGATGAGGCCTCCTGGAGTTCTCCTAAAATCTCCGCCGCATTCTTCATGTCGTTTTCCTGGATGGGTTGTCCGCAGTTGCTGCCTGTTTTCATACACCTATCCTTTTGATTATTCAAGCGTTCATCTAAATCTGAACAATGCCTTTGGCCTAGTCTGAAAAGACTGCAAGGAGCGTGTAAAGGCTCGTGGGTATGGTCTGTAGCTGGCCATGTGTCGCGTTGTCCATGTGTCTTTATTTTGTTTGTGTCAGGGGTTTGCAGCAAAAATAGCGTCGAGGGATTGCCGCGCCTCCCGGTAAATGTGGACGGAAAGCCAGAGCGACGAAGCTTCAAGATTGTCCAGCGCCAGTTCGGTTTCCTTTCGCGACAGATGCCTATGGGCGGCATTCCAAAGGATCACTCCCAGCGACCCGTGGACTTCCATGCCCAGGAGGGAGACAAAAAGCCGCGTCGTTGAATCGTCGGTGAGAAACCAGTCCGCCTTTTTCCTGCGCGCCAGCACGAGGGCTTCCGCCTCGCCGTCATGGAGGTCTCCGGATTTTTTCCAGATCCCGGCTTCATTTTGTTCATGGGGAGAAAGGGTCTCGACGCGGAGCCATTCAGGCCAGGGATCGTTCAGATCGAGCACGGCGTGAACTTCGTCAAACACACGCGAGGGCAGGAACAGGTAGCCTGTTCGCCTGAGCAACTGCAGGGAATGAGCCTCATAAAGATGTATGATGGGTCCGGCATCACAGACGATGGTTCTCATTTGGCTGCATGAGCCTCTTTAATAGCCCACTCGATGTCTTCTCGGGCAAAACGCTCCATCAGATCCATCCGATTGCGTCGTACGAATTCTGACATGGCTGCCAGGACGACATCCGGCTCGGACAGGAAAAATCCCGCCTTCACATAATCGTTAATGCATTCGGCCAGATGGTCCGGCACGGTGACCGATAGTGTCTTCATGAGCGACCGTCTCCTTTCTGAAAATTACCTTGATTTTCTTATCATTTTTCTCTGTTATCCGCAAGCGCCGCCAAGCTCTGATTTCTGTATGTATGTTTTTTTATTCCTCCTTATTCAACTTCCCCAGTCTCACTGTGGCGCTTGTCTTCTCTTCCTGGTACTTCACAAGCTTGTTGAGAACATCCTTGTCCCATTCCCCGCTCCGCACGATTTTCTTTAGAGCGAAAATATCAAGATCCTCGACTTCACCCCACAGGCCTTCTTCCTTGAGCAGCTTAATCAGTTCTTTCCTCTCCGCGGTTTGCTTTGCCGGGAATGTAATGTTCTTGCTAATGGAAACGGACGCTTTTTTGTCGGAGCCGAAGACTACCTCCACGCCGATTTGTTGTGCGTAGTCGATGAGCTCCTGCTTTATCGCGTCGATTTTTGCTTCCAGCTCTTTCTTCTGTGCGGAAAGAACTGAAAGTTCGTCCACCAGTTTGACACCGTCCTCTTCCTGGAATTCCTTCGGCGGCAGGGTTTCCACTTTGAACAGGTGCGCCCATTTCGGACAGATGTTTTTATATTCGCACCAGTTGCAGAGATTGGACTCATTAGCCGGGAACTCTTTCGCGCTGACAACCTTCTTTACCGCTTGAAGTGTTTCTTCGCGCAGGGTTTCCAGTTGCTCCGCTGTTCTTTCAGAGCGCAGTTCTCTGTCGAAGGCCAGGTAATGCCAGACCAGGGCAACGTTTTCGGCATCCTTGAAGTTCTCTTTCACCCAAAGGGAATAAAGCGCCAGTTGCCGGTCTTCATCCACCTGCTCCTGTTTGGGAAGATATCCCGCGGTTTTGTAATCGTGTATCTCGTATTTTCCTTCGCCTGCGTAATCCAGCCTGTCCATCCGGATGCTCCATTTGAATTCTCCTTCAGGATCGAGGTTGACGTATTCAACCGTCTCGATGCCCAGCACGCGTTCTTTGAAAGGCGCATACCTGTTGTAGTAGTCGGCAATACACTTCTCACCGGTCTTGCGATAGTTGTCCGCCGCGTATTCTTTCCGGGCTATTTTAATTTCGTCCGACCAGTTTTTTGCCCACAGGTCGTTGTAAAATTTAAGCAGGTCTTCCTGTGTATTGCGCTTTTGCAGTTTCAGGTCCCTGTAAAGCTTTTCCAGCGTCTCATGCACGCAGCTCCCCATAAAGGCTTCGACGGTCTTGGCTTCCTCGACTTTGATCTTGTCGATATACTGATACTTGTATTTGAGCGGGCACTGCTCGTAGGTTCCAAGCCGGGAATTGGAGAATACGGGCATGTTGTCACCTCATTTTATTGTTACCTCGAGAGATTTGCACAATCCCTCTAACCATCCTACTGGCGAATAACCTGAAGGTCTCACGTGTCAGAACACAGAAAACCATTGATAATACTGGATTCCCGCCCCCCCGACTTCTCGAGGGCAGGCTTCGCGGGAATGACAAACTTGTTGGTTTTATGTAGTTGTGCAGGCCTCAAACATTTCATGATCAGCGTTTCTTATATCCTTTCAGATTCCAATGTTTATCATAAATCACGGTTGTGCCGCTTTTCTTTTTGTAGCCTTGCAGGTTCCAGTTTTCATTCGTAAATCCTGCCGTCTTTCTCATAGCCGGTTCGGTTCCAGTTCCTGTCATACATGGTCACTACGCCCCGCGACTCCTTCTCGTATCCCTGCCGGTTGTAATGCCTGTCATAAACGGTCGTGTCGGCATTGGTAATACCGAAGACTGACAGCGGGACCGTAATGGATAACAAGATTATCAGATTTTTGTGTTTCATGGAACGTTTTCCTCTTCATCGCTTACGGATTCTTCCTGTATTGCCGTCTGCGGTTAACGGAGGACATGCGGCCGGACTTTTCTGCTGCGGTGATCTGGAAGAAAGCCATGTGGATCACGATGCTGTTGTGAACCAGTGCGGAGCCGACGATCTTCTGTCCTTCATACCAGTTGGAACCGTACCGGGTCGTTTATTACGGTGGTTTCTGGTACCTGATCGGCAATGAGCCGGCCACGGGCATCCTCAAACGCTATGCCCTCGATAAGATAAAGGACCTCCGGTTGATGACGTCGCGTTTCAAGTCCATCCCCGGGGACCTGGACTCGGTTCTTAAGGGAAGCGCCAATATCTGGTTTTCCGGAGAGAAAAATCTGGAAGTCAAGGTGTTGTTCGACAAAAAGGCCGGCGATTATTTCAAGCGGCGGAAAATGTTTCCGACGCAGGAAATAAAGGAGGAAAGGCCGGATGGATCGCTGGTCGTCACTTTCCGGGTCGGACACTACGACGCCATCCGTCATATTCTCAAATCCTGGATCCCCAATATGATCATCCTCGAACCGGAAGAGTTTCGGTTATCCTTGATCGAGGATGTCCGGGGCTGGCTCAAAAGGCAGACCAAAATGGATTTCTCTCTTCGGTCGAAATAACAAAAATGGCGGTTGTTCAAAGCCCTCATTTTGTCATGCCCGAAGTGTTTTCTCGGGCATCCACACCTTCTATGAATTCCGCCAGAAGAATGCGGGGATGACCTCTTGTCATGCCCGAAGTGTCTGTCGGGCGGAGAAAAGAAAAAAGTTGACGATTTCCCGTCATTTAGCTATGATGCCGCCGCTTTCGGGCTGGCGCTGGCACAAAATGCGGGATATGACTATTTTCATTGAATAATTCATTATTGATGAACTCGTAAAAAGTCAATTTCGGCGCCTTTTAGTCATACCGGCGAAGCCTGCCCTCGAGAAGTCGGGGGGGCCGGTATCCAGTAATTGACGACTTGAGTTACTTTTTACGAGACCGTCATTATTGATCCGGAAGCAAAAGAAGCGTTGAATAAATCATCGGCGGGTGATATGACCGCGATGGTTGAGGGCAATAAAAATAAGGATATAAAAATGACAACATTATTAACCATTATCCATGTTTTGGCCTGTGTTACTCTTGTTCTGATCGTTTTACTGCAGGCGGGTAAAGGAGCCAGCATGGGTGCCGCTTTCGGCGGGTCCAGCCAAACGGTTTTCGGCTCCAGCGGGGCCGGAACTTTCCTGGGGAAAATGACGGCGGCTGTCGCAATCATTTTCATGCTGACATCGATCACGCTGACCTATAGCGCTTCACGAAAAACCTCAGGCCTGATGGAAGGCGCATCGGCGCCCGTAACAAGGCAGACGGTTCCCGCAGCGCCGGAACCCGCGCAGTTGCCGGCGACCCCCACGGCTGTGCCCGGCGCACCGAATATGCCGTAAACGGCGCCCGCGGCGAAGTAACGGCTCTTTTCCAGAGAAGCAAACCAGTTGGACAGGTTATCTTTCTGCCTGTTTGCGGCGGTTTTCATATCGGATTTTTCCTGCTTGCCGAAGTGGTGGAATTGGTAGACACGCTATCTTGAGGGGGTAGTGGGCCACGCCCGTGCTGGTTCAAATCCAGTCTTCGGCACCATGATTATAACAAGGGGTTGGCTGATTCCTCGGCCGGCCCTTTGTTGTTTTGAAAAACCGTTTGCTGATTGGGAAAGGCGTATCCTGTTTCGGGCGGGCGCCGGATCAGTGCGGTTCTGCGCCGGACTGAAGCAGCTGCTTCAGGTCATTTCCGTAGCGCCGGTATTTTTCGGGCGATAAAATATCCTGAATGCCGTCGCGGTTTTGCGCCAGTTTGGCCAGTTTTTCATCCGACAGAAACATAAAGACCGCGCAGTTGGCCTCTCTGGCCCGTTCAAAGCGCCAGACGTAAAGTTTTTTCAGCAGTTCTCTCTGTTCGCCCGCAAGCGCATAATATCCTTTGATTTTCGAGTAGCCACGACGGTCAAAAGCCCTTTCCTGCCAGCTGGCGGAAGCGATTTTCGCGAAAGCCTCTTTTGCTGAAGTCTCGAGTCTTTTTTCCCGCAGGGCGGCTTTCTGCTTTTCATAGAGCGCCGGCAGCAGCGTCACATCCTGGACCGCGTATTCCAACTGTTTCGCAGTCAGGGGACGATGGTCCCAGCGGGAGCGCTGCATTTTTTTACTTTTTTTCAATTCCACGCCCAGAAATTCCCGGATCATTTTATCCAGCGACAGTTGCTGGAATCCCAGGATCATCCCCGCCCGGTGCGTGTCAAAAATGTTTTGAAATTCAAATCCGTAATCTCTTTTGAGCAGGCGAATATCATTGTCTGCCGCGTGGAGGATCTTGACGGTGGATTTGCTTTTGAAGGGTCTGGCCAGAAACGAAAAATCCAGGTCGGTCGTTGCATCCAGAATACAGGTTATTTCAGGGGCATAAATCTGGATCAGGCAGAGTTTTTCCTTGAAATACCGGAAGGAATCATACTCCGTATCTATTCCCAATACCGATGCTTTTTGCAGATGTTCGGCTGCAAGCCGGACGGTTTCGGAGGTGTCCACCAGTAACCAATTCGAGTTCATGTGGCGCAACTTAACCGAAACGGCAATTTAATGCCATAAAAAATGATGAACTCGTAAAAACCATTATTCCTGTCTTCGCGAAGCCTGCCCTCGCGCCACGGAAAGACTTTACAAAATCATCAGATGTGCTACGTTTCAACCGGTGGTTGCTCCACGTCTTTTTGGGGCGTCGAAGGAGTGGGCCGGTTTATGAAACAGCAATGGCTACTTCTCATTGTCATTCTGGTTTTGGGAGGCTGTGACGTGCAGAACCGATTTCTTTACTTTCCCAACAACGACCGGCCGACGGCGGCCATGCTGGCGTCGGAAAATATGGCCTTTTGGCGGGCCGCCGGTCAGGATTACAGAGGGCTGATTTCCGAGGGGAACGAACCGGCGCCGTCCGGAACGATCGTTTTGTTTCACGGCAACGGCGGCACGGCTTTTGACCGCGGCTTTTATCTGGCACCGCTGGCAAACCTGGGCTATCGGGTCATACTGGCCGAGTATCCGCTGTATGGCGGCCGTCCGGGCAAGGTGGGTGAAAAGTCTTTCGTCGCCGACGGCCTGGAGACGCTTCGCCTTGCCCATGAAGACTACAAAGAGCCGGTTTATCTTCTGGGGGAATCGCTGGGCTGCGGCGTGGCCGCCGCTGTGGCGCGACAGACATCCGTGCCGCTTGCCGGGATCATTTTGATTACGCCATGGGACACGCTGGCGTCCGTGGCCAAGTCGATCTTTCCTTTTCTGCCAGTGAAGCTGGTCCTTACCGACCGGTACGACAGCATTGAAAATCTGCGCAATTTCCCCCGCAATATCTCCGTGGTCGGCGCGGAGTACGATGAAATTCTTCCCATCCGGCACGCACGTCAACTCTACGAGCATTTGCCCGAAGGCAGAAAACGCATGTGGGTGATCCCGAACGCGGGACACAACGACTGGCCATATTACGCGGATGCGTCGCTATGGAAAGAGATGACGGACTTTGTTAAAAATTAAAAAAGTCTGTCATTTGCCCCGGCTGCATTTCCCTGTTTGCAATTTTGCCTGACATATACTACTGAAAATTCCCCGCCCTTTCGTCCAGCCCTTCAGGGGGCGGGGAATTTTTTTGGAGGACCTGTCCATTTACCGCCGGGTGACGTTATCAAGAGTTTTGAGCATCAGCGTGCTGTTATTTGCTTTGTTCGCAGCCGTTTGTCTGGCCTCGCTTTGCGTCGGGGTCGTTACGATTCCCGCCAGGGATCTGCTCGCGGCCGTCACAGGCGCGCTTGGCGGATCTCCTTCTGCCCCGTCTGAAGAGCAAATCATTTTACTGAATGTGCGGCTGCCGCGAATATTGTTTGCCGGCATCGTCGGCGCGTCTTTGTCGTCAGGCGGCGTGGTTTTTCAGGCGCTCTTGCGCAATCCGTTAGCCGATCCCTATGTGCTGGGCATTTCCGGCGGATCGGCGCTGGGGGCGATTATCGGCATTGTGCTGGGCGCTGGTTCCTTTTGCCTGGGTGTGCCGTTTCTTGCTTTTTGCGGCGCGCTGGCCACCGTTTTTCTGGTATTTATCGTGGCCGGTGGATCGCGGGGGCTTTGGATGGACAACTCGCTGATTTTGGCCGGCGTGGTGGTCAACGCTTTTTTTTCCGCCGCGATTCTCTTTGCTCTGTCCATCGTCAACAGCATGGAGCTGCACAGCATTACCTTCTGGCTGATGGGCGACCTGTCGGGCGCCGACGGAAAAGAAATGATCCTGGCGGCTCTGTGCCTGCTTTTGGGTTTTGGCATTCTTTACGCGCAGGCGCGCAAGCTCAACCTGATGGTCCAGGGCGAGGAAACGGCTCTGCAGATGGGCGTCAATGTCCGGACCACAAAATACATCCTGCTTTGTGTGACGTCGCTTGTCACGGCGGTGGCCGTATCGCTGGCGGGGATCATTGGTTTTGTCGGCATCATGGTTCCGCACATGATGCGGCTGGTGTTCGGCTCCGATCACCGCCTGCTGTTGCCCGCGGCGGCGCTTTTCGGCGCTTCCTTTCTGGTCGTTGCCGACACGCTGGCCAGGACGATCATTGCGCCCGCGGAACTGCCGGTCGGTGTGATCACCGCCCTTTGCGGCGCCCCTTATTTTATTTTTCTGATGAGAAGAAAGGGGCGCGGATAATGCCGATCCTTGACGCGCGGAATATATCCTTTCGCTACACGGAGCAGCCTGTTTTGGACGGTGTGTCTTTTGCCCTGGACGCGGCGCGGATTCTCGCGGTGATCGGGCCCAACGGCTCCGGCAAGACCACGCTGCTGAAAATGCTCAATGCCACGCTTTTCCCCGATCAGGGACAGGTGCTTCTCGATGGCAGGGACACGCGCCGGTGGACCCGCCGGGAGATCGCCCGAACCATGGCGATGGTTCCCCAGGAAACGCAGGCGATATTTCCGTTTTTTGCGGAAGAAATCGTCCTGATGGGACGTTTTCCTCATTTGGGTTCCATCGCGTTTGAAGACAAAAAAGATTACCGGATTGTCCGCGAGGCCATGGCAAAAACCGATTGCCTGGCGTATGCGCACCGGCGTTTTAACGAGCTTTCCGCCGGGGAGCGTCAGCGTGTGCTGATTGCGCGCGCCCTGGCGCAGGAGCCGAAAGTTCTGCTCCTGGACGAAAGCACCGTTTTTCTGGATTTGAAGCACCAGGCGCAATTTCTGTCAATGCTTCGCGAGCTTAGCCGCGTTCAGCATCTGACGGTTGTTTTTGTCACCCATGATATCAATCTGGCCGCGCAGAACGCCGATGCGATTCTTTTGCTTTACAATGGGAAAAAATATGCTATAGGCGTTCCAGCGGATGTTTTGACTGTGCAAAACATCAAGGAGGTTTATGATGTTGACGTGGGGATCGATTCGAATCCTCATAACGGGTTGCCCCGCGTGACATTGTTCACCTGAAAAAGGTTGTCCAAAAAAGGAAGCCGGTGAGAGTCCGGCGCTGCCCCGCAACTGTAAGCGGAACGAAATCCACAAAAGGCCACGGACATAAAATGTCGGGAAGGCGTGGAAAGTAGGCTGCCGCAAGCCAGGAAACTTTATGGACAGCTCCATTTACTTTCTTTTATCCCGAGGGGGAAAGGAGGAGTTCCATGAAGCACGTTCCAAAATCAGTTGTTATTCTTGTTTTATTCCTTTTAGTCATGGGTTCAATCCGTTTTTCGTTTGCGGCGCCGGAGGGTGGTTCTCCGGATGATGCGATACGAATGGACGCGATCATTGTAGCTGCCACGAAAGTCCCGGAGAAACGAAAAGACATTCCCAATGCCGTTATTATCAAAGATAAAAAGGATATTCAGGCGTCCGGCGCGAAAAGTATCGGGGAGTTACTGGCGAATGAGCCGGGCATAGATTGGCAGACCTACGGCAATTACGGCGGGGCCTCCCAGGAGATCCATATTCGCGGGATGCGGGGTAATGCGACCCAGGTGCTTGTCAACGGCCTCAACGTCGGTTCCCCGTCATTAGGTATTGCGGATGTCGGAAAGATTCCCATCGACAGCATTGAGCGGATTGAAATAGTCAAAGGTTCCGGTTCGCTTCTTTACGGGTCAGGGGCAATGGCTGGAACGGTTAATATCATCACTAAGGTGCCCAAAAAGGATAAAATGGCTCTGAAGATTGGCGCCGGTTACGGCACGCAAAATACCTATCGAATAGCTGCGGAAAACGGGATGTTTGTCGTTGGCGATTTTGGATATTATCTGACGGCCGGCAGAACGGAAACAGACGGCTTCCGGGACAACAGCTGGCTTCGGCAAAACGATGTGTCCCTAAAGCTTTTGCTGGACAAGAAAGAAACGATTAATATCAGTCTCTACGGTGATTACATCGACAGAAAGTATGGCGCGCCCGGAGTCGTACCGCCCATGGGAACGACGGATTATTATGTCGGCTCGGAAAAGTTTTATAACAGTGAATCCGCATCCCTGCTGGATCACAGCCGCGACAGAGACGGTCGCCTAGTCCTCAATGTCAAGGGCAAACCGATGGAATGGTTTGGTTATGACATCAAAGGCAATTACACGAACATGGAAAATTACAACTATGCGCGTTACGCATTCGATGGCTCCGGAGCGGAAAACTGGGTAACCAACAAGGTGTTGGGAACAGAAGGACATGTGGACATTCATCCTGCTGAGGGGGCCAAAATACTTTTAGGAGGTGAATACAAAGACTTTACCTGGAAAAATCAAAGTTATGGTTTAAGCACGACGGGTATCCGCGACGGTTCCGATTCGGTGGTAGAGGCTCATGTGTTTACCCAGGGCTATTTTACAGAGGCTGAATACAGGCCGTTTAAATACGGGAAGGCCTTAGCTGGTTTTCGGCATGAAAGACATTCGGCGTTCGGTTCGGAAAACCTGCCCCTCTTCGGCATTGTCATCAATCCGTTTGAAACAACAGCATTGAAGATCAGTCACGGAAAGCACTTTCTGGCGCCCACCCTTAACGATCTCTATTGGCCGGCTGATCCTTTTACCAAGGGGAACTCTGATTTAGAGCCCGAAAAGGGCTGGCACACGGATGTTACACTCGAACAGTCCTTGCTTAAGGACAAGTTATTCATAACGCTGTCTTATTTTCACTGGAATGTAGATAATAAAATCCAGTGGGAACCGGATTCCCTGAGCGTGTGGAGTCCCATCAATCTGGCCGGCTACAAGGCGGATGGCATTGAGGCGGGACTTAAGCTTGGTCCCTTTTATGATCTTTCTCTGAGTCTGGCTTATACTTACACAAACGCGGAAGAAGAGAACAGGGAATATACAAAACAGGATTACGGCTGGCCACCGTTTATTCCACCGGATTTCCAATACTATATGGTCAAACGGCGAGCAACCATGACACCGGAGAATCAGTTTAAGGGCAACCTCACCTACAAAAGTAATTTCGGGCTCACCGCGACGGCGACAGCGCGATACGTGAGCGACCAGGTTGTTTACAATACGGAGTCCACCGCCTATCCCAACACAAAAACAGTTATATACACCATCAATTCCTACTGGACGGCGGATCTGAAAATCCAGCAGCGGCTTTACAAGAATTGGATTCTGTCACTGTCGGCAAATAATCTTTTTGATCAGGAATACGACACTCATCTGCAATCTTTTACCGATCAAACCACATTCAAAACGACGATGTGTGGATATCCGGGGGCGGGAAGATCATTTTTCGGCAGTGTGTCTTATGAATTTTAATGATCTCGCAAGAAATATTTTCTTGATTTTTCTGTTCTCTGGTTTTCTTGCGATTTCTTGTGTGGAAAATTCTTTTGCCTCTGCGGTGACGGACGAGACAGGCCGTCGCGTTCAGGTGAGGCCCGCGCCGCAGAGGATTGTTTCCCTGGCCCCCGGAATTTCGGAGACGCTTTACGCACTGGGCCTGGAAGATAAAATCGTCGGGGTCACCACTTTTTGCGACTGGCCTCCGGCCGTTCAGGCCAAGACGAAAATCGGCGGTTTTACAAACCCCTCCATAGAAAAAATTGTTTCGCTCCGGCCGGATTTGATTCTGGCCACCGCCGACGGCAACCGAAAGGAAACCGTGAGGCAACTGGAAAAACTGGGGCTGCCCGTCTATGTCACAAACCCGACCAGCACGTCCGGCGTTTTGAAAAGCATTGGGCATATCGGCGCCATCACCGGCCGGGAAAAGGAGGCTGCTGCGCTGGTTGAAAAACTCCGGCAGAAATTACGCTCTGTTGCCGTCCGGACGCGCGGCAAAAAGAAGCCGCACGTTTTTTTCCAGCTGGGCATGGAGCCCATGATTACTGCCGGCGGGGGAACCCTGATCCACGAAGTCATTGAACGGGCCGGCGGGGTGAACGTCGCCGGAAACGACGTCGCCAACTATCCGCGTTACAGCGCGGAGGGCATCATCAGCGCGTCGCCGGACATTATCGTATTTGCGCCGATGGTCAATGACAAAACGTTTGAGGCCGTGTATAAATTCTGGCGGGCGTTCGGAGAAGTCCCGGCGGTCAAAAACGGTAAAATTTATCCGATCGACGCCAATCTGATCAATCGCGCCTCTCCGCGCATTTTTGACGCGGTCGAAATTCTGTCGTTCAGGTTCCATCCAGAGCCAAAGCATTAAAAAGGACACGATATGCATTATCCGACGATTCCCCTGATTGACAAACAGGCCGCGAAACAGGCGCAGGCCAGGCAAAACCGCCTGACCAAACCCCCCGGAAGCCTCGGCCGGCTGGAGGAGATTTCTCTTCAACTGGCAGGCATGAAGGCCGACCCGATGCCGGAGATTTCCAAAAAAGCGGTGATCGTCATGGCCGCGGACCACGGCGTGGTGCTGGAGGGCGTCAGCGCTTTTCCGGTCGAAGTCACCAGACAAATGGTGCTGAATTTTCTTCACGGCGGCGCAGCCATCAATGTGCTGGCTCGCCAGGCGGGTGCCGTGACGCATATTGTCGATATCGGCGTCGCTTCTGATTTTGATCCGTCCCTGCCCGGACTCTGGCGGCGAAAAATTGCCTATGGAACGCGCAATATGGCAAAGGAACCGGCCATGACAAGCGCTCAGGCCGAACAGGCGCTTGCCTGCGGCATGGAAGTGCTGGCCGAAATTGCCGAAAAAGGCCTCGATGTGATTGCCACAGGCGACATGGGCATCGGCAACACCACCTCATCCGCGGCCATTGTTTCCGTGATGGCGGGATTACCGGTTGATAAAGTAACGGGCCGCGGTACGGGCCTTGACGATGCCGGCCTTCTGCGTAAGACACAGGTGATCGAACAGGCCATCGCCGTCAATCAGCCCGACCCGAACGATCCGATGGACGTGCTTCGCAAGGTCGGCGGCCTGGAAATCGCCGGTCTTGCCGGTGTGATGATCGCGGCCGCCGCCCGCCGCATCCCCGTAATGGTGGACGGCTTCATTTCAACGGCTGCCGCGATGATCGGCGTCGGGCTTGTGCCGGAGGTGCGTCATTATCTTTTCGGCGCGCACCGGTCGGTGGAGATCGGGCATCAGGTCATGCACCGCCATCTCGGTCTTACGCCGCTTCTGAACCTCAATCTGCGTCTCGGCGAAGGAACGGGCGCCGTGCTGGCGTTTCATCTGCTGGAAGCGGCCTGCCGCCTCCTGCGGGAGATGACGACGTTTGACGAAGCCGGTGTGAGTGATAAAAGAAAAGGCTGAAGGCTGAGGGGAAAGAGGAATCGTATGCGGAATTTGCGCACGGCATTCGGATTGCTGACTACGCTGCCGGTGGGACTGCCTGGGGGCTGGAAGCCGGGCGACAGCGGTCGCGCCGCCTTCTGGTATCCGGTGGTCGGCCTTGCGGTGGGCGGTCTTGTCTGGCTGGTCTGGTTCGGACTGAACCTGATCTTTCCTGCGCTTGTCGCCTCCGTGCTTGCGCTTGCCGTCTGGGTTGGCCTGACCGGCGGCCTGCACCTGGACGGACTGGCGGATTGCTGTGACGGTCTTCCGGGGTCGGCTTCGCGGGAACGCCGTCTGGAGATTATGAAAGACCCCTACCTGGGCGCGTTCGGCGTCGTCGGGCTGTTCTTCGTGCTGATGCTCAAAGCTGCTGCGCTCGGCCTGATGCCGTCTTCCTCCGGATTGTCCATTGTACTTGCCGCCACGCTCAGCCGCTGGCTTCTTCTGCCCGCCTCACGGCTGCCGCAGGCGCGTCCCGGCGGGATGGGCGCTGATTTTGCAGCAGGGCTTCAGACGGGCCCGATTTTCTTCGCGGCGATTATACCGATCGGCCTTGTGTTTCTGCTGGGAATGCAGGGCTTGGTGGCTGTCCTCGCCGCTCTGATCGCTGCCGCCGCGGTTCTGGGACTGGCCTGGAAGCGCATCGGCGGGGTGACCGGAGACGTCCTGGGCGCGCTGGTTGAAGTGGCCGAAACTGCGGTAATACTGGTTTTCACGATCTCATGTCGTGCGTTGTAAGTATCCCGGCATACACACAACAGAATAGAGGGCTGCAACCACCCCTGCTGGTGACAAGACCCTTGTCCTAAACGGAAAAAGGCTGAGACGTTTTTGAGGGGAAACATGACCTATCCTTTTCGACTGGGCGCAACCTCCTACGTGGTTCCCGCGGACATCCTGACGAATGTCCGCTACCTGGCCGGGAAAGTGCAGGACGTGGAGCTGGTGCTGTTCGAAGTCGATGACGGCCCGAACAACCTGCCGTTACACGAGGAGATTGAGGAGATGCGCCGTCTGGCCGCCCGGCACGACATGACCTACACGGTCCATCTGCCGCTGGATTTACGCCTGGCCGACGACGGATTCCCGCGCCACGCTTCCCTGGACAAAGCCCGTCGTGTCATCGACTGCACACTGGCGCTCGACCCCTGGGCCTATGTTCTGCATCTGGACGGAAAAACCGTTTTGAACCGATCGGATGCGGAAAGCCTGCTGCGCTGGCGGGATCAGGCCGTCCTCGCGCTTGAGCTTGTCGGTAAATGGGCGGGCGGCCCGCAGCGTCTGGCCGTAGAAAATCTGGAAGGCTATCCGCCGGATTTTTACGATCCGGTGCTGGAACGAATCGCCGTCAGCCGGACGGTCGATGTCGGTCATTTGTGGCTTGACGGTTACGATCCGGTCGCGTATCTAAAAAACGCGCTGCCGCGCACGAGGGTGATCCACCTTCACGGAATTGAGGACCGTGATCACCGCTCTGTGGCAAAGGCGCCGCGGGAGAAGCTGAAAGCCGTTCTGGACGAGCTGGTCAGCGCCGACTACCGCGGCGTATTGACGCTGGAGGTTTTTTCCGAGACGGATTTTCTGACCTCGTGCGCGGCCGTAAAAGCGGCGATGCATGGGGACATGCCGTCTTCCGACCGGGGAATCGCAGCCGCCGGTGCGGACGGCAGGCGCCATCGTTCTTGAGGGATAAATGATGATTGCTGAAATTCCGGAAAATGGCATGACGCTCATCCTGGGCGGCGCCCGCAGCGGGAAAAGCACGTTTGCCGAACAAACCGCCCGCGAGTCGGGAAAGCCCGTGCTTTTTATCGCCACCGCCGCGGCTGGCGATGAGGAAATGGCGTTGCGCATCCGCCGCCACCGGGCGTCGCGCCCCGCCGACTGGCAGACGCTCGAACTGCCGATGGACATCGGCCGCAGCCTTCAAAAAACCGGGACCGCCGTGGTCATCGTCGATTGCATCACGCTTCTGGTCAACAACATCCTGCTGTTTCTTCCCGAAAACTCGTCCGAAGACACCGTAATGGAGAAAGTCCGCGCCGAAATGGATGAGCTCGTTGCCGCGCAGGCCCGCCTGGGCGGCCGGTGGCTCGTCGTTTCCAACGAAGTGGGCCTGGGCCTCGTGCCTCCCTATCCGCTGGGGCGCCTCTACCGCGATGCGCTGGGCCGCGCCAACCAGACCCTCGCGCAGAAAGCGGCGCGCGTGATCCTGATGGTCGCGGGAATTCCGATGGTGATCAAATAGTCAGGGCGGGCGGTTGCTTAATTGTCGGTTTTATTATAGGGGCAAAGCAATTCATCGACGAGCTTTGATGAACTCGTAAAAAGTCAATTTCGGCGCCTTTTAGTCATACCGGCGAAGCCTGCCCTCGAGAAGTCGGGGGGCCGGTATCCAGTAATCACAGTGGGTTATGGACTCCGGTCTTCGCCGGGGTGACGACTTGAATTACTTTGTACGAGACCGTCAACTTTGCAATAAAAAATATCGGGAGAGTATAAGAGATGAACCAGAAAGTAACCGTTGTAGGCGCCGGCAATGTCGGGGCGACGGCGGCGCAAAGGCTGGCGGAGAAAGAACTGGCCGATGTGGTATTGATCGATGTCGTGGAAGGTGTGCCGCAGGGCAAATCACTGGATCTGGCCCAGGCCGCTCCGATTGAAAAGCATGACGCTCACCTTACGGGCACCAACACCTACGAAGCTTCCGCCGGCTCCGACATCGTAATCATCACGGCGGGCCTTCCCCGCAAACCGGGCATGAGCCGGGACGATCTGCTGACGGCCAACCGGGGCATCGTGAAAAACGTCGTGGGGCAAATCGTCAGGTATTCGCCCGATGCCGTCCTGATCATCGTCAGCAATCCGCTCGATGCCATGTGCCACGTGGCAATGGAAGAAAGCGGCTTTCCCAAAAACCGCGTGATCGGCATGGCCGGCGTTCTGGATTCCGCGCGCTTCCGGGCTTTCATCGCTATGGAGCTCACCGTCTCCGTGGAAAATGTTCATGCGATGGTCCTGGGCGGCCACGGAGACACGATGGTGCCACTGCCCCGGTTTTCCACTGTGGCGGGCATTCCGATCACGGAATGGATGACGCCCGAACGGATCGAAGCTCTGGTTGCGCGGACGCGCAGCGGCGGCGCGGAAATCGTCGGGCTTTTGAAAACCGGCAGCGCTTACTATGCGCCTGCCTCGGCGGCCGTCGAAATGGCGGAATCCATCCTCAGGGACAAGAAAAAAATTCTGCCTTGTGCCGCCTATCTGGAAGGAGAGTACGGCATTGCCGGTCTGTTTGTCGGCGTGCCGGTCAAACTGGGCAAAAACGGCATCGAAGAGATTATTTCACTGCGCCTGACGCCGCAGGAGCAAAAGGACCTGGAGAAGTCCGCCGCCGCGGTTCGGGAACTGGTGGACGCAATGAAAGAAACGGCCTGATCCTGCGGCCTGGCGGGCGTTTTCAGCCACAAGCCGGGAGATTTCGGACACGCCCTGCACCTTCAGAATCCGGACCGGTTCAATCGGATGGCGCTCGATTTTCTATCGGCCTGACGGTTTTGCGGCTGAAGCTCAACAGGACGCCGCCCAGCCCGATGGTGATGGCGAAAACCTTGATGGTCATTCCGATATAGAGGGGTATCCATCCCAGGAGCCACAACAGGCTCAATCCCACCAGCGTTTCTTTCACCAGCGATTTCCTGTGCCCACGAAAGATTCTGGAAATGATCCAATGGCCCAGAATCGCGCCGGATGCGATGAAACCGATGATGACGGCCAGCAGCAGCGCCGTGAAAGCAAGCGGGATCAAAAAGATGCCGATAATGGAAATGGCCAGCAGCATAAACAGGGGCGCGATCATCAGCGTCGCCAAAATACCGAGGAAGAAGGCCCTGAGCCGGTTCGCCGCAATGGCGTCAGTCACCAGGGTCAGGTGGCGGGGAACGAGCAGGGTCATGATCAGCGCAATCATCAGAATGATAGCGAAAAAGCAAATGGAGACCACATTTAAAATCAGCGACCAGCCTTCCAGCTCGCCGCGCATGGCCGACTGAAAAGCTTCCGACATGGTGGAAGCGTTGACTTCCGTGACGTCGCCGAAAACAGTGGAACCGCTACCTCTGACCATAACGCCCCCCAGGACAATCACTTTGCCCCGGACAACGGCTTTGTTGGTCAAAACCACCGAGCCGGCAATGGCCAGAACATTGTTCTCCACAAGCCCGTTGACCGTGATCTGTCCGCCGATGACGGCGACATTGTTCACGATCTGTCCCTCTTCCACAAGAATATCACTGCCTGCTTTGACAATATTTGCAGCATCGGCGTACGACGGCAAAAGCACAAGGGCGATGGCGGCAAGCGCGGCAATTTTTACTTTCATGATCCACCTTCTGCTTTCTGGGCAAAATATTTTTGTCGGAAGTACGCCATGAAACCCGGCATGACGGAAATGATGACAATCGCGACAATGACAACAGTAAAATTTGTTTTAACGGCCGGGATATTGCCGAAAAAGTACCCCCCCAGGAGGAAAATGACCACCCAGGAGATGCCGCCGATAACATTGTACACAATAAAGCGGGGATAGCTCATCGCCCCGATCCCCGCGACGAACGGGGCAAAAGTGCGGATAAACGGCATAAACCGGGCGATAATAATCGTCTTTCCACCGTGCCTTTCATAAAATTCGTGCGTTTTGATCAGGTATTTCTTTTTAAAAAACCGGCTTTCTTCGTAATGGAAAACCCTGGGGCCAATGTAATGGCCGATGGCATAGTTGACCGTGTCCCCGGCGATGGCCGCGATACAAAGCAGAATCAAAAGCGCCTCGACGTGCAGCGCGCCCAGAGCGGCCAGCGTGCCCAGGGCAAAAAGCAGTGAGTCGCCGGGCAGAACCGGCGTTATCACAAGACCAGTTTCGCAAAATACAACCGCAAATGCAATAACATACACCCACACGCCAAAACTTTGGATGATCATCGGGAGATACTGGTCGAGGTGAATAAGAACATCTATAAAAAAAAGAATGATATCCATAGCTTTGCTATACGTTTCAAAAGCGACACATCGGGAGTGTTTTGTGGGCATCCCTATATCGGGTTCATGGGGCTGGTGTCAACATGAAAAATTGCAAAGAGAAAGGAGGTCGAAACAGCAGAAGCAAACAGGATTGCATCATCCGGTCTCCAAAATGAAACGCAACTTTTTATCATGACGGCCGGCGGATCGGCCGCGCGGATTGTCATTCAAAAGAAAATCATCCGATGACCGGAGATGACAGCCGCCCGCCGTCGGGGCTCCTCCTGCAAGGGCGTGCCTACAAAAAATAGTGCGCCATGAAGGTAACCTCAAAAATCAGGTTCGGGAAATTTTTTCTTTCCACTTCTTCAAACCCCAGTTTTTCATACCAGTTTTGCAATGCGTGATCGTCCGAGATGATACCGATTTGGACGCGGAACGCCTTCAAAAGACGGGCCTGAGACAACGCGTGCTTTACCAGCGCTTCCCCGAATCCTTTTTTTTGCTCGCGCGGTAAAACCGCCAGGCGCTCCAGATAACAGACCTCGTCGTTTATTTTTTCCAGGGCGACGCACCCCACCGGCCGGCCCTGCGCCTCCAGAACATAAAAGACGACGCCGCGGTTGATTTCACGCATCAGCCATTCGGTCCGGCAGTTGGAGGAATGCGTCGGGCTGTTTTGCTCGGTAAGCCCGAACCGGTCGGCCACCTCCTGAAAAGCATCCCGGATGATCTCCACCAGCACATCGATGTCTTCCTTCCCGCCTGTCCGGATTTGGTATTCCATTTTGCCTCCTTCTTCTTACATCTTTCTTCAGGATGCTTCCGTCCGAAAAGGATTATTCTTCCAGTCTGCCGGTTTTTTCTTACGCGGTGAGCAGCTTTTCCAGCGCGGGGAATACGGCCGCCAGATTTTCCGGCTTTGTGCCGCCGGCCTGGGCCATGTCGGGGCGGCCTCCGCCCTTGCCGCCGACGAGTGGGGCAAGTTCCCTGATGATGTTTCCGGCGGAGAACTTGCCGGTCAGGTCTTTGGTGACCATGCACAGCAGCAGCGCTTTACCTTCGGCTTTGCTCCCCAGGAGAATGACGCCGGAGCCGAGCCGGTCGCGCAGTTTATCGCCGAAATCGCGCAGGGTTTTTGCGTCGGCTATCGCCACTTCCGCGGCCAGCACTTTCACGCCGCCGATTTCTTTGACTCTGCCCATCAGGTCACCGCTGTCTTTAGCAGCGAGTTTCCCCTTGAGGGCTTCGATTTCTTTTTCCAGATCCCGCGTCTGTTTTAAAAGCTTTTCCGCCCGGTCGAACACTTCCAGATGCCCGGCCTTGAACAGACCCGCCGTCTGTTTTAATTCTTCTTCGGTTTTTTGAACATGCAAAACCGCCTCTTTCCCTGTTACCGCTTCGATCCGGCGGACACCTGCGGCGATGGCGGATTCATGCATGATTTTCAGGAGGCCGATGTCGCCGGTGCGCTCGACGTGCGTTCCGCCGCAAAGCTCCATGCTCATTTCTCCCATCTTGACGATGCGCACGGTCGCGCCGTATTTTTCGTCAAATACCGCCGTCGCACCGGTTTTGAGCGCGTCATCGAGCGAGCAGACATCTGTTTGCACGGCGACGTTTTTGCGGATCATGTCGTTGGCGATGGTCTCCACACGCTGCAGTTCTTCATCGCTGATTTTGGAAAAATGTGTGAAGTCGAAACGCAGCCGTTCCGCGTTGACCAGCGACCCGGACTGTTTGATATGATCGCCCAACACAGCTTTGAGCGCTGCCTGCAGGAGGTGTGTACCGGAGTGGTTGGCGGCGATGGCTCTGCGCCGTTCCACATCGATAACCAGGCGGGCCGCGGCACCGACTTTGATTTCCCCGCTCAAGACAACGCCCTGATGGACGATGAAATTCTCAACGGGTTTTTTCGTATTCTCCACATGAAAGCGGAATCCTTTGCCTTCGAGATAGCCCGTATCCCCCGCCTGTCCTCCCGATTCCCCGTAAAACGGCGTCGTATCCAGGACGATTTCCGCCTTTTGGCCGGACGGCGCCGTTTCGACGGATTTGCCATCCACGAAGACGGCCGTAACTTTCGCTTCGTCCCGGTGAACGGTTTCATGGCCGCAAAAAGCGCTCACCACACCGGAGCTTGACGCCTTGAGGTAGCATTCGGCGATGGCTTCTTCACCGCTGCCCTTCCAGGCACCGCGGGCGCGTTCGCGCTGGCGCTCCATTTCGGCTTTAAAGCCTTCCGCATCCAGGGTGATCCCGTCTTTTTTGACGATATCCGCCGTAAGATCGGTGGGGAAGCCGAAGGTGTCGTACAGTTTGAAAATAATCTCACCGGGCAGAACGGTTTTTCCCGCTTTTTTGAGCGCTTCCGCTTCCTCCTGCAAAATGCGCAGGCCCGCGTCGAGCGTTTCCATGAAGCGCTGCTCTTCGTTGAGGATTACGCGGGTGATGTAAGACGCTTTGTCGGCCAGATCGGGATACGTGTATTTCATCATATCGATGACGACCATCGCGGCTTCGTTTAAAAACGGCTTGCCGATGCCGAGCATTTTGCCGTGGCGCGCGGCGCGGCGCAAAATTCTTCTCAGCACGTAGCCGCGGCCTTCGTTGGACGGTAAAATGCCGTCGCCGATCAGAAAGGTGAGGGCCCGGCTGTGGTCGGCGATCACGCGGATGGCAATATCGTCGTCGGCGTTTTTGCCGCAGGTTTTGCCGGAGGTCTTTTCAACAAAACGCAGAATCGGCGTAAACAGATCCGTGTCGTAGTTGCTTTTAACGCCCTGGATGATGGCCGTGAGGCGCTCGAGCCCCATGCCCGTATCGATGTTGGGCTTGGGGAGCGGCGTCAGTTTACCCGACGCATCGCGGTCGAACTGCGTGAAGACATTGTTCCAGATTTCCAGGTGGCGGTCGCATTCGCAGAAAATGTCGCATTCGGGCCGTCCGCAGCCGGCTCCTTCTCCCTGGTCGAAAATGATTTCGGAGCAGGGGCCACAGGGACCGGTTTCACCCATCATCCAGAAATTGCTTTTTTCGCCCATCCGGACGATGCGGTCGGCCGGCACTTTCATTTTTTCATGCCAGATGGCGAATGCCTCATCGTCGTTTTCATAAATGGTCACCCAGAGTTTTTCTTTGGGGAGCCGGACCACGGCGGTGAGATATTCCCATGCCCAGGCAATGGCGTCCTCCTTGAAATAGTCGCCGAAAGAGAAGTTGCCCAGCATTTCAAAAAAGGTGTGGTGGCGGGCAGTGACGCCGACGTTTTCCAGATCGTTGTGCTTGCCGCCGGCACGCACGCATTTCTGACAGGTGACAGCACGGGTATAGCCCCGGTTTTCCAGACCCAGAAAAGAGTTTTTAAACTGCACCATGCCCGCGTTGGTAAAAAGCAGCGAGGGATCGTCCCTGGGAATCAGCGAGGAACTCGCCACCCGTGTGTGCCCTTTGCTCTCAAAAAATTTCAGGAAGCTCTCCCGTATCGCGTCACCCGTTTTCACCATCTGCTTCTTCCTCCGCTGGCTTTCTCAGTATCGTTAAAATCAGGCCCGGCGGGAAGCCCCGTCCCATCAGGCTTTGAAAGATTTTTTGTTTTTCTTTCCTGTCCGGCTGCCCTTTGGACACCTTCTTCTTCAGCCACAGAACGATGGCCTCTTCTTCGGACAGCTCCCGGCGTGCGGCAGTAATTGCATCGTCAATCAAGAAGTCGTCCACGCCCTTTTCCCGCAGGCAGGCCGCTATTTTGCGGTTTCCCCAGAGCTTGCCTGTCGCCAGATAGCGCGCCCGGCCGTTGGCGAAAGAGGCGTCGTTGAGATACTTCAATTCATGAAGTTTTTCCAGCGCTTCTTTTACGATGGTCTTGGCAAAGCCTTTTCCCAGCAGCTTTTTTTCCAGCTCGCGCTCCGAGTGCGGACGCAGTGATAAAAGCTGATACGCTTTGTGCCTGGCTGCCTCCGGATCCAGAGCTTTCACGCTATTCTTCCTTATCTTTGACAATGATGCCCATCTTTTCCCGGACGGCCTTTTCCACCGCCGCCAGAATATCCGGGTTTTCCTTCAGGAATATCCGGGAGTTGTCCCGTCCCTGGCCGATCCGGTCGCCGCCGTAGGAATACCAGGCGCCGCTTTTTTCAATGATGCCGTTTGCCGCGGCCAGATCGAGAACATCGCCCTCGCGGGAAATGCCTTCGCCGAAAATGATGTCGAATTCCGCCTCTCGGAAGGGCGGGGCCATTTTATTTTTCACGACCTTGACCCTGGTCCGGAAGCCGACGACATCCTGACCGTTCTTGATCGAAGTCATTTTGCGGATATCGAGGCGCTGGGACGAATAAAACTTCAGCGCGTTGCCGCCGGTGGTCGTCTCGGGATTGCCGAAGAACACGCCGATTTTCATGCGCAGCTGGTTAATGAAGATCACGGTGGTTTTCGATTTGCTGATAGAGCCGGTCAGTTTGCGCAGGGCTTGCGACATGAGTCTGGCCTGAAGCCCCATCTGGGCGTCGCCCATTTCTCCTTCCAGCTCGGCTCTGGGGACCAGCGCCGCCACGGAATCCACGACCAGGACATCCAGCGCGCCGCTGCGCACAAGCGTCTCCGCGATTTCCAGCGCCTGCTCGCCCGTGTCCGGCTGAGAGATAAGGAGTTCGTCGGTGTTCACGCCGATATTTTTGGCGTACAGCACGTCGAGGGCGTGCTCGGCGTCAATGTAGGCGGCGATGCCGCCCTTTTTTTGCGCTTCGGCCACGATGTGCAGCGCCAGCGTCGTTTTGCCGCCTGATTCCGGCCCGTAGATTTCAATCACGCGGCCGCGCGGAACGCCGAAGGTTCCCAGCGCGATATCGAGGCTCAACGAGCCGGTGGAGATGGCCGGCACGTCGGCCACGCTCTCGTGGCTGCCCAGTTTCATGATCGATCCCTTGCCGAACTGCCGTTCAATCTGCGAAATCGCCAAATCCACGGCTTTTGACCTGTCCATATCTGCGCACATTTTGATATCCTCCTCGTCTGGGTTATTTTTTATATAGCTTTGCAGGAAACGTCGCGATAACCTGAAGGTCACCCGCTGTTCCCTGCGGAATCAGCTCTCCAGCGGAAACGTCGCCAGCCGGGTATAAATCGCGCCCTGCGGCGTCAGTTTGCTTTGAAATAAAATCAATTCGCGGACGGCAAAAACACCTGTGGAAAAATCCCTGTATTTTTGCAGGGCCTCGTCCATTCCCACGGGCCGGCGCGGCTCTTTGACGCGGGCCAGCGTCAGGTGCGCCCGGAAAGGGCGGTCTTCTTTCGGAAAGCCGATCTCGATGAAATCCGCTTCGAGCTGTTTGTGCAGCGCGGCGAGCTTTTCCACGTCGCCTGCTGTTCCGCACCAGAGGACCCGCGGCTTGCGGGCATCCGGGAACACACCCAGTTTTTCAATTTGCAGATTCAGAGACGCGCCGGATTTCAGGAGGTCTTGCGCGACCCGGCCGATGGAGTCAACATCGTCTTTCGATACATCGCCGAAAAATTTCAAGGTCAGGTGCTGTCCACCGGGCCTCGTCCAGCTCAGCCTGCCTCGTATTTCTTGTTTTAGTTTTTCCTGCAGGCGAATCACCGCCTGCAAAATCTCTTCCGGCGGCTCGACGGCCAGGAAGGCCCGGATGTTTTTTTCGGAATTCAACATCAAAATTTTTCCTGATCTTGTTCCATGAAGATCGATAGATCATTGAACCCGCAGTCGCGGGTCATCAGACCCGCCATACACGGCGCGCCGGAAGACGCGCGCTGCATTTTTCCTTTGTGACGATTTGCCGTCAAGAGGGCATCTCCTGTAAATAATGTCTCAGCATCATCAGCGCCGCCTCGGAGGAGATCAGCTTGTTTCTCCTGCGGTCCCAGCGATATGCGTACCGACGGCAAATCGTTTGCGCGCCGTCGGCCAGCGCGATGTAAACCGTCCCGACAGGTTTTTCCTTTGTGCCGCCGGCGGGCCCCGCAATGCCGGTGGAAGCAAGGCCCAGATTCGTTCCCGCCAGCCGGCGGACGCCTTCGGCCATTAGCCGCGCGGTTTCTTCGCTCACGGCGCCGTGCTTTTCAATGATGTCGACGGGAATGTCCAGCATGCTGATTTTGGCTTCATTGCTGTAGGCGATGAGACCGCGTTCAAAATAAACGGAGCTGCCGGAAACATCGGTAAGACGGTCGGCAATCAAACCTCCCGTGCAGGATTCCGCAACGGCGATGGTCAGTCTCTTTTGGGTCAGTTCCGCAGCGATGGTTTCTTCCAGCGTTTGCTCGCCCACGGAAAAAATAAAATCAGCCAGGCGCGCCGCCACCTCTTCCTGCACTTTTTGCAGATTTTTTTGCGCCTGTTCCTGAATGTCGGACCGGGCGATCAACACCAGATGGTTTTCGGGAAACACGGGGTAAAATCCGACACTGACGCCAAACGCGTTAAAATTTACAGAGGCCAGCTTTTGATCCACAGCCGCCTCGGACAGACCGAAGGTTTTGAGGGTCTGCTTGGCGGTGTGCTGTACCGGCTGAGGAAAGTGTCGGCGCAAAACGGGAATGACGCCTTCGGGCAGCATCCGCTGCGTTTCAGAGGGGACGCCGGGAATGACCATCACCAGCTTTTCCTTGACCGGCAGCGCGAATCCCGCGGCCGTGCCGACGGGATTGGGAATCACTTCCGCGCCCCGGGGAAACAGGGCCTGCTTGGCATTGTTGTCCGTCCAAGTCAGATTGAACCGGGCGAATATCTCTTTCAGGTAGGCCAGAATTTTTTCATCGGTAAACAGGGGCAGACCGAATGCCCTGGCGACTGCGGCCGTCGTGATATCGTCGGCCGTCGGCCCCAGCCCTCCCGTGCAGATCACAGCGTCCGTAAAAGACAAAAGGTAATGCAGCCGGTTGGCGATGATTTCGAAGTCATCGCTAACCGACATCATGGTTTCAACCGTCCAGCCCTGCAGATTCATTTCCCGGGCGATAAACGAAGAATTCGTGTCGGCAACGCGCCCGTTCATCAGTTCGTTGCCGATGGTTAATATTCCAACCCTCATAAAATACTCGTCCCTGCCAATAAGAATAATAAGAATCCACCGTAAACCCCGGCGCCAAGATCGTCCGCCACTACGCCCCATCCGCCGGGAAGCTTTTGCAGGTGGTTGAGAGGGAAAGGCTTCCAGATATCAAAAATCCGAAAAAGAAGAAACGCTGTGAGCAGATGCGGGCCGGTGACGGCCACGGGCAGCAGGGCAACCTGATAGCCTGCGATTTCATCGATCACAATCCGCTGGTCGTCGGTGTTTCCGTAAAGCTTTTCCGCCTCTCCGGCAACATAAACAGAGGCGGCCGATATTGCAACCACAAAGAAAAAGCGAAAAAGCCAGGGCAGCGGGCTGGAAGCCAGGCAGACCAGAACGCCCACCAGCGTGCCCGCCGTCCCGGGCGCGACAGGAGAGAGGCCCGCTCCGAAGCCGGTTGCCAGCACCCTGACCCATTTGTCCTTTGGAGAGGTTGCCACGAAAGTCCTTTTTCATCCATTTTTTTCGTATAGAACGATTGTTCTATACTACAGCTTTTTGCAGGATGTCAAGCAATCTTATCCCCGGACGCACGCTTTGGCCGACATTGTTGGCCAAAGCCGGCATAATGTGGTATGCAGCCGCCAAATAAAGGATTTTCAGGATAAAACATGATTCCCATCGTCTCCATTGTCGGCAAATCCAATTCAGGCAAAACAACGCTTCTGGAGAAAATCATTGCCGATTTAGCCCGTCGGGGCTATCGAATCGCCACCATCAAGCACAACCGCCACGGCTTCAACATCGACCATGAAGGCAAGGACAGTTACCGCCACAAAAAGGCCGGAGCGCACACCACCGTCGTTTCATCGCCTCATCAGCTCGCGCTGGTTCAGGATGTGGACCACGATCTTTCCTTCGAGGAAATTCGCGATAAATTCATTTCCGGGGCGGATATTATTCTCACCGAAGGGTTCAAGGTCAATGACTATCCGAAGATTGAGGTGTTCCGCTCCGAACTCAAAAGGGAGCTGATCAGCAAAAAAGAAGACGGCTTAGTTGCCGTGGCCTCGGATGTGAATCTGGATACGGATGTCCCCTGCCTGGATATCAACGACCCCAAAGCCGTCGCCGACTTCATTGAATTTCATTTCCTGAAACAGCCCTGAAGCTCTCCGTCAATCGATGGCGGCGCTTTGCCGAAAAAAAAGCCCGGCGGTTTGACGGCCGAGCTTGAGTGTGCTTCAGGCGATAAAGCGTTGTTGTCCTATTCAGGGTTCGGAAAGAGCGTTGGGATCCGCCAGCCATTCCATCGAGGAGCCGTCATACACCTTGACATCCTTGTATCCCAGCAGTTCCGTCATGATAAAGGCCCAGCTGGTGCAGGTCTTGCCCGTATCACAGTAAACGATGATTTCCTTGTTCAGATCGGAGCCGGCCGCCTTCTTCGCAAGCGCCTCCAGCGCCACCTTGTCCTTATACAGGCCTTCCGGCGTGAACAGCTGGCCAACGGGCAGATTGACCGCTCCCTTGATGCGGCCTGTTTTGGGAACAAAGGGCAGCTTTTCCTTGCCTTCAAAAAAGGCCGGGGCGCGGTTGTCGAGAACAACCGCCTGGCCGATTTTACCCGCAAGCGAAGCCTTGTCCACGAACAGACCCTTGTTGACGGACGCCGAAAAAGATTTTTCTTTGGGTCTCGCCATATCCTGCGAAATCGGTTTGTTTTCCTTGACCCAATGATTCTGGCCGCCGCTGAGGATGGCGACATTGGGTACGCCCATGTATTTCAGCGTCCAGGCCACACGCGTCATGTCGAATTGATCGGGAACTTTGTCCGTTTTTCCCACTAAGACAACCAGCGAATCCTTATCGATACCCGCGCTTCCGATCGTGTCGGCCAGATCATCGATCTCCGGCAGTTCGTTCAGCAGATCGCCCTTTTTAACGGCCCAGGTTCCGTAAACAACGTTGACGGCGCCCGGAATATGGCCTGCCTTGTATTCTTCCACCTTGCGCACATCGACGACGACCAGGTTGGCATTGTTCAGGTTCTGCTGCAGCCAGTCGGTGGACACGATGGGATCAATACTCCTCGCCGCCGCCTGCACGGGAGCGGTAAGAGCCAACGGCAGCATCAACAGGACCGCCAGAACAATCGTCTTCAACCACATCATTTTTCTCATAAAGTACTGCCTCCTTTGTCTAATCCATTGCTTTTCGCTATTTTGAAACCTGCGACAACCTTCAAACCCCGGTCGAAGATCCAGTTCAGGAATCAACGGATTTCTCGTTTTTTTCAAGATCGGCCATCCACAAAGCATGGCGGTGACGGGCATAGTCCAGGCGAACCTTGCCGGTGAAGATGCCCCGCACCATCGGCCAGTTCGGCTTAAGCAGAATCGCCGCCATATGCGCGAGAAATGCCAGAAAAAAAAGAACGAAACAAATGTTATGAATCCAGGTGGCCGTCAGAACGATCGCCGGCGATAGATCCGGCGCGTAGATGTTCTTATAGGTTTTGATCAGACCGGACACAATCAGCATCGCGATGATCAAAGCCATTCCGACATACGCCCAGCGCTGTTCCGGCAGGTACTTGTGCATCGGCGGCTCCTGGCCGAAGCCGAAAAGGCTCTTCATGACGGTGACGGATGCCTTCATATCGCCTTTTTGCGGCAGCAAACCGGTTTCGCCGCGCGCTCCGTGGTACAGCAGATGAAAAATTCCCGCAACCGTAAAAATCAGCGCCGCCGCGTAATGAAGATACAGGGACGTGATAAAATCCGCCGTCCAGCCCAGCCCCGGAACGGTGATGATGTAATAGCGTTTGGCCACGGGCAGTTCAAAGATTCCGGTAGCCAGCAGGATCAGGCCGGAAATCGCGATGGCCCAGTGTTCGATCAATTCCAGCCGGCTGTGGCGGACGACCCGGTTCTTTTCCGCAAGGATCTTTTCAGTCATGGTCTTCCTCCTGGCAGGCCTTGCGGTCCCCGCGGCGTGAAAACCAGCCGGCCGCACCGGCGAGCGCCAATCCCAGAACGGGGGAAGCCAGCACGGCTTTTCCCAGCGGGTCCGTTCCCGCCATGCGCCGCTCGACACCCGGCTTCATGGCCGGCTGCCCGGGTTTTCCGGTCATGGTTTGGTTCAACAGCTCGAACGATACGGGCGACACATAGAGCGTGGCCGTGCCGCCGTTTTCTTTCTGACCGTAAATGTGTCCATTGATCTTGCCGGCACGGGCCTGCGCCTCAGCTTCTATCTCTTTTCTGGGGCCGATCAGCATGGCATTGCGCGGGCAGACCTCGATGCATCCCGGCATTTTTCCTTCCTTTAGCCTGTCATTGCAGAGGTCGCATTTGTACATGACACCGTTGCCCATGAAATCGGGCAGGATATGGAGGTAAATGCCGACGCCGGACTGCCGCTGCGGAATTTCCCACGGGCAGACGTCCCGGCATTTGGCGCCGCCGAAACACTGGTCTGGGTCGATGACCACCGCGCCGTTCTTATTTTTATGGTTGGCGGAAAACGGACAGATGGTCGCGCAGGCAGGGTTGTCGCAGTGCATGCAGCGCCTCGGGACAAACAGGGTTTGCCGCTCGCCGTTCACGGTGATTTCCGCCCGGTGCACGAAAAGATAGTTGTAAGGAGTCAGACGGTTCGTGACGTCCTGCTTTTTGGACCAGTCTTCAATGGTTTTTCTCGGCCAAGGCTCTGGAATGCGCTCCGCGACGGGGGAAATTTTGTTGGCGTTGATGCTTCGGCAGGCCTGGACGCAGGCGGGCATGTTGCGGTCCGTGCACCCGTCGCAAAGGCTCAAATCGATGAGCGTTGCAAGGGCACCGGCCGATTCGGCCCGGACGGCCTTTGGGAGATGGATTCCCGTCAGGGCCGCGGCCCCGGCCGAGATCCGCAAAAAGGAACGGCGGGATATTTCCGGCGTATTTTTGGAATTCATTCGTTTTCTCCTAAGACATGCCGATGAAACGCGTCAGCGCTTTCTGAAATTCTTCGATGCTTTTATCCGGGTCATCCGCCGCTTCCTCGATACAGCGCCTCATGTTGGCCTGAATGATCACGACGCCGGTTTTCTTCATGGCGGCTGTGGCCGCGTAGAGCTGGGTCAGGACATCGGCGCAGGGCGCTTCCTGCTCAACCATTCGCCCCAGCCCGCGGATTTGCCCTTCGATTCGCTTTAATCGGTTTAATACCTTGGATCTCGTTTCATCCATAACATACCCCGTGGGGGTATATATAAACATTTCTCTTGCCCCTGTCAAGTCGTAAAATCAACGCTTGACAACCGAAGCCCCCTTCATGATAGCTGTGGGGAAATATCTCGTGGAGAAAACCATGGACCCTGCCTGTGACCTGGAAAATATTTACCGCGCCGCCGTTCGGGAGGTGGACCCTGCCGGTCTGATTGCATCCCGCGTCCGGAAAGAAGGCAGCAAGCTTGTGCTGCGGGGCCAGGGAGCGGACTGGACGGAAGATATTTCCCGCTACCGGCAGGTGATGGCGCTCGGCATCGGCAAAGCCTCGGCGCGCATGGCCTTTGCCATGGGAAGTCTGCTGGAGGACGAACTTGCAAGCGGATTCGTCATCACAAAATACGGCCATGGCCTGAACCTCCCGAAGATAAAGGTCCTGGAAGCCGGCCACCCCATTCCGGATGAAAACAGCCTGGAAGGCGCCCGCATCCTCGCGGGCATGGCCCGAGCCGCGGACGAACATTCAATCATCATCAATTTGGTTTCCGGCGGCGGGTCGGCGCTTTGCTGCCTGCCCGCAGACGGCATCAGTCTGGAACACAAGCAAAAAACAACGCAAGCCCTGCTGGCGTCCGGCGCCGGCATCGACGAGGTCAACTGCATCCGGAAGCATCTCTCGAAAGTCAAAGGCGGGGGTCTGGCCCGGATGGCAATCCCCGCCAGGCTGATCAACCTGATTTTGTCGGATGTCATCGGCGACCGGATCGATACGATCGCGTCGGGCATTACCGCGCCCGATCCCACCACGTTTGAAGACGCGCTCTCGATCATTTTCCGATACGGGCTGGATGACAGGCTTCCACGAGCCGTAATCGAGCATTTGGCCCGGGGGGCGCGGGGCGAAACAGCCGAAACCCCCAAAGAGAACGACCCGGCCTTCCGTAATAATATCAATCTGATCCTGGGCAACAATACGCTGGCCTGCGCCGCGGCCCAAAGCGCCGCGAAAAAGATGGGATATGACGCGCATATCCTCAGCACGACACTGGCCGGTGAGGCGTCCGAGGCGGGAAAATACTTCGCGCAGCTTGCCGGGGCCATGCGGGAGAGGAAATCGCCGACGGCGAAACCGGCCGTCATGATCGCCGGCGGCGAAACAACCGTTACGCTCCGTGGCGCGGGTAAAGGCGGAAGAAATCAGGAAATGGCTCTGGCGTTTACGTTGGAGCTGCACCGGATTCTTCCGGATTCTTCGGATGTCTTCTTCCTTTCCGCCGGCACGGACGGCAGCGACGGTCCGACGGACGCGGCGGGCGCTCTGGTGACACCCGCGCTGACGGCGAAGATGAAAGCCGTTTCCGCCGAGGCTGCGTTACGCCTTCAGAATAATGACTCCTATTCTTTCTTTCAGCATCAGGGAGGTCTTTTCGTGACGGGCCCAACCTATACCAATGTCTGCGACATCCAGGTTCTCGCCGTGATATGACGCCCCGCCCTTTTCTCCGAAAAGACCGGGGCTTGCGTTTGAAACAATCGGCAGAACCGCTACCGCGGTTCCAATTTCTTTTTTTTGTCCGGAGCCGGACAGGAAGGCCGCATTCAGGTGGATATGCCGAGTTTCGGCAACAGCCATGCCTGAACAAAAACCCAAACAACTACAATCAACAGCAAGACCAGTAAATCATTCATATTTTCCATCCTGATAATTTATTTTGTTTCACTACTGGTCTTTGATAAGAAAACACCTGCATTTCGTCAAGTCTTTTTATATTGTTCTTACGGGCAGACTGAAGCTTTACAAGAATTCGACGGAGGGCATGGAGCAGCGATTCACATTCTTGACCGCAGCGCCTGCAGCGTCCGGCCGAAGGAGAGTAGCGACCGCCTGGAAATTGCGTCACCGGAAGCGGTTTTACAGACCCGGCTGCGAACCCGCGCGGCGATATTGAACTGGTAATTTTGAACGGGCATGCTATACTTCCGGCGACATCAGGAAGAAAGTATTTTAACGGATCATCGTGAGCATTGGCTGACAGGGAGGTAACCACATGAAAGAAAAGCTTTTGCCCAAACTCCTCATTTTTGCTTTATTCATCTTTTTGCTCCCGGCCGCGGGACTGGCCAGAGACATTGCCCCGATTGTCTCCACCGACTGGCTCCAGGCCAATCTGAAAAACCCCAAAATCATTGTCCTGGACATCCGCCGCGTGGAAGATTACCGCGAAGGCCACATTCCCGGAGCGCTGAACGCTTTTTACGGCGCCTGGGCTTATATGAAGGACGGTCTGTACGCATCGCTGCCGGACAAAGACGATATTGACGATACAATCGGCTACATGGGGATCAACTTTGACCGCTGGGTCATTATCACCGGCTGTATGGATACGCCGCGACTCAGCTATCAGAGCGCCCGCGTCGCCTGCACACTGCAGTATGCGGGCATTGAAAACGTCGCGCTTCTGGACGGAGGCGCCAACAAGTGGATGGCGGAGAAAAAGCCCCTCTCCACCCGGATTGAAAAGCGCAAGGCCAGCAAATTCAAGGGGAAATACGTCTCGGAAAAATTTGCCGATAAAAACTATGTCAAAGAAAAGTTGGATAAACTCATTCTCCTGGACCTGCGTGAACGCGAATTTTTTACGGGGGAGAGAAAGATGGATTGCGTTCCCATGAGGGGCCACATTCCCGGCGCGTTCAATATGCCGACCTCCTGCGCCTTCAATGAGGACAGGACCTTCAAAACAAAAGAAGAATTGACGGTCATTGCCGAAGCAGCCGCGGGAAAGGACCGCAACGCCGCGATCGTCACTTACTGCGACGCGGGCCAGTGCTGCCCGACCTGGTCGTATCTTTTGACGGAGGTGCTGGGGTATAAAAACGTCAGGCTCTACGTCGGTTCCATGCAGGAGTGGATGCAGGACCCGCAGGCGCCGGTGGAGCACTGATCAACGCCCCCGATGAATCCGTTTGACAGGGGGAAGCTGATTTGTTACATCTTGCCCCGCTCTTCCCTTCAGGAGGTGTCGTGAAAAGCCAACACAAGTTCCTTCTTTCTTTTCTTGCCGCGCTGATCGCAGTACTTTACGGTTTCTCGGTCTTTGCCGCCACCACCAATAAATGCATTCAGTGCCATACGAATGATGCGTTGATGAAGTCCATGCACAAGCCGCCCGTTTTGCCCAAAAGCGAGGGCGAGGGGTGAGCGGGTGCTCCTCCGCCAGTTCGGCCGGAAGAAATGTATAAAGGGTATGTGGTCGATAAGGCCCTGCTGGACAAAGATCCCCATTTCAAGGCGGGCTGCGTCATGTGCCACGCCGGAAACGACGGGGAGCTCAGCAAGGAAAAAGCCCACTTCGGAATGCTGAAGAAGCCCTCGGACAATCTGCGTTCCTGCGGGGTTTGCCACAAAAAGATTTCCGACAACTACTCCAAATCACTGCACTACACCACCAGCGGTCAGCGGACGGGCGTCATGCCCCGGTTCTCCGCGACAGAGTTGAAAACATTTGACGAGAAGGTTTTTGAAAAATCCTGCCGGAGCTGCCACGCCTCCTGCGGCGACTGCCACGTGAAAGGCGCGCCGGTCGGCGGGATCAGTATTGGGCTGATCGCGAAGCACAAATTCGTTAAAAAGGACGAGGGCAAAACCTGCACGTTTTGCCACGGCGGCCGCGTCTATCCGGAGTACACGGGTGAATACGGTGGCGCGCCGGATGTTCATTATCAGAAGGGCATGCTGTGCATGGACTGCCACAAAAAGGCGGAGTTCCACGGCGACGGCACGGCCTACAAGTCCAAAAATGAAGTCCCGCAGCGTCCGGCTTGCAAAAACTGCCACCCGAATGGCAAGGAAACTAAAATGGAAACGCAGGTCACCCATCGTCAGCATGAGGGCAAAGTGTCCTGCTACGGTTGCCACTCCGGATCTGACTACCGCAACTGCAACGCTTGCCATGGAGGCCATGCCGCGGCCAGCCCCGGCATGATTCTGGGGCGCTCTCCGCGGGACAAAAAAGTCCTGACGACCCTGCGGCTGATTCCCACGGTCCGCGACACTTTTGCTCCGGCGGGCATCAAAATGGAGCATTTCGACGCAGTAGCCAACTACTGGGATACACCCGCGCACAATATCAAGAAACGGACGGACCGGACCCGCAAATGCGACACCTGTCACGTGGATCGCAAGAATTTCCTGACCAAGGAGACGCTGATCAAGAATGGCGCCAAAGCCAATGAAGATTTGATTTTCGTGCCCAAGGCCATTGCCCGCTAGGCGAAAAAAGGCATGAGCCGCAAGTCATGCCCGGCCGCGTTAACCCCCTGACTCCCAGACTTACCATGAAAATAGAATTTTCATGCTTCGAGGCGCGCCGCCGGGCATGATGGTTTTTTACGAGGGGGGTTTGCTTCTCAGGAATGAGAAGTTAACAGCGTCTCCCTTGATAGGTGTTTCTTTTGTCGAGTTCTTTGTGGATGGTGTTGAGCACATCCAGCTTGTTTTTCGCCCAGGCGGGGGCCAGCAGTATATCCCGGTAACCGTCGGCGGTGAGGCGCTGGATAACCATTTCTGACGGCAGAAGTTCCAGGATGTCCACGACGAGGGATGCGTACTTTTCTTTGGTAATCATGGGAATGGCGCCCTGTTTGTACATTTCACCCAACTTTGTGCCATCCAGCGCCAGAAGAGAATGAATTTTGATGCCGTTGACCGGAAGGGCTGCCAGCGTTTTTGCCGTGACCCGAACGTCTTCATCGCTTTCTCCGGGCAGGCCGAGAATGACATGAACACAGAGGTTCAATCCTCTGCCTTCGAGCGCTTCAACAGCCCGGGCAAACTGCGCGAAGTTGTGCCCTCGGTTGATAAAATCAAGCGTCCGGTCGAAAGCGGACTGAAGACCCAGTTCCACCCAGACGTGATATTTTTTCGCATAGCCGGCCAGAAGATCGATCACCTCCGGGGGCAGGCAGTCGGGCCTCGTGCCGACGGACAGGCCGATGACATCTTCCTGGACCAGCGCCTCATCGTAGAGCGCTTTGAGTTTTTCCACCGGAGCGTAGGTGTTGGTAAAGGTCTGAAAATAAGCGACAAATTTTGACGCGGACGGCTTGTAATATTTTTTGCCGGACGCAATCTGGTCGGCCACACAAGGAAGAGCCCCGCTTTGGCGCAGCTTCGATCCCCGTCCGTCGCAGTAAATGCAGCCGCCCATAGCCACGCGTCCGTCGCGGTTGGGGCAGGTAAAGCCCGCGTCGATCTGCAGCTTGTGAACCGTGCAGCCGAACCGGTTGCGCCAGTAGCTTTTCAGATCGTAATAGCGTTTGCTGTTTTTCCAGAAATCCGGTTTGCCCACGCGCGTCCTCTTTTTTTTGTTGTTTTTTTAAAGCCCTTACCGTAAGTTTACATATTACATCTTTCGTCATTCCGTGCAAGCGCAACGCGACACGGAATCCAGAAAAAGATTGACGTTTTCTGTCTACGCCGAGAAGGCGCCCGGATACCGGCGGACGGCGGTATGACGCGTTTGTGAGGAGATGTCCTTTCCACATATTTTAAGTCCAGGGACTTGGATTAGGGAGCAGATAACTTGATCGATTCTTACGACATCGTGGTGATTGGCGGCGGGCACGCGGGCTGTGAAGCGGCACTGGCCGCGGCGCGCATGGGCGCCGAGACACTGTTGTTCAACATCAATCTCGATTCCATCGCGCTGATGTCCTGTAATCCGGCCATCGGCGGGCTCGCCAAAAGCCAGCTCGTCAAGGAAATCGACGCGCTGGGCGGAGAGATGGGCCGGGTCACGGATAAAACCGCCGTGCATTTCCGTCTGCTCAACGCCTCCAAGGGCCCGGCTGTCCAATCCACCCGCATGCAGTGCGACAAGCAGCTCTACCGCCTGACCATGAAGGCAACGCTGGAGAATCAGACCAATCTGCATATTCGCCAGGCCATGGTGGAGTCCCTGGTTGTTGAGGACGGCAAAGTTCTCGGTGTAATAGACGCCAGCGGCCATTTTTACAGCGCCAAAAAAATTGTCATCACCACGGGAACTTTTTTAAACGGCTTGGTCCACATCGGCCCGTCGCAGACGCCATCCGGCAGGGCGGGAGAACTGGCTTCGGTGGGGCTTGCCCGTCAACTCCAATCGCTCGGATTTGACATGGGGCGGATGAAAACCGGCACACCGCCGCGTCTTAAAGCCTCGACTATTGATTTCTCCATCTTGGAGCGCCAGGACAGTGATCCCGATCCTGCGCCCTTTTCCTTTATGACCTCCGCTCTGCGGACGGAGCGTCTGCCCTCTTATTTTGCCGCAACACGTGAGGAAACCCATTGCATCATCCGCGATAATATTCGTCAGTCCCCTCTTTATTCCGGCGCCATTCAAGGTGTCAGCGCGCGCTATTGCCCATCGCTCGAAGACAAGGTGATGCGTTTCGGAGAGCGTGCCAGCCACCCCGTCGTACTGGAACACGAGGGGCTCGACACGCAGGAGGTCTATGCCAAGGGACTGGGCAATTCTCTGCCGCTGGAATTGCAGTATGCGATTGTCCACAGCGTGCGCGGTCTGGAGCAGGCCGAAATCATGCGGCCCGCCTACGCCATTGAATACGACTTTGTTCAGCCGACCCAGCTTCAGATGACGCTGGAGACCAAACACATCTCCGGCCTGTACCTGGCCGGCCAGATCAACGGAACGTCCGGCTATGAAGAGGCGGCGGCGCAGGGGATCTGGGCGGGAATCAACGCGGTGCTCGCGCTGGCGGGCGCGCCGCCCTTTGTCCTGGACCGCTCCGAGGCTTACACAGCCGTGATGATCGACGATCTGGTCACCCGCGGCGTGGATGAGCCCTACCGCATGTTCACCTCGCGGGCCGAGTACCGGCTGATTCTGCGGGAGGACAATGCCGTCCTACGCCTGATGGGCAAAGGCTGTGAGCTGGGACTGATTGACCGCGCTCATTATCTGGATCTGCTGAATCAAAAGAAACGGATTGAAGAGGGCATCCGGAAGCTCCAATCCTCACCGGTCAAACCGACGCCCGAGATCAATGAAAGGCTGGCAGCTCTGTCCTCCCCGCCGATTACACACGCCGTCAATCTTTACAGTCTGTTGAAAAGGCATGAAATCGCCTATGACGATTTAAACGGTTTTCCCGGCTGGGAGCCGCAAGATGACCGTTTTGTCAAAAAACAGATCGAGATCGAAACCAAGTATGAAGGTTATATCCGGCGTCAGTTCGAAGCGACAAAAAAGCTGAAGGAGCAGGAAAAAATAAAAATCCCGCCGGATTTCGACTATGCGTCCGTTCCCGGTCTTTCCAATGAACTGCAGACCAAGCTTACCCGGATCGCGCCGGCGACCATCGGCCAGATGGGGCGCATCCCCGGCATGACCGAAGGCGCCGTCTCCGCCGTTCTGATCATGATCAAAAAGAAGGAGCTGCAAAATGCAGCATGTTGAACGGCAGGGGAACGAATACGGGCGAAAATCCATCGGCGGCTCGCCTTTGCCGACCGGATCCATCGGGAATTGTCCTTGACGAAAAAAAATACTGTTTCTATGCCCCGGAGGAAACCTTTGGAATTGATCACTGATCATCCACAAACAACTTTCAGGAGGAAGGGATATGAAAAGAATTGCTGTCCAGGTTTTAGCAACGCTGTTCATTCTGGTCATGGTCATGGGATGCGCCGACGAAAAGGGACCGGCCCAACTGGCCATGAAAGCGGCAGAGCAGGCGGTGGAAACCACGAAGGCCGAGGCGGCTAAACTTGCCCCGAAAGAAGTGGCGGCGCTGGAAGCTGCCCTGGCGTCAGCGAAGGAAAAGCTCGACAAGGGTGAAAACAAGGCCGCTCTGGTCGAAGCACAAGGTCTTGTCGGCAAGGCCAAGGATATCCTGGCGGCGGCAAAAACCAAAAAAGACGAGCTGTCCAAACAATGGACGGAACTGACGGAGGGAATACCTCAGATGGTTGAAGCCATCCAGGGCAAGGTGGGCTCCCTGTCCAGACTCAAAAAGCTTCCCCAAAATATCACTGCCGAAAAGCTGGCGGAAGCGAAGTCCGGACTGGAAACGATCGAGGCCGATCTGGCAAAAGCGCAGGAAAGTTTTGCATCCGGCAATATCGTGGAAGCGGTTGCCACGGCTACCGCCGTGAAAGAGAAAACCGCAAAAGCCATGGAAAGCCTGAGCATCTCCGCTCCGGAACCGGCAAAGTCCTAGTCCGGCGACAAACCACAAAAGGGGCGCATTCCCGTAAGATTTGAAAAAGAGAATGCGTCCTTTTTTTGGAAGAACTCCAGAAGCGTCATTTTCTTAAAAGCTTCAGCCTTTCGGAAACGCTGTTTGCTTTTGCCGGATCCCCATTTTCCAGATAATAGTTCTGAAGCCTTTCCAGATAAGCCCAGAGCGGCCTGCGCCAGCCGTTGGCCGACGCTGTGGCAATGCCGATCTGCAAAATGGTTTCATCGGCAGGCAGGTATCTTGTCCAGGCACCACAGGCAATCAACCGGGACAACGGGTCGTCAATGGCGGCAATTCCCCGGCCCGCTGCAGCGGCATCCCTGTTGACAGCGGCTTTCAGAACACCGGCATACCTCGCCGGAAGCGCTTTCGCGTCCACGGCGCTGAAATTGCCTTTTAAAAAATGACAGTAGGCCATATCGCCGGGATGAGGTTCGAGCCGATAAAGTTTTGCAAATTCGCTCGCGTCAAAAGGTTCCAGTGACGCGGTATGGAGCGCGTATTTGGTCAGATAGGCGATGGTCAAAAGGCCCAGGTCGTTGCCGGCGGCGATTTCTTTTCTGGCTTTTTCAAAATGAGGTTCGGTGGACGCCTCCCGGCCGGTCAGGAAGCTGTTTTTGTATTCATCCAATTGACTGCACCCCTTTTCTTTCCAGGCGGGAATCTGCCCGGCGCCTCCGCAGGCGCAAATCAATAACGCGACAATTACATACAGAAGTTTTTTCATGGGACTTTAAACTCCGGCTCTTTTTTCGACCCGACGATGGTATTCAGTTTTTTTACGACACTGTCCAGGGAGATCACTACATCATCGATGTCGGATCGCAGAAGGTGAAAATCTTTCATGCCTTCAGATGTATCTGTGCTGATTTTATTAATATTATCAATGGTTTTGTCAAGTTTTTGCAGTTTTCCGATCACGTCTTTGAGAATGACGTTGACCTGGGGCAGCGCGCCTTCCCTGCCATAGATTTCCATATCTGTCTTGTCCGCCATCTTATCCACTTTGGCGAGGATGCGGTTAACATTGGTTGTGATTTCCTTCAACTGCTTGAGGGAATCATTCAGCGCTTTGACGCTTTCCTCATCGGAAACGGCCATTTCCACAAGGGATTTTTTCGAGGCCAGGTTCGCGGTTATTTTTTCGGCATTGCCCAGCACCTGATTTAAGTCCCCCTGTGGATCGGACAGGGTGCGCGTCAGACTCTCCACATGATCGGCAATCTTTGTCACCTGGTCCAGGACCGGTTCTATCCTGGCAATGGCGTCATTGATATCGTTGACGATGGCCACTTCCGGAACCTGATCTGCGGTAAGCGGCGGACTGTTCAGATTGGAGGTGGTCACGACAATCCGCGCCGCGCCGATCAGCGGCCGGTACAGAATAAAGACGCTGTCCGACCGGACCCATTTCACATGGCGATCAGGAATTTTGATTTTAATTAAAACGATGCCCTGGTCGTTGAGCTCCAGCTCCTGCACCTTGCCGATGTTGAATCCTGAAAAATCAACCGGCATGCCTTCGGTAAAGCCGTCGCCGGAGCGCGACGACAGCGTGAAGGTGTGCATTTTCTCGAAAACACCCTTTCCCGCGGCAAGGTACAAAAGCGCCACGGCGAGCAAAACGGCCGTGCAGGCAACAAAAAGTCCGACTTTCAATTCGCGGCTTACTGTCATAGTTCTCCGTACTTTTCTTTCATCCAGCGGTAGTCGCAGATGTGGCAGCTCACATACAAATCGTCAATTATTTTTAAGACATCCATGATAAAGCGGCCATCCTTTAAATGGGGAACAATTTGAAAAGGACGGTCGATCAGAATCATGGCATCCTTAACCATCGCGGCCCGAAGCAGCATGACGCAAAAGCGCTCTTCGGCATTCAGCGCCGGATTGCGCCTGTCGGCGATCCGCCCGAGGCCAAAGCGCTTCAGGCACGTGAGCGCAAGCTTCCGGGCCTGTCGCCTGGGTATGTTTTCGTGATACTGCTTGATCAGGGCGATGTTCGTGTACACATCCTGATTGGAAATCAGCGGCACATCCTCGGAAACAGGCGCGGCCTGCAGGGGATAGTCCCGCAGAAACTTCTCCTGCGACTGCCGGAGCGCCTGTTCACTGTCAAAATAATTTACAGTAATTTTGTGATTAATGACAGCACCTCGATCATCAGTATGGCCGCAAAAACATTCACCATGCCCTGGGATACCACCACGGGAATACTGGTCAGTTCCCGTGACGCCCGCAGGCCGAAACGGATGGGGATGAGCGTGATAAAAAATCCGTAAACGGCGCACTTGAACAGGGCAATGACTATATCAGAAAAATCCGTGGAATTTAACAGAAGATTCGAATAAACATCCGAGCTCATCCCGAACATCATCCAGGAAAACAGGTTGCCGCTGACCAGCAGGACAATGGAAAAAAGGCTGCTTAACAAAACGATGGAAACGATGCCGTTGATGATGCGCGGCATCACCAGGTAATCGATAATGTCAATGCGGAAAATTTCCAGCGTTTTGATTTCCTGGTTGACCTTCATCACAGCCATTTCCGTATTAATCGCGGCGCTCGACCGCAGGGTGATCAGAAGCACCGTTAAAAAAGGCGACAATTCCGTAACAATCAAGCCCATTAAGATATGCCCAATAAACCGGGTCAGTCCGAACTCTTTGAGCAAGGTGAAGACAACGCCGATAAAAAGAGAACCAAAGAGAATTGAAACGATAAGAAAAAGCGGCAAGATCTGCACGGAAGTGAAGTAGATCTGGTTCAAAAGGACTTCCCGCATGGCGCTCGAATATGTTTTACGTTGAAAAATCCGCAGAAAAACTTTCCCGGAAAACGCGATCGTCCCGGCAAAGCCGCCGAACATCTGAACGATCCGATTTCCCAATTTTTCAAACAAGGACATACGCTGTTCGCTCCGTGACGTGGTATCCTAACACAGGACAAAAAATACTTCAAACCATCATTATAAGTGCGTTTTACGTTGACAAACGGATGCCTGTCGTTATAATTAAAGCAATTGTGCGTTCAAAAATATCCGAAAAGTATCACCGGACGCATTTTATTGGAGGAAAAGATGAAAAATTCAAGCCGAAAAACATTTTTTATGTTCCTGATGGCCTTTCTGGTGGCCTTTTTTATCGTTTCACTGGTCGGCGTTTTGAGATCGTCTTTTACCAGTTCCGGGGCGCCTGAAATTCCCGCCGCCCAGGCGGTTCCCAACATCTCCAACGCCCCCGGCATGGCGCCGACTTCTTTTTCCGACCTAGTGGACCGCGTTAAACCGGCGGTTGTCAATATCAGCACCTCTAAAACCTATAAGGGAAGAGGTGGTTTTGGAGCTCCTTTCGGCCGGTCGCCTTTCGGAGACGATTTCTTTGACCGCTTTTTCGGCGACATGCCCCGCAGAGAATTTAAACAGCGCAGCCTGGGATCCGGGTTTATCATCAGCAATGACGGTTATATCTTCACCAACAACCATGTCGTGGAACAGGCGGACAAAATCCTCGTTAAAATATCCGACGGCAAGGAATACGAAGCCAAAGTCATCGGCACGGACGTCAACACGGATATTGCATTGATCAAAATCAAACCGGACAACAGCCTGCCGGTGGCGGATATCGGAGATTCGGAAAAGGTTCGAGTCGGGGAATGGGTGGTCGCGATCGGCAATCCTTTCGGTCTGGACGCGACGGTAACCGCGGGCATTGTCAGCGCCAAGGGACGCGTCATCGGCGCGGGACCCTATGATAATTTCATTCAGACGGACGCCTCGATCAATCCCGGCAACAGCGGTGGCCCGCTCTTCAACATGGAAGGAAAAGTCATCGGTATTAACACGGCCATCGTCGCGCACGGCCAGGGAATCGGCTTTGCCATTCCTATCAATATGGCTAAAAGCATCCTTGCGGATCTGAAAACAAAAGGAAAAGTCACGCGCGGCTGGCTGGGAATATCCGTGCAGGATATTACCGATGATATAGCCCAGAATTTAAACTATAAAAACAAAAACGGCGCATTGGTTTCAGATGTCTTCAAAGGCGATCCGGCGGACAAGGCTGGAATTAGAATCGGCGATATCATTATAGAAATAAATGGAAAGCCCGTTAAAGACACGCATGATTTGCTCCTGACGATCGCTGCTCTGCAGGTTGGCCAGAAGATGAATGTCAGAGCCATTCGCGACGGCAAGGAAATGACTTTCCATGTGGTTGTGGCGGAACGAAAAGACAATGTGGCGATGGCTATGGAAAGATCCGGCGGCGGCCATTTTGGCATTACGGCGCAGGATATCACCCCGGAAATGGCAAAGCAGATGGGAATATCGCGCAATGGCGTCACGGTCACGGACATTCAGGCGGGAAGTCCGGCCGATGAAGTCGGCATTCAGCCCCGGGATATCATCGTGCAGGTGAATCGGGTTAAAGTATCAACGATGAAAGATTACACCCGTGAAATCACCAATGCGGCTCAGAAGAAAAGCGTCACGCTCTTTATCAAGCGGGGCCGATCAGGTTTTTCCGTAACGATCCGCATCGACTAAAGAGGCATCCCGTATAAAAAAGGCCTGAAAAGATTGTAACCCATGGACAGCAGTCTGTATGATTACGCCGGTGTAATTCACCTTCACTCCTCTTTTTCCTTTGACGGCCACGCGCCGATGGAAGAAATTCTCATCGCAGCCGAAAAGAATGATGTTGACTTCATCATGCTGACGGACCACGACCATCTGAAGGCCAGACAGGAAGGCTGGGAAGGCTGGCAGAATAAAACTCTGGTCATCGTCGGAGAGGAAATCGCTCCGAGGTTCAATCACTTTCTGGCGTTTAATATCCGGGAGCCGGTTTTGTGCTCCGGAGACCCTGAAGGTAAAAATCCGCAAAAATATATTGATGAAGTGAGACGTCAGGGAGGTTTTGGCTTTATCGCCCACCCTGATCATGAAGGAACGAAATTGTTTCACGTGAAACATTACAGTTGGAACCATTGGAATGTCGTTGATTTTGCAGGCATCAGCATCTGGGATTTTATGACGGACTGGCAGAAAAGCCTTCGCGGATACGGCAGCGCTCTCTTGAGCTTCCTTTTCCCCGCCTTCGTTTTAAAAGGCCCCCGCAGGATTACGCTGGAAAGATGGGACGCCTTGAACCAAATCCGGAAAACCGTCGGAATCGGGGAGCTGGACAACCATGCCACCGTGAAAAAGCTGCTGGGGATCCGTTTTGTCGCCTTCCCCTTTCACCGGGCCTTCGCGTTCATCCGGACGCATATTTTAACCAAAACCGGTTTCACCGGAAACAATCAACAGGACATCGCCATGGTGTATGAGTCACTCCTTCACGGGCGCTGCTATTTTGCACTGGAATACTTCCGCAGGACGAAAGGTTTTCAATTCACAGTGGAACAGGACCAAAAGGTATTTCACATGGGAGATACCGTTCTGCTTTCAGGGGACACCCAATTATCTGTCTCCTGCCCCGCGAAAGCCCTGATTCGCGTCATCAGAAACGGCCGGGAGAAACACTGGGCCATCGGCAATCAATTAAGTATAAAAATTGATAAAACAGGGGTTTATCGCGTCGAAACCTATCTGAAGGCAGCCGGAAAAATCCGGCCGTGGATTTTTTCCAACCCGATCTTTATCAAATAAGCGAACCATTAGCCCTTTGCTATTGGGCATACTGGAACATCATGGACAGGGATTTCACCACTCTTCCCGGACTGGGAAAAACAATTCCCTTGTACTTCTGGCCTTCGATTTCGATGACGGTTCGGGTCGTTTCATCGGCGAGCAAATAGACGCCGATTACCGGCTTGTGACCGGCACTCGTCTTCCTGTCGCCCGTGGCCTGTGCCCTGTTCCTTCTGACACTGCGGACAGTAAAACGTGCTGCGGCCGCCCTGTCGGATCCGCACAATGATCCCGCCGCATCGCGAACAGGCCTCGCCTTCCTTTCCATAAACGCTGAGTCCGGTCTGGTTTTTTCCTGCGCGGCCGTAAAGATCTCTCCAGTCGGAAATGGACGTTCCCCGGCGTGCAATGGCTTTTTTCAAAACGCGCCTGGCCTGGCTAAAAATTTTTCTCCACTCCGGCTCGCCCAGCGTGGATGAGATCCTCGCCGGGGAAATGCCCGCGCCGTACAATATTTCGCAGGCGTAAATGTTGCCGATGCCAGCAACGGCTTTCGGATCCATCAGCAGAGTTTTGACGGAAACCCTGCGCGGGGCCTGGCGTTGCATAAATTTCCTGAAATCAAAACGGCTCATCAGATCATTGGACGACGGCGCCTCGTCGTCACGGACAACCGTGACGGTGGCGAAACGACGCGGGTCCACGAGATCGACATTGCCGTCGGCCATCGTCATCCGCCAGCGCGTATGTGGATCCTTCCCGCTGTCCTCACGCCAGAGCAACCGTCCCGTCATCCGCAGATGAATGACGATGCTTCTGCCGTCATGAAGGCGCATTCTAATAGTCTTCCCCCGGCGACAAACCCCGCAAATCCGCATCCCGCGGACGTTCGCGATGTTCACGAGTTTGTGATCAAAGATTTTCGTCGCCAGAATTTTCTTTCCGTCAATCGTCGCCTGCAGCTGACGACACAGCGTTTCAACTTCCGGCAGCTCCGGCATCGTCCGTCCTTTCCGCGTCATGAAATTTTTCGCGCAAATTATTTTTGACAAATTTCCATTTTTTCAGTCAAAATGCAAAATAAATGTTGACAAATTTTTTTGCTTGCGTAAATTCAAAAATCAATGAAAGTTTTTTGTCAGGATTTTTTTAAGCGGAAGGATGCTTCCGGAAGGAGGATGAATGGAAAACGAGACCCTGTTTAATGAGGACGCAGAACCTCCTGGTCCCACGGCTGGTCTTGTTGTGGTGCAGAACAAAACAACGAATTTTTTTTCGTTGACCACAAACAATCAACTTCCCTCCCTGGAAAAATCAAAGCCGGAACGGCTTTATTTTCCCTTCAAAGATTCTCCCCGCTCACGGGCTTTCCGAAAAAAACATTACCCGGGCATCAGCCGCATCGAATGGTTTGACTGGCGCTGGCAGTTTCATAACGCTATCCGCAATGTCCAGACCCTGGACGCCATGATTCACCTTTCCGACAATGAACGCCAGGCCATGATGCACCCGTCAGGGGATCTCCCTGTCGCCATCACCCCTTACTATGCCAGCCTGATTTCCCCGGAAGACCCGTCTTCTCCGCTTCGCCGCTGCGTCATTCCTGTAGTCGATGAATGCCTGCATACCAAGGGCGAAGAAGAAGATCCTCTCGGCGAGGACGCTGATTCTCCGGTCCCCGGGATTGTGCATCGCTATCCCGACCGCGTTCTGTTTCTGGTCACGGACATCTGTTCGACCTACTGCCGCTACTGTACCCGCTCCCGCATTTTCGGTCGCCGGCGCCAGTGCTTTATCGACACGGCCAAGTGGGAAAAAGCGCTGGACTACATCGCCTCCAATCCGAATGTCCGCGACGTGCTCCTTTCCGGCGGCGACCCCCTGACCCTTTCCGACGACCGGCTGGAATGGCTGCTTTCGAGACTCAAGGAGATTCCCCATGTGGAACTGGTCCGCATCGGCACGAAAGTCCCGGTGGTAATGCCGCAGCGCATTACACCGGCACTGGTTTCCATGCTGAAAAAATACCATCCCCTCTGGATGAGCATTCACGTCACGCACCCCGACGAGCTGACCCCCGAAATGAGCGCCGCCTGCATTCGCCTGGCTGACGCCGGTATTCCTCTGGGCAGCCAGACGGTATTGCTGGCCGGCATCAACGACTCCGTTTCCACCATGACCCGTCTGGTCCACGGACTCCTGCAGATCCGCGTCCGTCCTTACTATCTGTACCAGTGCGATCCGATTCCGGGCTCGTCCCATTTCCGCACGCCCCTCAGCAAAGGTCTGGAAATTATCCAGGGCCTGCGCGGCCATACCACCGGCTATGCCGTCCCGACCTTCGTTGTTGACGCCCCCGGCGGAGGAGGAAAAATTCCGTTGCTTCCCGAATATGCCATCGGGTGGGACAAGGGTGACCTGATGATGCGCAATTACGAGGGCAACCTCTTCCGCTACCCGGATAACCATGCCGAGTCAAAGGATATCCACTAGGATTTTGAAAATAGCTTATGTCCGGTAACCCTGTCTGTCCAGCGCCCCCCCCCTGCCGAACATTGACCATCGGCCTGACCTACGACCTGCGCGACGATTACCTTCGCGAAGGCTACAGCCTGGAAGAAACCGCCGAATTCGACAAGCCCGACACGATCGAAGCCATTGAAAATGTCCTGAAGAAAAACGGCCACGCAACCGACCGCATCGGCCACGTGAAGGCGCTCACGCGCCGTCTGGCCGCGGGCGACCGCTGGGATCTTGTCTTCAACATCGCCGAGGGAATGCACGGTTTTGGCCGGGAGGCGCAGGTCCCCGCGCTGCTGGACGCCTACCGGATCCCTTACACCTTCTCGGACGCTCTCGGCCAGTCGCTGACGCTCCATAAAGGCATGACCAAACATATTGTGCGGGATCTGGGCATTCCCACACCTGACTTTGCCGTGGTTTTCTCTCCGGAAGACATCGGGCGCGTCCGGCTGCCTTATCCTCTGTTTGCCAAACCGGTCGCAGAAGGCACGGGCAAAGGCATCACCGCCCGCTCCAGAATCGATAATGCGGACAGCCTGCGCGCGGTCTGTGAGAATCTTCTGCAGACTTTCCGCCAGCCGGTGCTGGTGGAAACGTATCTGCCCGGGCGCGAATTCACCGTCGGCGTCGTCGGGACAGGCAGAAACGCCCGCTCCATCGGCGTCATGGAGGTTCTCCTGAATCCGGACGCGGAACCGCACGCCTATTCCTACGACAACAAGGAGCATTATGAAAACCTGGTGCGCTATGCCGCCGTCTCCGATCCGGAAGCCCGGCGGGCCGTGGAGGTCTCCCTGGCGGCCTGGCGCGGCTTGGACCTGAAGGACGGAGGGCGGGTAGACCTGCGCTCGGACGCCTGCGGTCGTCCTCATTTTATCGAGGTCAATTCTCTGGCCGGTTTGAACCCGGTGCGCTCCGACCTGCCGATTTTGTGCGGACTGGCGGGCATATCCTACGATCAACTGATCACCGGCATCCTGAATTCAGCGCTGGAACGCGCAGGTCTTTTAAGAGAGCAAAACCTCCAACCCGACAGCCCGGAAACGGAAAAGGCGCCATGAAAAAAATCCTGATTCTGCACACGGATGTGCCGGCGGACGCGGGCGAAGACGAGCTGGATTGCCTGACGCAGGTCCGGGCCATCAGCGAAGCGATCCTTTCGCTGGGCCACCGGCCTTCAACACTTCCCTTCGGGATGGACCTGGGCGCCAACATCTCCAGGATCCGCGAAGATCAACCGGATATTGTTTTCAATCTGGTGGAAACGCTGGCCGGAAAAGGGAGCCTGAATCATTTCGCGACCGCGCTTCTTGATTTTCTACGTCTGCCCTACACCGGCTGCCGGACCGACGCCATGTTTATCACCTCCAATAAGCCGCTTACCAAAAAAATGCTGCGGCAGGGGGGGATCGCCACACCTGACTGGATCACTCTGAAAGGCGAAGCACAAAACTTCGCCCCAGCGGACGTCTATTTCCTCAAACCCTGCCGGGAAGACGCATCGGTCGGCCTGGATGACCGATGCGTCTTGCAGGCGGTCGGCCTGGAGGCCGTCCAAAACGCGCTGCGGGAGCGCCAGGAGGAGCTCGGTCTGGACTGTTTTGCCGAAGCCTACATTGACGGACGCGAATTCAACATTGCCCTGCTGGCTTCCGATCAGGGAGTTCGGGTTCTGCCCCCTGCGGAAATTCTTTTTCTGGACTATCCGCCGGAGAAACGCAAAGTACTCGATTACCGCGCCAAGTGGGTTGAAAACTCCTTTGAATATGAGCATACTATCCGATCGCTTTCCATCGCGCCGCAGGATGAACGTCTCGCGGACCGGCTGCGGGAAATCGCCCTGCTCTGCTGGCATCTGTTCGGGCTTCGCGGGTATGCCCGCGTGGATTTCCGCGTGGATGGGAGCGGTGTCCCATGGGTGCTGGAAGTCAACGCCAATCCATGTCTGTCCCCGGATGCCGGCTTTGCCGCCGCGCTGGATTTCGCGGGCATCGCCTACACCGACGCCATCGGCATCATCCTCCAGGACGCCTTACAACCGTAAACAAGGGGGAAGGTTTTTTGAAAACGATCACCTACCGGCAGAACATCCGGCCAACTGATTCGGACGCGATTGCAGAGATTGTGCGGGGAAGCGGTTTTTTTTCCGCCGCGGAAGAGACAATGGCCCGTGAACTGGCCGAGGAGCGGCTTGAGCAGGGCGGGCGGAGCTCCTACCGGTTTTTGTTTGCCGAAGAAGACGGCCGGGTGATCGGATACACCTGCTACGGACCGATCCCGGCCACCGCCGGCAGCTATGATCTTTACTGGATCGCCGTGACACAATCCCTGAGAGGTCACGGAATCGGCAAACAACTGTTGCAAAGGACCGGCCAAATCATCCGTCGCCTGGGCGGAAGGCAGGTTTACGCGGAAACATCCTCACGCCCCCAGTACGCGCCTACCCGGCATTTTTATGAAAAATGCGGCTACCTTCCGGAGGCGGTTCTCAAGGACTTCTACGCCCCGGGAGACAGTAAAATTATTTACTCTAAAACCATTATATAACAGGCAGTAACGCCTTCTTCACTCTGCACCCGTACGATAAAATCTTGCAATTTCCCCCATAATTAGCTAGAGCACCCTTGGCTTTTGGATTACCCCAACCGCCCACCGAAGAAAAAGGGGGAATTTGTTTATGCGCCTGTTTCCGAAGGAAGAAGATTTCTTTGGATATTTTGAAGAGCTGGCCGACAAGATAGAGGAAGGCGGTCGGTTTTTTCTCGAAATGACCAAAAACCGGGATTATTCCGAGGCCAAAGTCGCCCGGCTCAAGGAACTGGAGCATGAGGCTGACGATATTACGCATAAAACCTACGAAAGAATGCATAAAACCTTCCTGACGCCCATTGACCGGGAAGATATTTACGCTCTGGTCAATAAAATGGACAGCATCATGGACGTCATCGAGGCCACCGCCGTCCGCATCTACATGTATAAGGTGAAAAAGCCCGATGACGAAATCATCAAGCAGGCGGAAATTCTTTTTCAGGCCATCAAGAAAATCAAGAGCGTTGTCCGCGGCCTGCGCGATATGAAAAACTCCCAGACGATTCTCGACGGCTGCGTCGAAATCAATACCCTGGAAAATGCCGGAGATGTCGTTTTAAGAACTACCATCACCAATCTTTTCATCAAGGAAAAGGACGCTATCGAGCTGATCAAGTGGAAAGAAATCTTCGAAAGGATCGAAGAAGCCATCGATGTTTGTGAAGACGTTTCCAACATCGTGGAAGGGATTGTGCTGAAACATGCTTGATTCCATGGCATTTGTCATTTTTCTGGTCGTCATCGCCCTGGTGTTCGACTTTTTAAATGGCTTTCACGACTCGTCCAACTCAATCTCCACTATTGTTTCCACACGTGTTCTGTCACCCCGTCAGGCGGTCCTCTGGGCAGCTTTCTTTAATTTTGTCGCTGCTTTCCTCATCGGCACACAGGTCGCCCATACCATCGGCAAAGGCATTATCCACATCGATATCGTCGATAATCTCGTGATTCTGTCCGCATTGGGCGGAGCGATCCTCTGGAACATTATTACCTGGTATTACGGGCTCCCCAGCAGTTCCTCCCACGCGCTGATCGGCGGCCTCATCGGCGCGGGTATCGCCAAGGGAGGCATCGCTACGCTGGTGTGGTCGGGCGTCATCAAAACCACACTGTTTATTTTTCTCTCGCCGACTATCGGCCTGGTTTTGGGGTTCATTTTCATGGCACTCTCGATGAACCTCAATCGCCACTCCAATATCGCCAGAACAGATAAATTGTACCGGAAGCTGCAGCTGCTTTCCTCGGCTGTCTACTCCACCGGGCACGGCATGAATGACGCGCAAAAAACCATCGGCATCATCGCCATCGTCCTATACAGCAAAGGGCTTATCGGGTCTCAATTTCATATCCCCTGGTGGCTCATCATCATGTGCTATTCAGTACTTGCCTTCGGCACCATGTTCGGCGGCTGGCGGATCGTCAAAACCATGGGGACCAAAATCACCAAGCTTCAGCCGATCGGCGGCTTCAGTGCCGAGGCGGCGGCGGCCTGTGCGATCATCGGCTCATCCGTGGCGGGAATTCCGGTGAGTACCACTCACACCATCGCCGGCTCAATTGTCGGCGTCGGAGCGACGAAAAGATTATCTGCCGTGCGCTGGGGCGTGGCCGGCAATATCATCTGGGCCTGGATTTTGACGATACCAATTTCCGCCATCATCTCCGCCTTGTTTTTTCTTGCACTGAAAAATTTTCTCTATTGATAATTTCCCCTTTATACCGTAGATTTTCCCCGACAAACACCCTATCCCAATTGCCGCGGGAGATTTTCTCATGACGGAAAAAAAACTGCCCTTTACGAAAAAGCAACTCGAAGCCATCATAGACAAGTATCCGACGCCCTTTCATCTTTACGATGAAAGGGCCATTCGGAAAAATGCCCGCGCTTTTGCCAAAGCCTTTTCCTGGAACCGGGGTTTCAAAGAATTCTTCGCCGTCAAAGCCTGCCCCAATCCCTACATCATGAAAATCCTCCACGCTGAAGGATTCGGAGCGGACTGCAGCTCCCTGGCAGAATTGCTGCTGGCGCAAAAAACCGGCATCACCGGGGAAGAAATCATGTTTTCCTCCAATGACACCCCCGCCGCCGAATTTGTCCAGGCCCGGAAACTCAAGGCAACTATTAACCTGGACGATATCTCGCACATTGATTTTCTGGAAAAACACGCCGGACTTCCGGACCTGATCTGCTGCCGTTACAATCCCGGCCCCCTGAAAAAAGGGAATGTCATTATCGGCCATCCGGAAGAGGCCAAATACGGATTCACGCGCGAACAGCTTTTTGAAGGCTACCGCATTTGCCGGGACAAAGGCGTCCGACGCTTCGGCATCCACACCATGGTCGCCTCCAATGAGCTGGACCCTGATTACTTTGTCGAAACGGCGGAAATTCTTTTTCATTTGATCGCCGAATTATCGCATGCCCTGAACATCCGCTTTGAATTCGCCAACTTGAGCGGAGGATTCGGCATTCCTTACAGGCCCGAACAGAAAGCCATCGATCTGGAGGTCATGACCCGCGGCATCCGGGAAAAGTATGAAAAGATCATCGCGGCCGGCGGCCTGGCCCCCCTGAAAATTTTCACGGAAAGCGGCCGCTTTATCACCGGCCCTCACGGCTGCCTTGTCTCGAGGGTTCTGCACATCAAGGATACATACAAAAAATTTGCCGGGCTCGATGCCTGCATGGCCAACCTGATGAGGCCCGCTCTTTACGGCGCCTATCATCACATCACCGTCGTCGGCAAGGAAAGGCGCCCCCACGACATCCTGTATGATGTCACCGGCTCTCTTTGCGAAAACAACGACAAATTCGCCATCGACCGCCTGCTGCCCCGGCTGGCCCCCGGCGACACCGTTGTGATTCACGACACGGGCGCGCACGGTCATGCCATGGGCTTTAATTACAACGGCAAACTCCGCTCCGCCGAGCTGCTGCTGCGGGAAGACGGATCCGTTGTCCAGATCCGCCGCGCCGAAACCGTGAAAGATTATTTCGCCACGCTGGACTTCAAGAGGTTGAGCAGGTTTAAAGTGTAATGGCAAAAGAAAAAATCCCGTCAACGCCCGCAGTCCTGGCCCTGAAAAAATCGGCCGCAACTTTTACACTGCATACCTATGCCTACGAAGAGCACGGCGGCACCAGGGTTTCTGCGCAGAAGCTGGGCGTGGATGAGCATTGCGTAATTAAGACGCTGGTCATGGAGGATGAAAATGCAACCCCCTTCATGATTCTGATGCACGGAGACCGGGAGGTATCTACCAAAGCCCTCGCCCGCACGCTGGGCGTCAAAACCGTCAAACCCTGCACACCGGAGACCGCGCACCGGCACACCGGGTATTTTGTCGGCGGAACGTCTCCCTTCGGCGCCAAAAAGACTTTGATGCTTTACATGGAAAAGACGATTTCCGCCCTTCCGGAAATTCTCATCAATGCCGGCTCCCGCGGACTGCTGGCCAGAATGTCGCCTTCGGAACTGGTTCGCATCCTGAAACCCTCTGAAGTCAGCGTTGCGATATAATTTGCCATTTGAGAGGGAAAAAGAGATAATGCCTCAAAACTTCGGGAGATGATGTATGCCGGACAACGTTATTATCCGCTGTCTGAACTGCGGCACCAAAAACCGCATACCGCAGCAGAAATTTCAGCGGCGCCCCACCTGCGGACATTGCCACGCGCCGCTGGATGAACTGATTATCCGCTGCCTGAAATGCGGCGCCAAAAATCGTCTGCCGGAAGAGCGCCTCGGCTCAAAACCGCTTTGCGGCAAATGCGGAGAACCGCTTGTGATTGCCAGACAAAACATCAAGCCCGTCGAGGTCACCGATGATTCCTTTGCCCGCGAGGTGCTCTCCACGGAAATATCCGTGCTGGTGGATTGCTGGGCGCCCTGGTGCGGCCCCTGCAAGAGCCTGGCGCCGACCATTGACGAGCTGGCCTCGGATTACGCCAACGGCGTCAAGGTCGCCAAATTGAACGTGGACGAAAACCCGGAAACCGCCACCCAGTACGGCATCCGCAGCATTCCCACGCTGCTGTTTTTCCGGGACGGCCGGCTGGTCGAGCGCCTCGTCGGCGCCCTGCCAAAGCAGGAAATCGAACGGCATCTTCTTGCCATCATCAAAACCAACTGAAACGGAAACCGATACCCTTCATGGACAAAAACAGGACTCTGGCATACGCGTGTAAAATCTTTTCCGTCTGGGAAGAAGACATTCTGCTGCAAAACGGAAAACAAACCAGGCAAAGCTGGATTGAACACAAACCCACCGTGGCTGTGGTCCCCGTCAATGATCAACAAGAACTGCTGCTGATCCGGCAGTTCCGCATCCCCACCGGGAAAGACCTACTGGAAATTCCCGCCGGCTCCATGGACCACGGGGAAGAATCACCGGCCTCCTGCGCGAGCCGGGAGCTGGCCGAAGAAACAGGCTGGCGGGCTAAAAAGCTGACGCCGCTTTTCGCGGGCTACCTGCTTCCCGGATACTGCAATGAATTCATGTATTTTTTTCTGGCGCAGGACCTGGTGTACGAACCGCTGCAGCCGGATGAAGACGAATGCATTGAAGTCATTCCCACAAGCTTCGCCCAGGCCGCCGCCCTTTTGAAAAGCGGCGAGCTGATCGACGCAAAAACGGCGCTGGGCATCATGCTGGCTTGCCGGCATTTAAAGCTCTGATTTCAGCGCAGCTGCTTTTCTCTCTTTTCCAGACGGATCTCCAAATTTTTCAACTGCCGAATATCATTTTTCAACTGCTCATTTTCCTGCTGCAGCTGGGTCATCTCCGTCGAATTCTTTTCTTCCACCTGGCGAACGCTGTTTTTCAAACCTTCGATTTCTTTTTTGAGTTTCACCTGTTCCTGATGGGCATCCGTCTTCTGCTTTCTTAATTCAGTCTGCAGCGCGGAAATCCTGTCAAGAGCTGACGACAGGGCCCTCGAGCAATCCGCCCATTTGCTCCCCGGAAATTGCTCCATCAAAGATACCAGCCGGATTTTTGCCTCCTTGTAATCCGGCTCCCGCCCGCTGCCGGACAAAAAGGCCAGGGCTTCATCAAACAGCTCCCTGTCCGACGGCCAGCTGCCAAACAGGCTGCCGGCTTTTTTCACCGGCGCGGCGGGCCCCCGGCCGCCGTCCCGGACGGCCTTTGCCGAACAGCCGGCCAAGATCAGAAGCACGAGGATCAAAACCATCAGTTTTTTCGAATGTCTCAACAATTGCTCCACTCCAAGGTGCTCTGTGCGTTTTGCGGCTGCGCCGCTTTTTGTCTTTCAACCACTTCTTCCGTTACATAATTACTGCCGGGCATTCTTTTGGCGTACTCTTTTAACTCCGCGACCAGTCTGGCCATATCCAGCGGGTTTTTAAAGCGCGATCCGTCATCCGTAACAATCGCCGCGGTGATCGTGATCAATGGAAATTTCTGAACGGTTCCCTGGCGATTCCGGCCGATGAAATATCCTTTTTGCGCATCTTCCGGCCGGTAGTAGCGAAAGATACGCCCTGCAAAATCAACCACCAGCTTTTTGCAAATGTCCTCCACTTGCCCGGGATTGCCGATCATAACAAAATCATCGCCTCCGATGTGGCCCAGAAACATGTCGGTCAGCTTCATTTCAGCAATATACCCTTGGAGAAGGTCGGCGACTTCTTTGATGACTTCGCTTCCCCACGCATATCCATACTGATCGGCAAAAGGCTTGAAATTATCCAGGTCCACCTGGCACAAGGAAAAGGCTTTCCTCTTCACCAGCGCCTGTTCAATCCTGTTTTCAATCGCCAGATTTCCCGGCAGTCCGGTCAGCGGACTGGCGTCAAGATTGAGCGCTTCCAGCACTTTGAGCCTTTGGGTCATATGGGCAAAAGAATCAGCCAACGCGCCGATTTCATCGTCGCGTCTTGCCTCGATCTGGTGATCCAGATTCCCTTCAGCGATCAAACGAGTGGCTTTTTGCAATTGTTTAAGAGGCTTGGAAATATTGCGCGTAATGATCAGCGCCAGCGTAATGCCCAGCACCAGGCTCAGCAAACTCAGCCCCAAAGTCATCTGAACGGCCGCCCGTCCCTGCCGGGCGATCCGGTTCATTTCATTATTGATGGCCTGGTCCATGTTTTTTTGAATGTCCCGAAGCTGCATCGCCATGGCATCGATTACAGCTCTTCCCGCCGTGTCGGAAATGGCCTGCGCTTCCTGCATCTGCCCGCTTTGCATCAGCAGGGTTTCTTCCGAAAACAATTCTTTCAGGCGGCGGTGCAATACGTCCACTTCGGAAACCGCATTTTGCGTGCGACGGTCAAGTTTCAGCCGCTCCGTCCCGGCCAGTATTTCCGTAAATTCACCGCTGCGCTTCCAGAAAATCTGCTCCAGTTCAGGGTCCTTTAAAATCAGATATTTCTTTTCGGCGCTTTCCTGGGCCAGCAGGATGTCCATGAGCTGTTTGGAATTTTCCATCAAAACAAAGTGGTGATTCGTGATGTTGTATGCGCCGGCGCTGAGCTTCTGCAGATTGAACAACGCAAAGGCGCTGGCCAGGACGGTCAAAAGCGCCATCAACAGATGCCCCAGAAATAATTTGCGGCTGATCGTGAGGATCATCTTTTCAAAAACCCGTGCAGACGGTTGGTCCCGCGGAATGAAACACCCAACAAAATAATTACCTTCTGCAAGTAGCACAAACAACCGGTTCGGGTAAAGAATAATTTGTTTTTGGGGACGCTTTGCCCTTTTACCTCTCCCCCAAACCTTTTTGGAAAGCTGCTTGCCACCGGCAAAAAGTTTTGTTACACTTCCACACAAAACAGGCAGCCCTTTACGTCATTTCAGCAAAACCGCGAAGACAGCCATCAGCCTGGTCCTGAACCACCTGTCAGAAAGGAAAACGCCGCCATGATGTACAATGATGAGTTTGAAACCCTGCCGCGTGAAGCCCTGAAAGCCCTGCAGATCAAAAGACTCCAGCAGGTTTTGCAGCGCGTGTACACAACGGTCGGTTTTTATAAAAAGTCGCTCGCCTCCGTCAAGATTTCTCCGGACGCTATCCGCTCCCTGGGGGACTTGAAAAAACTCCCCTTCACCACCCGCGAGGATTTGCGCAACAACTATCCCTTCGGCCTGTTTGCCGTTCCGATGAGCAACATCGTGAGGCTGCACGCCTCCTCCGGAACTTCCGGCCGGTCCTCCGTGTTCAGCTACACACGGCGCGACCTGGAAACCTGGACGGACCTGACCGCCCGCTCCCTGGCGGCCGCGGGGTTGACCAAAAACGACATAGTTCATAACGCGTTTGGCTACGGTCTGCTCCCCGGCGGTCTGGGGCTGCATTACGGCATCGAAAAAATCGGCGCCAGCGTCATTCCCATCTCCGACGGCAACACCAAGCGGCAAATCACGATCCTCCAGGATTTCGGCCCGACGGTGTTGTGCGCCACGCCATCCTTCGCCCTGCATCTGGCCGAGGAAGGAAGGGCCATGGGCGTGGATATGAAATCCCTGCAGTTGCGGGTGGGCATCTTCGGCGCCGAGCCCTGGAGCGACGCCACCCGCGACGCCATTGAAGACGCCTTCCATATCAAAGCTCTCAACATCTTCGGCCTTTCGGAAATGATGGGGCCGGGCATTGCCATGGAGTGCCTGGAAGGCCGGCGCGGAATGCATATCTTTGAAGATCATTTTATCGTCGAAACCATCCATCCCGAAACCGGTGACGTTCTGCCCGAAGGGGAAGAGGGCGAGCTGGTCTTTACCAGCCTGACGAGAGAAGCTTTTCCGCTGATCCGCTACCGGTCGGGCGACATCTCCCGCCTGATTCCCGAACCCTGCCGCTGCGGCCGCACGCACATCCGGATGGAGCGCGTTCTCAAAAGGAGCGACGACATGCTGACCATCCGCGGCATCAATATCTACCCCGCGCAGGTGGAAGATATCCTGAAAGCCATTGACGGCGTCGAGCCGGATTATCAGCTGATCATCGACAAAGTCGGCGCGCTCGATGCCGTCGAACTGCAGGTTGAAGTCGGCGAAAAATTCTTCGGCGAAGCGGGCGGCGTCAAGGAGCTGCAGCATATTGAAAAACGCATCGTCAAAGACATGAAAGATTACTTAAGCATTTCGCCGCGCGTGAAGCTGGTAGCCCCGCAAACCCTGAAGGAAAGCGGAAAGAAGGTACTCGACAAGCGTATTATCTGATGTCATGGCGGCTTCTCTTGCAGGGGGCGGATGGAAACCGTTCCCCGCAAACGTCAACTCAAGGAAGTGGAGGAGGTTACATGAAGGTAGAGCAAATCTCGGTTTTTCTGGAAAACAAACCAGGCACACTGGAGCACGCCACACGTGTCCTGAAAGAAAACAACATCAACATCCGCACCCTGTCGCTCGCGGAAACGGCGGATTTCGGCATTTTGCGCCTGATTGTGAATGATGTGGAAAAAGCAAACCGGACGCTGAAAGAAGCCGGCTTCCGCGTCAGCAAAACCGCCGTCGTGGCCGTGGAAGTCCCCGATCAACCGGGAGGGCTGCACGGCATCATGGAAGTTTTGAACCGGGAAACCATCAATGTGGAATACCTGTACGCTTTCGTGGAAAAAAGCGGCCAGAACGCCGTCATCATCTTCCGCTTCGACGCTCCCGAAAAAGCCATCGAGGTGCTGCTCAAGCATAAGTTCACCGTCGTGCCGGGGTCGAAGCTGTACGAATTCTGATGAAACCGTAAAACCGCCATATACGGTGTTGGGATTGATACGAAGTTCATAAGTTAACAGCGGCCTCTTGTTTTTGTTTTGTGTTTTTGTCTGTGTTCTGATTTTATGCGTCGTCTAAGGAGTGTATCAATATGCGAAAAATCATATCAATTGCAGTAATGATATTATTGCTTTTACCGGTTCCCGTTTTGGCCGCTTTCTTGGCCATTGGGCAAAATGCTAACTATGCTGATGCTTGGCCAAAGATTGAATATGGGAGTGACATCAATATAGCAGTGGGTGTTTACGATCAGCGCCCATACATTATCGATGGAGAGAAATCGCCTACTTATACTGGAACTGTACGACCTTTTACTGGTAATCCGTGGAATGTAAATACTAAAAGCGATAAACCGTTAGCCGATGAGATCGCATCTGCTGTTGTTTCTGGCTTTTTACATGTAGGTATACAAGCGCAATCAATTTCGATAGCCTTTTCCGATTCCCAGCAGGCCGCCATTGAAAAGCTCAGGCATTTGGGGAAAAAGAGAATAGTATTAATAACCTTACAAGAATGGCGTAGCGACACTTATGTCAATAATAATTTCTTATACATAAACCCAGAATCCGCAATAGGATAAAAATTCTATTGCGTAGCAATAGAGAATCTAATAGAAAAGAGCAAGCAAATTAGAGACATTCGTAAGATCGACCTGTG
>MTBK01238701.1_pt1 | contig 61656 bp, 63 predicted proteins | sample 1535981 | NCBI WGS metagenome assembly MTBK01 (sample SAMN06109225, study PRJNA356200) | anaerobic digester metagenome | isolation source: biogas reactors fed with pig manure or primary and secondary sludge | place: Spain | collected 2016-06-30
ATCACAAACGCAGAAACAGGCTGCGGCATGACCATTAACCCGGAGCAGCTTCACACTTATAAAACCCTGTTCCCTGTCCGAAGAGGCCAGACCACCTCACAGGGATGCATGGGAGTTGATAAAATGAATGGATAAATCAGCGAACCAATCACTGCAGCGGACGCTGTGACCAGCTCTGCTGAGTTCAATCGTTCGCCTAGATAAAATAATAGAAGACATGAGATCAATCTGATAAGGTAGCAATATGAAACTCTTTGAAAAAAATGGACATGCAATCATCTGGGGCGATGCCATCGATGCCCTTACTACCCAAATCCCTGATCGTTCGATCGATTTGGTCTTTGCCGACCCCCCTTACAACATCGGCAAGAACTTTAACGGTCGCAAGGATCGTTGGCCGTCCGACGAGGCATATCTATCATGGTCGTATCAATGGCTTGAACTATGCGTCTCAAAACTCAAGCCCAATGGTAGCCTTTACGTGATGACAGCTACTCAGAATATGCCTTTCTTCGATATCTTTCTCCGTCAACGCCTCAACATCCTGTCCCGCATCGTATGGGCATATGACAGTTCAGGGGTACAGGCTCGCAATTACTTTGGTTCGCTATATGAACCAATCCTGTTCTGCGTCAAGAATAAAAACAATTACACCTTCAACTCTGATGACATTCTTGTCGAAGCACGGACCGGAGCAACTCGGAAATTGATCGATTACCGAAAACCTGTGCCAACCATGTATAATACGAAAAAAGTGCCGGGAAATGTCTGGCACATCCCAAGAGTTAGGTATCGAATGGACGAATACGAAAATCACCCAACACAAAAGCCGACAGCTCTCTTAGACAGAATCGTTAGGGCGAGTTCAAAGCCCGGAGACATAGTTCTTGACCCATTCTCCGGTACGTTTACCACTTCATACGTTGCTCAGGTTCTGGGACGCGATTCCATCGGCATCGAAATTGAGGAGGAGTACATTAAAATCGGACTTCGCCGCGTGAATATTCAGGAAATATACAATGGTGAAGCCCTACGACGGGAACCCAGGACATATGAACAACAGGATTCCTCTGCCCAGCAGCAATTAAAGATCTTTGAAAGGCGACCTCAATGGAACACGACTTCACACCAGTAATCAGGAAAATTCTCGCCAAGCACTTCGGCGAGGCTGCCGAAGACCTCTTTGAAAAAAGTCCATTGCTTCAATATATCAACCTCAAGACTGTTTCTGCGACACGCGGCTCAAAGGCGAGAAGTAGCTTCGCCAATCTCTATGCAATTTATGTATTGGCTGAGGACTATATCCACCATGGGTTTGAGAAGAAGGGCGACTATTCAAAGTACGAAGGTGCCCAGTTCACCAGATTGTTCAAGAGGCAACGCGAATTACCTTTTGGACGTAAACTCCAAAACCATGCCCTCAACCATCGTCTTAACGAGGAGTTCAGGAAGTTTTTTCCGCAGGTTGATGCACAGCCAATCCTCCGTGTTGCAGAGACAAAACGATATTGGATTAACGAGAAACTAATTGTTTCATCGCTCGGTCGGAAGTCTTTCAATCTCGCTCTTTCGATTGTCGAGATAATAGACGCTTACTCGGAGATGAAGCAGGCATCGTTTGAGGAATTCATCAAAACCTGTCTCAAACTAAGGGAGGTTACGAAGAAGAAAGGCGCAGAGGTCGAAGATTTTGTCTTGGGACTCCTTGCTCCAAATGTGGACGCCCGAATTTTTGAAATCGTGAGTTATTCCATCCTAAAGTATTTTTATCACGACCAGATCGTATATTTCGGTTTTCAACTGGATGAACTGGAGAAATCTCCCTTAGTTCTCTATAAAACTGGCCGAACGAATGCGAATGACGGCGGTATCGATTTCGTGATGAAACCACTTGGCAGGTTCTTTCAAGTGACCGAGACACTGGACGTGAGGAAATATTTTCTCGACATAGATAAGATTGAGCGATATCCGATTACCTTTGTAATCAAGTCAACGGACAATATCGACGACCTCTTAAAGAAACTCAAAGAGGGCGCAGAGCGCCAGTATTCCATCAAGGCCATTGTTGACAAATACATGGCTTGCATTGAAGAAGTAATTAACATTCCGACACTTCAAGAACGTTTTCGAAATGGCGTTGCTCAAGGCTACCTCAGCGCAATGATGGAGGAGATTGTCCGCCAAAGCAAAGTTGAATTCAACTACGAAGAGCCTGATGAAGAAGATGCTGAGGAAGAATGAGAGCGGCTGATTTGCAGCGTTGGTTAATAAATCAAACGAAAGGAGAAAGCTATGGCAGAACAGACCTACAAAATCGAGTTCGATGGTTATTGGCGTGATCAGAACAAGGAAGGCATCCCTTCACAGTCGGGCATCTACTGCGTCTATGAATGCACCCACAATACCCAGGAGAAGACCGTTTCCCTCAACAAGTTGATCTACATTGGCGAGGCGGATAATGTGCATGACAGGATCGCGAATCACGAGAAGTACAATGACTGGAAGAAGCACGTTCGCACAGGTAATGCACTCTGCTTCTCCTTTGGCGGAGTGCCCGCCGCGAACAGAGTGCGATGCGAGGCGGCCATGATATTCAAACACAAGCCGCCTGAAAACACGGAGTACAAAAACGGATTCCCGTTCGACAGAACAACGATGAATCTTTCCGGAAAGATTGCTCTGCTAACCGCAGTCTTCATCCTGAATCGGACATAGGATCGGCCAACAAGGAGCTAAAGCCGATCGCGGCCCGCTGGGCCGCTCCGCCTTAGCTCTTCGTTATGCAAGCAGAAAGGGTGAAATATATGTATGTTCTGACACATCAATTTGGGCAGTTTCCCATAGGAATCTGGGCAGTACTTGCCATGCTGTTTGTCGGCGGCGGCGTGTTCACTATTTTTGGTCAAGCGCTATCTCTGCTCAATTGGGACGCGGCATTGCGTCTTCGTCTGCAGGAAGACTCGCGAAAAAGCCGGGATCCCGTGGAGAGAACCATGGGAGCCATGTCGCAAGGGGAGGCGGTCGCCGATGTGGTCGTGCAAGGCGCTCTCATACTTCTCGCATCTGCTGGTATCCTCCTGCAGCACCCGGTCGGCTTTGTGGCCGGTATTGCACAAGGCGTTATCTGGATTTACGTGACCTTTTTGGTGCTTTCCCAGCGTTGGATGTTATATCGGTGGGAAATTGTCAATAACATGGCCAGGCTGAAGCATGTGGGACCAGCCATGTTACTAGTGGCGGGCATCCCCGGCGCCCTGATCATTACTTGCCTCGTGGCTAACAGAGGGTTCTTCGGGTGGTAATAGCTGGACAACCGACTTTAGCGTACCCCGGCTACGCGGGGCCCACTGACCCGTACGTTGGCCTGGAGACGAAATGTATACAGATATACCAGAAGAAATTGCAGAAAACCCATGGTTCAAGATCGTCGAGTTCCTCCAGCGGAACCGGGCGGTCGTGATCAAACTAGAAGACGATGTGCTTGTCGTGTTCTATGGCGACACGTGCGGAGTGTTCGATGAGATGCCGTTCCCCACGCGTGATGAAGATGAGCATGCACTGCGGCGAAACGGCTTCTCCAAGTTTCTTGAGGATAAGAGAGCGCAGGAATTCATCGGTTTGCCAAGAGGGGAGTTCACCGAGCGACCGCACCCAAATGGAGGGATTTACTCAAGCGGACGATTTTGGCGCTGAGGAAGCCAAACCAGCAGTCCAGTGGATGGCTACTCGCCGCCGCTAACGGCCTTAATCAATCAATAAATCACTGTATTGCCAAAATGCACACAATGTAATAGTCTCCGCTCGTGAAGAGTATAAACCGGAATACCGAAAAGAACCTTGTACTTAAAGAATCCAGGGGCGTCTGTTTTGAGGACGTAGTTTTCTTTATTGAGAGAGGCGACATACTGGACGACTATCTTCATCCTAACCAACAGGAATATCCCGGGCAGCGGATTATGATTGTTGGTATTGGCAATTCCGCTTATCTTGTCCCCTATGTTGAAAATGAGGAAGAGTTGTTTCTAAAGACGATTATTCCAAGCAGGAAGGCAACCCAGAAATATATTGGAGAATGATTATGAAGGGCAAATTGACAAAAGAAGAAAAAGATGTATTGGACAGCTTCGAAAAGGGCGAATGGATTCCCGTCACAAACCTTGCAAAAAGAAAGAAGGAACTGGCCACGTATGCACGGAATACCTTGCGAAAAGACAAGAGACTGAACATACGAATTTCCGAAAGTGATCTTCTTGAATTACAGCGAAAGGCGGTAAGGGAAGGACTACCCTATCAGACTTATGTTTCAAGCATTATTCACAAGTTCATCAGTGGAACATTAGTTGAAGAAACAAAATAAGGACCAACCAGTCAATCCAGCCGATCGCTAAGCTCCGGCTGATCTCGCCGTTCGACATGAGGTGAACATAAGGTAAGATAAAATGGCAGGAAGAAAGCAATGGGAGGAGACTCCAGTTATTGACGGGTTTGTAGAAGTGCGACTTCTTTCTTGGCGCTATTTTTTTAACTACGTCCAAAAAGAAATGCTTGAATACCAGACATATATCTGGCGAGGTCAGAGATGCGACAATTGGCCCTTAGAGTCGACTCTTGATCGGCTCAGAAAGAAAGCAAGAGTGAAAAGAACTAAGACCAGGAATTTCATCCAACAGCACCTAGAGCAGTTTCAATATGCGGTGAGAGGGCGCAGAGGCCCAAATCCGCCAAGACTTGAGGCTGAGAACGACTGGTGGGCGCTGGGGCAGCATTATGGACTTGCTACGCCTTTGCTTGACTGGACAAACTCTCCCTTTGTCGCAGCCTATTTCGCATTTATAGGAATGGGCGAAAAGCAGACCAAAGCGAGGGCCGTTTATGCACTTCATAGACCATCTGTAGAGAAGAGGGTCAAAAAGATTCACCGCGAGGCAGAAGAAGAACGTGAAAAGGAAAAGGAAGAAATTGAATCAGGGAAAAAGAAAGTAAAAAATGCACTATATCTTCATAGATTGGAAATGCCCATTAGGCCAGAAGTTGAATTCATTAAGCCTTTTTCCGATGAAAATCAGCGGTTAGTAAATCAGGGAGGGTTGTTTAGCCGATTTCCTACTGATATAGACGTGCTGTCGTGGGTTCGAACCAACTTTAAAGACGATGGTAAGGGATACACTCTCATAAAGATTCATATTCCCACAGTGGACAGGGAGGTTTGTCTCAAATCACTGAACAGGATGAACATTAACCATTTAACCCTGTTCCCCGATTTGTATGGTGCCTCAAAGTTCTGTAATCTTTTTGGAGAGATCGAGAGATACTGAATTTGTCGAACCAGCCAGCCAATACAGCCGATCGCTTCGCTCCGGCTGATGTTGTTGTTAGGCAGTGACCGAATCTATTCACACCCGAAAGGAGGTTTTCTTCATTGGATATTCCACGGATCTTCAACGTCACCGAAAGCGCTCACCGCATCCATAACCCGTTCACACCCGAAAAGTTCGCCACTCTCGGCGCGGCGCTGCGTCTGGAAGCGGGGACCCGGGTGCTTGACCTCGGCAGCGGTTCGGGGGAGATGCTGTGCACCTGGGCGCGCGATTACGGAGTCATCGGCACCGGCATCGACATGAGCCCGTTGTTCACCGCACAAGCGAAACTCCGCGCCGAAGAACTCGGCGTCGCCGATCGAGTCAAGTTCATCCATGGCGATGCCGCCGGTTATGTCTCGGACGAGAAGGTCGGTGTGGCAGCCTGTGTCGGCGCCACCTGGATCGGCGGGGGAGTCGTCGGCACCATCGAGCTTCTGGCGCGGAGCCTCCACCCCGGGGGGATCCTCCTCATCGGCGAGCCCTACTGGCGGCAGTTGCCGCCGACGGAAGATGTTGCCAGGGGGTGTGATGCCGGCAAAATCTCCGACTTTCTCCTGCTTCCGGAACTTCTCGCGTCTTTCGGCCGCTTGGGCTACGACGTCGTGGAAATGGTTTTAGCAAACCAAGACAGTTGGGACAGATACGAGGCGGCCCAGTGGCTCACCATGCGCCGGTGGCTTGAAGCCAATCCCGACGACGAGTTCGCGAAAGAGGTTCGAGCCAAACTAACCTCGGCGCCCGAGCGCTACGCCGCTTACACGCGTGAATACCTGGGCTGGGGCGTGTTCGCACTGATGACGCGGTGATGAGGGGATTACGGGGCGACTCAGAAAGTGGAGAAAATCCAATCATGCCTAACCAACGGCATGCAGCCGACCCTCGTACCTCGGCGGCTGATGCCGAGCTATGGAAGAAGACACAATCATGATTCGCGCATTCGCTATGACTGATTTGCATGCTCTTCATCGCATGATTTGTGAGACTATCGATGCTTCATATTCTGGTATATATCCACCTCGTGCGGTTGCTTTTTTTAAAGAGCACCATTCGGAAAAGAAGATTGTCGAGCGAAGCTCAGTTGGAGAAATCTTGGTTCTTATATCCGAACGAGATAGCTCTATTCTGGCAACCGGCTCCTTGATGGTCTCCGAGATAATAGGCGTTTTTGTACGTCCCGATCATCAGCGGCAAGGCTACGGAAAAGTCATAATGACCCAGCTTGAGCAAATAGCGATGGAGCAGAAGATTTCAGAACTAAGTCTGAGCATATCTCTGCCGTCAAGGCGATTTTATGAGCATTTGGGCTATAAGGTTCTTGACGAGTGCATTCTTGATATTGGCGGAGGAGAGTTATTGGAGTACTCGTCTGGGAAGAAGAAGTTTCATCCACGAGACGGACAAAAATTGAGTATGGCAACACTGGAGGTCGTAAAAACAGCGGCTGACGCCGCAGAGGTTGATGACCTCCTCTGGCGTGTCCTGTGGCAGCCTCTCGGCTTTCCCCGTGATATCAGGAATAACTTCAAGATAGTCGGCGAGAAACTTGAGTTAGCGGCCAAAGAAAATGGGCTGATCATTGGCGGATTGGTCGCTGTACAGACAGCCAAGAATGAGATTGAACTGAGACATTTGGCAGTAACTTCCAGTCATCAACGGAAAGGTATTGGTCGCGGTCTTGTTACTGAACTATGTCGCATCGCATCAATTAGAATGTACCGTCGGATTCATACTGTAGCGAGAAACACATCGGCGAGCTTTTTCAGAACAGTCGGGTTTCAAACTGTACCGGGATTCGCACCCGAGCATCCCGTATTTTTGGAACACGGGATCACCTTTGAACTTTTAGAAAAAGCTGTCGAACAAGGTTAATTCAGCCGACGCAAGAAGCGCGCGGCTGATTAACAGCGTTGAATTTAAGGAACAAAGATGAATGAACAGCACAGCAAGTGGCAAACCAGGGAGATTGCAGAGACCTTTGTGGAAGGGGTTCGAGGAGCTATTCCTGGCGCAAAGCTCCAGCTGGAAGTTATCAGTAAGATTATAAACGCCTGGTGCCCTCAGCCATCCAGAATTCTGGACCTGGGTTGTGGAGATGGAATTCTCGGCCGCATGCTCCTTGAAGAGTATACTGAAGCACGTGTGATATTTGCCGATTTCTCCGATCCTATGCTGGAAAAATTACGGATAAAAATCGGCGATAATCAGCGTGCAAAAGTCATCAACGCGGATTTTGCAATGTCGGACTGGGCTAAGGGTATCGAGTCAGAAAAGCCTTTTGATATCATCGTCTCGGGGTTTGCCATTCATCATCAGCCGGATGAGAGAAAGATGGAGTTGTACGCCGAGATCTTTTGTATTCTCAGAAATGGCGGGATTTTCCTGAACCTCGATCAGGTCAGTTCAGCTACCCCTTCAGTAAATGAACTTTTCGACAGCTTCTTTCTCGACTATATTCGGCGTTTTCACGAGAATGCCAAGTTGAACGTAACCATGCAAGAGATCGAAGATGCATTCTTTCAGGACAAGAAGGAAAATATTCCAGCCGCCGTCGAAGAACAGTGCCAATGGCTTCGTGACATTGGTTTTCAAGACGTTGACTGCTTCTTTAAAACCTTTGAGCTGGCCCTGTTTGGAGGACGGAAAACATCCAACCATAGCATCCAGGCGGACGTGGCTGCGCCGCGCCGCTGATCTGCACGTTGAATTGAAATGGACAGATCAGCTCCTCTATAGACAATGTGGTCTGTTGAAGAGTGAAATCGCTTTCATTGAATTAAAGATCCGTCCCGCGTAGGCAAGCGATGAGTAAGCCCAAAAGCAAAATCTTCGTCAAAACCGCCGCGCAGGGATAAGTCGTCCTCGCCCGGATAGCGGCGGACAATAGGCCAATCCTTTAGTCAAGTCAATAATTTATTCGCCTGACTCAGTATGGAGAGACACATCCAGAGCGTCCGGATTTAAGCAACGGATCCGCTAAATCACACAACAGGGAAAAAGGATTTTCTTATCAAGGCGGTTAACGGAATCCGACAGCAGTCAGAATATCTTTTTGCCGGCCTTTTGCCGGCCATGATTTTCTTGACAGGCAGGAATACCTTCCCTATACTTCCGCTCAAAGGTATTTTCTCGTCATAAAAAAACCAAAGAAGGAGGGAGTTATGTTCAAGACAGATAGTCTGAAATCGGCAGGTTTGTGTCTTTCATTTCTTTTTGTTTTTCTTTCCCTGTTTTTTCTGACGACATTCTGTGCCCTGGCGTCTGAGGTTCCCGAGGGGGAAAGGCTTTACAAGGTGATATCCGATGCCGTGCGCGGAAAGGGGGACGCGACCCTGCCGGCAAAGATGAAGGAGCAAACGGCTAAACTCGACTGGTCGCAATCCCAAACCCTGACGTTTGAAGGAAACCTCAGGCTCCTTAAACCACAAAAAGGCGATGATGTCAGGGAAGACACCCAGGTTTACCTGATAAGGAAATTATCAGGAGAGATATTTGTCCTCGTTCTTCCCGAAGCGGGGGCTGATCCTCAATACGCAGGCCTGGAAAAAATGCTGCAGGACAAGATGGCCTTCAAGATTGAAATGTTGACTGAAAATATCGACGGCCGCGACATTTCCTTTGCCAGACTCGTCGATCGGCCCTATCAGCTTACCTTCGATAAGATCTTCAAAATATCCATCATCCTGCTGCTTTTCCTGGTAATGGTGGGAATGGGGCTTACGCTTTCGGTGAAAGACTTTGTGGCCGTTTTTACAAAACCTTTGGGCATTATTACGGGGCTTTTGATTCAGTACGGCATTCTGCCTCTCGTCGCTGTTTTAATCGGACGGCTGATGGGTTTCTACGAAACCATGCCTTTTATATTCGTGGGAATGGTTCTGGCCATGTCCTCGCCCGGCGGCGTCACTTCAAACCTTCTGACTCAATTGACGAAGGGGGATCTGGCCCTTTCCATTTCTCTGACGTCCGTGTCAACGGTCATGGCCCTGGTTTTTACCCCGCTCCTTTTGAGCCTGTATTGTTCGAACGTTCCTAATGTGGTGATTCCCGTGGGATTGATTGTCCAGACCATCGTTGTTCTGGTCATCATTCCCCTGGTGATCGGCATGTCGGTCCGTGCAAAATGGCCCAATGCCGCTCAAAAATCCACGAAAGTGTTTTCCATCCTCGGTCTGGTGGCGCTCCTGTTCCTGATTGTTGCCGGAATCATAAGCAACATGGCGGTATTTAAAGAGTTTGGTCGTTACAGCGGCGGCGCACTGGCCGTATTGATACTTGCCGTTTGCGCTCTGATTCTGGGAATGCTCGGCGCAAAGCTGATTCGGGCCAACAACAGCCAGAACCGCGCCATATCTTTTCAAGCCTTGATCAGAAACGCCTCGCTCTCGATGGCGATATCGCTTCTGATACAGGACATCATGGGAGATTTCTACAGCGCCATGTTCGTAACGACGGCCTTTTACGGTATCGCCATGTATCTTGTGGGAACTCTGGCAATCGCCGTCTTCAGGAAGATGCAGGTGGAACAATAACGGTTTCTTTTCCGGCCGGCGGTCAGGGAGGCGGGGCGTCTCCGTCCATTCCCTCACCGCCGGCCACCCGGTTTTGCGCCACACGGTTCATGAAACATTCATTAAGATTACCGATTCTTACCGGAAATATCCGGATCGGAAAAAGATTTGAGCGGGGGCCGGACTCCGGTTGATTTCGGTGCGCGTGATGAAGTTAAATCCGTTGATAACGGAAATTAAAGGAAATTCCCTGGATGACGGCCACGGCATACGGACCGTCGTGTTTTTCAAGGGCTGCCCGCTGGACTGCGTCTGGTGCCATAACCCCGAAAGCAAGAAAACGGCGGTTGAAATTTCCTATTCGGCGCCGGACTGTCTGGATTGTGGAAACTGCCGCCAGGTTTGCGACTGCGGCGCGCTCGATATCGCCAACCCCTTCTACATTAACCGCGCAAAATGCAACCTGTGTTTCCAATGCGTGGAGGTCTGCCCCGCAAAAGCGCTGACGCGCGTCGGAGACGCCTGTGCCGTTGAAGAGCTGCTGGCGAAAATACTGTCCGACAAGACCTTCTTTGATGTTTCGGGCGGCGGCGTTACCCTCTCGGGCGGTGAACCCGCCCTGTTTCCGGAATACGCGGGGAGTTTACTTTCCGCCTGCAAGGCTAACGGCATTCACACGCTCGTTGAAACCTGCGGACTTTTTGATTTTGCCAAATTTGAAAAATGGATGCTTCCCTATATCGATGTTATCTATTTCGATCTTAAAATTTTTGACGACGCGGATCACAAGAAATTCTGCCAGGCGGGCAACAAAACGATCCTGGAGCATTTCCAGGCCCTGCACGCGGACGCCGCCCCGGGCAAATTTGAACTTTTGCCCCGTATCCCGCTCGTTCCGGATATAACCGATACCGACGAAAACCTGACAGCCATGGCCCGCTTCCTGTCCTCTTTGGGAATCAAACAATCGAAGCTTTTGCCCTATAATCCTACCTGGTATCCCAAAAACGCCAGACTCGGTCTGCCCGAACAGCCTCTTTTGCAAAACGTCAATCACTGGCAATCGCCAGGGAAAATCGAGCATTGCAAAAATCTGTTTCGCAATCACCATATCATTGTGTAAGGAGGAAGACTCTGATGAAACAACAAAGGAAACCCGGCGGCGCGGCAAATGCCGTCACCAAAGCCGCTCTGCTATTGATGGCGTTTTGTTTCGGGAATCTCCCGTCCTGCAAAAAGTATCTGCGCACCGCCGACGGCTGGAATAATTTTTCGATTGGTCTTTGCACGGAAGACGGAAAGGTGTCGCAAAGCATATGGTTTAAAGACGGGAAGGCTCGCGTCAAAAGCGGCACACAGGGCGTGGATACCGAACTCCGGCTGAAAGACACCAAAGTGCTCGCCCGAATGGCAAATCTTCCTCCGAGCGAAGTATTGAACCTCTTGCTCAAAAACGAAATGTCCAGTTCGGGAAATATGTCCTATCTGGAATTTTTCAATTTATTAATTTCCGTTTTGATGAAAAAGACCCAGATCAGACAAATGGCCAAACAAAAAGCCGAGGCGAAAGCGTTCGGCGAAAAGATCGCCGCGGGCGACAAGTCTCTCCCGAAACCGAAGCGGGAGTACCTGAAAGCCGTCGAAGTTGACCAAGGCGTCAGGCATCTCGGCTTTGACCCCTACCTTTCGAAGTACAGCATCGAGGATTTCCCCAGGCTGAAACGGTTTTTGGACATCCACTTCACCCAGAAGCCCGCGATCTGTAACGAGCGAGCCGTGTTATTAACTAACTTTTTCCGCGAAAACGGCTTCGAAACCAGGACGGACGGAACGCCGTGGGTGCCCGAACTCCGCCAGGGCTATGCCTATAAACACCTTATGGAAAACCGAAAGCCCATTATCCGCAAGGATGACCTGATCGCCGGCACCACCACCACAAAAGAAATCGGCGTGCCGATCTATCCCGACGGCGCGGGCACGATTATGTGGGGCGAGCTGCTGACCGTATCCGACAGAATGTTAAACCCGTACGATGCCCTTTCACCCCGGGAAATCGAGGAATTGAATGAAAACGTCTTCCCGTTCTGGACGCAACGGAATTTCCGCGAATGGGTGCGCGCCAAATACAACAACCCGGTATGTCAACAGCTGGACGAACGCTGGGCCGTTATTTTTCTCTGGAAAACCGTTGCTCTTTCGCACACCATTCTGGATTATCCCAAGTTGCTCAAAAAAGGTCTGAACGGCATCATTTTCGAGATCAAAGCCGAGCTGACAAAAGATCAAGCGGCGAGCCGGCAGAAAAAGGACGAGCTGAATGCCATGATCCTTTGCTACGAGGGCATTATCGCGTACGCCCGCCGGCTTGCCGAACAGTGCAAAACAGAGGCCCTGGCCGAAAACGATCCCCAACGGAAAAAGGAGCTTGAACATCTTGCGCAAGTCGTCGCCCGCTCCCCCGAATTTCCGGCGCGCACGCTGGACGAAGCGATCAACGCCATTTGGATTCATTGGATTGCCGTCCACATGGAAAGCACTAACGCGGGCTTTTCCATCGGCCGTCTGGACCAGTGGCTTCAGCCCTATTTCGAGGCCGATTTTTCCAAACTGAAAACCCCGGAGGAAAAAGAGGCCTACCTTCATCACGCGATCGAAATCGTCGGCTGCTTCTATATGAGATGCACCGATCATCTGCCGCTGATCCCCGATATCGGCAACTATCTGTTTGGCGGCAGTTCCTCCGATCAGGCGATCACTCTGGGCGGCGTCAAACCCGACGGCGAGGATGCCGTAAACGATATGGCCTACATCCTGTTGAAGGTCACCGAAATGCTGGCGATCCGCGACCCTAACATCAATGCGCGTTACAACCACAAGAAAAACAGCGCCGCCTATCTCCGGCGCCTGTGCGAAGTGAACGTCAACACGACGGCAACGCCGTCCATCCACAATGACGAGGCGGTGATGGCCTCGCTGGCGGACCTCCGGTACCTGCCCGAACACCTGCGCGACTGGTCGGCTACGGGCTGCGTCGAACCGACCATCTCGGGAAAGCATCTTGGCCACACCAACTGCATGATGTTCAACATGGTTGCCGCGCTCGAAATGGCCCTGTTCAACGGCCATCACCCGCTCATGCGCTGGAGCCTGGGGCCGGAAACGGGCGGGCCCGAGAGCTTCGCAACCTTTGAAGATTTCTTCGGCGCGTTCTGCGCACAGCTGAAGTTTCTTGCCGATTTGGCCTGCCGGTACAACTACTATCTCGGTGAAGCACACAGCGTTTTGCGCCCCACTCCCATGATGTCGGCTATGATCGACGGCTGCATCGAAAAGGGTTTGGACTGCACCAAGGGCGGGGCGCTGTATAATTCATCGGGCATCGCCTGCATCGGCCTGGCCGATATCGTGGATTCGCTCATGGCCGTAAAATTACTCGTGTATGAACAAAAAAAATACACCCTGCAAGAAATCTGTGACGCCGTATCCAAAAACTTCAAGGGCTGCGACGTGATGCGCAGCCATCTGCTGAAATCCGTGCCTCTGTTCGGCTCGGGCAGCAGCGAGGCGGTGGCCATGGCCAACCGCGTTACAAAATTTGTTCGTGATACGATGTGGGAACATGTCAACTTTCGCGGTGGACACTACACTACCGGTTTCTGGTCGATGTCCAACCACGTCGCTTTCGGCACGCTTACGGGCGCTCTCCCCTCGGGACGTCTGGCCGGCAAACCCTTTACCCCCGGGCTTACCCCGCAGGCTCACGCGTCGAAAAGCCTTTTGGACAACATCAAAGACGTCGCTCAGTTGAAACCTATCAACATGAACAACAATATCGCTTTCAACGTCAAGGTAACGCCGTCCGCAAACGATACCCAAGCCGATGCGGTCGACCACCTTTACTCCTATGCAAAAGCCTATACGGAACTCGGCGGAATGCAGATACAGTTCAATGTCGTTTCCAGCAAAACCATGCGCGCCGCCATGGCAAACCCCGACGCCTACCGCGACTTAATGGTGCGGATTTCGGGCTACAATGCGTACTTCGTCACCTTAAACCGCGATATGCAACTGGAGCTGATTGAACGCGCCGAATACGGTCTGTAAAGCGCCGCGCGGACGGGGGATTTTCAAGCGGACCCTGGCAGGGGAAGGCGGGTGGCCGCCGGGGCGAAAGCTGCGCACCGGCATCCTGCAGCAGGGATTACAGGGAAACCTGCATCACCACAGGGTGCGGGTCAGTCCCGTTCAAACGTGATGCCGTATTTGTCCAGCTTGCGCTCGAACGTAGGGCGGGAAATGCCGAGTGTCTCGCAGATCTCCCCCTTGTTCTTACTGGTTTCCCTGATGATCTTGCGAATGTAGCGTTCTTCCACCTGATCCAGCGTCAGAAACTTGCCCGGCTCTTCCGGCGTGAACACCCCTTCGGTTGTATCTTTCTGATCCGGGGTCTCCTCATAATCATTGCCCAGCTCCGGGAAATCTCCGACACCCAGCACCTGGCCTTTGGCAATAACGCACGCCCGGACCAGCAGATTTTCCAGTTCCCGGACATTTCCCGGCCAGGGGTAGCTCATAAACTTTTCCATCATTTCACCGGAAACGCCGATGATTTTTTTATGCAGGTCCAGATTGATTTTGGAAAGCAGGTAGTCAATCAGCGGCGGGATATCCTGGCGCCGGTCGCGTAGCGGCGGCAGATGGATGGACACAATATTCAAGCGGTAATACAGGTCATCCCGGAATTTTCCCTCCTTGACCATCGCCCGCAAATCTTTGTTCGTGGCGGTGATGATCCGGGCGTTGACTTTCACCCTGTCCTTGCCCCCGACCCGTTCGAATTCCATCTCCTGCAAAACGCGCAAAAGTTTCGCTTGCAGGTTCACCGACATTTCGCTGATTTCGTCGAGGAACACCGAGCCGAACCGGGCCAGCTCGAATTTGCCCAGCTTGCGCGCGATCGCGCCGGTGAAGGACCCCTTTTCGTGGCCGAACAGTTCCGATTCCAGCAGGGTCTCCACAATGGCGGAGCAGTTCACGGCGATAAACGGTTCGTCCGGAGAGGTGTTGTTGTGAATCACTTTCGCGATCAATTCCTTGCCGGTGCCGCTTTCTCCCTGAATCAGCACCGTCGTTCGGCTCTGGGAAACGGCGCCGATCGTCTTGAAAATTTCCCGCATTTCGTTGCCCGTGCCGATAATGTCTCCCACCCGGAAATTGCGCGACGGCTCCATCAGCAGTCCGTCGATTTTTTTCTCCATCTCCAGGGACTTCAGGGCTTTTTTGATCGCCAGATCCAGCTCATCCACATTGACCGGTTTGTGAATATAATCAAAGGCGCCGCCCTTCATGGCGTTGATGGTCGTTTCCATGTCGTGGAAAGCGGTGATCATGATCACCTTGACGTTTTCATTTTCTTCCTTGAGATCCTCCAGAACGGTAAACCCGTCCACGTCGGGCAGACGGATGTCCAGTATGACCACATCCGAAGGCTCCTGGACGTATTTGTTCAGGCCGTCGGTGCCGGTCAGCGCTGTCCGGACGCTGTATCCTTCTTCGGTTAAATACAAATCCAGCGTTTCCGCAATGGATGCATCGTCATCAATCACCAGAATACTCGCCATAGTCATTCCCTTTGCCGTTGGGGCGACGGCCTGCGCTTTCTCCCGGGCGCTTCAGTCTTTCCGCCCTTAAAAACAACCAGTTATTTACTGCAGGGCAAGGTTACGCACACTTTCGTGCCCCTGTCTTTCTCGCTGATAATCTCCAGCTTCCCCTGATGCACTTCCACAATCTTCAGAACCTGCGACAGGCCGAGGCCTGTCCCGTATTTTTTCTTCGTGAAAAATGGATTATACAGGTGAGGCATATCCGCGTCGTCGATGCCGCAGCCGTTGTCTTCCACGACCACCAGCACGGAGGGCGGCCTCGACCCGATGCTGCGGGCGTAAATGTGAATGTGACCGCCGTCCTCCATCGCCTCCACCGCGTTGCGGATGATATTGACAAAAGTGTCCGTAATCATGGCCACATCCACGTTCACCGCGGAAGCGTCCCCGGTCTCCAGGGTAATTTCGATTTTTTTGTCCTGGATAATCTGCTCGGAAAGAGCAACCGCCTGTTCCAGGATTTTCGTCAGATCGGCCGACTCGATTTTGGGCTCCATCGGCTTGGCGAACACCAGAACGTTGTTCACCAGCTCTTCCAGGTGCTCGACTTCCTTTTCGGCGATTTTAAACCGTTTCAGATCATTGCCTTCCGGTTTGATGCGCTTTTCCAGAATCTGCAGGCTCATCTTGATGGACGAAAGCGGGTTGCGGATTTCATGGGCAATGCCGGCGGAAAGCTGACCCAGCGCCGCAAGCTTCTGGCTGTTGTATAGTTTCTTCTCCAGATTTTTAAACTCGGTGATGTCTCTTTGCACCAGAATGTAATTTTCGGTCCCGATCACCGGGGACGTCGTGATCATTAAATTGACCTTGCGGCCGTCCTGGGCTATGGTTTCAATTTCGTAGGGGGTGTAGTTTCCCCGTTTGGCGTCCTCCCATTTGGAAACGACAAAGTCGGCGTTTTCCGGCGCGACAAATTCCAGGAAATGCTTTCCACGCAGCTCGCTTTTGGGCTTTTTCAGCCCCCAGCTGATGAAGGTAATGATGCCGTTTTTGTCCAGCTCGTAAATTTTATCCGGCAGGCTTCTGACGATGGATTGCATGTAGTTCAGCAGGCCTTCGATCTCTTTCCTCAGTTCGATGTTTTCCGCCAGCTCATTCTGCAGCGTCTCGGCGTATTCCTGCAGGCTGCGCGTCAGCTCCTGCTCGCGCGAGACATCCTGAAGGGTTTCGATCGCCGCGATGATATTCCCGTCCTCGTCATAAATCGGCGCCGCGAGAAAATACATATACCGGCTGCGGCCGCCGAGGTTTTCATAATAATCATAGGCTTCATAGGCGCCAAGCACCTTCTGTGATTTTTTGACTTTTTTGGCGCTGTAGTACTTGTTGAGCGCGTCAATGTCGGCGTCGATGATCAAATCGGCAACCATGGGCCTTTTGACGGGATAAAATGCCCGGTAATGCCCGTCCGTTCCCAGCGTCTCTTCAGCCGATTGCCCCGTCAGCTCCACACAGGCCCTGTTCCACAGAATCACCTGATGCTTTTTGTTGATCACGAAGCTGGGGATGGGCGATCCTTCGATGATGCCCTCGATCGTTTTCTTTTCCCGAAGCAGCTTTTCCTGCCAGGTTTCACGCTCCTTCAGCCGCTCCTGCACCTCGCGCATCCGCAACCGCCTTCCCTCACGGAATGCATAGAAAATGCCGGCAACCACCAGAATCAGCATCAGCAGAAACGCGCTGAACAGGGTGTAAAGAAATGTCGTGCGCACGGGCGCGACGACGTCGGCGTAAGGAGCGCTGACCATCACGAACCAGTTGTTTCCGGCAATCTGAAACGGATAGTAGGCAATGACGCTTCTTTGCAGAGAGTCGCCTCGCTGCAAAACCCTCGCGTCGATGAATCTGCCGCCTGCGGGCGAGAGGGTCATCACGTTTCCCCGACTGTCATGAACGAGATCGCTGATGTTTCTGCCGATGGCGGGCGAATGAGGATGCATGATGATCTGCCCCCGGTCATTGATCAGCCACAGATCACCCAGCCGGTTTTCCTGAATTTGCCTTTCTCCGGAATGAACCAGCGCGGCCAGGGAAAAGGACACCATCCACGCGCCGTCAAAAATATCGCCCTCACGCCAGATGGGATATCCCCATATCAAATACCAGTCCTGCTTTTGGGACGGCGAGGCCCCGGAATCCGCCCGGGACAAAGCCAAATTCAAATACGGCTTTTTTTGGCCTTTCAATTTCCGGAAATGGGGGAGCAGGTTGACGCGGGACGGCGTGTCCCGCGGCAGGACGCGCAGGGTGCGCTCCCGGGCGTCAAACATCAGCACGGCGTCGATAGTCTTTCCCCAGACGGAATAAAGGGTTTCGATTTTCCGGTGGTCCCGGAAGGACAGAATTTTCCCGCTGGGATCAAAATAGGAAAACAGAGTGACGTTTCTTTCGACCTGTGAAAGAATTTCCGTCATCCGGGCGGAGGCGTTTTGAGCCGACGCCAGCTGCTGGCGGCCGAACAAATCCGCCATCTCCTTTTCCCGCGCGTTGTTCACGGTCAAAGCCAGCAGAAGAATCAGGAGGATAACAACGAGGCTGGTCAACCAGATGCGCAGACTGAACGCTTGACGCAGAAATCGGTATGAGTTTCTCAGCAAGGCCACTGAATCTTAATTTTCCTTATGCTTTTCTTTTTGAGACTGCCACATGCCGAATAAAACATAAACCAGAACCGCCGCCGTGACCGAAATCAGCAATTTCGCCAAACCGCTTTCAATTTTTAAAAGGTAAGAACAAATCAGCCAGACAATCGGATAAGTAATTACGGTTAACAGTTCCTGCATAATGACCCTCTATGATCCATTGATAATGACTTCTTGATATCCCATAACTTGACACAGGTTCGCGGCATCGTAACGACATTGAGTCAAAATTTCAACTGAAATATCAAAAACGTTTTTCCCGCGGATTTTCGCACCCGGAAGCTCCCTCCCCCGCCGGCGTCCGTTTAATGTTTTATGACAAACCATTGAACAAAACATTAAACGTGTCGTTTGTTTCTTCTGTATCCCGCGACGCTCAGGAAATCAAAAAGCATTCTCTCTTTTCATTTTTCCACACCCGACGCCGAAAGCAAAGTAACAGGAATCTCAACAAATTGAGCCGTCTGCCCGAAGTGGCAGGCAGCGGCGGTTCGATGCCGGAAAGCAGCTTGCATGAAGGCCGTGGCACATCTCCTGCATTAGCGTCGAACCGATTGATGTTAATTCTTCTTTGCGCAACCACGATAATGTGCTATGGAGCGCGAAAAAGAAACACAATAAATTACTGGTTATGAAAGGAGTCCAATAATGTCACACAAACATGGAAAAACAATTTTAACGGTCATCATATCGGCAGCGGCCGTAATGCTGGCGAACCAATTTGCCTTTGCGGCGGATGCGATTCCGGTCGGCGGCGAGTCTTACATTAAGGTGATCTTTGTGGTCGGCGCCATGATCGGCTCGGGTCTGGCCATCGGTCTCGGCGCCATCGGCGCGGGCGCAGGCATCGGCGACGCGGCAAACGGCGCCTGTCAGGCGGTGGGAAGAAACCCCGGCGTCCAGGGCAAGATCATGATGGTCATGCTCGTCGGTATGGCCATGGCGGAATCGATCGCCATTTACGCGCTGGTCATCGCTCTGATCTTATTGTACGCAAACCCCTTCAAGCCTTTCTTTTTGGGTTAATGTTGCAAAGAAGTTCACCACAAAATTAACCTAGGTTAGGGGGAAATCATAATGTCAGAAACTAAAGATAAGAAGTCATTACCTGTTGCAGGCGTATTCTTCCTGCTGATTGTAATCCCCTTATCACTGATGGCGTTTTTAATCGCTAACGGCATGTTCAAACTGGGGGTTACCATAAAAGAAAGAGCCGTTAACGTACTGGATGTCAAGTCTCAGGAAGATATTAAGGCAAGGGCCATCAACACGGCAAATCAGGTTGCCAACCTCCTGATGGAAAGCAAAAAAGATTTGCAGGTTGCAACCATTATTCCCTCGACGGAGGCGGCCTATAAGCAGTTTGTTGCTGAAAACAAAGCGCCGCTCTGGATCAAGAAGGACGGCAAGGTCCAGCAGGTGCTGGCGCCGCTGTACAAGGAAATTGCCCTGATTGACAAAAACGGCTATGAAAGAATTAAAATTGTGGACGGCCAGGCAACACCGGCGGGACAACTGGCTGACGTAAGCAAGCCGGACAATACCGCCTACAAAAGCGAGGATTATTTTGCCAATGCAAGAAATCTGCGCCGGGGCGAAGCCTACGTATCTCCGGTCACCGGCTGGTATGTGAACAAAGCGGCCTTCAACAAGGGGGAGCGGTTCAACGGCGTCGTGCGCTTTGCAACACCGGTGTTCAATCATGATGGTTTCGCGGGGGTCATCGTGCTGTCCCTCGACTACCGTCATCTGGGTCAGATCACCGACCAGCTGATCCCCACTCAGGCGGAACGAGTGTTTGAAACGGATGCCTCATCCGGCAATTACGCCTACATGTTCGATTACCGCGGCAATGCCATCTCTCATCCGAACGATTTTCATATCGTGGGGCTGAATCCGGACGGAACGCCTGTTCCAACCATCACGCAGCAAAACGTTAAAGAACTGACGGACAAGGGCGCCGACGCCCTGAACATTATCCAGGCCGGTTTTCTGGATCCCAATTTAACGGCCCTGGCGAAAGAGACGGCAGAGGGTAAAACAGGCTTCAAGACGTATAAATTATTTGGCATGACCAAGTTCGTCGCCTATGCGCCGATCAAATTTTACGCGTCAAACATTCCCGCCCCCGCCGGTTTCGGATGGGTCTGTCTGGGCGTGGAAGTCGAGAAATACAACGAAGCGGCCTTAAAGGTCTCTCAGAATATCGAGAAGGAATCCAAGGCCTGGACGGCAACGGTCATTCTGGTGCTCATTGTGGCCATGGTGATCCTGTTCTTCATCATGCTGATCCTGGTGCGCGGAATCTCCCGCTCCATTCAGTCGGAAGTTCCGGAAGGCTCGGAAGGAGATCTGGCGGGACTGCATGACGACGACGATGACGACAAATAAGTAACGTTCACTCATAAACCAAAAGGCCGAATTTCGATTCGGCCTTTTTTATGGATTGGACGATCACGGTTTTTTATAAAGGTTGCTGGGCAATTCTGCTCACAAGGAGATCCGTATGGATACTTTTCTTAAGCTTTTCCCTTTTCTGCACCTGGTGGCGCTGGCGGCGGGCGCCATTCTCCTTTTTGTTGTAAAAAGAAAATACCCCAGAGTCCGCAATTCAGAGCTGATTACGGTTTTCATCCTCTTTTTGATCCTGGTGGCCGTCTTTACGGAGCAGGGGCTGGATTTGATCAAACGGTTGATGAACATCCTTCAGGCCTAGCAACCGGAAGAGCGCTGCGTACACGGAAACCGAATTCACTGCAATATAAGAACGGGTGCGGAGGGCGGTTCATTTTATCTTTTTTCGATACCGAGTATCTTTGCAACAAATGATGTTCTTGCATAGAAAGCTCTGCTAGTGCTTCCATGACCAGCGCCTTTGGTTCGTGGTTGAACCAGCGTTCCCATTGAACCTGTCAGATATTCAAATCCTTTTTTAATGATACAATTTCTTGTTTCTTCATAGTCCCTTCTCACTTGTTCATAGATAATCTTATCAGAAAGGTCAAACGAAGCTACTCGTACCAAAAGAGTTCTTTCTTCTTTTTGTGATTCAAAAAGGCGGGCGCAAACAACAACTTTTTTCAATTTTACAAGGAGGTGACTTTGCTCAAAGGGCGTATGCGCAACATTGTATGGATCAATCATTGTAATAGCCATTGTTTCTTTAACTGCAATTCTCTCATTGGCTAATTTTTTAAGAGGTACGATTTTAAGCTCCCACGAGCCGAAATTTGGAGACTGTGCTGAATTAATCGGCAATCCTAAATACCGTTCGAGCACATGTCCTGCCCATCCTTTGTTCTTTTTATTTTCTTTCCATATTGTCACATCATATTTGCTTGCCAATGGCACTAGGTCAGATCCTTCTAGTTCTTCAAGTTTTTTAATTGCGATGTCTCTTTCCATCACATAACCTCACTAATAGCAAAATTCAGCGATGTTTGCCTTGTTGCTACTGCACGTTTCAATCTTGAAATTGATAAACCAATAAAATCTAATTCTAGTTCAGTACCGACAAATTTCCTTAGAGTATTTATCGCAGCAACACCAGTTGTAGAACTACCTGAAAACGGGTCGTAAATTAAATCATCTTCATTAGTTGAAGCAACGATTATTCTTTCCAAAAGCGCAACAGGTTTTTGTGTTGGGTGTTTTCCAAAAGTTTTTTCATCACCATTTGGAGTTTTAAAAGACCATACACTTTTCATTTGTTTGCCGGCATTTATTTCACGCATCTTTTCATAATTAAAACAGTGTTTTGATTTTTCATTTTTAGCCGCCCAAATAATTGTTTCTGTGGCGTGAGTAAAATATCGACATGATAAATTAGGAGGAGGGTTAGGTTTTTCCCAAGTAATATCATTAAGAATTTTCATTCCTAATTGTTGCATGGCATAACCAACTGAATGAATAACGTGATGTGTACCAGAAACCCAAATAGTACCATTCGGGTTTAAGATCTTCTGAGACCTTGATAACCATGATAAGTTAAATTCATGATTTAATTTTGGGCCACTTGATTTATCCCATTCCCCTTTATCTACCTTCACCATTTTCCCATTATGGCAGGTGATACCACCGTTTGATAAGAAGTAAGGAGGATCTGCGAAAATCATATCAAATTTACCGTTAGGATATTTCCCTATAAGCATGTCCATAAATTCAATACAATTTGCGTGATATAACCAAACATTATTCTCATCATCTCGGAGAACACACTTATTTGGTGAATATTCTGAACTTTCTTCTCGTATCATAATCGGAGGCTCTTTCTTTTTCCTAGAAGGAAAATATTTCATAACATGCGTTCCTTTATATAGCTTAAATGTTAAATTATTTTTGACATACGGACTACACGTTTTCGTTAAGACATTAATCCGCCGCCACCTTCGTTTTTTTTAGCCCTCGCACTTTCCCAGCCTGTTTGTCCAAGAATACTGATTGATTTTGGAGAATTAAGTTTATTAAAATTAGACGACTGAGGATCACAAACACTCGCAAAAGGGCATTTTGTAATGCCTTTCAAAACAGCATTATGACCCGCAACAAATTCATTTTTACTAATAACAATATTTCCATCAATATCGGCACATGGCAAAACTTTTTTTATAACAAATGCCTTCTTGTCTTTACATATTTGACATGTTTTGTTTCTCCCGGAATGCCACTTAAATTCATGTCCACCACTTTCACATTGGAACACACACAGTGACTCTTTACAAAATTCTTTCCCAATTATCCTGTAAACGAAATAATCCATTAAACTTGGGCTTTCAATACAAGATTCAGGGTGTGCTGCATTCCATTTTTCCCACACTTTTCGCCACGCTAGTGCACTTATTTTATCTATGAGGCCGTACTGATAGCAAAATATGTCAAGAAAACTTGATACTAAAGGGATTGAGGTTTTAATTATGCCTGTGCGTAATGCCACTTTAATTGTATTGATATCACTGGCGACATCAATTTTGTCAAAATTTTTTGCCTGTTTCCAAACGTCTAATACAATCATGTCTCTAATAAACATATCCGTCTTTTTATTGCCAAATCCAGATCCTTTGGTAGAGATTAAGAAATTTCTTATTTTAAGCAAATCTTTATCGAAATAATCAAAAAGATCATAAGGTTCAATCTTTTTGTCTATAAGAATTTGGGATGCTGTAACAGCATATTTTATTCGCTTATCGCTTTGTGAGAGTGATGTTATTCCTATGTTTTTTAAAAAATCTTCAGGGCCTTTGTTGATTTTATTAATGTCAAAAATAGTGGGATCATCGGTATATTTTTTAAATAAAGCCTCGAAATCTCTTGTGCCGCGAAAATCTTGATTAGCTGCGAAGTATCTTATTTTACATATCTCGTTGGGCGCCAAAGTATATGTGTTGTACAAGTCATAAAATACTTTTTTATTACCCAAATAGATACCGTTTAATATCTCACTTACCTTAATACATTTTTGTTCATCAATTTTGGGATCAATAATTTTTTCGTGATATTGCTCCCAAAATTTATGAAATTCAGAGAAATATTCAAATACATTATCTAAAGCCTGTGTTTGCCCGATTCCAGGATAAGTTGTATAAAAATATTCGTTGATTTTTGCTATTATGTGTCGCCAACTTTCGACTGACAACGCTTTGTTAATTTGAACACCTGTGTTTTCAATCAGCTCATTTAAAAATATATCCAATGATGTTTTCATAATATCCTTTCTCATTTCGTCATGAAAAGCAGGCGCGGAGAAAATCATAAGCCGAGTTCTGTTCCGCGATTCGGTTACCCTCGCCGCGGCGATGATCATTCATCTGGGACGGCAGTTGCCTGCCGTCTCTAGCGACACTACCCGAGAACATCAGACGGGCCGCCCTTAAACGTTCTCCTATTTGGTCTTGCTCCGGATGGGGTTTGCCATGCCTTTCCCGTCACCGGAAAAGCGGTGAGCTCTTACCTCGCCATTTCACCCTTACCTTCGGGCTTGCGCCCGGGCGGTATATTTTCTGTGGCACTTTCCCTGGGGTCGCCCCCGGTCGCCGTTAGCGACCATCCTGCCCTGTGGAGCTCGGACTTTCCTCCGGCAGAGCAAACTCTGCCCGCGATCATCCGATTTTCTCCGGCCTGGGATATATCCTACAATTGATTTGTATTTCTTTCAAGGACACATCTAAGAAGATATTCGACGCCTTCAGTCTAGCGCCCCCTTCAGAAGGTCAGCCTTTGGTCAATTTTCATGCTCGTCAATGGCCAGATTGGCCAGCCGGTCGGCTGTCGCATTGCGGCAGCGCGGAACATGCCGGACCCTGACGGATTCAAGGGAAGAAAGCAGCTTCCGGACGTCCTGCATCAATATTTTCAGGTTCTCGTTTTTTACTTTATAGGAACCGTTGATCTGGTTGGCCAGGAGCTCCGAATCCAGATAAATTTCAACATTTTTCCAGCCGCCGGTCAGAGCGCCTTTCAAACCCAGGATCAGCGCTTTATATTCCGCGATATTATTGGTGCAGTAGCCTAAATATTCCTTGCCCTCCCACAGAATATTATCTTTTTCATCGGTAATCACCGCCCCGCCGCCTCCCGGACCGGGATTTCCCCGGCAGGCGCCGTCGCTGAATAATTTGACCGGTTTTTGTTCCATAGAAAGCTATTCGGACTTTTCCTGATTTTTAAAATACATGATCCGGTTGCAGTTCGGGCAGCTTAAAAGATCGTTGGAACGCTGCAATTCGTTGTAAAGCTGCGGCGGAATATTCATGTGGCAGCCGCTGCAAACCGCTTTCCAGACGGGAATCACACCAAGGCCGTTATTACGTTTTTTTACTCTTTCATACCGGTTCAGAAGGTCCGCAGTGATTTGCTTTTGCAATTCGGCCCGTTTTTCTGTCCAGCTTGCCGTATCGGCGTCTACGGCGCTCAAGTCATCTTCGATGATTTTCTTTTCCTGTTCGTGTTTGCGGGTTTCCTCCTCCAGGGCCTCATCATCCTTTTTGACCAGAACGGAAAGCTGATCCATGTTTTCCATCAGGGCGATGATCCGGGTTTCCATCTCACCGCGGGTTTTCTCCGCCGTTTCAATCTCCTTGAGCATGGCCTGATATTCTTTGTTGTTTTTGACTTCGAGGAGCTTTTCTTTTGTTTTGACCATCCCGTCGCCGATCTTTGCGATGGCGGCTTCATATTCCGCACGCCGGGCTTTGAGTTCTTCCTGTTTTTGCTTGTTTTGCGCGATGCTTTCCCGATAGGCCTGAAAGTCATTTCCCATCGCTTGGATTTTTTCCGGCAGCCTGATCTTTTTAGCGGCAAGCTTGACCAATTGAGAATCACACTCCTGCAACCCGATCAACAGCAGCAATTGTTCTTTCACCCTGTTCTCCTTCTTTTTTTATTTTTCATCTCTTGATGATTCCCCGACGTCAAAAAAAATGCACCTTTTGAGGGGTGCATTTTCAGATCATCGGTGAATGGAGCTGGTTTTGGGCGCCGCGATAGAAGAATCGAACATTTCTGATCACGGCTTTTGCCTCTACCGTTTTGTCGCAACAACTCCTTGCTTGTAAAAGTCGCTTTTTCCCAGCCATCCTTAAAGCTTCCATTCATAAAATTTGGTGGGCCCACCTGGGATCGAACCAGGGACCTACCGGTTATGAGCCGGTGGCTCTACCAATTGAGCTATAGGCCCGCCATTTTTAGCATTTGCGCAATTTTTTTAACCTGCATCAAGGTGCGTTGAAATATACCCAATCCCGGCACTTGTCAATATTATTTTCCCGTCCGTTTCCGGGGTGAATGCTTTGCTTTTTTCAACGGCTCCCTTTCAACGACTTCCGGCTCTTCAACCCCGGAGACCACCGTCTCCTCCAGCATCGCTTCGCCCAGAACCGCCGTTCCCAGCCGGTCGCTGATTCCGAAACGCATTCGCAGAACTTTTTCTTCACGCGGCGTCAGCGTGGACAGTATTTTACGCGTCTGGTCCGCCAGATCCATGCTGATGGTGGCCTCTGAGGGAGACATGATCTTTTTGTCTTCGATAAAATCTCCCAGATGGCTGTCTTCCTCTTCGCCGATCGGCGTTTCCAGGGAAATCGGCTCCTTGGCGATTTTCAACACCTTGCGCACTTTTTCCAGCGGATATTCCATTTTGTTGGCGATTTCTTCCGGGGTCGGTTCGCGTCCCAATTCCTGCACGAGGTAGCGCGACGTCCGAATCAGTTTGTTGATCGTTTCAATCATATGGACGGGAATGCGGATCGTGCGGGCCTGATCGGCAATGGCGCGCGTGATGGCCTGACGAATCCACCAGGTCGCGTAGGTGGAAAACTTGTAACCCCGCTGGTATTCGAATTTATCAACCGCTTTCATAAGCCCGATATTGCCTTCCTGAATCAAATCCAGAAACTGCAGACCGCGATTGGTGTATTTTTTGGCGATGCTGACGACCAGCCTTAAGTTGGCTTCGACCAGTTTCCGCTTGGCGATTTCCGCCTTGGCTTCTCCGTCTTCGATGGAATAGACAACCATCTTCAGCGCGGCGGCCGGGATTCCCACCTCCCGGGTAATGGACCTCAATCGTTTTTGCGCTTCGGTAACAGCCGCGCGGCTCCGGTGCAGCCACTCAATGGACACTTTTGCTTCTTTCGCCGCTTGCCGCTCGTCCTGCTTGGATTTCTTCATCCTGGACCAAGCCTTCTCCATTTGCGTGATATTCAAACCCGACTCTTTCTTGAAATGGTTGATCACGCGTTCGGAACGTTCAATCTCGTCCGTGAAGAATTTCAGCCGGGCGATAAAACGGCTCATCTGCTTCTTGCTGAAACGGATTTTCCGGCAAAGGGTGATGATGTATTTTGTATTTTTTACCAGTTCCGCGGTCAGAGTCTCCCGCTGCCTGGGCTTTATGGTTTTGGATTTGAGCTTCTCCCGCAGAACCTTATTGCGGACGCTGAAGTGTTGAACCCGGGCAATCAGTAGGAGCACTCTTTCTTTGTGATCGTCCTCCTCCATAAACCCTTCCTCGCCCTCAATGTTATCCACTATATTTTTGACGCGGATTTCTCCGGATTCCAGCTTTTCGCCAATCCTGAACACTTCGTCGATGGAAACGGCCAGACTGAAAATCGCCCACATGGTTTCCCGGGCGCCCTCTTCGATTTTCTTGGCGATCTCTACTTCGCCTTCGCGGCTCAAGAGCGAGACCAGCCCCATTTCCCGCAAATACATTTTGACCGGGTCTCCGGTTTTGCCCGGGCTGGGAACCAACGCAAGGGCTTCCGTAAATTTGGACGAAATAGCATCCTTCGCCGGTTTTTTCACCACCAGCTTTTCCCCCTGCTCCACATCGATGATGTCAATGTTTTTTTCTCCAAACAGCATAATAATGTCATCGATTTGCTCCGATGAATTCACATCAGGCGGCAGCAGGTCATTCACGTCGTCATAGGTTAAAAACCCCTTTTCTTCCCCCAGGGAAAGCAGCTTTTTAAATTCATCGGATTGTATTTCTTTCGCCATTTGGATGCCCCCGCATGTCATGATCTGTTCAAATATTGATGTTCTTCCTTCATCAAATTCTGTTTCTGAAACGTCAGCTCCCGGATGAGATCCGAATTGCCGCTTTCCTGTGCCTGTCTTAACTGATGCTGAACCCGGCGCTTTTGTTCTTTATACCATTTTGCACGGATTCTCCGTATGTTATCGACAAAATTGCGCTCCACCATGTCGTCGTCGGTTGGAGGCGCTTCCATGCTTATTTTGTAAATATGCTCCCGCAGCGGCTTGTCTTCGTCCAACGGCAACAAAACATTGACATCGACGAATCCCAGCAGTTTATAGGTTTGAACAATCTTTGTTCCCAGCTCCTTCAACGCAGGATCCAGAAAATAATCCATAACTTTTTCATCGTCCACCAAAAGCGCCTTCTGCGGGTACTCCAGCATCAGCCGGATCAGATTGAATTCCAGCGGATTCACAGCCATCCCGCCGGACGCCTCTCTCACTCCTGCGGCGGATGGAACGGATGCCGACTTACGATGGATTTCTCTTTTCAGCAAGGCCTGGTCAATGCCTGATTTTTCCGCAATACGCTTGATAAAAAGATTCTTTTCGATTTTGTTGTTGATTTTCCCCACAAATTCCATCGCGGTTTTCACCAAATCGCGGTTTTCTTCAAACGTTTTGCCGTCTCCCAGAACGGAATCAATGTAATAATCACTGACCGCCGGCGCAAGGGCGATCAATTCCTCCAGCTTCTCCGGGCTGTGCTTTTTCACAAAATCATCCGGATCGCAGCCGTCGGGAAGAAGTAAAGCCCGGGCGCGCATATTGGCACCCAGGAAAAGCTCCAGCGACCGGTCCAGCGCCCTGCGTCCGGCCGGATCCGGATCAAACAGCGCGACAACATCCTGTGTGTAGCGCCGCAGGAGTTCCAGATGATCGCGGGTCAACGCCGTGCCCAGTGTGGCCACGACGTTGCACACCCCCACGTTCCACAGGGAAATGACGTCAAAATAGCCCTCCACGATCAGACAAAAACCCTTCCGGCGGATCGCCTCTTTGGCCTTGTTGAGTCCGTATAAATTTTTCCCCTTGCTATAGACCGGCGATTCCGGCGAGTTGAGATATTTGGGCTCCCCTTCTCCGATGATCCGGCCGCCAAAGGCGACGATTTCGCCGAAAACATTTTCAATGGGAAAGATCAGGCGGCCACGGAAACGGTCATAGAAGCCTCCGTCTTTTCCGGCAATGACCAGACCGGCCTGTTCGGCCATTTTCAGGGACAAACCGCCGCCTTCCAGATCATCCGCCAGGGAGCGCCATGTATCCGGCGCATACCCAAGCCTGAATTGCCGGACGGTTTCCTCGGTGACGGCTCGCTTTTGCAGATAGTCGCGGGTTGCTTTGCCTGCAAAAGAGGACAGCTGACGGGCGAAGTACTGCGCCGCCCTTGCATTTGAATGAAGCAACTCCTCGCGCAGGGATTCTTTTTCACGTCCGTCGCCGCAGAAGGTCCGAACCGGCAGCAGGACGCCCGTTTTTTCCGCCAGATATTTAATGGCCTCGGGGAAGCTCTTATTGGCGATTTTCATCAGCAGCGTAATGACATTGCCGCCTTCCCCGCAGCCGAAACAGTAGAAAATCTGTTTTTCGCGATTGACCGTAAACGAAGGGGTCTTTTCCTGATGAAAAGGACAAAGCCCCAGATAATTCCGGCCTGCCTTTTTCAGTGTCAGATATTCGGAGGCAAGCTCGACAATATCCGCCCTGCTTTTAATTTCTTCAATTTTGCTTTCATCAAAACGCACGAATGATCGCCTGGCCAGTTTTGTTTTTTAGTCCCTGTCGCCGGGAACGCGTTTTATTGCGACAGAAGCGCTTTCACCTTTTCACCGGCGGTCTTCCCGTCCGCCTTGCCGGTAATCTGCGGCATCAGCGCCTTCATCACTTTGCCCATATCCTTGACGGACACGGCGCCCACGTCGGCAATCGCCTTTTTAATGAGCACTTCCACTTCTTCATCCGACATTTGCGCGGGCATGAAATCCTGCAGGATTTTCAGTTCCGCTTCCTCCTTTTCCACCAGATCGGGCCTGCCCCCTTTGGCGAACTGTTCGATGGAATCTTTCCGCTGCTTGACCAGCCCGGACAGGATCTGCATCGTTTCCGTCTCGTTGAGCGGCCGCATCAGGTCTATTTCCTTGTTGTGGAGCGCTGTTTTCAGCAGGCGAATCGCCGACAACCGGATTTTGTCTTTGGCCTTCGCCGCCGTTACCATGTCTTCGTTTAATCTGGTCTGAATATCCATAAGCATTTACCTCAGTCTTATCCCAGCTGATCTTCCAGTTTTCTGCCTCCCAGCAGATGCATGTGCAGATGAAAGACGACCTGCCCCCCGTCGGCGTTGCAGTTGATCGCCAGACGGAATCCGCTGTCGGCCACCTGTTTCATTTTAGCAACCTGCTGTGCGGCGGCCATCAATCTTCCTATAATATCCTCATTTGGATCGATCTCCAGAAAGGTCGCAATATGTTTTTTGGGAATGATGACGACATGCACCGGAGCCATGGGGCTGATATCGTCAAAAGCCAGGACAGCGTCGTCTTCGTAAACTTTTTTGGAAGGAATGTCTCCCTTGATGATTTTACAAAATATGCACTCTGCCACCTGTTTTTCCTCCTTCCGATTTTATGAAACCTGCTGTGTCCTCGCGATCGCGTCTTCCAGAGCGATGGCGCCCGTGTAAAGCGCGCGGCCGACAATCACACCGTAAAAAGAACAGTCCTGGACGGCGAGCAGGGCGTCGATATCGGCAAGTGAAGCCACCCCGCCCGACGCGATGACCGGAATGTTGACGGCTTTCGCCAGGGCCCGGGTCTGCTCCACATTGACGCCCGTCTCCATGCCGTCGCGTGAAATATCCGTATAAACAATGGCCTGGATTCCGTCATGGACATAACGCTCGGCCAGTTCGATGGCATTTTGGCCGGTCTTTTCCGTCCAGCCGCGGACGGCCACCTTACCCGCAAGCGCGTCGATCCCCAGGATAATTTTCCCCCGATGGGTCCGGGCGGCCGTCCGGACAAACGCTTCATCCTGAATGGCCGACGTCCCCAGAATCACGCTTGACACGCCGTTTTCCAAATAGTAGTTGACGGTTTCCATGCTGCGGATGCCGCCACCAACTTCCACCGGCACCGGAACGGATTTCGCAATTTCGACAAGAACCGGTGCGTTTTTGGGCAACCCGGCGACGGAGCCGTCCAGATCCACCAGATGAATCCTTTGCGCTCCTTTTTGAACCCAGAGCCTGGCCATGTCCACTGGATTTTCGGCGTAAACCGTTACCCTGTTAAAATCGCCCTGCGCCAGCCGTACGCATTGGCCGTTTTTTACATCGACCGCCGGAATAATTAACACCTTGTCGGACTCCTTCGCAGAACCGGTAGATCAAATATCGAGCGGGACACCGCATGCATCCGAAGCTTTTTGCCGTCAGCGTTCAAAGCCGGGAAAGGTCTTGAAAATATCGTCAACTCCCAGCTTTGTCAACTGGCGCGCCGTCAGCCACTTTGCACCGCCCTTGAAGAAGGAAGGCGCCTGAAAAACATCTTCCATCAGAGATTTTTGCGTTTTGTCAAAAATACCCCGCCAGAGGAGGCGGCCGTCGCCGACGGCAACCAGATGAATTTCAAAAGCCACCGCCGCGGGGCGTTCCACGGAATAATCGTAGCCCACTCTTTCCCGGCAGCGATAGACAAACCCCGCCACCAGGATATCGGCGTTCAGTTCGCTTCCGGTTTCCCGGAAAGTCTGCAGCAAAGGCTGTTTGCGGAGAACCGTCGATACCAGCCGATAAACACCCGCCACTTTTTCCCGGGGAATGATGTCCACGTTCTTGTAGTCCCTCAGTTTATCGGTCACCATTTCTTCAAGCATTCTTTCTGTTCCTTTGGCAATACTTCCGCTGGAATTTACGCTGCCGCAAATCGGGCATTGAACAGTGGAAGATGGTTCTTCCGGCAGCACCGCCTGAAAAGGAATGACCGCGATGCGCGTCACGTTTTTTTCGACGGACCCCGGCTCTTCCTGCGCATGAAGGACGCCGGAGAAAAAAATGAAGAGGCCCAAAAGCCACAGGGTGCAACCGACGCTTTTTATCGGAAATCTGTTTTGCAACACAAGACGCCTGATCTTTCCTTCAAAGCGTTCCTTTGGTGGACAGAACGCCTGAAATTTCCGGATGGATGTTCACCGCCTGCCTGAGCGACCGGGCAAACGCCTTGAAGACAGCCTCGATGATATGATGACTGTTGCTGCCGTATTCCAGGGTAATATGCAGGGTAATGCCGCTGTGATCCGTGAAGGCCTTGAAAAACTCTTTGACCAGCGCGGGATCAAATCCGCCGATTTTTCTGCGTTCATACCGGACCTTGTAAATCAGATAGGGACGGCCGCAGATGTCCATGTCCACGCGGCACAGACTCTCGTCCATCGGAACGGACGCCGAACCGTAGCGCTGAATGCCCATCTTTTTACCCAGCGCCTGTCCCAGCGCCTGTCCCAGACAAATCCCCAGGTCTTCCACCAGATGATGATCGTCGATTTCCGTGTCGCCTTTGCTCTTGACAAACAGCTTGAACTGACCGTGGCGGGCAAACAGCTCCAGCATGTGGTTCAAAAAGGGAATGGTGGTATCGATCCTGCTGCCGGCGGATTGATCCAAATCAATTTTCAGCGTGATATCGGTTTCTGTTGTTTTACGGACGATCTTTGCCTTTCTGGCCATGGCTGCCCTCCGGATTAGATGACTTTATTCAAGGGATACTCGATGATGCCCTGCGCTCCCGCTTCCAAAAGCCGTGGGATCAAATCCCGCACCACTCCCGTATCGACGACGGATTCAATGGCGAACCATTCCTCGGAATAGAGACTGGAAATGGTCGGGGCTTTCAGCGACGGCAAAAGCTTCATGACACGATCCAGATCGGTTTTGGAAACATTCAGTTTGATGCCAACCTTGCCCATCGCCAGAAGCGACCCGGTCAGGAGCGTCCGGATCTGCTCGATTTTTTTTCTCTTCCAGGGATCGTTCCAAGCCGCGCGGTTGGCGATCAGCCGGGTGTTGGTTTTCATCAGCTCTTGCACGATCCTGAGCTTGTTGGCCCGGATGGTAGATCCCGTTTCCGTAACTTCCACGACAGCGTCCACCAGACCATCGACGACTTTCGCCTCGGTCGCGCCCCAGGAAAACTCCACACTGACCCCGATCTTCTTTTCGGCGAAATATTTTCTGGTGAAGTTGACCAGCTCCGTCGAGATGCGCCTGCCTTCCATGTCCTCGATGGAACGGATCGGCGAATCGTCCCGCACCACCAGCACCCAGCGCGCCTGACGCGTGGAAACCTTGGAGTAGATCAGATCCTGCACCCCCACCACATCGGAATTGTTTTCCATAATCCAGTCGATGCCGGTCAGACCCAGATCCAGATGGCCGCTTTCGATGTAGCGGGACATTTCCTGAGCCCGGATCAGCGCGCAGGAAATGTCCGGATCGTCAATATCCGGAAAATAGCTGCGGCTGTCATAGGTAATCCGCCAACCGGCTTTCTGAAACAAATCAACAGTATTTTTTTCCAAACTCCCTTTCGGGATGCCCAATTTCAAAACATTCATTTGTACACTTCCCCGGGATCAAAAACCCTCTTGCCGACTACAACGAAATCGCCGCCTTCGCGCCTGCGGAAAAAACATGAACGATGCCCCGTGTGGCAGGCCGCCCCGCCCACTTGTTCCACCTGAAGCAGCAAAGTGTCTTCATCGCAATCGATAAAAATATCCTTGACCATCTGAACATGGCCGGAGCTTTCGCCTTTCAGCCACAGTTTTTGCCGGGAACGACTCCAGAAAGTCGCCTTCCCGGATTGCAGCGTCGCCTCCCAGGAGGCTCGGTTCATGTAGGCCAGCATTAAAATGTCCTTTGTTTCAGCGTCCTGTACAATGGCCGGAATCAATCCGTCCGTTTTATTAAAGTTTGGCTCTATCATCAGTCCCTTCCCTGTGGGTGCATTAATCTGCCACCTTTATGAAATTATTTTATCTAATGGATGAATGCCATTAAATCAAGTAAAATCTTGTCTTACCGCTCATCTATTTCCGGCTTGCCTAACTTTTTTATTCATGATAAAAAAGCCGTGAAAGTGGACGAAAACGATTCAAATTTGTTTACCCGGAGGGATTAGCTATGTCTTTGCTGCTGGGAGGCATCGTTGCCGCGGCCATCGGACTGATCAGCCTGATTTTCTGGTGGCCTGATTTCCTGGCCATTCTTCGGGGCGCGTTGCCCATCTTTCTTTTTCTGGGAGGCGCTCTGGCCGTCTATGTCGGTTTTGATGATATTCAGGACAAAACACGGGAAGAAAGACAGCGGCAAAATGAAGAATTGGAGAAAGCCAGGGAAGAAATTGAATCGGCCAAAGCGCAGGCCGAACGCTACAAAGATGAGTTGGACCGGTTGAAAGATGAAAAAAAGCAAAGCTGAATTCAGCTCCGCAGATAAATACATCTTGACACAGCCGGTTAAATCACATATTAGCTCACAATAATACATCGTTACAGGAACCGGTATGCATATGTTTTCCACAATTAAATCCTCGCCTTACTATACCTACATGTATTGATGCCTGCTTGCCCTGGTCCTTCACGAGGTAAGCAGGCTTTTCTGAAAGCATCAGCGAAAATCCAAAACCAGCATCAACTGCAACACTTGGAACATGTTTTTTTGTTTTGAAAAACAAAAAATTTGGAGGAACAAACCAAATGAAAAAGAGAATCTTTTCAGTAACTATTTCACTGCTGTGTGCCATATTATTTGTTCTGGGGCACAGTTCCGGCGTTCTGGCGCAGACAACCCTGACCTACAGCATCTTTTTCCCGGCGACCCACGCGCAGGCGAAAGCCGGCGACGCCTGGGCGAAGGAAATCGAAAAACGAACCGGGGGCAAAGTAAAGATCAACATTTTCGCCGGCGGTTCGCTGACCCCGGCCGATCAGTGTTTCGACGGCGTCGTGAAGGGAATTTCCGACATCGGTATGTCCTGTTTTGCCTATACCCGCGGCCGTCTTCCGCTTCTGGAAGCGCTCGATCTGCCGATGGGCTATCCCAGCGGTATGGTTGCCACCCTGGTGGCCAATGACTTCGCGAAAAAGATGAAGCCCAAAGAACTCGACGACGTCAAAGTTCTGTACCTACACGCACACGGCCCGGGGCTGCTGCATACCCAGAAGCCCGTCCGGACGATGGCGGACATCAAAGGCATGAAAATCAGATCCACCGGGCTTTCCGCCAAAATCGTGGAAATGCTGGGCGGCGTCTCCGTGGCCATGCCGCAAGGCGGCACCTATGAAGCGCTGCAAAAAGGCGTTGTGCAGGGCACGCTGGCCCCCATGGAAACCTTAAAGGGGTGGAAACAGGCGCAGGTCATCAAATACACGACCGACTGCGCCAATATTGGTTACACCACCGCCATGTTCGTCGTCATGAACAGAAAAAAATGGGATTCCCTGCCCCGTGACGTGCAGAAAGTGTTTGACGACGTAAGCCAGGAATGGATTACCGTGGCCGGCAAGGCCTGGGACGATGCGGATGATGAAGGATACAAATTCTCCGCCGAGCTGGGCAACAAAGTCATCAAGCTGTCTGCGGCAGAGCAGGCCCGGTGGAAGGCGGTCGTCAAACCGGTGGCCGAAAGTTACATCCAGAGTGCCGAAAGCAAAGGTTTGCCGGGCAGGCAGGCTGTCGCCGAAGTGGAGCTTTTGATTAAAAAATACTCCGGGGCTAAAAAATAAGAGGCCGATTGATGCTCAGTCCGGTAAAATATCTGACGCGCGCAGGCAGAGGGTTCAACCTTCTGTCCTGCGCAGCCGTTATCGCCATGATGCTGTTGTCCGCGGCGGATGTTTTTTTACGCCTGCTGGGCAAGCCCATCCCCGGCGCTTATGAACTGGTGGGATTTCTGGGAACCATCGTCGTGTCCTTTGCCCTGGCGTTCACCTCCATGGAAAAAGGGCATATCGCCGTGGAGATCCTGGTGGAAAAACTGCCTCAGCGCGCACAGCTGGCCATTGTAAGCCTCTGCAACCTGATCGGCGCGCTGTTTTTCGGCGTCATCGCCTGCCAGGCGGTTCTCTACGCGCTGGACATCAGGAAAAGCGGCGAAGTCTCCCTCACGCTGCAGATACCGCCCTATCCCTTCATCCTCGGCATCGCCGCCGGTTGCGCTCTGCTGTCCCTGCTGCTGGTCGCCGACTTCATCAAATCCGCGCAAAGGACGCTTGACGCATGACTCCCACTACGGCCGGACTGATCGGCTTTGCCGCGCTGATTCTCCTGATGTTTTTGCGGATGCCCGTGGGATTTGTCATGGCCCTGGTCGGCTACCTGGGATTTGGCGCGCTGGTTTCCTGGAGCGCCGCCTCCAACCTGGTGATTCGCGATTTTTATTCCACGTTCAGTTCGTATAATCTGACGGTGATCCCCTTGTTCGTCCTCATGGGTCAGGTTGCCTTTCATTCGGGCATCAGCGGCCGTCTGTTCAATGCGGCACATAAATTTTTCGGTCACCTGCCGGGCGGCCTGGCCATTGCCACGATCGGCGCCTGCGCGGGCTTCTCCGCCGTCTGCGGCTCCACCAGCGCGACGGCTGCCACAATGGCCTCCGTGGCGCTTCCGGAAATGAAAAAATACAAGTACGACCCGGCGCTGGCCACCGGCGTAGTCGCAGCCGGAGGCAGCCTGGGCATCCTTATTCCTCCCAGCACGATCTTTATTATTTACGGCATCATGACCGAGCAGTCCATCGGCGAACTCTTCATGGCCGGCGTTATTCCGGGGATTTTGCTTTCCTGTTTTTTTGTCATTTCCATTTTACTTTGGACATACTTTCGTCCTGAAATTGGACCGCGGGGTCCCAGAAGTTCACTGAAAGAAAAAATTAAATCATTATCAGGGCTTATCGAAACAATGCTCTTATTCATACTGGTGATGGGAGGTCTGTTTGCCGGTTTTTTCACGCCGACGGAAGCGGCGGGAGTGGGCGCTTTTGGCACAATCATAATCGCGCTCATCGGACGTCATGTAAGCTGGAAAGGGTTTCAAAACGCGCTTTACGACACGACACGCATCTCCTGCATGATTTTTGTCGTGGTTGCCGGCGCCACGGTTTTTGGTCATTTTCTGGCCGTGACCCGCATTCCGGCGGACATCGGGACTTTCGTTTCCGGCCTGCAGCTCCCTCCGATGGCAATCATGGGCTTCATCATTATCATCTATTTATTCCTCGGCTGCCTGATGGATTCACTGGCCATGATCATGCTGACGATCCCCATTTTTTATCCGGTCGTCCTCACCCTGGGGTTTGACCCGATCTGGTTCGGGGTGATCATCGTCGTCGTTGCAGAAATGGGCGTAATCACACCGCCGGTCGGCATCAATGCCTACGTGGTGGCAGGCGTGGCCCGCGACGTGCCGCTTCACATTGTCTTCAAAGGCTCTCTGCACATGCTCTACGCGATGATTGCGCTGGCGGTCTTATTGATAATCTTTCCGCAGATTGCGACCTTCCTGCCGCAGATGCTGAGATAGGAAATGCGCCATCACCGCTTTGGGGGAATGATTTCAAGCCAGTAATCATCCGGATCGTTGATGAAATAAATTCCCATTGCTTTGTTTTCAAAACAGATACAACCCATTGTTTCATGCAGCGCATGGGCGGCGGCAAAGTCATCCACCCGGAAGGCCAGATGAAATTCATTGTCTCCCAGATCATAGGGCTGTGTGCGGTCTTTCATCCAGGTCAATTCCAGTGAATGAGGCGTCCGGCCGTCTCCCAGATAGACCAGAATGAAACTGCCGTCCGGCGGCTCATAGCGTCGAATCTCTTTCAGTTGCAGGGCTTCCCTGTAAAAAGCCAGACTTTTCTCCAGATCCAGCACATTGAAATTGTTGTGGGCAAAAGTAAATTGCATATCCTCATCCTTTTATGCTGTTTTCATGCAGGCAAATGTTTCGATTCCCCTACAGGCACTCCTTCAACATGGTCTCAACCTGTTGGGGCGTCACATCCCTCTTTTCACCAAGCTTGATCATGCCATGCGCTTTCAACTGTTCGACAACCTCCCCAACAATATCCGCGCCGATGCCATAATCGCAAAGGCGCGTCGGTACCTGCATGCTTTCAAAAAAATCGCGCGTTTTTTCGATGGCGGCATCGATGCGCGAAGCATCATCGCCTTCCCTGACGCCCCACACACGTTCGGCATACTGCAGAAGTTTTGCTTTTTTCTCTTCGGACCGCGCCTTCATCATGACCGGCAATACGACAGCCAGCGTCCGGCCGTGATCCAGTCCCCGCAACGCCGTAATTTCGTGACCGATCATATGCGTTGCCCAGTCCTGCGGAACGCCGACGCTGATGAGTCCGTTGAGCCCCAGTGTGGCGCACCACATCAGATTGGCGCGCACATTGTAATTCTCCGGCTCGGCCAGCGCTTTCGGCCCTTCTTCAATCAGGGTCAGCAGCAGACCTTCGGCAAAACGGTCCTGTACCTTGCCGTCAACCGGATAGGTCAGGTACTGTTCCATGACATGGACAAACGTATCCACCACGCCGTTGCCGATTTGACCCGGCGGCAGCGTATAGGTCTTCGCGGGATCGAGCACGGAAAACCGGGGAAACAGCGAAGGATGCATAAAGGGAAGCTTGGCGTTTAACGCGCGATTCGTAATGACGGCCCCGTTGTTCATCTCCGAACCGGTTGCCGGAAGCGTCAAAACCGTTCCGAAAGGTATCGAACTTTTTACCGGCTTGCCATAGTGTGCGACTATTTCCCAGGGCTCGCCATCGTAAGGGACGGCGGCAGCGATAAATTTTGTGCCGTCGATCACGGAACCGCCGCCGACGGCCAGCAGGAAATCAATTTTGCTTTTGCGAACAAGCTCCACGCAGCGCATGAGGGTTTCATACGTCGGATTCGGTTCTATGCCGCCGAACTCCTCCACCGCGCAACCCTGAAGAGCCGTCATAACCTCATCATAAACGCCGTTGCGCCTGATGCTGCCTCCCCCATAGGTCATCATCACTCCGGATCCCTCCGGGATTTCACCGGCGATATCCCTGATCCTTCCCTCCCCAAAAAGAATCTTCGTCGGATTGTAAAATGTGAAATTGTTCATAGCTCCTCCTTCTGCGGACTGAAATCATCAATGCCATAGATCACGTGAACAAGGTTTCCTGAATCATGAAAACTTTTCGGAAATTGCGATGCCTTTACGTGAAGAATATACTGAAAAGATTCTTTTGTTTCAATGGGGAAGAAGGATTCGTGAGTTGGGCAACCCTGGCCGCTTTGAAAAACGCCTCTTTTTGTATGATGCCCGCTGCCCTTCTGCCACAACCTCGTTCATCGGCATGACGAGACGGGGCCGAAATCCACTTTTGACGAGTTTATCAAATGTCGTCGGAGGGTATTTTAAAATGAATGACCGTTCGCTTGCCCCTCCCCCTCCACCACGGGAAGGGAAGGGGCAAGAAATGTTGATGGTCTAGTTCAGGCGTTTTTCCAGGGCGTCGAGCTCGTTTTTTAATTCCACGGGCAGCCGATCGCCGAATTTGGCGTAGTGTTCGCGAATGTCGGCGACTTCCTTCTTCCAATCGTCTTTGTTGACATCCAGCAGCTCTCTCATATCCGCTGCGCTGACATTCAGGCCGGTCGTATCGATCGCGTCTTGTGTCGGCATGTATCCGATCGCTGTTTCATTGGCTGTGCCCGTTCCGGCGCACCGCTCGAAAACCCACTTCAGCAAACGGCTGTTTTCGCCGTAGCCGGGCCACAGCCACTCGCCGTTCGCTGCCTTGCGGAACCAGTTGACATAAAAAATCTTCGGCAGTTTATCCGCGGATGTTTTCGTTCCGATACTGATCCAGTGCCGGAAATAATCCCCCATGTTGTAGCCGCAGAAAGGCAGCATGGCGAATGGGTCGCGGCGAACCTGACCGATGTTGGCGGAAATGGCCGCGGCGGTGATTTCGGAGCCGACAATCGATCCGAGGAATACGCCGTGATTCCAGTTGAACGATTGATGCACCAGCGGAATGGTGGAGGGGCGGCGGCCGCCGAATAAAAACGCGCTGATGGGCACACCATTCGGATTTTCCCAGTCGGGATCGATCGCGGGGCACTGCCTGGCCGGGGCCGTGAAACGGGCGTTGGCATGAGCGGCAACTTTGCCGCTGCCTTTGGTCCACTCCTTGCCGGTCCAGTCGATGATTTTACCGGCAGGCGCGTCATAACCGATGCCTTCCCACCACACATCCTGATCTTTTGTCAGGGCGACGTTGGTAAAGATCGTGTTCTTTTCAATCGCTTTCGTGGCGTTGTAATTGGAATCCAGCGACGTGCCGGGAGCAACGCCGAAGAAACCGGCTTCGGGGTTGATGGCATACAGCCTGCCGTCAGCGCCGAACTTCATCCAGGCAATGTCGTCGCCCACTGTTTCCACTTTCCAGCCGGGGATGGTGGGGATCAGCATGGCCAGGTTGGTCTTGCCGCAGGCGGAAGGAAAGGCCCCGGCAATATATTTTTTCTCGCCTTCGGGATTGGTGATGCCGAGGATCAGCATATGCTCGGCCATCCATCCCTGCTCTCTGGCCATCACCGACGCAATGCGCAGCGCGAAGCACTTCTTCCCCAGAAGCGCGTTGCCGCCGTAGCCGGAGCCATAGGACCAGATCATTTTTTCTTCCGGAAAGTGGGAAATAAATTTTTTCTCAATCGGCGCGCAGGGCCAATCGGGGCCGTCGGATTCTCCTTCGGCCAGAGGTTTGCCCACCGAATGGAGACAGGGAATAAACACACCGTCTTCGCCCAGAACTTCCAGAACTCTCCGGCCCACGCGGGTCATGATGTGCATATTCACGACGACGTAAGGCGAATCGGTAATTTCAATGCCGATCTGGGCAATGGGAGATCCCACCGGCCCCATACTGAACGGAATGACATACATGGTTCGGCCTTTCATGCAGCCGTCGTAAAGGCCCTTCATCGTTTTCTTTAATTCGCCCGGATCGATCCAGTTGTTGGTGGGACCCGCTTCGTCCTTCGTCTTCGCCGCAATGTAGGTGCGGTCTTCCACGCGCGCAACGTCGGAAGGATCGGATCGGAAAAGAAAGCAGTTCGGACGCTTGTCTTTATTGAGCGGAATCGCAAGTCCGGAATCGACCACTATCCTGATGATGGAATCATATTCATTCTGGGAACCGTCGCACCAGTAAATTTTTTCCGGTTTACACATTTTGGCCATGTCATCTACCCACTGGACGAGCTCCTTGTTTTTGGTCATACTGCTGTCGTTCATGCACCGTCTCCTTCTGTTTTTATTTTCATCATCCCCATTGTCATGGGCCGGTTTTCACTTTGCAGACAAAACCGCCTATTCACAGCAAATAGGCTCCCCTAGTCGAAAATAGCAAAAAAAGCAAATTATTTTTGAATGGCCTGCGGGGCATCTTGATTTCCCCGCGGCTCAAGAGAAGGCGTAATGCAACGGCAGTCACGGGCGGCTCCGGACGGCCAATATCCCGCGGTTATATCCGATGCGCCCCGAACCGGTTTTCATGAAAAACGTCGGGCCTCATCTGTTCAAAAGCATGACCCGCGCGCCGCTTATTTTAAGTACCTGGTTTTTCTATAGCGGTAATAGCGCAGGGGAATCACAATAACGAAAAACGGAATCATATACATGGCGGCAACCAGCGACTCGACGGGGCCGAAAAATTCGGAAGAGAAGACGATCACAAGCACGTTGTTGATGTTCCCCAGCATGACCGCCCCGGCCAGGTGATTATGCAAAGGACCCTTCCGGAAGAAAAATATTCCAACGGCGCAGTAAATCGCGGCCAGGACAAACACGACGACGGTCGCTATGATTATCACGGACGGTTCTTCCCTGAAAAACGGCGCCCAGCGGTAAAATACCCCGAGGTTAATCAGGGCAAACATCAACAACGAGACGGGAAACTGAATCTTCAGAATCGGCGCAACCAGCCGCGGCAGCAGGTATCGAATAATTTCCACGATCAGAATGGGAATAAAAATCACCATCGCCAGCATTTTAAACATGGCCAGAAAAGAAATCGCCGCGTCTTTGGCAATGACGACCTTGACCAGCGCCGGCAGCGTAAACGGTGCCAGCGCCGAGGTGATGACAACCACCACCAGAACCAGCGATGAATTGCCTTTGACCATATTCGATATCATCGGCGAAACCACGCCGGTGGAAACACCCGTCAAAAGCAGGGCGGCCAGCGCGTAATCCGGAGCGACCGCGTAAAAAACGCCGTAAAGGACCACCGGCAACAAGGCGAGCTTGATGGCGGTAAAAGCAAAAATTTCCCGGATGTTGCCCCGAAGCGTTTTCCAGACATCCGCCAGATCGATGGACAGGTAGCTCAAAAAAAAATTGATCATCAGGCAGTAAACGGGAAGCGTCTGAAAACGGGCGCCGAAACCGGGAAAAAGAATCGCGATGGCCATGGACAGGAGCACCACGACAACCAGTATGAAATCATGAAGACGAAACGGAGTTTGCATGAGCCTGCGATACCAGATGGCGCTTGTCTTATCAACATTTTTACAACTTCATATCCGCCACGAACTATCTGATTACGCCCTGCTCAAGAAACGCCGGCGGAAAATATAGCCGTAGATCATCAGGTTTACGGCTATAACCAGTCCGCCCAGAATATACTGGGTAAAGGCGGAAAGTCCCGCCGGATAAATCACCGGGATCAGATATCGAGTGACGAAGTCCCCCGTGTAGGACGCTTCACCGCCCAGCCGACGCAGATGATTCTCCAGAGGAGTCAGCGGACAAATCCAGCCGGCAAACTCGATGAAGGCCCCCCAGCAGGCGGCGGGAAGATGCAGCCAGGCCGCCCGCGGCCGATGAAGGGTCAGCAGGCCGCCCGCCACGACGAAAAGGATAAACAAAAAATGAACGACGATGACCATATCCGCCAGCAGGTGATACATGGGACTCCCTTTCTCGTGACCCTATACCGCCGTCCGGCATTTGGTTCAACTGGAAACCGCTGTTTTTCATATCTGTGTTTTTATGATAGAGATACATAAAATGAGGAGTCAGGATGTTTGACTGGTTTGCGAAAAAACGACGGCGGAAAATCCTCGAGACGCCTTTTCCTTCCCAATGGGAAGCCATCCTCCACGCGGGCATGGCGCATTATAAAATGCTTGATGGAGACGAACAAAGGCGTCTTCGTGAACGGATCGCCGTGTTCGTGGCTGAAAAAAACTGGGAAGGATGCGACGGCCTTGCGCTCACGGACGACATTCGCGTTGTCATTGCCGCCATGGCCTGTCTGCTGATATTGAACCTCCCCGACCAGCACTACAAAAATGTAGAAACCATTCTGGTCTATCCTACCGAACGGGTCCTTCCTGAACAAAAAATCGGTTTTTTTGAAAACGTCCTGGCGCCGCTGGAGGCCCCGGGCCCCATCAGCGGACAGGCTTTCGAACATGGTCCGCTCCTCCTGGTCTGGGATGCCGTAGTGGACAGCATCCGTTATGCCGGATCCGGCTACAATGTGGTTTATCATGAGTTCGCCCATAAACTGGATATGCAGGACGGCGTCGCGGACGGCACGCCGAGGCTGAGAGACCGCGCGGAATACCGCGACTGGGCCAAAACCTGTTCACGCGAGTACCGGAAGCTCTTAAAAGATGTGGAAAGAGGGAAAAGAACATTTCTGGACGAGTATGCTGCAAAAGATGAAGCCGAATTTTTCGCCGTCGCCACGGAACATTTTTTCGACCAGCCGCTGCGTATGAGGAGGTCTTTGCCGGAGCTGTACCGGGTTTTAAAAAATTACTACCGGCAGGACCCCGCCGCTCGCGCAGGCCGATATGCAGCGACCCGGGAAGAATAAAACCGAACCGGGCTTCAGAAAAGCGCCGGACGCCGAAAAGGGGAGAAATGAAATGATCGACTATATGAAGCGGCATGAGGCCTGCGTCAGAAAATTGCTGTCGGGCCATCCGGGGAAAGAAACGCTTGCCGAACTGCAGGTTTATCACGACCGGCAGATCTCCTGGGCGCAGCAGGAACGCCTGGCTCATCTGATCACAATGATGTTTGTCTGTCTTTTCTTCCTCCTGGCCTTCGGATGGACGCTCCTCCATTTTACGGCACCGTATATTCTGCTCACCGCGGCGCTGCTGATCCTTTCAGCCGCCTATATCCTGCACTACTACCGTCTGGAAAACAGCGTGCAGCGCTGGTACGCTCTGTCCAACCAAATCAGAGAAAAACTGCTGCAACAAAAATAAATGCAACAAAAAAAGTCCCTTGTCCGATCGGACAAGGGACTTTAATCTTTTAATCTTTAGCCTTCAATCTTCAACCTTCGGCCTTCTTCTTACATTCCCATTCCGGGATAGCCGCCGCCGGGGGGCATGCCGGGCATTCCGCCCGCGCCCTTCTCTTCGGGTTTGTCGGCGATCATGCACTGGGTGGTCAGAAGCAGTCCGGAAACCGAGGCCGCATTCTGCAGAGCAAAACGTGTGACCTTGGTCGGGTCGATGACGCCCGCCGCGATCATGTCTTCGTATTCATCGGTGCGGGCGTTAAAGCCGTAGGCGCCCTTCTTCTCTTTCACTTTTTCGACGACGATGCTGCCTTCAAAGCCTGCGTTGGCCGCAATCATTTTGATCGGCTCTTCAATCGCCTTTTTCACGATATTGGCGCCGATCTGTTCATCGCCTCCAAGTTCCATTTTCATCAGTGCGGGCAACGTGCGCAGATAGGCGACGCCGCCTCCGGCCACGATTCCCTCTTCCACTGCCGCCCGCGTCGCGTGGAGCGCATCTTCCACACGGGCCTTCTTCTCCTTCATTTCCGTTTCGGTGGCCGCACCGACTTTGATCACAGCCACGCCGCCGACCAGTTTCGCGAGCCTTTCCTGAAGCTTCTCTCTGTCGTAGTCGGAAGTAGTCTCCTCGATCTGGGCGCGGATCTGTTTCACCCGCCCTTCGAGCTCGGCGCGTTTTCCGGCGCCGTCGATAATCGTGGTGTTGTCCTTGTCAATCGTGATTTTCTTGGCGCGTCCGAGATCTTCGATTTTCACGTTTTCCAGCTTGTAGCCCATGTCTTCGGAGATCATCTTGCCGCCGGTGAGGATGGCGATGTCTTCGAGCATGGCTTTGCGGCGATCACCGAAGCCGGGAGCCTTGACAGCCGCCACATGCAGCGTGCCGCGAATCTTGTTGACCACCAGTGTGGCCAGCGCTTCGCCTTCGATGTCTTCGGCGATGATCAGCAGCGGACGGCTCATCTTGGCGATCTGCTCAAGAATCGGCAGCAGGTCTTTCATGCCGCTGATTTTCTTTTCGTAGATGAGAATGAGTACGTCTTCGAGAGCGACGATCATTTTATCGGGATTGGTGACAAAATAGGGAGAGAGGTAGCCGCGGTCGAACTGCATACCCTCGACGATCTCCAGTTCGGTCTCGAGCCCTTTGGCTTCTTCCACGGTGATGACGCCTTCTTTGCCGACCTTGTCCATCGCGCCGGCGATGATGTTGCCGATGGTCTCATCATTGTTGGCGGAAACTGTGCCGACCTGGGCGATTTCTTTCTGATCCTTGGTGGGCTTGCTCATTTTGCCGAGCTCTTTGACCACAACATCAACGGCCTTGTCGATGCCGCGTTTCACATCCATCGGGTTGGCGCCTGCCGCTACGGCTTTGACGCCTTCGCGGTAAATAGCCTGCGCCAGAAGTGTGGCGGTGGTTGTGCCGTCGCCCGCGACATCGCTGGTCTTGCTGGCAACTTCTTTAACCATCTGCGCGCCCATGTTTTCAAATTTGTCTTCCAGTTCGATTTCCTTGGCCACGGTCACGCCGTCTTTCGTCATGGTGGGAGAACCAAAGCTTTTGTCGATAATCACATTGCGTCCTTTCGGGCCGAGCGTTATTTTAACCGCGTCGCTCAAAGCATTGACGCCTTTCAAAATCGATTTTCTGGCTTCTTCGTCGTAAAGAAGTATTTTTGCTCCCATTGTATGTGCTCCTCCTTATATTTTCTTATTTTTCAATAACACCCAGAATGTCGTCTTCTCTCATAATCAGGTACTCTACGCCGTCGATTTTAATATCGGTTCCGCCGTATTTGCTGAAGAGGACCTTGTCGCCGACTTTGACATCCAGGGGGATCAGTTTGCCGTCTTCCGTCTTTTTGCCTTTACCCACGGCGGTCACTTTACCTTCGATGGGCTTTTCCTTGGCTGTATCAGGAATGATAATGCCGCCTTTGGTTTTTTCCTCCTCTTCCAAACGCTTTACAATGATTCGATCCTGTAAGGGTCTGATTTTCATACCGTTCTTTCTCCTTTCTTCCTTGAAAATATTAAATTTTAAAATACCGATTTAGCGGCGATATTTTATACACGATTTCGTTTCTGTCAAGGCATGAGGATGCTATTTTCAAGGAATTTTTTACGAAGTCCTCAAAAAAGAGTTTCCAGCAGTTCTTTCAGCGAATGGATGGTCCGGATTTCCATTTTTGCCGTTTTGGTCAGAGAAGCGATATTGGTTTCGGGCACGATGCACCGGTTAAAACCCAGACGGGCCGCTTCCTTCACCCGTATATCAATTTGAGAGATCGCCCGCACCTCGCCCGTGAGCCCGACTTCGCCCAGAACCACCGTCCTGGTGTCCACCGGCCGGTCCAGAAAACTGGACGCCATGGCCGAGACAACGGCCAGATCCACGGCCGGCTCTTCCACACGCACGCCTCCCGCAACGTTCAGAAAAATGTCCGATCCCCCCAGGTGCAGGCCGCAGATTTTATCCAGCACCGCCACCAGAAGCGATACGCGGTTGTGATCCACCCCGATGGCCGTTCGCCTGGGCATGCCTAAATTCGAGGCGCTCACCAGCGCCTGAATTTCCACCAGAATCGGACGGGTGCCTTCGAGGCTCGCCAGCACCACCGATCCGGGAGCGTTTTCCGGCCGTTCCGCCAGAAAAAAGGCGGAAGGATTGGGCACTTCCGTCAACCCGCGGTCGCGCATTTCAAAAACGCCGATTTCGTTGGCGGGTCCGAAGCGATTTTTTATGCTGCGGACAATCCGGTAGGCGTGCCCGGAATCGCCCTCAAAATACAGTACGGTATCCACCATGTGCTCCAGCACTTTGGGCCCGGCGATGGCTCCGTCTTTCGTTACATGGCCGACCAGAAACAATGGAACGGCGCTTTTCTTGGCGGCAAGAATCAAACGGGAGGAGGCTTCGCGAACCTGTCCCACACTTCCCGGCGCGGACATCAGATCGCCGGAATAAACGGTCTGAACGGAATCGATCACCACAACGGCCGGTTCAACTTTCCGGATCTGCTCCAGAATTTTTTCGAGCGACACTTCCACCAGCACCAGCAAATCCCGGGCCTGCGCGCCGATCCGGTCGGCGCGGAGCTTGATCTGGGAGGCGGACTCCTCGCCGGAAACATAGAGCACTTTCCGCCCGGCCGCAGCAAGATTTTTCATCACCTGCAGCATCAGCGTCGATTTGCCGATGCCCGGTTCGCCGCCGATGAGAATGGCTGAACCGGCCACGATTCCGCCGCCCAGCACCCGATCGATTTCCGCCATGCCGGTGACGATCCGCTTTCCTTCCTCGGCCGGAATATCAAAAATGGGAAGGGGCTTGCCTCCGAAAACCAGATCGGGACGGCCGCCCGAATCCGGATCCGTCACCAGTTCTTCGGCAAAGCAGTTCCAGCCGTTGCAGGACGGACACTTGCCCAGCCACTTGGGTGACATATAGCCGCAGTGCTGGCAGAAGAAGCTGGTCTTGCTTTTTTTCAAAATGCGTTTCTCCTTGACTTGATGTTGGTATAAGAGCATATTTTTTTATAAAACACCAACACGAAGTAAAAGAGAAAAGTTTATGAAACACTTAAGATTGCTTCCCCTTTCCGCCCTTTTAGGATTGTCTTTTTTCCTCTGCGGATTCGGCTTCTTCAATGAACTGGCGCTTGGCCGCCACGCACAAAAAAAGGAACATCACGAAATCATCAAAATGCTCCAGCCGTCACCGGATAAAGGAGAAGAACTTTCCGCCCGGCACCTCTTTTTTTTGGCCGTCGCCTATTATGAAATTCGCGACTACCGGAAGGCGTTTACCGCCGCATCCTGATCAAAATTCTGTTTCCCGTTATCCATGCCGTCTCCTGCATTCCAAAACATCCGTCCCAAAACCTTCGTGAGGGCCGCTTGCGCTTTACCATGTTTCACGACTCTTGTAAAAAGAGGCCTTCCGTCAGCCGGCAGGCGGATGAATTTCAAAAAAGCCGGAAAAAATTGTTGAAAATACGCGGGGCCCTGCTTCGGGTCGGATGAGGGCAATTCCAGCGTCAGGGTGAAGATATTTCGTTCATGCCCCGCATAATTTCCCAGCGAACCCGGGTAGTAGCCGAATTTTTTCAGCGGGTGATTGGCTTCCCTCGAAATGGTTTCCATCCATTGTTCGAACGAATCGAGGTCGGAAGAAGGTCCGTCATAATCGAAAAAATTGAGCGGAGAGTGAACGCTGAGAATTTTCCGGGGCTGAAATCGTTTGATCAGGGCGGCCTGAAAGAGCGTCTCCGGCTCGGAACCCGCTTTCGCGCCGGGATAGTAGCGCCGATTTTTATGGCCTTTGGTCCGCCACTGGCGATGCGCTTTGCGATTCCAGTCCCGGGTCGGAAAATTGCGGTTGAGGTCCACGCCGCCGGCGTTGACCCGGGTCGGCGGCGCCGCAAAATAACCGTCGGGATTGACCAGCGGCGCAATCACAATGCATTGATCTTTCACGATCTCCGGATGCTCCTGCAGGTACTGCGCTAGTTTCAGCATCAGATACACCGTCGGCCGCTCGTCGCCGTGAACACCGCCCAGAAATAAGATGCAATTTCCCGCTCCGGCGCCGAAACGCGCAAAAATGAGCGGGCGGCGGTGGCGCGTGGTCCGGTGGTGCTCCCAGGCTACTCCGGCGGCCGAAACATCCGTCCACCCGCAGCGCGCGTTGAGGTTGTCCAGAGCCTGAAGAAACGGCCGCATCTCTCCGGCGGAAGAATCGGCTGCCCGCACAGCATCCGCGCAGGCCGGCGCAAGGAAGAAACAAAGACAAAAAATCCCGGCTGTTTTCAGGGGTGATCCGGTGACCCGGAGAAAAAGATGACAGACGGCGGCAAACAAACGAATTTTCGAACCCGTCCTTTCAGAAATTCAAAATTTTCTCCACCTGCGCAAACCTTCTGCGGGCGGAGTCCAGGCCCAGAACAACAAAAATCCGGTCGAGTTCCGGTCCTTTCAATTGGCCGGTCAGCGCCGCCCGGACAGGCATGAACAAATCTTTCCCCCTGGCGCCGGAAGTTTCCTTTGCGTGCCGGATCGCGGCGGCGTAAATGTCCCCGGGGTCGCCCTGCGCCCGCTTCAAATAGTCGCCAAAAACCCCGACCACCTCGCGGGCGCCGGGCGCTGTCAGCAGCATGTGGGCCTCCTCCGACAGGGCATAGCGCTCATCGAAAAACAAAGCGATGCGGTCCCCGACCTCGGCGAGCGTCGTCAATTCACCTTTTACGATTTCCAGAACGTTTTTCAGCCAGACGGCATCGAGCGTTTCCGGTCGGTAGCCGGATGCCCGTAAAAAAGGCTCCAGCCGCCGGAACAGATCGTTCGTTGAAGCATTGCGGATGTAGGCGGCGTTCAGCCAGCGGAGCTTGTCTTCATCGAAGATCGCGCCGCTTTTGGACGCTCTTGACAACGAAAACGCCCCGATCATTTCGTCGCGGGAGAGAATTTCCCTGCCCCCGGCAAAAGAGCTTCCCAGAAGTCCCAGATAATTGATCAGCGCTTCGGGAAGAAACCCCTGTTTGCGGAATTCGCCCACGGACACGGAACCGTGGCGCTTGCCGAGTTTGGCGTGGTCTCTTCCCAGAATCAGACAGTGGTGGGCAAACGCAGGCTCTTCAAAACCAAAAGCCCGGTACAGCATAATCTGCAAGGCGGTGTTGGACAGATGGTCTTCGCCGCGGATGACATGCGAAACGGCCATCAGGTGATCGTCGATGACCACGGCAAAGTTGTAGGCGGGCATTCCGTTGGACCGCACGATAATAAAATCGCCCATCGCCTCGCCTTCAAACCGCATCGGCCCCCGGATCAGGTCATGAAATTCTATCGTCGTCTGTGGAACCTTGAAACGGTAGGAAGGTTTCCGGCCGGACGCGGCCAGCGCCTCTCGTTCTTTCCCGCCGAGATTGCGGCATTTCCCCAGATAGCGCGGCATGCGTTTGGCGAGAATCAATGTCCGGCGTTCCTCTTCCAGTTCCTCCTCCGTACAATAGCAGGGGTACACCAGATCCGCGTCCATCAGTTTTTTCAGATGTTCCGCATAGAGGGCCAGCCTTTCACTCTGCCGGTAGGGGCCATAGCCGCCGCCGATGTCCGGTCCTTCATCCCAGGCAAGCCCCAGCCATTTCAAATCCTCCAGCAGACTGGTCTGGTAAGCCGAATCGCTGCGGGACTCATCCGTGTCTTCAATCCGCAAAATGAAGCAACCGCCTTCGTGCCGGGCGAACATCCAGTTGAATAACGCGGTACGCGCATTGCCCACATGCAGTTCTCCGGAGGGAGACGGCGCAAAACGGACTCTGGCATTATTCCCCATCCGTAATCCTTTCCACGCCGCAGGCCGTCGCCCATACGGCGATTCCCTCACCGCGACCCGTAAACCCCATCCCCTCGTTGGTCTTGGCTTTGATGTTCACGGCCGTTTCCGGAATCTCGAGCACCCGGGCAATGTTGGCCGCCATGGCCTGCGCGTAAGGCGCCAGCCGGGGCTTCTCCAGCAAAACCGTAGCGTCAATGTTCATAATGTTCATGCCTCTGGATCCAACGATCCTTCCAACCCGCTCCAGGAGGACCAGGCTGGAAATGTTTTTAAACGCGGGATCGTTATCCGGAAAATGCCGGCCGATGTCCCCCGCTCCGGCCATGCCCAAAAGCGCGTCGCAGACGGCGTGCAGGAGCGCGTCGGCATCGGAATGCCCCGCGAGTCCCAGGTCGAAGGGGATTTCCACGCCGCCCAGCACCAGTCTCCGGTCCTTCTCGAAGCGATGGCTGTCGTAACCCAATCCGCTGCGGTGGCAAACCCGCCCGCCTCTTGCGACTGTCAGCAAAGCTTCCGCCATTTTTATATCTTCCGGTGTTGTGATTTTCATGTTTTCATCCGATCCCGCGATCATTTGGACTTTTGCGCCGATTCTTTCCACCAGCGATGCGTCATCGGTTCCATAATAATGATCTTTTTCGGCCGCCCGATGCGCGGCAAGCAAGAGCTCGTAGGAAAACGCCTGGGGCGTCTGCGTTTGCCATAAATTACCGCGGGGAAGCGTTCTTTTGACAACACCGTCTTCGATCGTTTCCTTGATAGTGTCTTTCGCCAAAACACCCAGGGACGCGGCGCCGCATCCGGCGGCCGCGGCCAGAACCCGAATAATCATGTCTTCGGTGACAAAAGGCCGTACGGCATCATGAACCATGACGATGTCGCAGGCCGCCGCGACAGCCCGCAGGCCGCAGGCGACGGAATCCTGGCGCTGTCCGCCTCCGGCAACAACGGCGGCCACTTTGGTCAGGCCGTATTTCTCCACCACCTGTTTCCGGACGGACGCGACATCATCGCCCGGCACGACCACAATGATGTCGGAAATCGCTTCCGCTTTCTGAAACACGCGAAGTGTGCGCACCAGCACCGGCAGAGCATGGAGCAAAAGATACTGCTTGGCAACTGAAGCTCCCACCCTTTTACCCGAGCCGCCGGCGGGGATAATAGCAACCGTTTTCATAGCCAATCTCAAAAAAATACGGGCCCGAAAAGCCATTTTCCGGGCCCGTTCATAATGTTTTTCTTCCCGGCCAAAAAGAAGCAAGCAACATGTCTATTCATTACCGCTTTTCTTATCGGCGGCTTCCTTCGGTTCCGTAAAAATCATCCGGCCGGCCGTTGTCTGCAGCACACTGGTGACGACCACATCGACGGTCATGTTGATCATCTTTTGCGCGCTGTCCACGATAATCATGGTTCCATCGTCAAGATAACCGACGCCCTGCCCCGGTTCCTTGCCTTCCCGGATAATCTTCACCGTCATCGGCTCGCCGGGTAAAACCACCGGTTTCATGGCATTGGCCAGTTCGTTGACGTTGAGAACGCGCACACCCTGCAGTTCAGCAACTTTGTTCAGGTTATAATCGTTGGTCAGGAGCTTGGCGTTTAGTTTCTGGGCCAGCGCGACGAGCTTCCCGTCCACACCTTTTATCTTGGGAAAATCCTGCTCGACAATTTCAATGTTGATGGACGTGCTCTTTTGCATGCGGTTTAAAACATCCAGTCCGCGCCGACCCCTTGAGCGTTTCATGGAATCCGAAGAATCAGCGATGAACTGGAGCTCATTGAGGACAAAACGCGGAACGATCAGTTCTCCATCCATAAAACCCGTATCACAGATGTCCGCGATTCTTCCGTCAATGATCACGCTGGTGTCCAGCAGGCGATGATCCATCAGTTTCCGGGAATCGGGGGTGTGGAAATTGACTTCCTCCGCCTTTTTCGAGCCGATCACAAGCCCCAGATAACCCAGAATGCCGATCAGGAGCAGATAGATCCAGGGGACAACCTGCTGATTCTGCGGTATCCGGATGACCATATTCAAGCCAACACCGATGATCAGAGCGACCAAGAGGCCGACAATCATGCCGACCACGCCGCCCGTAATGATTCTCACGGATTGCTTGCGGATATCACGTTCGACCCGAATGACCAGCAGCGCAACGACCAAGCCTATAATTAAGCCGAAAATCGCCTGAAAAACAGCATAAGAATCGGCGGCCAGAGTATAGTAGGCGATAAAATAACCACTTACCGAGCAAATTAAAACCAGTAAAGCTCTTACGATCAATCGTTTCACCTCCCTTCGAAAAAATAATAATGATGTAATTTTTATGAATCAGGAATGATGAACTCGTAAAAAGCACTTATTCCCGTCGCTCCCGCGAATCCTGCCCTGGAGAAGTCGGGGGGGCGGGAGTCCGTACCCCTTATAAATAACTGGATTCCCGTCCGCGAGGGAATGACCGCCGGGGAGTAAGATAAACTTTTACGTGTTCATCGGAATAAAAATCGAGGAGTCTCACACGATCAGAAAAAGAGAATTTGTTCTTCTTGAATTTTCAAAGAGCGCAAAATCAGACCCGATACCCGTTTGCTATTGCACGGTGAAAATACTTTGCAAATCACGTTCAACTTTGGCTTCCTGCGCGTTCGTGGCGACGGAAATCTCCTTCACGAGCAGATTTTTCGCGGTGTCCATCATCTTCCGCTCGCCGAAAGAAAGGTTTTTGTCGCTTTTCAAGATGAACAAATCCCTCAAAACACTGGCAATCTCAAAAACAGACCCGGTTTTAATCTTCTCCAGATACTCCCGGTAGCGTTTGTTCCAGGTTTGCTTGTCTATGGTGACATCCTTGTTACGCAGAATTTCATAGACCTTGGGTATTTCCTTCTCCAGAATGACTTCCCGAAGCCCCACAGCCTTGGCAGAATTGGTTGGAATCATGATTTTCATACCGTTGCCCATGATCTTCATGACATAAAAAGGCTGCTTCTTTCCCATCACTTCTCTGCTTTCAATAGCCTCAATGACACCGACTCCCTGGGCGGGGTACACAGCCAAATCACCTACTTTAAACATTGGATACCTGCCTTTCTATATGAGGGATGAATCCTACCACTTCTGCTTGATTTAGTCAATGATGAATATAATTTACTGAAATAATTAAGAAATGTTGTTACGGGTTGGGAAGATGGCCGCTTACGGCAAATAAAACAGGGGATTTCGGGCTTTGCCCTTGAAACGGATTTCAAAATGCAGATACGTTTCTCCCGCCTCATCGGTTCTCCCTGCGTATCCAATGATCTGGCCCTTGCCGACATCTTGGTCCGCCCGGACAGATCTTTTGCCCAGATGGGTGTAAACGGTTGCGAAGTCATTGGCATGCCGGATGATCACGGTTTCGCTAAAACCTTTTAAATTTGCTGAAAAAATAACAGTCCCGCCTGCTGCCGCTTTCACGCCTGTTCCCTCGGGGCAAACAATTTTAATCCAGTTGTGATATGTTTTGTTGGGTTGAATTCCGAAGCGGGTTTTCACGTCTCCGCGGACCGGCCACGCGAAACGGCCCTTTTCCATCACCACTTTCTCTTCAGAAACCGGCGCTTTTCCTCCGCCGGCCGCCGCGGTTTTATCTGATTTCGGCGCAGGCGAAACCGGCCCTGAATCCGTTCGGAACGGTTTGGCAGGCGCTGGAGAATCCTTCCCCTGTAACGACGACGCCGGGGAAGGCGGTGAAGCCTTTTCCCCGGCGGAAGGCTTGGCATCCTTTGTCTTTTTTCCCCTGTCTGTGTCCGCAGCGGCTCTCTCTGCGGACACCATGACGTCTTCAATCACCTGATCGGCATGGGGAATAAATATGACGGCGCTCTCCCGGATGATGGCCACATCCTCGATATTATTGATTTCAGCAAGATCCTGCAAACTGATTGAATAAGCGCGGGAAATGCTGTAGAGGGTTTCTCCTTTTTTGACAATGTGATAAACGCCGCTGGCCTGACTTTTCTGCGCCAGAGAGTTCGCACAGCCTGCCGGCAAGAAAAGCGCCGTGATGGACAAAAAAAGGCACACTATGAAATATCTGCCTCTGAAAACGGCAAGAAAAAGACTAACGCCGGCAACCCGGGTCATTCTTTCCACCCGCTTTCTCCGATCAGGCTGACGAAACGGCAGCCGCCCAGATCTTCTTTTTTCAGTTCAGACGGGTTTTCAGCAGACCGGGTCAGTTTATAAAGCGTCTGCACGCCCCGGCCGCCCACCGGCACAACCATCCTGCCGCCGGCAGAAAGCTGCGCGACCAGATGCTGTGGAAACTGCGGGGCGGCGGCAGTCGTAATGATCGCGTCGAAAGGCGCTTCCTCTTTCCATCCGTAGGATCCGTCGCCGACGCGAATCGCGACGTTGTAGCAATTCAGCCTGTCCAGAATTTTGCGGGCGCGCGAAGCCAGCGCCGCCACGCGTTCAATGGAAAAGACCCGGTCGGCCAGTTTTGCCAGAACGGCCGTCTGATATCCCGACCCCGTGCCGATTTCCAAAACCCGCTCCATTCCTTTCAGCTCCAGAGCCTGTGTCATCAGGGCGACAATGTAGGGCTGGGAAATCGTCTGCCTCTCTCCGATGGGCAGCGGATTGTCGCAGTAGGCCTGGCCAATCAACCCTTCATCCACAAAAAGGTGGCGCGGAACCGTCTCCATCACCTTCAAAACACGGTCGTCATGAATGGAACGGCCGCGAATCTGTGTTTCCACCATCCGTATGCGTTGCTTTTTGTACCTGTCCATCAAACCGCCTGCATCTTTTTCTTTTTGGGGGGAATCCGGTAAATTTTCTGAACCGTTTCGTGCCTGCGCAGCCCGAGGGCTTCACGGGTCACAATCAAATAATAATACTGCGTTTCAGCCTTTTGGCAAACTATGTTGAATTGATCAATTATTCCATTGATTTCTTCAAGGACCGACCGCTGTTCCCGCGGAAGCGCGCCGTCAGGAGAGCCGGTTTGCTGCGATTGCCAGCGGCGTATTATTTCTCCGAACTGACGGTCCAGCCGGTCTAATTTCGCCAGCGCGTCTTCTACGGCAAAACCCGCCCTCGCCAGAGTCGCCGCCCTCTCCCGCAGCAGTTCTTCACACAAACTTTCCTGCTGTTTTTCTCTGTTTCTGAACATTGCCAGCGCCATAAACCTTCTTCCCGATTCCTGAAGGCCTCTATCATTCAAGCGCTTAATTTTCAAGCTAAAAACACTTGTCACCGGCGGGAAGGAATTTTTCTTCTTTACAGTTCCGTATTATTTCGTTACATAGACGCCCCAATAAATACTGACGACAAACTGGTGCCTGCCATGCATTCTGAAACGACATTTCCCATGTCCCGGGCTATCCTTGGCGCCTATGCCGAAGGGCAGGAAGACGAAACGCTGCTCCCTCTGGTGGGGGTCAATTCTCAGCAGGCGCCCCTGGGAAGAATCCAGCCTGGCGATTCGATCATCTTTTATAATATCCGCGGCGAGCGCGAAATTGAACTGAGCCGCAGTTTCACGGAAGAAAACTTTCGGGAATTCCCCGTTCATCCCGGACTTCCCGTACACTTCACCACCATGATCGAGTATTCGAAAAACCTGAACACCCGGGTCGCTTTTCCGCCCCGGGACGTTCTTTCCGATACCTTAAGCGACATCATCGCGGCGCACAGCCTTAAGCAGACAAAAATAACTGAGGCGGAGAAAGCCGTTCATATCAGTTATTTCTTCAACGGGAAGAAAAACGATCCGCTGCCGAAAGAAGAACGAATCGTTGTCCCGACGCGCAAGGATGTCAGACTGTTCGACGAAGCGCCCGAAATGTCCATTGATGAAATTTCCCGCGCGGCTGCGGCCAGAATTCAGGATCCGTCCTGTCATTTCATCGTCGTCAATTTCCCGAATGTGGACGTCGTCGGCCATATTGAAAACGAACCGGCGATCCTCCGGGCGGTTTCGGCGGTGGACCGGAGCGCCGGAGCGCTGTTGGAGCAGGCGCTGCAGCAGAATATAACCGTCATCGTCACCGCCGATCACGGCACGGTGGAAAAATGGCTGTATCCGGACGGGGGAGTGGATACCGGACATACGGACAGTCCCGTGCCTTTCATTCTTTTGCACCCGGATCAAAAACTGACGTTGAAATCCGAAGGAGAACTGACCGACATCGCGCCGACGATTCTGGAGTTGCTGGGCCTGCCCGTCCCTTCTGCCATGACCGGCTCGTCTCTGATTCAAAAAAAGCCTTCTTCTTTCGCCCCCGTATCTCGTCTGCTCCTGCTCATTTTGGACGGCTGGGGCCTTGGTGAAAACACGAAGGGCAACCTGATCGCCCGCGCCCAAACCCCGGTAATGGACCGGCTGCTCCGGGATTTCCCTCATGCGCGGCTGGCCGCCTCCGGATTAGCCGTGGGGCTTCCCGCCGGGAGCGTGGGCAATTCCGAGGCCGGGCACCTGCACATCGGGGCGGGGCGGCGGATTTATTCCGACCGTCTGCTGATCGATCAGGCGATTGCCCGGAAGGAATTTCACCAAAACCCGGCTTTTTTGCGCGCCATGAACCTGGCCATCCAAAACCGCCGCGCGTTGCACCTCATGGGCATCGTGTCTTTTTTCAGCTCGCATGGGTCCATCGAACATCTGTTTGCTCTGATGGAAATGGCCGGGCAGCAAGGGGTTTCCGAATTGTATATTCACGCCATGCTGGGACGGCGCGGCGAACAGGCCGAAAGCGGCGCGCGCTACATCCGGCAGGTGGAGGAAAAATGCCGGTCGCTGGGGCTGGGACAGGTGGTGTCCGTGATCGGACGATACTGGTCGATGGACCGCGAAGAGAACTGGGACCGGATCGAAAAAACCTACCGGATGCTGGTTTACGGAGAGGGAACCCCGGTCGCCGCGGAGGGAGAATCGTGAAAATCACCGTGAATCAAACCGTTATCGAACTCGACTGCGGAGACATTACGGAGGAAACAACCGATGCCGTCGTCAACGCCGCCAACAGCCGCCTGGCGGGCGGCGCGGGCGTGGACGGGGCGATTCACCGCGCCGGCGGCCCCGCCATCATGGCCGAATGTCGTAAAATCGGAGGCTGTCCAACCGGTGAAGCCGTCATCACTACAGGCGGCAACCTCAAGAGCCGCTGGGTCATCCATGCCGTCGGCCCCGTGTACCGCGGCGGAGGACGAGGCGAAGCGGGCCTGCTGGTCTCGGCGTATCAAAACAGCCTGAACCTGGCCTGCAAGAAAGGCCTCGCCAGTCTCTCCTTTCCGGCCATCAGCTGCGGAGCTTACGGATACCCCCTCGGGGAAGCCGCCTCCCTGGCGCTCTCAACCTGCGTCACGTTCGCGCAAAGCCATCCGGAGCTTCGGCTCATCCGCCATGTTTTATTTGACCGGCAAACCTACGACGTTTTCGCGCAGGAGTTGAAAAAAATAATGCCCTGAAAAGCATGGGAGCCTCTATGAACGACAAACCGACCTACAAGGAACTGGAGCAGAAAGTCGCCCGGTTGTCCCAAAAAGTGAACGAGCAGCAGGCCATCGAAAATCAATACCGCAACCTTGTGGACTCCACCAGCGACTCCCTGTACCTGGTGGACGCCGACGGCCGCTACCTGTTCATCAATCATAACCACGCGCGGCGTCTGAAAATACCGCAAAATGACGTTGCCGGCCTTTCCTACAAAGACATTCACCCGCCCGAGCAAAACGCCAAATTCGAACGCAAGATCCAAGGCGTCTATCAAACGGGGCAGTCCGATTTTGACGAGCACCACAGTCTGCGGGACGGCCGGTATTTTCTGCGCACCTTCAGTCCGGTGCGGGATTCCACCCACCCTGAACACATCATCGCCGTAGCGGTAGTCTCCAAGGACATTACCTCGAGAAGGAAAGCCGAAGAAGCGCTGAGGAAATCCGAGGAAAAATACCGCCAGTTGATTGAATGCTCCAGTGAGGCGATTTTTATCATCAGCGGCGGCAAAATCAGTTTTGCCAACAGCCGCACGGAAAAGATGCTGGGTTACCCGCTGGCCGAACTTCAGGCCATGCCTTTCCTGGATCTGGTGATTGACGAGGATCGCGATATGATCGACGAGCGGCAGCAAGCCGTTCTCCAGGAAAACGATCCGTCGCTGAACAGCCGTTTCCGGATGGTCCGCCGGGATGAATCCACCATCTGGGTGGCCGCCAACAGCGTCCTGATGCACTGGGATAACACCCGAGTCACGCTGAACTTCATGCGCGACATCACGCGGCAAAAAAAGGCGGAGGCAAAGCTTCTGCAGGCGCAAAAAATGGAATCCATCGGCACACTGGCCGGAGGCATCGCCCATGACTTCAACAATCTGCTCATGGGCATTCAGGGCCATGCCTCTCTGGCGCTTTTGAATCTTCAACCCAATGATCCCAATTACGAACATATCCGGGCGATTGAAACCCTGGTCCTCAGCGGCGCCGGTCTGACCAAGCAACTGCTCGGCTTTGCCCGCGGCGGAAAACATGAAATCAAAAACGTAGCGCTCAACGACCTGATTCGTCAAACGTCCCGGACCATGGGCCGAACCAAAAAGGAGATCAAAATTCATCACCATTTCGAAGATTCCCTGTGGATGACGGAAATCGATCCGGCGCAGATAGAACAGGCGCTGGTCAATCTGTTCATTAACGCCTGGCAGGCCATGCCTGCCGGCGGAGAGCTGCATCTGGAAACGAAGAACATGATCGTGGACGAAAATCGCTTCAAAGATTTCGGCGGCAAAGGCGGCCGCTACGTCAGGATCTCCGTGACGGACACCGGCGTCGGGATGGATGAAAAAACCCGGGAAAGAATTTTTGATCCGTTTTTCACCACCCGGGAGATGGGGCGGGGCACCGGATTGGGGCTGGCTTCCGTTTACGGCGTCATTAAAAACCACAACGGCTTCATCAACGTCTATTCTGAAAAAGGGCAGGGCTCGACGTTCAATATTTATTTGCCGGCCTCGGCTTATCAGGTCCCAAACCGTCAACATCCGGAAGAAGTGTCCGCCCCGGAGAGATCCGCCGGCGGAGAAACGATCCTGGTGGTGGACGATGAAGCCATGATTCTGGACGTGGCCGGCGAAATGCTGAAAACCCTGAACTACCGGGTGATCGCCGTTCCCAACGGAAAAGCCGCGATTGATCTCTACCGGCGGGAGCAGGAGCGCGTTGATCTGGTCATTCTGGACATGGTCATGCCGGGCATAAACGGGTCAGAGGTCTTCGATGCCATCCGGCAGATCAACCCGGACGCCAGGGTTTTGCTGTCCAGCGGCTACAGCCTGAACGGCCAGGCCGACAAAATCATGGAGCGTGGCTGCAGCGGTTTTATTCAGAAACCTTTTTCGAGAAGCGAACTGGCCGGAAAATTGCGGGAGATTTTGGAACGACCGCAGGCTGCGTCTCTTTCCCTACCCTGAAGAATATCGCCCAACGAGGCGGAAAACGATGAGAAAATATTTTAAAGGACATTTGCAACCCGTAGGCGACATCCTCCTGGCCGCGATGAAGAAAAGAGGCCTGGCCGGCAAGCTGGAGGAAAATTCCCTGTTCAAACTGTGGCCGAAAGCGGTCGGCGCGAAAATCGCCGCGCAAACCTGCCCCGACGGATGGCGCGCGGGCATCCTCTTTGTGAAAACAACCTCTTCCGTGTGGGTGCAGCAGCTTCATTTCATGAAAGAAGACATCCGAAAAAAAATCAACGAACTGGCGGGGAAAACAGCTGTGCGGGAGATCCACTTTACCGTCGGATACAGCCCCGTCCGCAAAAGCGCAGGGCGCCGGGCTCTCCCGTCCGGACTTGTTCTGAAAGAGAGAGACAAAAGAATCATTGCCGAATGCACCGCAGCGCTGAAAGACCGCGAACTGGCCGAAATCGTCAAACGGGTCATGCAGACGGAAATCAGCCGCCGCCGGCTTCGGGAGGCGCAGCAAGGCCGCTGAAAAGCTTCTTCATCTCCGGCGTATAGGTTTTCTGCGCTTCGTAAATGTAAAGCGGCGGCTCCATTTTCAGCTCTTCACGGGAACCGCTTCTTCCTTCCGCCAGCACAAACGCCGCGTCGGATGCCGCATCGGAAAACACCAGCCTCATTCTCTTGGGTTCGATGTCCGTTTTGCGAAACAGGCTGACCAGCTCCACCAGCCGGGTCGCCGGATAAATCGTGAAGACCCGCCCTTTCGGCTTGAGCAGCATCTTCGACGCAGCCAGGAAAACCGCCAGAGATCCCTGAAGCTCGTGGCGGGCAATCGCTTTTTCCGAGAGCGGATTCATTCTGCCGGAAGATATTTTCCGATAGGGGGGATTGAAAAGAACGTTGTCAAACGAACGGGGGGCAAAGGCTTTCCCGGCATCCCGGGCATCGCCCGTAACGATCGCGACGCGCTTCTCCAGCCCATTTTGTTCGACATTCCGGCAGGCCAGCCCGGCCAGTCCTTCCTGAATTTCCAGACCGACCCAGCGGGTCAGGGGATAACGCCCGGCCATGACCAGCGCGAGAATTCCGTTACCGCAGCCGAGATCCAGATTGACGGATCGGGGCTTTACCGAAGCAAACCAAGCCAGCATCAGGGAATCCAGGCCAAACCGGTAACCTCTCGCGCTCTGGCGGATTTTCAGTCTTCCGCCCAGGAATTCGTCAACCGTTTCTTCATCCGTCATTTCGCCTCTCCCCGTCTGAAGGAATACAGGATTTTCCCGCCGGCCTGTGCCATGATCCGGCGGGATGACCGCGGGAACAACCTGCCTGCGCCATCCTCCGGATTGGAAAACGCGATCCGCGTTTTCAACTTTCCCTGTCCATAAACCGATACAGGCAATCCCTTCATGTTGTCAACACATAATCGGCTGCATCCCGGCGATGCCTTTCCCGGCCAACCGGCGGCAGATCCGGGATTTCTCCTGAATTTTCCAAGATTTTCTTGACAGACCCCCCGGCGTTTTCTATACTTTACCGCGCCAAAATACGGACCAAGGATGCGCCGCCATGTCTAAACTTTCCCTGAAGCGAAAGATCATCGGTCTTGCCGTCGTGGCCGCCGTTTTGCCGGTTGCGGTCATGATGCTCCTGATGGTGTCTTTTAAAACCTCCGTTTCGAATCTGGCCTCGAAAGAGCTGGGCGACGCCGCCATGGCCAACATGTCCCAGATTGCCAGAGACGTGTACGGAC
>MTBK01244960.1_pt1 | contig 61624 bp, 57 predicted proteins | sample 1535981 | NCBI WGS metagenome assembly MTBK01 (sample SAMN06109225, study PRJNA356200) | anaerobic digester metagenome | isolation source: biogas reactors fed with pig manure or primary and secondary sludge | place: Spain | collected 2016-06-30
CTGCAGTGGGTGCTGCTCGCCGAGGTGGACGACTTCCCCCTCCATCCTGGGCTAGCCGCTTCGTGGCCGTCGCTGCACGCGCGCGTCGTGGCCGTGTGCGACGGCTGATCGGGCTGGTCGCTAGGCGCCGAGCTCACGCAGTGCGGCATCGATCCGGCGCACGCTGACCTGGCCGCGCACACCGAGCGACTGCGCGAAGAGCGCGATGCGCAGCTCCTCGAGCTGCCAGCCGAGCTCCACGACAGCAGGCGGTACCGGACGGTGGCCGAGACCGCGCACGTACTCGGCGTATCGGCGCTCGAGTGGCACTACCTCTGCCATGCGCCGTTGGTCGCGGCCCACCTCGCCGGCGATGCGCTCCAGACGGTGCTCGATGCCCCGCACGTAGCGGAGCACGTCCGGGAGGCGATCCACGCCAACCACCTGCACGAACCCGGCGCGCACCAGCCGGCGAAGCTGTGCCGCGGCGTCTGCGACGGTCTGCCGGAGTGACGGCGCGACCAGCCGGTCGAGGCGCTCCCGAAGGTCCGCGGCGAGGCAGACGACGGCCGCAGCCGTCACCAGCGCCTGCGCGGCGAGATCTGGCGCGCCGCGCCGGACGTCACCTTGCAGCTCCGCGAAGGCCGCCTCGTCCCACGGCAGCTCGCCGTGATCTGTCATCAGCTTGTCGACGGCGGCGACGGTGCAGTCCCGCGTGAGCTCGCCGAGCGTCACTTCGCGCGCCGCCCGGACGAGCTGTTGCGCCGATCCGGCGCGCTTCACGACGGTGCGCACCGACGGTGCGACGCTCAGGACGAGCAATCGCCGTACACCTGCGCGCATCACCCGCTGCTGCAGATCGGCGTTGGTCAGCACGCGGAGCGACACGCTGTCGCCGTCGTCGAGCAACGCCGGGTAACCACGCACGACGTGATCGCCGCGAGAGGTCTCGACCACACGGGGTAGCTCCCCGACGTCCCACTCGACGATGCCGCGCCGTTCGGCAAGTGGGGCCGCCGCGGCGATCGCGGCCCTCGCGGCCGACGCGAGGCGCCCCTTGATCGCCGCCAGGTCGAACCCGGCATCGTGCACCTTCCCCTCGTCGTCCGCGACGACGAAGCCCATCCGCAGGTGAGCGGCCACGCCGGCCGGGTCGAACGCGGCCGGGTCGACCCCCGCACCGGCGACCACTTCGTCGAGCGCGCCGGCAAGGGCTTCGACGAGGGGGCGCCCACCTGGGGGTCCGAGACGCTCCGCAGCCGCCTGGGTGTTCTCGGCGAGCGGGATCAGGCGGCGGCGGAGGTCCTTCGGCAGCGTCCTCACGAGTGCCGCGACCAGCTCGGCCCGGTAGCCGGGGATCTGCCAGTCGAAGCCGTCTGCACTCACCTGGTTCAGCGCCGTCAGCGGGATGCGCACGCTCACCCCGTCGAGCGGCCCGCCCGGGTCGAAGCGGTAGGTCAACGCCAGCTCGAGGTGTTCGCCGGTGACCCAGGTGTCCGGGTAGTCGTCACGGCGGAAAGCGACGCCGCCGGCGCCGCCGACCACGTCGTCGGTGAGCTCCAACAGCTCCGGACGGTCCGCACGAGCCCGCTTCCACCAGCGGTCGAAGTGACGGATCGTCACCACCCCGTCGGGAACCCGGCTGTCGTAGAACTCGAACAGCGCCTCGTCGTCGAGCAGGTCACCGCGGCGCACACGCGCCTCCATCTCACGCACGTGAGCGACGAACTCCAGGTTGTGAGCCAAGAACCTGTGCCGTGCCACCCAAGGGCCCTCGACGTCGCGCTCGACGAGCGCGTGGCGCACGAACATCGCGCGCGCCTCGACCGGGTCGACCCGGTCGTAGCCGACGGTGCGTCCGGCGACCACCGCCAGGCCGAACAACGTCACCGTCTCGGAAGTCACCGCCGCCCCCCGCCGGGCGTCCCACCACGGCTCCCCGTACGAGCGCTTCACCAGATGGGCGCCGACGTGCTCGGCCCACTCCGGCTTGATCGCCGCCACGCGGCGGGCCCACAGCCGGTTCGTCTCGACCAGCTCTGCGGCCATCACCCAGCGGCTGGACTGCTTGGCGAGCACCGACCCGCGCGCGATCGCGAACCGCCCGCCACGCGCGCCGCGGTAGTCACGACCCACGGGATCGCGCATGCCGACGTGGGAGAGCAGCCCGGTGAGCACGGCCTGGTGGACCCGGTCGGGATGGCCGGCCTCGGTGCCCGAGCGGATGCCCAACTCGCCCGATACCTGGCGGAGCTGGCTGAACACGTCCTGCCACTCACGCACCCGCAAGTAGTTGAGGTGCTCCGCGCGGCACAGCTTGCGGAACTGGTTCGAGCTCAGCTCACGCTGACGCTCGCGCAGGTAGTCCCACAGGGCGACGAGCGAGAGCAGGTCGGACCCGGCGACGTCGAACCGGCGGTGCATCAGCGCCGCCTCCTCGCGGGAGTCCTGCGGCCATTCACGTGGGTCCTGGATGGACAGCGCGGCGGCGATCACCATCACCTCGCGCACACAGCCCTGGTGCTCGGCCGCGACCACCATCCGCCCGAGTCGCGGGTCGATCGGCAAGCGGGCGAGCTGACGACCGACCGCCGTCAACCGGCGCACCCCGCTGTCCCGCGGCGCATCGGCTGCTTCGATCGCCGCCAGTTCTTCGAGCAGCAAGTAGCCGTCGCGCACCGACGCGGCATCGGGCGGCTCGACGAACGGGAACCGGGCGACGTCGCCGAGCCCGATCGCGGTCATCTGCAGGATCACCGACGCGAGGTTGGTGCGCAGGATCTCGGGTTCGGTGAACTCGGGGCGAGCAGCGAAGTCGTCTTCTTCGTACAGCCTGATGCAGATCCCCGGAGCCACCCGGCCGCACCGCCCCGCGCGTTGGTTCGCCGACGCCTGCGACACCGGTTCGATCGGGAGCTGCTGCACCTTCAGGCGCCGGCTGTAGCGCGAGAGGCGCGCCGTGCCGGCATCGACGACGTAGCGGATGCCCGGCACCGTCAACGACGTCTCCGCGATGTTCGTGCTGAGCACGATTCGCCGCGCCCGGTGGGGCAAGAAGATGCGGTGCTGCTCGACCGAGGAGAGCCGGGCGTAGAGAGGGAGCACTTCGGTGTGCGCAAGATCGAGGCGGCGCAAGGCGTCGGCGGTGTCGTGGATCTCACGCTCCCCGCTCAAGAACACGAGCACGTCACCGGGGCCGGCGTGACCCAGCTCGACCACCGCGTCGCAGATCGCCTGCACCTGGTCGCGGTCGTCGAAGGCGCCGTACGGGCGATACCGCAACTCCACCGGGTAGCTCCGTCCGCTGATCTCGACCACCGGGGCCGGCACGCCGTCTCGCGCGAAATGCGCAGCAAAGCGCTCGGTGTCGATGGTCGCCGAGGTGACGATCACCTTCAGGTCGGGACGTTTCGGGAGCAGCTGTCTCAGGTAGCCGAGGATGAAGTCGACGTTCAGGCTCCGCTCGTGGGCCTCGTCGACGATCAACGTGTCGTACCGGCGCAGCAGGCGGTCACGGTGCAGCTCGTTCAGCAGGATGCCGTCGGTCATCACCCGCACGAGCGTGGCTTCGCCGACGCGGTCGGTGAACCTCACGGTGTAACCCACCTCGTTGCCGAGGTCGGTGCCGAGCTCGTCGGCCACCCGCTGCGCGATGGTGCGTGCGGCGATCCGCCTCGGCTGCGTGTGCCCGATGATCCCGGCCACCCCGCGGCCGAGCTCCAGGCACAGCTTCGGCAGCTGGGTGCTCTTGCCCGAACCCGTCTCCCCGGCGACGATCACCACCTGGTGCTCGCCGATGGTTGCGAGCAGCTCGTCACGGCGATCGGTGATCGGGAGGGTCGCGGGGTACCGCAGACGGCCGTCGCGCAGGATCGCGTCGACAGCTTCGCGTCGGCGCGGCGCCGCGCGCGTCGGCGAGGACGGTTCGGGGCGAGGGGTTCGAGATGCCATGCGTAGAGGTGAGCGTCCGGGTTCGGCCTTAACGCAGCATCGCACCTACAGTCCCGCAGATCGGTCGGAAGGGGCCGCACAGCGAACTTCGGGGGGACGCCAATGGGCCAGATTCTCGGCCAGATCTGCATCAACGTCAGCGACCTGGAGCGGGCGGTCTCGTTCTGGGAGGGGGTGTGCGGCATCCCGGTGCAGAGCCGCACCGACATCCCCGGCGTGCGCGAAGCCGTCCTCCAGGCGCCAGAAGGCGGCTCACGCTTGCAGCTCGCCCAGCATCTCGACCAGACCGGGCCGGTCGACATGGGAACGGCGATGTGGAAGCTCTACGTGAACACGAGCGACTGCCAGGCGCTCTACGACCGCGCCGTAGAAGCAGGATGCGAGGCAGTGCGGCCACCGGAGCGGCTCGATCGCTGGCCCGTCACCGTTGCGTTCGTCAACGACTTCGACGGCTACCTGATCGAGCTCATCGAGTACCACGAGGGCACACCCCGAGGGGTGCCCGACCCGAAGGACTCCTGAACGCGAGGCCCGGCGGCCTCAGGAGGAACTGCCGCCGAGGTCCACCGAGCAGGCATCCCACACCAGGTCGGCGATCTTCTGGCGCGCGCGCACGATGTCGGTGATGATGACGAGCGCCCCGTCGCGCACGACGTCGGGCTCGTCCGTCGGCACCTGGGAGGAGAGCACGTCGAGGCGTGAGGCGAGGGGTTCGATCGTCGCCCGTACGCGCTTCACGTGGGAGGCGAGCCGCGGCGCCCGCAGGACGATGTCATCGAACACGCCGCCCTCGGCCTCGTACGCGACGACCTGCTCGGCCACGAGCTGACGCAGCTTGGCGATGGTCTCGGACACGTGGGTCTGCCATTCCTGCGTACCTGCGGCCGCCTCCAGTGCCCGCTCCACCGCGGCGACCGCACCGCCGATGTCGCTTCGGCGCCGCACGATCTCGGCGGGGATCGATGCACCGGTGGCGTCCGTGGCGTCAGTGGATTCCATGGCGGCAGTCTGCCTTACCCCACGAACGCCATCCCAGTGGAAGGAGCCTCGGACTGTTTCCACATTGTAGGCTAGAAGAATGCACGCCTCGCCGATGGCTGTGGTCCCCCCGGCCTCGGTGCCGCTCTCGTTCCTCGCCGCCGGTGGCGTGGGGCTGGTCGCGTTCGGTGCCGCCACCGCGCTCGCCGCCGACAAGGTGGTGGTCACCCCCACCCACCCCGGGGTCGCGTCCGCCGCGCACGTCGGCGTGCTCGCCTTCTTGAGCGTCTCCGTGCTCGGCGCGCTGCACCAGTTCGGCCCCGTCGTCGGCCGCCGGGCGCTGCGCTCCGTCGCCGCCGCGCGGGTCACCTTCGTCGGCATCGTGGCCACGGCGTGGCTGCTGCCGAGCGGCCTCGCGCACGGTCCGGAGTGGCTGATCCCCACCGGGGGGCTGATCGGGTTGGCCACGGTGTGCCTGGCGGCCTGGAACCTGTCACGCCCGCTCGCTTCGACCGATGCCGGTCTGCCCGGGCGGGGGCTGCAGCTCTCCGTCGGGTTCCTCGTCGTCACCGTCTGCTTCGGCGTCGTCTACGCGTTCAACCGCCAGACCGGCTGGTTCCCGCTGCTCCACCACCGCCTGCTCGCGCACGTGCACCTCGGTCTGCTCGGCTGGCTCGGGCTCACCTACATCTCGGTCGCCGAGAAGCTGTGGCCGATGTTCCTCCTCGCCCACCGTCCGTCGTCGCGCTCGGGAGCAGTAGCGGTGTGGTCGGTCGCCGGGGGTACGGCGCTCGTCGCTCCCGGCCTGTTGTTCGCCATTCCCGCGCTCGCCTTCGCCGGGGGTCTGGCCGTCGGCGTCGGCCTGGTGGCTCACCTCACCTCGCTGGCGTCGTCGATCCGGCACCGCCGCCGCTCACTCGAGCTGTTGCACCTCTACCTCGTCACGTCGGCGGCGTTCCTCGTGACGGCGGTGATCTGCGCCGCTGCAGCAGCGCTGCTCGACGTGTCGAGCGCGACGCGGGTGCGGCTGGTGACCGCCGAGGTGGTTTCGCTCATCGCGTGGCTGGCGCTGGCCGTCGTCGGCCACGCCCACAAGATCGTGCCGTTCATCGGGTACAGCGCTCTTCGCTCCCGCGGGGTGCAGAAGGGACCGCTTGGCAAGCCGCTGCTGTTCGGCGACCTCTACCGACCGCTGCCCGCACGCTTCACCTGGCTGTCACTCGCCGCCGGCATGAGCGCCGTGCTCGCCGGCGTCCTCTCGGCGACGTCCACCCCGGTCACCTTCGGCGGCGTCGGTGTCGCCGCCGCCGGTCTGGTCGCCACCGTCAACCTCGCGAGCGGGCCCCGCCGGGTGCTGAAACTCGCCAGGCAAGGATCCGAGCCGACCACGCCGGCGTCGACGCCGCCGTCGAACGAGCCATTGGAGGATGCCAGGACATGAGCACCGCGGCGAAGGACGAGAACGGCATCGTCGCCGATGCACTGCGCACGGTATGGGACCCAGAGCTCGGCATCGACGTCGTCTCGCTCGGGTTGGTGTACGACATCCGTTGCACCGGCGACGTCGTCGAGGTGGACATGACGCTCACCACACCCGGATGCCCGGTGTCCGAACAGCTCCCGGCCGAGGCCACACACGCGATCGCGGCAGTTCTGCCTGATCGCCACGTCGTGGTGAACACCGTCTGGGACCCACCGTGGAGCCCGGCCCGTCTCTCCGACGAGGCAAAGGCCCAGCTCGGGTTTTCCCGTTGACCGAGCCGCTGCTCCACCAGGCCCGCGCGCTCGGCGACCCGACGCGCCTCGCGGTGTTCGAGTACCTCGGACGCGCACCGGGACCGGTCGGCATCGGCGAGCTCACCGCGCACTTCGGGTTCAACCACAACGCCATCCGCCAGCACCTCGCGAAGTTGGTCGAGGCCGGCCTCGTCACCCGCGAGACCAGCGCACCGAAGGGCCCGGGGCGCCCCGCGCTGCGCTTCCGGCCCACCCCCGGTGCCGCCGAGCGTTGGGACGCGGCCAGCCCGTACGAGGAGCTGGCAACGATGCTCGTCGCGGTGGCGCGGGGCGCCGACCCGCGCGACGTCGGCCGGGAGGCGGGACGACGGCTGGCTGCCGAGCACGGCTCCGGGTCCGACGCGTTGGAGGTGCTCGAGGCCCTCACCCGCCGCCTCGGGTTCGAGCCCCACCGTGAAGAGGATGAAGGCGTGTCGATCGTGCTCGACCGCTGCCCGTTCGTCGCGGCGGCCGAGGCCGCGCCGGAGATCGTCTGCGAGCTCCACCGCGGGCTCGCCGTCGGCGTCACCGAGTCCTTCGCCGGCAGTGGCGGGCTCGGCGTCTCTGTCACCGATCTCGTGATCGAGCCACCCGCAACGGCGGGATGTCGGTTGCAGCTGGAGCTCACCGAGCCGAGCAGGCCGGGCCGTTAGGCCCTACTGGACCTGCAAGTGGGTTCATAGCGTGAGTTCGCGATGACCGCGACCACCCGCCCCGCGCACCCGGTGCGCAGACTGCACCAGAACGTGGAGGAGCGGCCGTTCATCGTGATCTGGGAGGTGACGCGGGCCTGCGCGCTGGTGTGTGCCCACTGCCGGGCCGACTCCGTGCACCACCGTCACCCGCTGGAGCTGTCCACCGCCGACGGCAAGCGGCTGCTCGACGACCTGGCCTCATACGGTGCACCGCACCCGATGGTGGTGCTCACCGGCGGTGACCCGTTCGAGCGCCCCGACCTGGCCGAGCTCGTGGCCTACGGCACCGAGATCGGGCTGCACATGTCGCTCTCGCCGTCGGTCACTCCGCGCCTCACCCGCGAGGTGCTCACCGAGATGCGCGCCGCCGGGGCGCACGCCGTGTCACTGTCGCTCGACGGTGCAAGCGCGGCCACCCACGACGGCTTCCGCGGAGTGCGCGGGGTCTACGAGGCGACGCTGCAGGCAGCAGCGCACGTTCGGGCGGCGGGGCTGCGCCTGCAGGTGAACACCACGGTCACGCGGGCGAACGTGCACGAGCTGCCGGCCGTGCTCAGCACCGTCGTCGGGTTCGACGCGGCGCTGTGGAGCGTCTTCTTCCTGGTGCCGACGGGCCGCGGTGAGCTGCTCCAACCGCTCAATGCCGGCGAGGTGGAAGAGGTGCTGCACTGGCTGCACGACGTATCCGACATCGTCGCGGTGAAGTCCACCGAGGCACCGCACTTCCGCCGAGTCGCCATCCAGCGCGCTCAGGTGGACGACGTCGACCTCGCGTTCGCGCCCGGCCCGCTGCGCACCGAGCTCCGCGCAGCGACGTCCGCGCTGCTCGGTGACGCGCCACGCAGCCACCGGCCGCGCCCGCCGCTCGACGTGAACGCCGGGCGCGGGTTCGCCTTCGTCGACCACCTCGGCTCGGTTTACCCGAGCGGCTTCCTGCCGGTCGTCGCCGGTTCGGTGCGCGAACAGCCGTTCAGCACCGTCTACCGCGACTCCGCCCTGCTGCGTTCGCTGCGTGACGCCGAGCGACTCGGCGGACGGTGCGGAAGGTGCGAGTTCAACAAGGTGTGCGGCGGATCGCGCTCGCACGCCTTCGCGGTGTTCGGCGATCCGCTCGCCGAAGACCCCTCGTGCCTCTACGAACCCTCGAACTAGCTACAGCTAGGGTCTGGCGCGATGGGGGGCGACAAGGCGGATCTCTTGGTGCTCGTCGTCGTCATCGGCGCGCGGCTGATCGTCCCGCTCTTCATCCCCCGCTTCCCGCTGCCGGCGATCATCACCGCGCTGGTCATCGATGCCGCCGACCAGACGATCTTCCAGCAGCTCACCGACCTGAACCTCGACGGGTACCAGAGCTACGACAAGGCACTCGACATCTACTACCTGACGATCGCCTACCTGTCGGTGATCCGCAACTGGACCAACGGGTACGCCGCCGAGGTGGCCCGCTTCCTGTGGTACTTCCGCCTCGTCGGCGTGGTGCTGTTCGAGTTCACCGAGCAACGCTGGTTGCTGCTCGTGTTCCCGAACACGTTCGAGTACTTCTTCATCGCGTACGAGGTCGTCCGCCTCGGCTGGGATCCGCGCCGCATGTCCCGGCGCGCGGTACTCGGGCTGGCCGCGTTCATCTGGGTGGTGATCAAGTTGCCGCAGGAGTGGTGGATCCACGTCGCCCAGCTCGACTTCACCGAGTTCGTCCAGGAGAAGGTGTTCGGCGTCGAGCCCGGCTCGTGGGGCGATGCCTTCTCCAACCGGCCATGGGTGCTCGTGTTGCTCGCCGCCGCGATCGCGGCCCTGGTCTGGCTCGCCGTCCGCGAGAGCCGCCGACTGCCGAGCAAGGACTGGCCACTGACCGTGTCCTCCGACCATCCGGCCGAGGCCACCCTGATGTCGGGGACCGAACCGGGACCGGAGCTGCGCTGGCCGGTGACGGAGAAGATCGTGCTGATCAGCCTGCTCGTCGCCGTGTTCACCCAGGTCTTGAACGTCGACGCCGGCGCACTCCAGATCGTCGCCGGCACGACCCTGGTCGTCGTCGCGAACGTCGGGTTCAGCCACCTGCTCGCCCGCGGCGGGTACGAGTGGCGCCGGATCGGCATCGAGTTCGCCTTGCTCGCCGTCGTCAACACCGCGTTGATCGCCGCCTACGCGCGGGTCGTCGGCGAGCAACAGATGAACCGGGCCGCAGCGTGGTTCTTCGGGGCGCTGCTGACCCTCGTCGTATTGCTGTACGACCGCTACCGCGGCCTACGGATGGCCCGCACCCGCCACACTGTCACCCAGTGAGCGTCTCCGGCATAGAGGTCGTCTGGCTCGGCCACGCGACCACCGAGGTGCACCTCGGCCGAACTCGCTTCGTCACCGATCCCGTGCTGCGCGACCGGGTGGCGCACCTGCGCCGTCGCCGCGGCACGGTCTCGCTCGCTCCCGGCCCGGTCGACGCGGTGCTGCTGTCGCACCTGCACCACGACCATCTCGACCTGCCCTCGCTGCGGCAGCTGCCGCCGGGAACACCGCTCGTCGTGCCCCGCGGCGCGGCGCGCCTCGTCGCCGCCGCCGCGCCGGGCGACGTCGTCGAGATGTCTCCGGGTGACTCGATCGTCGTCGCCGGGGTGCGGGTCACCGCCGTCCCGGCCGACCACTACTCCGGGCGTGGGCTCAGCCGTGCCAAGGGCGCACCGCTCGGGTTCGTGCTGGCCGGCGACGCAGGGACCGTCTACTTCCCCGGCGACACCGATCTGCACCCGGTGATGGCCGAGCTCCCGGCGCCGGACGTGGCGCTGCTGCCGATCTGGGGTTGGGGCCGCGCGATCGGCCCCGGTCATCTCGACCCCGAGCGCGCCGCACAGGCGGCGGCGCTGCTGCGCGCCCGCTCCGTGCTGCCCGTCCATTGGGGCACGTTCAGCCCGGTCGGCGTCCGAGCGGGTGCTCCCCGGTGGCTCGACGAGCCGGCCGATCGCTTCGCGGAGGCGATGCGACGCCACGCGCCCGAGACGACCCTGCACTTGGTGCTACCCGGTGCGGACGCCGTCTCCATCGATCGGGGAGCGGATCGCTACCCTCGCCCGGGTGCCTGAGACCGACTTCTTCTCGCCCACCGATGACGGCCTCCTCGTCCCCCGGCCGAGCGCCCGCGGACCGTGGTCGCCGGACATGTTGCACGGCAGGCTGCTCGTCGGGCTCGCCGCGTGGGCCGTCGAGCGAGACCACGGGGGCGACGGCTTCCTACCCGTACGGCTGACCGTCGACCTGTACCGCTCACCGGCGATGAAGCCCGTGACGGTGACGACCGAGCTGGTGCGCTCCGGTGGCCGCGTGCGCGCCGCCGACGCCATCATCTCCGTGGACGGTGTCGACGTGGCGCGGGCCTCGGCGTTGCTGTTGCGGCGCAGCGAGGCGGTCGCCGACGACGCACCAATGACGGCTCCGTGGGACGCCCCGCCCCCCGCCACCGACAGCGGAGCGACCGGTTTGTCGGCAGACGTCGCCTTCGACGTCCGCCCGGCAGGCGAGCACGGCTTCGGTGCGCCCGGCCCCGGTCCACGCCGGATGTGGCTGCGCGATCGGGGCCGGCTCGTCGCCGGTGTCGAGCTGACGCCTTACGTGCGCGCCGCGCTGTGCGCCGACTTCTCCAGCCCGCTCGCGAACAGCACGCCCGAGGGCCTCGACTACATCAACGCCGACGCCGCGCTCTACCTCGCCCGGCTCCCGACGAGTGAGTGGATCGGCATCGAGACGCACGACCGTGTCGTCGCGGACGGCGTGTCGGTGGCGCAGTCGGTGCTGCACGACGACGCCGGCCCGATCGGGTGGGCGAGCGCGTGCGCGGTGCTGACGGCGCGCATGGACCGTCCCCAGCAGTAGCGCGCCGGCCTTCGGCCCTAGCTCTCAAGCGCCGACGTCGCGAGCGGTGGCGAGGACGTGCGTGGCGACCGTCACCGGGTCCTGCAACGGGCCGAAGTGACCGAGCCCCGCCAGGCGCACGAGCCGCGCGTTCGGCAACGATGCGACTTGGCCCTCGGCGAGGTTCGCCGGCGTATCTTCGGCCGTCCCGGTGGACACCGTCACCGGCACCTGCACTGCGGTGATGTCGTCGTTCGTGATCGCGCCCGTTCCCCTGAACACGGCTGCCTCGTGCTCGGGTGAGCACTTCAACTCCACGGTGCCATCGGGCAGTTCGCGAAAGCCATGGGTCACGTAAGCGTGCAGGCAGTCGGCGCGCAGCAGCCCGAGTGGTGGCTTGGAGGCGTAGCGCATCATCGCGTCGCCTCTCGCGGGGAAGACGCGCCGGCGGCGGGCCGCGGCTTCTGCCAGCGGCGTCGTGTGCGGCCCCTCGAAGCCGGAGGGGAACACGATCGGCTCGAACACGTGCGCCCAACGCAGCAGGCCGGGGCGGCGGGCTTCGGCGAGCAACGCGCACGCTCCGCCGAGCGAGTGTCCGAAGACCGCGAGCGGCCCACCGCCGAGCTCGTCCACCGCGGCGTCGAAGTCGTCGGCCATCTTGTGCCAGTGCAGGCCCGGCCAACTGCCGTCGGCGTCGCGCCCGACCGGTGCCGACGAGTCACCGTGTGCCCGGAAGTCGAGCGCCCACACCCGGAAGTGCCCGGCCAGCTCGGCGGCGAGCGGGGCGTACACCTGGCCGCAGAAGCCGGTGGCATGGGCGATGAGGAGCGGGTCGCCGCGCCCCCCGAGGTCGTGGAGCGCGACGGTGACGCCATCGGTGGATGCGAGTTGCACCGCGCCATCATGGCCTCTCGCGCCCGGCCGGCAAGGTAGGCATACTTGGCCCGTGACGGACGCCACCGGGCAGCGAGTAGCGACCGCGCACCGCCACGCCCGACGCGGTCTCCTGCTCTCCACGCTGTTCGCCGTGGGCGCCGTGATGACGTCGTTCCTCGACACCGAGACGGGGCGCTGGATGCCGATCCACCTGTTCGTCGTCGGCGCGCTGTTGTCGGCGATCAGCACGGTGACCCAGATGCTCGCCATCACGTGGTCTACGTCGGCACCTCCTGCAGACCCGATGATCACCGGCCAGAGGTGGCTGCTCGCGGTCAGCGCGGTCGTCCTCGTCGTCGGGCGCGAAGCGGCTAACGACTTCGTGGTCGCCGCCGGGGGATTCTGCGTGGGGGCGGCGCTGGTCTGGTTGGTGATCAACCTGACCGGCATCCGCCGGCGGGCGCACACCGACCGGTTCGCGCCCGCGATCGACGCCTACATCGTCGCCGGCGTGTCGGGCACGATCGGCATCGGGTTCGGGGTGATGCTCGCCATCGGACACTCCGGGGGTCAGGCGATGGAGTTGCGCCAGGCGCACCTCACGCTCAACCTCTTCGGCCTGGTCGGCATCGTCGTCGCCGGAACACTGCCCTTCTTCGCCGCCACGCAGATGCGCACGAAGGTGTCGCCGCGGGCGACGCCGGCGGCGATCCGCACCGTCAGCTCCTTGCTCGCCACCGGCGTCGCAGTCGTGGTGATCGCCAGCCTCGCCACCGTCAGCGGGCTCGCCGCCGCGGGCTACGCAGTGATCGGCATCGCCCTGCTCGCCATGCTGCGCACGCTCCCGGTTCCGCGCAGGCGTCAGATCGAGTGGGGCGGAGCGCGACTGGTGCAGCTCGCCGCCGGGCTCACGTGGTGGATCGGATCGGCGTTCGCCCTCTCCGTGCTGGAGCTCACCGAGGGCGATACCGGTCCCGTGCTGGTGGCCATGGTGATCGGGGCATACGCGCAGATCCTGGTCGCTTCGCTCGCGTACCTGGGTCCGGTCTTGCGCGGCGGCGGCCACGAGCAGCTCACCGCCGGCTTCGCCGTGGCCAGGTCGTGGGTGTCGCTCGCGTCGCTGAACTTCGCCGCCCTCGGCGCTCTGGGGGAGGCGCGATGGATGGTGGTCGGCGGCCTGGCGGTGACCGCGGCCGACGTCGCCGTGCGGCTGGCGAGACTTGTGTTCAGCGCGCGTCGCTGAAGAACCCGCGCAGTGCCTCGGCCATCTCGGCGCGCACCGGGGCGCCGGAGAGCACCACGTCGACCATCCCGACCGACGTGTGCACTTGACCGCGCGCCGGCAGGTGGCGCGCCGCGACCCCCGCGGCGGCGAGGGCCTCGGCGTACGCGGCACCCTCGTCGCGCAGCAGGTCGAACTCGGCGGTGACCACCAGAGCGGGTGGCAGGCCGCGAAGGTCGGTGGCCCGCAGCGGGGACGCCTTGGGGTCGGTCCGGTCGGCGGGGTCGGCGTAGTTGTCCCAGAACCAGCGCATCAGAACGGTGGTCAAGATGTAGTCGTCGCCGTTCTCGAGGTACGAGGAGCGAGAGAAGTCGCAGTCGGTGACAGGGTTGAGCAACACCTGTCCCGCGATGTCCGGCCCGCCTTCGTCGCGAGCCAGCTGGCACACGACCGCGGCGAGGTTGGCACCGGCGCTGTAGCCGGCGACCGCCAGCCGACCCGGTGCACCCCCGAGCTGAGCTGCGTGGTCGGCCACCCAGCGCACGGCCGCGAGCGCGTCGTCGGCCGCGCCGGGGAAGCGGGTCTCGGGCGCGTGCCGGTAGTTGACGGACACCACGATCAGTCCGGAGCGCACGCACAGGTCGCGACACAGCGGGTCGTCGGAGACCTCGCTGCCGATCAGCCAGCCACCGCCGTGGAAGTAGACGACGATCGGGTGGGGTCCCGGCGTAGCGGGCCTGTACAAGCGGTACGCCAGCTGCTCACCGCCGGCGCCGGGGAGCACGCCGTCGACCGTCTCACCGACGTCTGGGCCTGGTGGGCGCTCGGCAGCCATCGCTTCGGAGAAGGCACGAGCGTCGGCCGGTGTCATCGTCTCCATCGTCGGCAGGCCGAGGGCCGCCATCATCTCCAGCACCATCGCCACGTCGGGCTGCAGCCGGCGCACGATGCCGTCGTTGCACTGCTCCCCGCCGGGACCCGACAGGGCAAAGCCGAGATACCCCCGGCTGACGACCTCGTCGCAGGCGCCGCGGTAGCCGTCGACGCCGCCGACGTAGGGCAGGAACACCCGCGGCTTGCCGGGCACGTTCGCGCCCATGTACCAAGAGTTGGCCGTCGGGTAGAGCGTGATGTCGGCGCAGTCGTTGACATGGTGCACCCAGCCGGACTCGGCTTCTGGTGTCGGCTCGATCGTGTCGAACCCCGACGTACGCATGTCCGCCAGGCAGTCGGCCACCCAGTCGACGTGCTGCTCGATGGACACCGCCATGTTCGACAGCACCGACGGGCTGCCCGGGCCGGTGATCATGAACATGTTGGGGAAGCCCGTGGTGGTCAGCCCGAGGTAGGTGGTCGGACCTTGCGCCCACTTCTCCTTCAAGGAGACCCCGTCGCGGCCGGAGATGTCGACGGCGACGATCGCTCCCGTCATCGCGTCGAAGCCGGTGGCCAGCACGAGCGCATCGAGCTCGAACGACTCGTCGACGGTGTCGATCCCGGTCGGGGTGACGGCGCGGATCGGGTGCTTGCGCAGGTCGACGAGGCGGACGTGGGGCAGGTTGAAGGTGGCGAAGTAGCCGGTGTCCAGGCACGGACGCTTCGTCCCGAAGGCATGGTCGACGGGGCACAGCGCCTCGGCGGTCTCCGGATCAGCGACGATCGAGCGGATCTTGGAGCGCAAGAACGATGCCAGCTCGTCGTTCGCCGCCTGGTTCACGAGGACGTCGTTGAAGACCCCGAGCATCTCGAACAGCTCGCCGGCCTCCCACGCGGCCTCGTAGCGGGCTTGGCGCTCTTCGGGCGACACCGAGAACGTGGCGAGCTGGGGCGGCTCGCCTGGGATCCCCCCGCGAGACCACTTGGCCGCCTCCCGATACGCCGCCGGATCGGCCGCGAGTGCCGCCCGCCGGCTCGGGGCGATCGCACCGTTGTGCGCGGGGAACGAGAAGTTCGGCGTGCGCTGGAACACCGTCAGCTCGGCGGCCTCGGCGGCGATGAGCGGGATGGACTGGATGCCCGACGAACCGGTACCGACCACGCCCACTCTCTTGCCGGTGAAGTCAACGCCCTCGTGGGGCCAGCGGCTGGTGTGGTACAGCTCGCCGGCGAAGGTCCCGACACCTTCGATGTCGGGCTCCTTCGGCAGCGAAAGGCATCCGGTGGCCATCACGTAGTAGCGGCACGTCACGTCCGTACCGTTGCTCACCCGCAACCGCCACAGCGCCGCGTCGTCGTCCCAGCGGGCGGCGTCCACGCGCGTGGCGAAGGAGATGTCGCGGCGCAGGTCGTACTTCGTGGCGACGAAGTCGAGATAGCGCAGGATCTCGGGCTGGGTCGCGTACTTCTCCGACCACGTCCACTCCGTCTCCAGTGCGGGATCGAAGCTGTACGTGTAGTCGGTGGTCGGGATGTCGCAGCGGGCGCCGGGGTAGCGGTTCCAGTACCACGTACCGCCGACGTCGTCGGCAGCCTCGAAGACCTTGGCCGTGAAGCCCAGTTCGCGCAGCCGGTGCAGCAGATACAGCCCGGCGAAGCCGGCGCCGGCGATGACGACGTCTACGTCGGGCTGCGCGCCCGACCGGCCGTTGCCTGCACTCATCTCGAGCAACCCCCTTGCGACGCGACGACCCCCGTCGTCGGCCCGTTCGATCATTGTCACATGGCGGGGTCGGCGGGCGCTACGTGCAGCTCGGGCTCCGGTAGCTCAGCTCACCCGCGGCGCCGGGCCGTCCGTCGCGCCCCCGGCGAAGGCCTGGGCGCGCACCAGCCAGTGGCGGCCGAGCTCGCCGGAGAGCAATGCGGTGTCGTCGAGGTGGCGGCGCTGGGTGACGACGAGGCAGAAGTCGAGCGCCGTCCCGGTCACCGCGTCGTCGGCGGGGTCGGGCCCCCAGGTCCAGGTCTCCCCCGATGGCGCGGTCAGCTCCAGGCGCACAGTCCCAGACGGCACCTCCTCGCCGCGGTTGGCGTACGACCAGCCGCGCGTGATGAAGCCGAGCTGGGCGATGTGGCGCAGCCGGTCGGTGGCCGGGCGCTCCGCCCCCACGGTGTCGACGACGTCGGTGCCGTGGGCCCAGGCTTCCATCAGCCGCGCGGTGAGGAACGACTTCGCGCTCATCGACGGCCCGTACCACGGCACCCGCTGGTTCTCGTCGAGTCCCTGCGCGGCCTCGTACAGGCGGCGGCGGTTCGCCCGCCAGTGCGCGAGGAGCTCGTCGGGCGACATCTTGCGGCTGGGGCCGAGCGTCGCCTCGTCGACCGCCTCTTCACCGCCCGACAGCGATCCGATGAGCTCGGCCACCGAGGCCGCGAACGCGTCGGGGTCTGTGATCGCGAGCGCAGCAGACCCGTCGAAGTAGGCAAGATGAGCGATCTGGTCGGCCACGGTCCAGCGCGGGCTCGGTGTGGGCCGCGCCCACTCGTCCTCGGCCAGCTTCGCGACGACGCTGTCCAGCGACTCCTGTTCGGCGGCCAGATCGTCGAGCACCTCGTTGAGTTCCATGCTGATCTCCTTCGCGTTCAGCTCGCCCGCCGTGCGGACAAGCCGTTCAAGATGACGTCGACGACGGCGTCGGCCGCGACGCGCGGTGATGTGCGCAGTGTGCTGCTCACCTCCGGCTGGGAGAGGTCCCGCCCGAGACTGGCGACGACGTGAGCGACGGCCGCGGTGTCGACGTCCGCGACGTCGCCGCGCTCCACGGCGAGATCGAGCAAGCAGCGGGTGACGGCGACGAGGTAGCCGTTGTGCGCGTCGCCCACCGCCTGAGCGCTCGGCACCGCGGCCAGGTCGCGGGCGAACGTCTCGGTGACGAGTCCGACCGCGGCGTTCGCCGCCAGCAGGTAGGCGCGCACCGCGTCGATGGGTGCCATCTCCGGCGTGATCGCGTCGCGTGCCGACCGCCCGATGCGCCACAGGATCCGGTCGACGACCGTCAACACGAGGTCGTCACGGCTCGGGGCGAGCTCGTAGAGGGTGCGCAGGGAGCAGTTCACGCGAGCGGCGATCTCAGCCATCGTCCGCCCCGCGAAGCCGTCCTCGAACAGCTCTTCGAGCTGGTCGAGGATCTCGCGCTGGCGGGTGGTCAAGCTGCGCGCTCGCTCGCGGGTCATCACCCGGCGAGGTGCCTGCACGGAGCGCAGGCGCACCTCCAGCTCCGTCGCCGCGACGTCGACCGCGCCCATCGCCACGGTCACCCCGCCGGCGAAGCGGAGGGCAAGAGCGCGACGGGCACGTCGACGACTCGCGCGCGCAGCCACTCACCCAGGCTCTTCGCCTGGCGATCCTGACGGCTGGAGGCGGCCACTCCCTCCTCCAGCAGGGCATGGACCACGAAGTTGAGCGACCGCAGGGCGGGCAGGCGGTGACGGTCGATGGTGAGCGGCGCCGTCTCGGGCAGCAGCTCGCGCAGGCGCTCGGTGGTCAAGAAGGCGTCGAGCCACGCCCAGGCGATGTCGTCGCGGGCGAACACGCCGAGGTTCGCGTTGCCACCCTTGTCGCCGGACCGGGCACCGACCACCGCACCGATCGGCGCACGCACCGTCGCGCCTGGCGGAGCGGTGGCGCGAGGGGGCTCTACGGGGGCGATGGTGACCGCGCCGGGGGGCGCCACCGATTCGACCACCGTCTGCGCACCGCCGAGCACGGCGACGTGCTGGGGCACGAGCTCGGCAGGCACCACCGCCGGCCGGTAGACCCCGTAAGGCGTCCCCTCCGAGGGTCCTCCGGAGAGACCGAAGAACCCGGGGATGGTCGCGAGGCCGAGCTCGATCACCGCGTTCGACATCACCCGGCCGACCTTGCGCGAATCTGGATCCTTGACCGTGATCCTCCACATCGCCACCGCCTCCTCGTTGGAAGCGGGATCCGGCTTGTCGGTGCGCACCAGGCGCGTGGTGACGCTCGCGAACCCGTCGCGCGGGATCGGGCACGCGGCCCAGAACGCGTCCTCTACAAGGCGGCCCTTCTCCTCGATGTCGAGCCCGGTCAGCGCCACCGTCATGTCGTTGCGGAAGCCGCCGATCTCGTTCATCGCCACCTTCAGGGTCGGCGGCGGCGGTTCCCCCCTGGTCCCGCTGATCCGCACCTGATCGGGGCCGAGCTGGTCGAGCTGGATCGTGTCGAAGCGCGCGGTCACGTCGGGGCCGAGGTACGCCGGGCCGGCGATCTCGTACAGGAGCTGGGACGTGATGGTGCCGATCGACACCTCACCGCCGGTGCCGTCGTGCTTGCCGATCACCGACGAGCCGTCGGCGGCGACGTCGGCCCACGGGAAGCCCACCCGATCCATCCCCTGCACCTCGGTGAAGAAGGAGTAGTTGCCGCCCGTTGCCTGCGTGCCGCACTCGATCACGTGACCGGCGACCACCGCGCCCGCGAGGGCGTCCCAGTCGTCGCGGGCCCAACCGTGGTGCCACGCCGCCGGACCGCAGACGACGGCGGCATCCGTTACCCGTCCGGTGACGACGATGTCGGCACCTCGACCGAGCGCTTCGACGATCCCCCAGCAGCCGAGGTACGCGTTCGCGCTGACGAAGCGCGACGTATCGCCGATCGGCTCCCCGGTGTCCATGTGCGCGAGATCGATGCCCGCGGCGACGAGCTCGTCGAGCCGGGAGAGCAGCTCGTCGCCACTCACGTAGGCGATCGTCGGCGAGAGCCCCAGCCGGTCGGCGACCTCGTGGACGGCCTCTGCACAGCCGGCGGGATCCAGCCCCCCGGCGTTCGACACGACCTTGATCCCGCGGTCCATGCACGTCCCCATCACGTGCTCCATCTGCGTGATGAAGCTGCGGGCATAGCCCCCGCCGGGGCGCTTGGCCTGCGTACGGGCGAGGATCAGCATCGTCAGCTCGGCCAGCCAGTCACCGGTGAGCACGTCGATCGGACCGCCCTCGACCATCTCGCGCGCGGCAGACAGGCGGTCTCCGTAGAAGCCGGAGCAGTTGGCGATGCGGATCGGAGTGGTCGTGCTCGGGTTGTTCGTCATGACGATCCTTCCCCTGCTTCTGCGGGCTCGATCACGAGCAGCAGCGTGCCGTTCTCCACGTGCTGGCCGGCGCGCACGCGGACTTCGGTGACGATTCCGGCTCCCGGCGACTTGATGTGATGCTCCATCTTCATCGCTTCCAGCACGACGAGCACCTGCCCGGCGCCGACGTGGTCGCCGTCGGAGGCGCGCACGTCGATCACCGTGCCCGGCATCGGCGCAGTCAATGCGCCGGCGGGACCCTCGCTGCCGGGCACGTGGAAGCGCGGCCGTTCGTGGAGCTCGACGGTGCCCCTGGCGGTCTGCACGTAGAGGCGGTCGCCGGCGCGGGTGACCCGCGTCGTGGCCCGCCGCCCGTCGATCTCGACGGTGATCGCCAGCGCCGTCTTGGCGAACACTCGTGCCGTCGTTCCGTCATCGAAGGTGAACACGCCGTCGCGACGGGTGCGGTAGCGAACGGTGAGCTCTCGCCCGTCGGCGGCCAGCGTCGTCTGCTGGGGCGCGAGGCGCGCATTGCGCCAGCCGCTCGGCACGTCGCGCCACACCGCCGCGCGCTCGCGGTTCACGGCCTGGATCCAGAGTGCGGCGACGATCGCCGCCCGCCCGAGCTCGTCGTCGCCGAGCACGAGTGCCGGCGCCGGCGCATGGCGCTCGATGAAGTCGGTCGTCGTGTCGCCGGCAGCGAAGGCCGGGTGCCGCAGTGTGGCCGCGAGGAAGTCACGGTTGGTGACGATGCCCCCGAGGTGGAGGCGCTCGAGGGCGAGCGCGAGGCGCCCAGCTGCTTCCGGGCGCGTCGGCGCGTGCGAGATCACCTTGGCCAGCATCGGATCGAAGCGCACCCCCACCACGGAGCCCGCTTCGATGCCCGAGTCCCAGCGCACCGCCGGTGTGGCGGCGGGTTCGAACGCCTCGACTGTGCCGGCCGCGGGCAAGAAGCCGTTCGCCGGATCCTCGGCGTAGAGGCGCACCTCGATCGCGTGACCGGCGAACGTGATCTGGTGCTGCTCCACGTCGAGACGCTCGCCGGCAGCGATGCGCAGCTGCTCACGCACGAGGTCGACACCGGTGACCTCCTCGGTCACCGGGTGCTCCACCTGCAGGCGGGTGTTCACCTCGAGGAAGAAGAACTCACGTGTGTCGTCGTCGACGAGCAGCTCGACGGTGCCGGCGGACTCGTACCCGATCGCCCGGCCGAGAGCCAGCGCGGCCTGTCCCATCGCGTCACGCAGCGCGTCGTCGACGACCGGTGACGGCGACTCCTCGACCACCTTCTGGTGGCGGCGCTGGATGGAGCACTCCCGCTCGCCGAGGTGAACGAGGTTGCCGTGGTGGTCGCCGAGGATCTGGATCTCGACGTGGCGCGCCCGGGACACGTAGTGCTCCAGGAACACCCTGTCGTCGCCGAACGAGCTCGCGGCCTCTCGTCGCGCGGAAGCGACGGCCTCGGCGAGCTCGTCGGGGGCGGTGACGACCCTCATCCCCTTCCCGCCACCGCCGGCGGCCGCCTTCACGAGCAGCGGGTAGCCGACGCGCGCGGCCTCGTCGGGATCGTCGGGGTCGTCGCTCGACGCAAGGGTCGGCACACCGGCCTCGACCGCGAGCCGCTTCGCGGCCAGCTTGTCGCCCATCGCCTCGATCGTGGACGGTGACGGGCCGACCCACACCAGGCCGGCGGCCTCGACGTCGGCGGCGAAGGCGGCGTTCTCGGACAGGAAGCCGTAGCCGGGGTGGACGGCATCGGCCCCGCTCGCGAGCGCGGCGGCGATGATGGCCGCGCCGTCGAGGTAGCCGGTGTCGAGCTTGACGGCCTCGTCGGCCTCGGCGACGAACGGCGCCGCCTCGTCGGCGTCGACGTAGACGGCGATGCACCGCACGCCCATCTCGCGCGCGGTGCGAACGACGCGGCGCGCGATCTCGCCGCGGTTGGCGATCAGCAGCGAAGTGATCACAGCCGGTACACCCCGTAGCCGGTGGCGCCCTCGACGGCGCTGTTCTGGACGACGGAGAGGCAGAGCCCGAGCACCGTTCTGGTGTCGCGGGGGTCGATGATGCCGTCGTCGCTGATCGCCCCGGTGGCGACGAGCGCCAGCGAGCCCTTCTCTTGGATGTCCTCGACCATCGCGACGATCGCCGCGTCCTCTTCCTCGTCGAAGGCCACACCATGGCGAGCCGCCTGGCCGCGGCGCACGATCGACATCACGCCGGCGATCTGCTTCGGGCCCATCACTGCGATCTTGGCGGTCGGCCACAGGAACGTGAAGGCGTTGCCGAACGCGCGCCCGGACATGCCGTAGGTGCCCGCGCCGTACGACGAGCCGATGATCACGGTGAGGTGCGGCACCGTCGAGTTGGTGACGGCGTTGATCATCTGCGAGCCCTTCTTGATGATCCCGTCGGCCTCGAAGTCCCTGCCGACCATGTAGCCGGTGATGTTCTGCAGGAAGAGCAGCGGCACGTCGACCTGGTTGCAGAGCTGGATGAAGTGCGCCGCTTTCTGCGCCGCGTCCGGGTAGATCACCCCGTTGTTGCCGAGGATCCCGAGGGGGTAACCGTGGATGCTCGCCCAACCGCACACCATCGTCGGACCGTAGCGGGGCTTGAACTCTTCGAACCGCGAGCCGTCGACCACACGGGCGATCACCTCACGCACGTCGACCGGCTGGCGCAGGTCGCGGCTGACCAGCCCGAGCAGCTCCTCGGGGTCGTGCACGGGTTCGTCGGTCTGCAGGGTCGGGCCCGAACCCTGCTTGCGCCAGTTCAGGTGCGACACGACCTCGCGGCAGAGCCGGATCGCGTCCATCTCGTCCTCGGCGAAGTAGTCACCGAGGCCGGAGACCTCGGCGTGCAGCCGCGCCCCGCCGAGCATCTCGTCGTCGGACTCCTCCCCCGTGGCCATCTTCACGAGCGGTGGCCCGGCGAGGAAGATCTTCGACTGCTCGCGGATGACGATGTTGTAGTCGGACATGCCGGGTTGATAGGCCCCGCCCGCCGTCGACGAACCGAACACGACGCACACCGTCGGGATGCGCAGCTTCGACAGCTCGATCATCTCGTAGAAGAAGCGGCCGGTCTCCGCGAAGTGGTCGACCTGCACCTTGCGCCGCCCGCTGTCGCCCGTCTCCACCCGCAGGTCGGCGCCGGCGGACTCGACGAAGCTCACGTACGGGATGCGCCGCTCGCGCGAGATCTGCAGCGCGCGCATCCACTTCTTCGCCGCGTACGGCGTGAGCGCGCCGCCGAGCACCGACGGGTCGTTGGCGAGGATCACGCACTCGGTGCCGGCGATGATGCCGATCCCGACGAGCATCCCCCCGCCTACCGCGTAGTCCGAGTTGTAGCCGGCGAGCGGGCTGATCTCGAGGAACGGGGTGTCGGGGTCGAGCACCATCGCGATGCGCTCCCGCACCGGCATCTTGCCCCGCGACCGCATCCGCTCCATCGCCTTCTCACCACCACCCGCCTCTGCCTCGTCGAGCAGCGCGTCGATCACCGCGAGTTGCTCGAGCATGTCGGCGCGGTTCTGGCAGTACGCCTCGTCGTCGGGATCGACGTTCGTCGGCAGCGGTGGGGCAAGCAGCGCGGGCAACACCATGAGCGGCACCGTAGCACCTCGTCGGTAATTCGTCACAGTTCAGATTACCGACTAGATTCCGTCCCATCGGCTACTACCTCGTGCTCTTCGCTCACCTGCTCGGGGCCGCGATCTGGGCCGGCGGACACCTGGTCCTCGCCGTCAGCGTGCTCCCGAAGGCGCTGCGCGCGCGGCGGGCGGCCACCATCACCGAGTTCGAGGCGAGCTTCGAGCGCATCGGGCTGCCCGCACTCGCGGTTCAGGTGGTGTCGGGCCTCTGGCTGGCCGAGCGCCTGCTCGGCTCGCCCTCGCACTGGTTCGACGACACGCCCCTCGCCCGCACCGTGCTGTTGAAGCTCGGCCTGCTGGCGGCCACGGTCGCCCTGGCCCTGCATGCGCGGCTGCGGCTGATCCCTCGCCTGACCGACGAGACGCTGCCCGCGCTCGCCGCGCACATCGTCGCGATCACCGTCGTCGCCGTGGCGTTGGTCGCCGCCGGCGCCAGCATCCGCCTCGGTGGCTACCCGATCTTCACCCGCTGATCCGCGATCGCCGAGGCCGGTCCTCCAGCCCGCCGGCGCCGTCGAGGCCGCGCAGGCTCGGCTGCAACGCGACGATCGCGGCCATCGCGGCCAACGCGGCGGCGACGCCGAGGATCACCGGGCGAACCCCGAGCCAGTCCACCGTCAGGCCGGCGACCAGTTGTCCGAGCGGCGGGGCGGCGTAGAAGATCGCCAGCTGTACGCCGTAGATCCTGCCGTGCTGGTCGGCGGGGAAGCGGTCCTGGATCAGGCTGTTGAGCAAAGGGTTGAGCGGCCCCCACGCGAGACCGAGCAGCGCCGCGGCGGCGACCATCAGCGCCGTCGGCGGGAGCAGGGCGAGGGGGAAGTACGCGAGGCAGGCCAGGCCGACGAAGACCTTCGCGATCATGTGACGTGACATGCGGGCGGCCAACCAGCCGAACCCGAACGCGCCCACCATCGCGCCACCTGCCAAGCCGGAGAGGACGAACCCGAACGCCCGAGGCTCGTCGAGCGCCTCGAAGTGCACCGGCAGCAGCACGGTCTCGGTCGGTCCGTAGATCATCGCGATCACGGCGATGGCGAGCGTCAGGATCCATACCGGTCGGTCGGCAGCCAGCGCGCGCAGGCCGACGAGAGCCCTATCGGAGAACGCGGCCGGGCGGGAGTCGTGGGCGTCCTCGCCCTCGGTCTCGGCCGAGACCGCCCTGTCGGGCACGTCGAGCGTGGCGATCGCGAACGACGCGAGGACGAACCCGGCGCACGCGAACCACATCGCACCGACGGGACCGACCGTTGCGATGGCGAACGCGCCGAGCATCGGCCCGAGCACCCACCCGGCCGCGAACAGGCCCTCGTGCAAGCCGTTCAAGGTGTCGACCGGGGTGGCCGAAGCCTGCGCGACGTCGGGGATCAAGGACTTGCGGGCGGTGTAGCCGGCCGGGTCGAACACGGCTCCGAGCAGCGTCAGCGCGAGGATCACCGCCAGGCCGAGCACGTCGAGAGCCTCGGCGAGCGGGAACAGCGCGACGGATGCGGCGCTCAGCACGTCGGAGCCTACGGAGACGGTCTTGCGCCCGAGCCGGTCGACCATCGCCCCGACGAGCGGGGAGACCGCGATCCCGGGAAGCCCGGCGAGCGCTCCGGCCAGCCCGGCGGTGGCTGCCGAACCGGTGCGATCGATGATCAGCCAAGGGATGGCGATGATCACGACCGAGTTGGACACGCCGCTCGCCAGGTTGGCGCCCTGGTGGAGGACGAGCGCGCGCCGCCGAGACATCACGGGATTCTGCCCCAGCCGCTCACCTCGCCATCGCCCCATTCCACCGACCGCCCGGCCCGCCGGCCCGACCGCCGCCAACTTGGAAGTGCGATATCTCAGAGCAGACGGGTGTCACGAGATATCGCACTTCCCCCGGCCCGCCCGCCGCCAACTTGGAAGTGCGATATCTCAGAGCGGACGGGTGTCACCAGATATCGCACTTCCCCCGGCCCGACCGCCGCCAACTTGGAAGTGCGATATCTCAGGACAGACGGGTGTCACGAGATATCGCACTTCCGGGCCAGAATCGTGCCGTGAAGCTGAGACTCGCCGCCAAGACCGGCCTGCGCGCTGGCGCCGTTGCCGCCGTCTTGGTCGGCGCAGCCTGCAGCGGCGACGACGGCGGCAAGGCGGCGCCGACGACTGCGTCGTCGATCGCACCGCCGGAGACCACCGACGCGCCGGCGACCGACGCACCCGCCACCGACTCACCCGCCACCGACGCGCCCACCACCGACGCCCCGACGACGCAGCCGGAGAGCAGCAGCGGGCCCCAGCAGCACGAGGTGGCGACGGTGACGGCGACGTTCGTCGACGAGAGCCGCCCCACTCCGCGCAGCGGCGACGTGGCCGCACTGCCCCAGCGCACGCTCGAGACGCTGCTGTTCTACCCCGCCACCGACACCGGCGAGCCCGACACCGAGGGCGGCCCCTATCCGCTCGTCCTCTTCGCCCACGGGCTCGGCGCGACGACCGACTTCTACGCCGACATCTTGGAGGGTTGGGCCGCGGCGGGGTACGTCGTCGCTGCTCCGGCGTTCCCGCTGAGCAACGCCAATTCCCCGGCGGGACCCGACGCCGCCGACGTGGCGAACCAACCCGGCGACCTCAGCTTCCTCGCCGACCAGCTCACCGACGCGTCCTCCGGCGCCCTCCCCGACGTCCTCGCCGGGATGATCGATGCCGACCGCATCGGGGTGGGCGGCCACTCGAACGGGGGGATCACCACGCTCGGCCTCGTCGCCAACTCCTGCTGTCGCGACGATCGCATCGACGCGGCGGTCGTGCTGGCGGGCACTCCGGTGGCGTTTGCCGGCGGCTCCTACGACTTCGCCGACGCCCCGCCGATGCTGCTGGTGCACGGCACCCGCGACGTCCAGATCTCGTGGATCGAGGCTGTCAACGTGGCGACCAGCGCCGAGGCACCGCGCGGCCTGCTCAGCCTCGAAGGCGAGGACCACGGCAGCTGGATCCGCGCTGGCGACCCGCCCTTCCCGAGCGTGGTCGAGGCGACGGTCGCGTTCTTCGACGCGTTCTTGCGCGGCGACGGGACGGCGATCGAGCGCCTGATGGACGCCGGCGAGCCGGGCCTGACGACGCTGCACTTCGTCACCGACGAGGACGACGAGCTCGTCATCCCCACCACGGTGCCGCCGGTGCTCGACCGCCAGGCATCGGTCACCCCCGCCACCGATCTCGTCGACGGCCAGGTCGTGACCGTGTCGTGGAGCGGGTTCACCCCCGGCCAGGTGGTCAACGTCGTGCAGTGCTCCAACGGGGCCACCGGCGGCAACGACCTGTGCGAGTTGACCACCGGCAAGATCCTTCATCCCGACCCCACCGGTGAGGGCTCGCTGCAGCTCGAGATCATCGTCGGCCCGGTCGGCAGCGGGCGGTGCGGGGTCGGCGAGCCGCAGTGCGTCATCGTCGTCAACGACGCGAGCCTGCAAGCTCCGGAGGCGACGATCAGGATCCCGATCACGTTCGCCGGGTAGGGCGCTAGGGTCGGGCGATGGCCCGCATCTCCTTCCCAGATAGAGGCTTCGGCGAGCACGTCGACTGGGCGCTGCTGCGCACCGAGATGGCGGTCGGCATGGGCGCGCTGTCCGAAGCCGTATACGGCAACACCCGGCTTCCCGTACGTGAGCGTGAGGCTGCGCGCTGGACCATCGCGCTGATCAACGACTGTGCGGTATGCCAAGGCAGCCGCCCGAAAGACACGGGCGCGGGCGTCGACGACGGCTTCTACGCCGAAGTTGCCAACTGGGCGGAGAGCACCGTGCTGACCGATCGTGAGCGGCTGGCGGCAGAGTTCGCCCAGCGCTTCGCTCTCGACCATCTCGCCATGGACGACGCCTTCTGGGAGGCGCTACACGGAGCGTTCGCCGACGACGAGCTCGCCGATCTGACCATCTGCTGCGGGATGTTCCTCGGCCTCGGTCGCACGCTCGCGGTCATCGGCGTCGAGGCCCCCGAGGAACGCATCCTGGTCTGAGATCCGCCTCCGTCGGCCTGGCGCCCGGCAGCTAGCTCCCGGCGTCGATCACCTCGATCTCACGCCACGCCACCCACGACGGGCTCGCCGTGGTCTCCACCCGAACGAACCGGACCGAGGCCGCCGGACTCACGGGCGTGAAGACCAGCGCCTCGCCTTCTGCGGTGTCCTGCTCGAAGACCGCCGCTTCGACGAACTGACCGCCAGCGCCGGCCAACAGGAGCCGATGAGTCGTGCTGCCCGGCGGATCTTGGGCGATGGTCAACTCGATCTCACCGACGCTGTACTCGTCCCCCAGGTCGATCTCGATCCACTGGACGGGGCCGCCACCGGAGTTCCACAACGTCCCCCGATCGCCGTCCACCGCCATCGCGCCCGTGAGGCCATCGACGACACCCGAGGTGCGCACAGGCTTGCCGAGCGCGAGGTTCGCGCCCTCGCCCTCTCGGCGGAACCCCAGTTCCGACTTCTGGCCGAAGTAGTCGTTGACGAAGTTCGTGAAGGTGAACTCCTCCGACTCGGGCAGCACGCGGTCGGGCTTGTCGTTCCACGACTGGAAGAGGACATGGTCCGGGACGACACCTGTGCCGATCTCCAGCAGCTTCACCCGCTCACCCGCCGCGGACAACCACTCCTCGTCGCTGCGGTCGAAGGCGTTCCCCGCGTAGATCATCCCGATCGGCACGCCGGCTTCGGTGCCGTGCTCGTGCACGGACGCGACCTCGTCCGCCCAACCGGGCCGGCTCCAGTCGACGTCGAGGTGCAAGAACGCGAGCGGATCCCCGTTCACCCGCTCGAACGTGTCGATCCACTCGCTCAGCTGCGCGGCCCCCGCCGGCCCGGCCATCGCCTCGGTGTCCCCGATGAGGATGTTCGGGAAGACCTCCCTCATCGCATCGGCGAACTGGCCGATCTCCTGCGCGATCTTCTCCGCGCTCCATCGACACGCATTCGGCCCGTCGTAGAAGTGGCCGTAGTAGTAGGGCTCGTCCATCGCCAGCAGGTGCAGCTCACCACCGGCGGCCTTCACCCGCTCCGCCGCGCTCACCGCGTAGGCGACGCCGGAGAAACCCTCGATGCCGTCCCCACAGCCCTCCGCGTCGAGTGGCCCGAACTCCATCGCCAGCGCGAACCCGCGCTCTTGCGCATTGCGCACGACCGTGCGGAGCTGATCGGGCGTCGCGTACCCGACCCACTCGCCGTACAGCTTGAACACGTGAACGCGCTCGGCCGCTTCGGCCCACGGCGCGTCAGGCTCGAAGAGCTCGATGAAGTCGTCCGCACCGGTGAAGGGACGACCTTCGACCACGGGAAGAGGCGGCAGGGGTGCGAACCATACGACGGGCACCTCGTCGATCACCGGGGAGGGCCCCGTGGTCGGTACCGGCTCTCGGGGTGACGTCGCCGACGTCGTAGTTCGGGCGTCTTCGGGCTGGCTGCACGCGGCGAGCGCCGCGAGCGAGAGCATCAGCGCGGCGGCCCGACTCATCCCGTCTGCCGATGTCCTAGCCGGGCTCGGACTCGTGACCCGGCTCCATGCGCAGCCCGCGGTAAGCCATCGCGGCGGGGATCGCGCCGCTGACCACGCGATAGATCTCCTCGTGGACCGGCATCGCCACGCCGTAGCGGGCGGCCAGCTCGTGGGCAGTCGCTGCCGTCTTCAGACCCTCGGCGACCATGTTCATCTGTGAGGTGATCTCGTCGAGCGTCTTGCCCGCGCCGAGCTGCTCGCCGACGGTTCGGTTGCGGCTGTGGGGGCTGAGGCACGTCGCGATCAGGTCGCCCATGCCCGCCAGGCCGGCGAACGTCGCCGCTTCGCCCCCCATCGCCACGCCGAGCCGGGAGAGCTCGGCCAGCCCGCGCGTCATCACCATCGATCGCGTGTTGTCGCCGACACCGAGCCCTTGGGCGATCCCGCACGCAATGGCGACCACGTTCTTCATCGCCCCGCCCAACTCGCACCCGATCACGTCGTGGTTCGTGTAGATGCGGAACACCCCGCGCGACAGCACAACTTGGATCGCCTTAGCGACGGCGAGGTCCTCGGTGGCGATCACGCTGGCCGCGGCCTGGCCGGCCATGATCTCGCGGGCGATGTTCGGCCCGGTCAGCGCGGCCACCGGTCGCCCGGGCACCACCTCGGCGATCACCTCGGTCATCCGCAGCAGCGTTCCCTGTTCGAGCCCTTTGGCCAGGCTGACGATGGGGATCCACGGCCTGATCCACGGCTTCGCGGCCTCGAGGGTGGAGCGCACCGCGCTGGTCGGCACGCCGACGATCAACAGCTCTGCATGGGAGACCGCGCGCTCCAAGTCGGCCGTGGCGCGGAGCTGGTCGTGCAGGCGGATACCGGCGAGGTACGACTCGTTCGTGTGCCGTTCGTCCACCTCGGCGGCCACCGCGTGGTCACGCGCCCAGAGCAAGGTGTCGTGGCGTCCGGCGAGGAGAGACGCCACGGACGAGCCCCACGATCCCCCTCCGAGCACGCTCACCTGCATCGTTGCCCCCCAACCGGCACGTCCGACGCTGGCACCGGCCCGTCCAGAGCGGATCGAATCTGATGCATCGTCAGAAACACCTATCCTAATTGCCATGGTCATCCGTCACATCCACTTCGCCGACATCTTCGAGGCGGTCGCCGACGCCATCCCCGACAAGCCGGCCCTGGTCACGCCGGAGGTGCACCTCACCTACGGAGAGCTCGACCAGAGGGCGACGCGGCTCGCGAACCACTTGCGCGCGAGCGGCGTCGGGGTGGGTGAGCACGTCGGCATCCACGCCCGCAACTGCGCCGAGTGGGTGGAGGCCTTCTACGCGTGCTTCAAGGCGCGGGCGGTGCCCGTGAACGTCAACTACCGCTACGTCGAGAACGAGCTGCGCTACCTCTACGACAACAGTGACTGCGTCGCCGTCGTCGTCGCCCCGGAGTACGTCGGCGCGCTCGACGCCGTCTCCGATGCGTTGCCGCACCTGCGCCACAGGCTGACGATCGGCGAGGAGTACGAGCAGGCGCTGGCTGCCGCGTCGCCCGAGCGCGACTTCGGTGAGCGCTCCCCCGACGACGTCTACATCGTCTACACCGGGGGCACGACGGGCATGCCGAAGGGCGTGCTCTGGCGCCAGGAGGACTGGGTGCTCGCCGCCCTCAACGCGATGCGCTACGGGCGCCCACTCGAGAGCTGCGAGCAGGTCGCCGAGGAGGCCAAGGCCGCCCCGGCGCAGATCGTGCTGCTGTCAGCAGGGCCGATGATGCACGGCGGCACGCAATGGGTGTCCGGCAATGCCCACGTCGCGGGCGGCTGCTTCGCGCTGTACACCGGGGCCAAGTACGACCCCTACGGCGTGCTCGCACTGGCCGAGCGCTCCGGCACCAACTCGCTCACCGTGCTCGGCGACGCGATGGCGCGCCCGCTCGCCGAGGCGCTGCTCGCCCCCGATCGCCCGCAGTTCGACCTGTCCAAGCTGGCCGCCATCTCGAACGGCGCGGCGCCGCTCACCGCGGGCGTCCGCGACGAGCTGCGCGCCGCCCTGCCGGGGGTGATGATCGTCGACGCGTACGGCTCGTCGGAGACGGGCTCCGCTGCCCAGCGTGCCGACGCCGGCGAGAGCTACACCGCGCCGAGGTTCACCGCCGGGCCCGACACCGCCGTCTTCAGCCACACCCTCGAGCGTTGCGACACCGGCCAGGTCGGCCTGCTCGCGCGCTCGGGACCGATCCCGCTCGGCTACTACAAGGACCCGGAGAAGACCGCGGCCACCTTCCCGACGATCGAGGGCAAGCGGTGGGCGATCTCCGGTGACGAGGCCCGCATCGAGGACGACGGCACCATCACGATCCTCGGTCGCGGATCGTCGTCGATCAACTCCGGCGGCGAGAAGGTCCATCCAGAAGAGGTCGAGTCCGTGCTCTTGCAGCACCCGATGATCTTCGACGCCGCCGTCGTCGGGACGCCGAGCGAGCGCTGGGGAGAGCAGGTCACCGCACTCGTCGAGTTGCGCGAGGGGATGGAGATGTCACCCGACGAGGTCCAGGCCCACACGAAGACTCTCCTCGCCGGCTTCAAGGCGCCGAAGGAGGTGCTCTTCGTCGAGGAGGTGCCGCGCACTCCGGTGGGCAAGGTCGACTACAAGCAGGCCAAGCTCGACGCGCTGCGCTTGCTCGGCTTGCCCCCGAAGTGAAGGGTCAGCGCGAGACGGTGTCGTCGCCGGTCGCGGACGGGCCGCCAGGGCGTGCGGACTCGATCGCCTTGATCAATCTGTCGGTCTCGGTGCGCTGCTCGTGCACCAGACGCACCAGCCAGTAGCGGAAGAACCGCGCCAGCGAGTAGCGCACGAACAATGCGGCACCGGCGACGATCGCCGCCAGCCCGAGCAGGCTGCCGGAGGCGATGAACGCGGTCTGGTCGGCGCGGTCGGTCGTCCCTGCCGCCTGGATGCCGCCGTAGACGGCTAGTGCCACGCCGACGACCAGCGCCACGGCACCGAGCAGGAACAGCCACCGCTCGTTCTGCGCCTTGGCGCCGGCGACCTTCAGCTCGCCGATCTCCTCGGTGAACTGCGAGATGCGGTCGTTGTTCATGGTGTCGTCTTCTCCATGTCGATGGTCTGTTGACTTCGTCAGTGATCGTGTGAGTGGCCGTACCCGAGGTACATCGCGGTCAGGTCGGCTTCGGCGAGCTCAGCCGCGGTCCCCGCCCAGCGGACCGTCCCCGTCGTCAGCAGCACCGCGCGGTCGGCGACCCCGAGCACCGTGCGGGCGAACTGCTCCACCACCAGCACCGACACACCGTCGGCGGCGATCGCGGCGACCTGCTCGTAGAGCGACGAGACGATGAGGGGGGCGAGCCCCATCGAGAGCTCGTCGAGCAGCAGCACGGACGGATCAGAGGTGAGACCTCGCGCCAGGGCGAGCATCTGCTGCTCGCCGCCCGACAAGGTGCCGGCGAGCTGCGTGCGTCGCTCCCCGAGGCGGGGGAACCGGGCGTACGAACGTTCCTCGACGTCGCTCAGCTTGGTGCCGCGAAACGTCGCCATCCAGAGGTTCTCGCGCACGGTCAGGTTCGGGAAGATGCCCCGCCCTTCCGGGATCGTGCACAGCCCAGCCCGCGCGAGCGCACTCGCACTCGATCCGGTCACGTCGAAGCCGGCCACCCTCAGCGTGCCCGAGGTCGGCCGAAGCTGGCCGGCTGCGGTCCGGATCGCAGTCGTCTTGCCGGCACCGTTCGGGCCGAGCACGGCGACCACCTCGCCCCGGGGGACGACGAGGTCGATCCCGTGGAGCACCTCGATGGCGCCGTAGCCGGCGCGCACCCCGCACAGCTCGAGGATCGGCGGCGCGCTCATGACTCGGCTCCCAGGTAGGCCTCGACGACCGCGGGCAGGCGGCGGACTTCGTCCGGCGGGCCTCCGGCGATGATCCGGCCGAGGTCGAGCACGAAGAGCCGGTCGCAAACGCCCATCACCAGCTCGACGTCGTGTTCGACGAGCAGCACCGCCAGACCGTCCGCGGCGAGGTCGCGCAACAGCGTCGCCAACCGCTCGGTGGCGCCGGTGTCGAGCCCGGAGGCCGGCTCGTCGAGCAGGAGCACTCGTGGGCTGGTGGCGAGGGCCCTGGCCACCTCGAGCAGGCGCGCGGTACCCGTGTCGAGCTCGCCGGCGGGCTGGCGGGCATGCTCGGAGATGCCGACCCGCTCCAGCAGTTCCATCGCCAAGTCCATCGCGTGCGGGCGCCCGGCGACCTCGGCCGCGACCCGGACGTTCTCCGCGGCGGACAGCGAGCCGAACAGCTCGAGGCGCTGGAACGTGCGGGCGATGCCGTGGCGGGCACGACGGTGGGGGGCCATTCTGGTGAGGTCGATCCCGTCGAGACGGACCGAGCCGTTGCCCGGGGTGATGATCCCCGAGATCACGTTGAAGAGCGTCGTCTTCCCCGCGCCGTTCGGCCCGATCAGCCCGGTGACGTGGGAGGGCTCGGCCGTGAGCGACACCTCGCTGACCGCGGTCACGCCACCGAACACCACCGTCACCGATTCGACGTGGAGCGTCATCAGAGCACCACCTGCAGGGCGCGGTCGATCTCTTCCACCTCGGCCGCGGTGAGCTCACGGTCGAGCCCGAGATCGTCGGGCGAGGCGACCGGCGCCTTCGGCTCACGGTCGAGTATCCGCCTCGTGACCTGGATGACGACGACCATCAACAGCACCAGCGCCACGACCCGCCAACCGGCGGTGGCGATGGTCGTACCCCAATCGACGAAGGCCGCGACGCAGACAGCGGCGAGGAGGAACACCGCGGCGAGAACGCTGCGCCGGTCGCGGTGGTCGACGATCTGGGTGAGCAGCGGGACGATGCCGAGCATCCACACCGTCATCGCGAAGACGAACGACCAGTGGCTGACGGCCCCGGTCGTGGTCAACGCCCAGATGACGACGGCTCCTGCGGCGGCGAGCGCGATCAGGCCCCAACGGCCGACGAGCGGTCGGTAACCCTCCGACGTCTGGTCGGTGACACCGGCGGGGCTGCGTCCGAGCGTCATGCCGAGTGTGCCCGGCAGCACCTTGGCCAGGTTGCGCACGAACTCCGACCCGGCGATGGCCTCGATCACGGCGTTCGCGCCGAGCATCATCCCCCCGAGCAGGGCGCCGGACACCGCGGCGACGCCGCCGACCACGGCGAGCAACACCACCGGCAGGCTCTGCAGGAAGTCGTAGCGCTGCGCGCTGGTGCGATCACCGGTCAGTGCCCCCGAGCAGGCGGCGATCGCCGCGGAGATCGCGAACGCGGCCACTTTCGCCGCGGTGACGTTCATGCCGATCGTGGCGGCGGCAGCCTGGGAGTCCTTGACGGCGATGAACCGGCGGCCGAGTGCGCTGCGCCGCACCGCGACGACACCCAGACCGAGCACCGAGAACGCGCACGACAGCATGACGAGGCGCGCTCGCGGTGAGCTGAGGTCGAGGCCGGGCAGGTCGAGGGGGGGCACCGCGATGTTGCCGGTCTGGAACGTCTGCCGCTGGTTGAAGACCAGGTTCGTGACCAGCACCGCGAACGCGGCAGTGGCGAGAGCCAGGTACACACCGGTGACGCGCAGCGCCGGCACGGCGACGACCGCGCCGACCGCGGCGACGATCGCCATCGCGCCGAGCAGGCTGAGCAGGTTGCCGTTACCCGGCAGTTTCGCCATCGCCACGGCCCCGAGGCCGGCGAAGGTGAGCGGCGCCAACGACACCATGCCGGCGTAGCCGGTGAGCGGCACGAGCGACAGTGCGGCGATGGCCAGCAAGAACGCGTTGATCAGCAGAAGGGTGTCGGCGCGGGTGAGCATCCCGCTGATCGCCACGGTGAACGCGATCAGCACCCCTGCACCGACGAACGCCGTGCTCCACGAGGGCTCGATGTGCTTCTCACGCAGGCGCACGACGCCGGCGCGCAACCTCGCCTGGGGCATGAGGATCAGCGCTGCGAACAACACGATGGTCGGGATGGAGGCGCGCACGCCGGTGAGGCTGAAGCCGAATGCGCTCTTCGGGAACCAATCGGCGTCGGAGTAACCGAGGTAGAAGGCATCGAGCAGACCGAGCAGCACTGCGCCGGCGAACGTCATCGGCAGGCTGCGCAATCGACCGATGATCGCCGCCGCGTAGGCGTTGATCACCAGCAGGATCAACGGTTCGACGTTGATCCCTTGCTCACCCGCGAGCAGGATCCCGGCCAATCCGGCGAGCGTCGCCCCGAGGGCCCAGGACAGCATCGCCACCCAATCGGGGCGGGCGCCGTTCAGCTCGGTGAGGTCCCGATCGTCGACCACGGCCCGCATCGCGAGGCCCGTACGGCTGCGGTACATCAGCAGGCGCAGCACGAGCGCGACGACGATGGCGCAGCCCATCGTGATCAGCTTGTGCCAGCTCACGTTGATGCCGCCGATGCTCACCTGGTTGCCCTCGAAGAACCGGCGCATCGCAGCCCGGGACTCACCCGTTGGCCACAGCCAGTTCGTCAGCCCGATCATCGCCGAGAACAGCGCCACCGTCACCGATAGTCGCACCACCTCCGTGGTGTCCTTCAGGCCACGCATGATGTAGCGCTCGGTGAACGCTCCGAACAGCGGGCAGAGCACGAACAGCACGATCAACAACGCGATCGGTGCCGGCCACCCCCAGTCGAAGCGCAACTGCCAGTAGGTGAACGCCGCCAGCACGCCTGTCGCCCCGTGAGCGAGGTTGAAGATGCCCGACGTCGTGTACGTGACCACCAGGCCGCCGGCGATGACGGCGTAGATGGCACCGGTGGAGAGCCCGATGATGGTCGTGATCAGGAGCTTGTCGAAGTCGAACGCCAGCATTGGTCCCCCCTGGTCGGTCGCGGGGAGCTACGTACCGCTCCCCGCGACCATCGCCTTTAGGTGATCGACGTCATTCCGGGCGGTTGGGGTCGAAGCCCGGCGCCGGGTCACCGTAGTCGCCCTCGATGTGGGTGACGCCTGCTTCGCCGTCGCAGTGGAAGCCGTTGCCGTCGTCGTCGGCGGAACCGAACTCGGGGAACACCCTCGTCCACTCGCCACCTTGCACGCCGACGATCAAGCCACACGACGGGGGCATGTTCGCCCCGGGGTTCGTCTCGGTATGCAGCCCGCCAGCGGTCCACGAGTCGATGGCCCGGCCGGCCGCGAGCACGCAGTCGCGCTCGAGCACGTTGTCGTTGCCGTCGAGGCAGGTGTTGGCCGCGGTGACGAACAGCAAGAAGGCCGAGATCGAGTGCAGTCCGAGCAGGGCCCGGCCTCCCTCGGGGTTGAACTCGTCCATCATCTCGACATAGCTGGCCATCGCGGGCACCTTGTCGGCCTCTTCGAACAACGCGAACGCGCTGCGCGCCATCGCGCCTTCGGTCGCGTCGCCGTTGCCCTCGGCGACCATCTCCTCGGAGTACTGCGAGGCCTCGAACATCACCACCTCGGGGACGAAGCCCACCTCACGCATCGCCTTGAACAGCGACACCGCGGTGTTGGTCGAGCCGGCCATCGTCAGCAAGCCGATGTTGTTGTCCTTCAGCCGCTGGGCGAACGGCACCCAGTTCGCCTCGCCGGCGGAGTTGGTCGGGATGCGGTCGACGACCGTGAACCCGCCGATCGCGTTCATCTGGTCCTCGATCTGACGCAGGACGACCTGAGTGGTCAAGAAGTCGGTGTAGACGATCGCCGTGCGCGTGATCGCGTCCGGGTAGTTCTCCTTCACCCACAGCCAGTGCGAAGCCGGCTTGTCGTTCAACGGATTGGGCATCGGCTGCACCATCGCGTTGCTCATCGCCGCGGCGGGCGTGACGGTGTAGCCGGCGAAGTTGATCAGGCCGCACTCGTTGATCCGCGGGAACATCTGGTCGTCGAACACCCAGCCGCCGCCGACCATCGCGAACGCCTCCGCGCAGGCCCGCTCGGCCGCGGCGGGGACCTCGAACAGCTTGGCGTCGAGGTCGACGATCTCGATCGGCAGACCGCGGACGCCACCCTGATCGTTGCACCACCCGGCGAAGGCCACAGCGGCGTCGTACATCTCGAAGTTCAGCGCGCGCGCCTCGTACCCGCGGTCGGTGGGTACCCCGAGCTTCAGCGTCTCGCCGCCGTTCTGGCCCTCGGCGATCGTGGCGGCGCCGTCGGCGCCTGCCGGCCCGCACGGGCTCTCCATGGTGCCGAACATCGGCCCCTCCGCCTCGGGCGCGCTGGTGTCGGTGACCTCGGTGGTGTCGGTCGCCGTGTCGTCGGGAGCGGTGGTGACGCCTGCGGTATCAGGCACCTCGGTGTCAGGCGCCCCGGTCTCGGGGGTGACGGTGGTGCCCGGCCCCGAAGTGTCGGTGCCGCCCTCGTCGTCGCCGCTCGCGGCGCAAGCGCCCGCGAGCAGTGAGACGGCGGCAACTGTGGCCAGAAGTCGGTAACGCATCGCTCTCCCTTTGGATCTTCGGAATCGTCGCCAATACGAAGCTGCCGGTCGGCGCGGGTCCCGTGGTGTGTCGACAGTCACGCGATGATACCTGTGTTCTGACGGACCGTCAGAAAATTGCGCGAAGCTGCACCGGGATTGCACCCGAGCCGACCGAGCCATCTAGCCACCGAGGGGGAAACCATGGAGTTACAGGACCTGCTGGCGATCCACGACATCTGCCGGCTGAAGTACCGCTACCTGCGCGCCCTCGACCAGAAGCTGTGGAACGACCTCGCCGACTGCCTCACCGAAGACGCCACCGCGAGCTACGGAGGAGGCGCCCTGCAGTTCGACTCACGGGCCGCGATCATGGACTTCCTCGTCGAGTCGATGGGCTCGACGCAGTTCTTGTCGAGCCACCGCTGCACCCAGCCCGAGATCGACCTCGTCGGCCCCGCCGAGGCGACCGGGACATGGGCGCTCCAGGACGTGGTCGTGCACCAGCAGTACGGACTCACGATCGCCGGCGGCGCGTTCTACTCCGATCGGTACCGCTTGGTCGATGGCCGGTGGCTGATCAGTCACACCGGCTACAAGCGCACCTACGAAGAAGTCTTCCCGCGGGCGAGCATCACCGGGCTGACCCTGACCGCGCAGTGGTGGGAGACCAACGGGCGCACGACGTTGCTCGACTGATCGCAGCCGATCAGCCGGGCCAGTCACGCAAGGTGTCGACGTAGAGCTGGCGCATCTGCGCGATCTTCTGGTCGAGGTTCTTGAGCGTCCAACCCTTCACGGGGATCGGCTCCAGCACGACGACGTCGACCGTGCCGGGGTTCATCGTCGCCGCGTCACGCCCGCCGATCATCTCCGCGTTGCGGATCACGATCGGCACTATCGGGATACCGGCCGCCATCGCGATCCGGAACGCCCCCTTTTTGAACTCGCCCACCTCGAACGTGTCGGTCCGCGTGCCTTCTGGGGCGATGAGCACGGAGAGGCCCTTCGCGGCCATCTCCTCGATCGGCTTCAGGGCGGCCACGGCCGAGGCAGAGTCGGCGCGGTCGATGAACGCGAGGTCCATGAACCGCCCGAACGTGCCGACGACCGGGTCCTTGCGCAGCTCTCCCTTTGCCACGCCGGTGAAGTCCTTGCGCACGATGCTCGCGGCGATGAACGCGTCGAAGTTGTTGCGGTGGTTGAAGATGAACACCGCCGGCCTCTGCGACCAGGCGTTCTCCCTGCCGGCGACGTTGACCTTGATCCCGTTGATGCCGAACACGAGATCCATCCAGTTCTCCGACACGAAGTTCAGCCCGGCGCGCCTGTTGCGGGCGAGCAGACCGACCCCGAGACCGGCTCCGGCCACGGGCAGCAGCGACAGCAGCCCGGCCGCCGAGCGCAGCATCGATCCGCCGCCGCGGCTCGTGAAGCGCAGCACCGGCCATCCCCGCTGCGCGGCGACCTTGGCCAGGTGCTTGCCCGGGTTCGTCGGGCGCGGGCGCCCGACCAGGTGCATCAACGGGGTGTCCTCGTCGCCGTCGGCGTAGAAGTAGCTCCGCCCGAGATCGATGCCGTGCTCGCGCGCGAACACCTGCACCGCGTCCGCCTTGCCCGGGCCCCAGAGCACGGGCTGCACGACCTCGCCGGTGAGCACGCCGTCGTCCTCCTCGAACCGGTTGCACAGCACGTTGTCGATCCCGAGGTAGGCGGCAACGGGCTCCACCTGGAAGCTGGTCGCCGACGAGGTGAGCGCCACGGTGTGTCCGCTCGCCTGGTGGGCACGGACGATCTCTCGCATCTCGGGGAAGATCAGGTCGGCGATCTTCTTCTGGAACAGACGCAACCCGATCTCGTCCAGGTCCTCCACCGCGCGTCCCCGCCAGCCTTGGGCGGCGAGCTCGAGCACCTGGGCGAACGTCTCGGGGTTCAGCCCGCCGCCGCCGACGATCACCCCCAGGGCGCGCACCATCTCGCCGGCGTGGAACTCGCGGTTGCGCATCTGCTGTTGGGTGAGGTGCTTCGCGGAGTAGCCGGCGATCAGGGTGCCGTCGAAGTCGAAGAAGGCGCCGACGCTCTTGCCGCCCTTGTCGGCCGCGATCTCGGCGACGGTGCCGGGCAGGCGCAGTTCGATCTCGGTCATGGCTTGCTCCGCGCAGCGCGCTTCGCCGGCTTCGGTGCCGGCGCCGGCTTCCGTGCCGGCGACGTCGGGGCTTTCTTGGCGGAGGATCGGCGGGTGGACCCACCGGTGGTGGCGAGCACCTCGTCGAAGCCTTCGCGCAGGCACCGCACGAAGCGGTCGTGATCGGTCACCGCGGCCGGGTCGTAGTTGACACCGACGAAGCAGCGCCCCGACGTCGACATCATCGTCACCATCATCGCCACCCCTGGCACGGGGCCGAGGGGCACCGCGCGGAGCACCTTCGCGCCGGCCACGTATCGCGGCGCGGCGTTGCCGGGCACGTTGCTCACCTGCACGTCGATGCCGAGCGTGCCTGCCCCTACACCGGCGAGCAGCTGCTCGGGGAACCAGGCCAGCACCGGCGCGATGAGACCGAGCACGTCGACGTTGGCATCGGTCCGCGCGGTGAGCACCAGTTCGCGCAGGGCTCGCATGCGCCGGACGGGATCACGCTCCGCGACCGGTGCCGCGACCGTCGCCGCCGCCCACTTGTTCTCGATCGCCCCCGCTTCTGTCGACGTGCGCAGGTTGATCGGCAGCGCCATCGTGATCGCCGCGATCGGCATGCCGAGCTCTTCGTGGTAGCGGCGCAGCGCACCGGTGACGGCTGAGAGGTATGCGTCGTTCACCGAGCAGCCCTGCGCCTTGGCGGCGGCGCGCAGGTCGGCGAGGGCGACGTCGTGGGCCGCGAACCGCCGGTTGACGCTGCGTCCCGCGAGCAACGGCGAGGGCTCGACGGCTGCGGAGACGAGCTTGCGGACCGTGCCCACCACCCGCACCGTGTCGCGTACCGCGCCCTGCGGATCGCGGGCTGCCCGGCGCGCGGTTCCGGCTGCGTCGGAGAGCCGTCGCACCGATCCGGTCACCAGCTTGAGCGGCAGGCGCCGGGCAGCGGCCCGGGTCAGCTCCATCGGGGTGACGTCCTCCGGTGAGGGCAGGGTCGGCATCGGGCGCGGCGGCGGTTCACGCTCGGTCGTACGCAACATCCGGTCGAGGATCACCCCGCCGACGCCGTCGGTGATCGCGTGACTCATCTTCCACACCAGGGCGGCCCGCTCCTCACCGCCCTCCAGGCCGTCGACCAGCGTCACCTCCCACAGGGGACGGCTGAGGTCGAGCGGCGAGGCGTACATCTTGGCCGCGACCTCGAGCAGGTGCTCGAACGTGCGTGGCTCGGGCAGCGTGATCCGTCGCAAGTGGTAGTCGAGGTCGAAGTCGGGGTCGACCACCCAGCGAGCCGGCGCCAAGGGCAGCAAAGGAGCGACGACGTGTTGGCGCAGGCGAATCGCGACGCGGCTGACGCGGTCGGTCTCGGTACGCAGCCGTTGCCAGTCGGGCACGCGATCGAGCGTCTCGATGTACATCATCGACGAGCGCGAGCGAGCGGTGGAGTCACCCCTGTACATCATCAGGTCGGTCGACGACAGGTCCCGCTTCCAGGTGATCGGTTGGTCTTCCATCCGGCTTCCTCTCTTCCGGGGCGACCCGGACGCTCACCGGCGAGCTCCACTGGTTGCGGTCGACTTCTCGAACCCAGCCACAGGATCATGTCTCGCACACCCCGGTTGCGACGCGGTGGTTGGAGGGGAGCGGAATATACCGCGCCGAGCGGAGGCGTCAGTCCGGCGTCTCGGCTGGACGCCGTCTGGTCATCTCCACTTCGTCGAGATTCCTCTCGATGAACCGACCGATCACCTTCGCCCATCCGAGGTCGGCGTGGCCGCCCTGGTACCACAGCGCCTCCGGACGCCCCCAGTGGTTCCAGATCCGTTCGGCATGATGACGTGGGTTGACCATCTTGTCGACGACGCCCGCGTAGATGAAGCGACCGTCGAACGGCACGCGCGGCGCGAAGGCGAGCGGCGAGACCACCGGACCGAGCTGACGGGCCAGCGCGATGTTCGCCTTCTCGTGAGGCAGGGCAGATCCCTTGTGGTGTTCGATGAGCGCGGTGAGATCGGCCACCGGCGCACCGAGCATCACCGTGCGCAGTCCGTCGGCCAGGCCTCCGAGCAGCGCGGCGATGTACCCGCCGAGCGACACGCCGATGACCCCCACCGGCTCGTCCCCCTGCGTGCGGATCCAGGCGATCAGCCGACGGGCGTCCCACACCGCCTGGCGTGCCCCGTGGATGTTGTGCATCGCGTCCTCGCTAGGGAAGTGCGCGTCGGCGGGGATCTCGGCTCGACGTGGCCCGTGAAGCGGCAGCACGAGTGCTGCCACGTTGAGCCCGAGCGTGTCGTGCATCCACCCGGCGCGGAAGAGCCCGAAATCCATGATCGCTCGTCCCATCCCGGCGCCGTGGAGGCAGACGACCCAGGGCCGCGGCTCGCGGTGGCGCAGCATCCATACGTGGACTGTCCGGTTGGCGGCGAAGCTGTTCCAGCGCTCTGCCGCCGGCTCTGCGACCCCGGGCTCATAGCCGCTGGCGAAGGTGACCGCCTTGTACGTGGTGCGTCCGGCCCTGGCCGGCGCCACCTCCACCACGGTGGGCGGCGGGGGCTCGGGATGGGCGAGCGTGGGGTCGTCGAGCCAGCCGAGCTCGCGGTAGAGCTTGAGCGCTGCCGTCGCCTCGCTCTCGACGCGCGTGAGCTGGTCTTCGGGGCGATGGGGCTTGCGCCGCCGGAACCCGACGAGCACGAGGTCGTCCACGGCACGGTGCCAGACGCTCGACAGGGCCGGTCGCGGCCATTCGAGTTCTCGTTCGTCGGTCGCCTGGTCTGGTGCGGCATCTGGTGGCGCCATCACCCGACAGTATCTGACGCGGCGTCAGATTTGTGGAAAAACCTCTTGGAGCAGCGCGTACTGGCTCGTCGGCGCGACCTCGATGCCCTCCAGGTCCAAGAACTTCCCGCTGCTCGCGATCATCGCCTGGAAGTTCTCGGCGAGGCGATCGTCGTCACCAACGGCGTCGAAGAACGCGTGGCGATCGCTCATCGCCGCCGCCGGGAACAGCTCCTCGACGATGCCGTCGTAGGGCGGGGCTCCTTGCGTCAGCGCCCTGACCACCACGTTCTGCACGTAGCCGAAGGTGTCCTGGGTGTCGATGGCCACCCTCGTGTGCTGGTCCTGCCAGATCGAGCGCCAGGTGGTGGCGTCGAGGCGAACGGGCCGGCGCAAGAACGCGATCTGGGCGAACCCCTCGGTGCGCCTACCGGGCACGACCGGGTGGCGGGTGTTGCGGATCGGCTCGGACTCGGTCACCAGGTACGCGGCGTACTCACCGGCGGCGGCGCCGACGGCGGTGTCGAACGGCTGGCGCAGCTCGTCGATGGCGCTGTCCATCCAAACCGACACGACCGCCGACGGCAACGGAGAGCTGCCGGCCAGACGCAACCCGGCGGCCGGTTCCACGTCGTCGTCGGCGATGTTCACCTGCAGACCACGGGCACCCGCCGCCACGAGAGCGTCGGCGGTCTTGCCGAGCAGCCTCGATCGCAGCTCGACCCCTTCATCGACGGTCGGCCACAAGACGTAAATAACCTTCTCCATCCGAGCGAGAGTACGTGCTCGGATCGAGGGCTTCAGCAGTGCTCGATGTCGGCGTCGTCACACGGCTCGAGCCCGGCGAGCACCGCCTCGGCGACGTCAGCCAGCGTGTCGAGCTGGTCGCGGCGCAGCCGGTCGACGAACAACTCCCGGACAGCGCCGACGTGCCCGGGGGCGGCGTGCTCGATCTCGGAGCGGCCGTGCTCGGTGACGACGACGAACGCGCCACGGCCGTCGGAGTCGCACCTCTCCTTCGTCACCAGACCCCGGTCGGCCATGCGGGTGACGTGGTGCGACAGGCGGCTCTTCTCCCAGCCGAGCATCGCGCCCAGCTCCTTCAGGCGTCGCCGCCCGTCGGGGATGTCGGTGAGCGCGACGAGCACCGCGTAGTCCTGATAGGACAACCCGGAATCGGCGGAAAGCCGCCGGGCCAGCTCTCCGGTCAGGCGCATCTGCATCTGCAGCATCGACCGCCACGCGCGTGCCTCTCGCTCGTCGAGCCAGGGCACTGCGGTCATATCGGCAATCTAGCGAGCACTCCCCCGCGTTCTCGGTCGGATGAGTCGCGCTATGTGTCACGAATCCGACCGAGAACGCGGGGTGGAGAGCAGGTCGGCGGCGTCGGGGCGGATCTCGATCCAGACCGCTTCGCTCTGCGCGTAGTACCGCTGCCGAGCCCGCCACTGCCGCACATGGGCGAGCTCACCGCCGAGGCCGCGCGGCGCCAGGTAGTACTTGCCCGCGAGTCGGGCCAAGGTCCCGAGCGGAGGCAATCCGGTGTGCAGCGAGGCGGTACCCCGCAGCCGCAGCACGTGCTCCGCGCCGCCCGCCCGCTCCGCGTCGAGCAGCACCGCGACGCGCGGATCGGCGGCCACGTTGCGGGCGGCGACGGTGCTCGCCGCCGTCGACGCCACCAGCGCGCCGTCGCTCACCACGAACCAGATCGGCGTGAGCGAGGCGCGCCCCGTGCTCGACTGCGTCGCCAGGCGCATCACCATCGAGTGCTTCAGGTAGTGCCGAACGGTCGGATCGTCGGGGGTCATCCCGGTTCCTCGTCGTGGACCTCGTGGAGCCTCGAGTAGTCCCACGCCGCCACTCGGCGCGGCTCGAACCGGTACCACGTGAGGCGCTCCTCGTCGGTCGTGCCGGCGGCCTCGGGCGCGGAAGCGGCGACTCCCCGCCACACCACCGCGCGTAGCTCGAACCAGAACCGGCCGTCGTCGGAGACGAGTGTGATCTGAGGCGGGAGCCCGCCTTCGGGCACTGCCCCTCGGTCGACGCCGACGCTCATCGTCTCGCCGTCGACGCGCAGCGCGACCGGCAGGATCTGGGGCCCGTCGGCGCCGGCAAACGCGATGGCCGCTCGTGGCGCTCGCGTGACGAGGTCGGCGACCTCGTCGACCGCGACCCGTTGGGTGACCCGCGCAGCCACGCGGGGAGCTTGTCACACCCGGGCGAGGCCACAGCGCGCGGTGGCGCCGAGGGTGAACCCGCCGGTAGGAGAACCGAGACGGTCGAACAACGCAGCGCGCAACGCGCCGCGATCTCGGTCGGGTAGGGAGAGGCAGAAGGATCCCGCCGGGCCGATCCCCGCGAGGTAACCCGACCACAGCTCGTCGAAGTCCTCGTATGTCGAGCTGACCCGCAGCGTCGTCTCGACCACATCGGTCAGGCCAGCCGTCGTGAACAGCTCGGCGATCTCACCCCTTGCGCCGAAGCGGAGCGTGCGCGCCTCGTCGGGGGCGGCGGCGTCGACGGTCAGTGCCGCGTCCCAGAAGTGGCGCAGCATCTCCATCTTTTCGGCGAAGTCCCACACGCAAGCTGCGATCGTCCCACCCGGGCGCGCGACTCGCCGCAGTTCACCGACGGCGGCCTCCGGATCCGCCACGAAGTGAAGTACGAGCTCGGTCAGCACGACGTCGAACCGGTCGCTGCCGAACGGAAGCTCCTCGGCCCGCGCCTGGACGACCGCGGCTCCGCGGTGGTTCACCGCGCACGTCTCGACCATCGGTCTCGAGGGGTCACACGCCGCCACGCACCCTGCGCCCAGCCGGTGGACGAGCACCGTCGTCAGCGCGCCGGACCCGCAGCCGACGTCCAGCGCCGCTTGCCCGGGCGCGACGCCGGCGGCGTCGGCGAAGACGACGGCGAGCGGTCGCGAGTACCGGCCCATGAACAGCTCGTACCCCGCAGCGGAGCCGAACGCGGCACCAACGCCCTTGGTCGGCTCCATCACACCCCCAGAAGGTTGCGCCCAGTCCGGACACCCTACGTGGGCTCGCCCGGCCCCTTCGCCGGACGGGTTTTTCAGGCCTAGAGTAGAAGAACACCTGCCGGCATCGGCAGCCGACCTCGGCCAGGAGGACAGCGAGTGCAGACGCTCGACGTGAGACCGATCCCGCCCCGGGTGCGCCACGAGACGATCTTCGAGCGTCTCGACGCGCTGGCCACCGGCGAGGCGCTGCGCCTGGTCAACGACCACGACCCGGCGCCGCTGCGGTATCAGCTGGAAGCGACCCGGCCCGGTCATTTCGGGTGGGAGTACGTGGAGCAAGGCCCCGAGGTCTGGGCGATCGACATCACGAGTACCGCCCGCGTGGTCGACGCGCGCCCGACGCTCGCTCGCGGCGACGAGCCCTTCGCCGAGATCATGGACGCCGCCGGGCGGGTCGGCGACGGCGAGGTGCTGGTCGTCTACGCACCGTTCGAGCCGATACCGCTCGAGGGGGTGCTGTCCGAGCAGGGCTTCGCCTACGTCGCCGACCCTCTCGACGGCGGCGACTGGCGCGTCACCTTCCGGCGGGAGTGAACCGCTCGCGATCCTTCGAGCTACAGGGGCAGGCCGAACAACTCCCGTGAGTCCCGCGGCACGAGGTCGAGGTACTCGCCGTGGCGTTCGATGAACCCACGCACGTACGGGCAGAAGGGTCGTACCTGCCAGCCCCGGCGGCGGGCGTCGTCGAGCGCGCCGCGCACCAGCGTCGAGGCGAGCCCGCGGCCCTCGAACCCGGCGAGCGTCTCGGTGTGGACGAAGTCGGCGACGTCGCCGTCCAACTCGTATACGACGAACCCGGCGAGCGTGCCGTCCTCCCAGATCTCGTACCGGTGCTCGCCGGCGTTGTCGCGCACCGTGGTCGTCATCGCTCGTCCTCTCGGCTGCTAGACGAGCTGGCCGAAGCGGCCGAGCTCGAAGTCCTCGTACGCCTGCATCAGCTCGGCGCGGGTGTTCATCACGAACGGCCCGTGGAACAGCACCGGCTCACCGAGGGGGGTGCCCTCGAGCACGAGGAGGTGCGCTCCCGTCGGGGCGGCGACGTGGATGTCGGTGCCCTCGTTCTCGAACAGCACCAGGTGATGCTCGCCGGCCGTGGTTCCGTTCACGTCGACGGACCCTTCCATCACGAACACGGCGGCGTTGTCGGTGGCGGGGAAGGACATGTCGATCGACCCGCCCGGGCGAAGCTCGACCCGCCACAGGTTGATCGGCGTGACCGTGCGGGCCGGGCCCTCGACGCCACGGTACTCGCCGGCGATCACCGTCACGGTGCCGCCTTCCAGCTCGACGGTGCCCATGTCGGCGGCGGAGAGCGGCTGGTAACCGGGCGGGTCCATCTTGTGCGCGGCGGGAAGGTTGACCCAGAGCTGCATCATGTGCATCCGCCCGCCGGTCTTGGCCCATTCGGACTCGTGGTACTCCTTGTGCAAGATCCCGCTGGCAGCGGTCATCCACTGCACGTCACCGGCGCGGATCACCCCGCCGGCCCCGGTCGAGTCGTGGTGCGCGAGCGCCCCCTCGAACGCGAGCGTCACGGTCTCGAAACCCCGATGCGGGTGCACCCCTACGCCGCGCGGGGTGTCCGTCGCCGGGTAGTCGTAGGGCGCGTGGTAGTCCATCAGCAGGAACGGACTGATCCGCTCCCCCAGGTCGTGCGCGCCGGGGAACACCTGCGTGACGTGGAAGCCGTCACCCACCCAGTGGAACCCGCGGCCCCCGAACACCCCGAACACCTTGCGCTCGTCGCTCATCGACCTCGGTTCCTCCTGTCCGGTGCTCATACACCGCTCGACAGATCATCAAACATCATTGACATATCATCTATTCCCCCCTTCTGGCGGACCACCCGCCCGCCCCCCCACGCGTTATCCGACCGAGAAGTGGGGCGCGCTCGCGGCGCTTGCGGAGCTGGCGGCTCTCGCTGCGCGTGCCGCCCTCAGAAGCGCCAGATCAACGGGGTGATGAAGACGGCGACGACGAAGAACCAGGCGAGGAGCGGCAACCCGAGCTTCCAGTAGTCGCCGAAGCGGTAGCCGCCCGGTTCCATGACCATCATGTTCGCCGGGGTCGCCACCGGGGTGAGCAGGGCGGCCGCGGCGGCCACGTTGACCGCCATCAGCACCGGTCGGGGCGACACGTCGAGCTCGGCAGCGGCGGAGATCGCGATGGGGATCACGATGAGGGCGGTGGCGGTGTTGGAGATGAGCTGGCCCAGCACCGCGACGAGCACGAACAGCGCGATGAGCAAGATGCGCGGCCCCGAGTCGCCGACCAGGTCGACGAGCAAGTCGGCGATCTCCCCGGCGGCCCCGGACGTCTGCATCGCGGTGGACAGCGGGATCATGCCGGCCACGAGGATCACCGTCGTCCAGGAGATCGCTCGGTAGGCACGCTCCATCGTGGTGACCCCCAACAGCACCAGCGCGCCGGCGGCCAGAAGGCCGGCAACGGCGGGCGGCACCGCGCCGGTGATGAGCAGCGCCACCATCGCGGCGAGCACGATCATGGCCTCCTTTGCCCCCAGGCCGAGCGCCACCACCTGGCGCCGGACGGCGTCTGGCTCGTCGACGGTCAGGACCTCGTCGTCGATCTGGCGGTCGAGCGCCTCCCAGGTTCCGCGCAGCAGCAGCGAGTCACCGGCGCGCAGCTCGACGTCGCGGTGGCCGAGATCCTCGCCGTCGCGGCCGATGCCGATGACGATCAGCTCACCGGACTCGGTGACCATGCCGCGGAACACCTTCTGCCCGACGAGTGGTGAACGCGGGGGGACGACCACCTCGGCTACGCCCTTCTTGCGGGTGAACAGGTCGTCCACGTCGTGTTCGAGCTCGTACTCGCGCAGGAGCGTCGACGCGAGCGAGCTGAAGTCGCGCGGCATGCTGCGTCCACTGCGCGACGGCAGCACACGCGATCCGAGGAAGGCCGCGATCACGACGCTTCCGATCAGCAGCGGGATGCCGACGAGGGCAAAGGAGAAGAACCCGAAGCCACCCGCCCCGCTCTCTTCGCCGGCTTCGGAGACCAACACGTTGACGGGGCTCCCCGTGAGGGCGAGCAGTGCACCGGCGTGGGCGCCGAAGGCGAGAGGCATCAGTAGCTGCGAAGCCGGTAGCCGGGTGCGGATGGAGATGACGACGACGGCGGGGATCAGTGCCGCTACGGACGCGTTCGGGGTGATGAAGGCGGTGATCACCGCGCAGACCACCATCACGATCGCCACGATGCGTGCTCGTCCGTTGCCCGCACGAGCGAGCATCTGCTGGCCGATCCACGCGGTCACGCCGGTGGACTCGAGCGCGTCGGCGACCACGAACAGGGCGGCGATGAACAGCACCGTCGGGTCGCCGAATCCGGCCAGTGCCTGGTCCAGTTCGAGCACATCGGTCGCCCAGAGCGACAGCGAGACCCCGACGGCGACGAGGGCTACAGGCACCTTGCCCGAGACGAAGAGGACGACAGCGCCGGCGAGCACGAGGTAGGTGATCTGGCTCTCGTCCACGGGCGGATGCTAAGCCTCGCCGGTCGACTCCGACCTGTCGCTGTTCGATCGCGTCCTAATCTTGGTCACGCTCACCCTTCATCGCCGCGAGGAGCCCCGATGCCCGAAGCCGCCTTCTCCCCCGTTCCTTCGATCGCCGTCTCGACCGAGGTATCGGTGGCCGCCGACGTGCCGACCGGGGCGACGGCGCTCGGATTGCTGCTCAGCCCGAGCGGAGACGTGCCCCCGCGGGTCGGCCTCGACCGGGCCCGCCTGGAAGCACTCGGGTTCGACGGCAGTCTCGGCTCCACGCTCGTCGTGCCGAGCGCGGACGCGCCGATCGTGGTCGTGAGCGGCATCGGCGACGCACCCGACGCGAGCGCACTGCGCGACGCCGCGGCGGCGTTCGCCCACGCCACCGGCAAGCTCGACCAGCTCGCCGTACAGCTCCCCGCGGTCGACGGTGTCGCCGACGAGGTGGCCGCCGAGGCCGTCGTCGAGGGGGTTGTGCTGTCGCGCTACTCCTACGACGCGCTGCGGAAGAAGGCCGCCGGCACGCCGGTGGCCGCGCTCACGCTGGTCGCCGACGGCGGCCGCAGCTCTGCTGCCGAGGCCGGCGCGTCGCGGGGCCGCGTCCTCGCCGGGGCGACGGCCATGTCGCGCGACCTCGCCAACACCCCGCACAACTACCTGTCGGCGGCCAAGTTCGCCGACCTCGCGGTGGAGCTCGGACCAGAGCGCGGGCTCGAGGTGGAGATCTTCGGCAAGGACCAGCTGCGCGAGATGCGCATGGGCGGCATCCTCGGCATCAACGCCGGCTCGGTCGAACCGCCGCGGATGATCCAGCTCACGTACCGCCCGGCCGGTTCGCCCACCGCGCGCCTTGCCTTGGTCGGCAAGGGCGTGATGTACGACTCCGGTGGGCTGAGCCTGAAGCCCTCCGACCAGTGGCATGCCCAGATGAAGAACGACATGTCGGGCGCGGCGGCCGTGTTCGCCACGATGTGCGCGCTGAAGGAGCTCGGCTGCACCGCCGAGGTCGTCGGGTATCTGATGTGCACCGACAACATGCCCTCCGGCACCGCCACGGCACTCGGCGACGTACTGACCATGCGCAACGGCAAGACGGTCGAGGTGATGGACACCGACGCCGAGGGTCGCCTCGTCATCGCCGACGCCCTGGTGCTGGCCGCCGAAGCGAAGCCCGACGCGATCTTCGACATCGCCACCCTCACCGGCTCGGCCGCTCGCGCCCTCGGCTCGGAGATGGCCGCTGTGATGGGCAACGACCAGGCGTTGGTCGAGCAGGTCAAGGCCGCCGCCGCGATCAGCGGCGAGCTGGTGTGGCAGTTCCCGATGCACCGCCCCTACAGACGGATGCTCGATTCGCTCACGGCCGACATGACCAACTGCGCGCCTGTCGGCCTGCCCGACGCGATCCTGTCCGCACTGTTCTTGAGCGAGTTCGTCGGCGATTCGCCGTGGGCTCACATCGACATCGCCGGGCCGTCCCAGGCCGACGCCCGCCGCTCGGTGCTCGTTCCCGGCTGCAGCGGCTTCGGCGCGCGGCTGCTCGCGCACGCGGTGTGCGCGTTCACGCCTACGGCTCGGTGACCGGCTCGCGGGGCCGTAGCTCGACGTTCAGCCACACCTCGTAGGGCAACGCGTCGAGGCGGCGGCGCAATGCCTCGCGCACCTCGTGCTCCTGGCTGATCGTCGTGTCCGGCCCGGCCGTGGTGTTCATCTCGACGTAGAGCTTCGAGCCCACCTTCGACAGGTGCACGGTCGGCTCGTCGAGGCTCGCCGCGGCCTGTACCTCGCGAACCGCCGCGTGCACGAGCTCGCTGATCTCACGCCCCGGCGCGCCCTCGAGCAACTCGGCGACCGTACGTCTGAGCAGACCGAGCGGGGTGGGCAGCAGCGCGACGCACGAGATGATCACCATCGCCGGGTCGACGTACGGCGCCGCCTCCGACCAGCGCGAGCGCTGCAACAAGAGCAGAACGACGAACCCGACCACCATGCCGGCCCCGCGCCACGCCGCCACACGCCACGCCGCTGCTTCGGACAGCAGCAGGTCCGAATGACCGGACCGGCGCCCCAGCTCGACGGCCGCCAGCACGCAGGAGACGGCGGCCACGACGCCGTAGGCGATGCCCCAGCCGGCCGTGATCTCGCTGCCCCCGCTGCGCAAGGCGTACACCGCCTCGACCGCCGCGTAGAGCAGCGTGGCGAGGAGGACGAAGGCCTGGATCGCGATCGCGAGCGGCGTCGCTGCCTCCATGCCGAACTGGAAGCGGCGTGTGGGCTCACGCTCGGACAACGCAGACGCCCAGAGCAGCAGCCCGGACAAGACGATGCCGACGAAGGAGTAGATGCCGTCGAGCAGGATCATCTGCGAGCCGACGAGGATCCCCCACACCACGCCGACCACGCCGAGCACTGCGGCGGCGACCATCGACACGACCAGCAACCGCTTCTCTACGTTGCTGTCCTCCTCGGCCACCCGATCCAGCGTAACGATCGCCTTGCACGAGCGGGTCGGCCGGCAGGCCCGGCGCGGCCCGGTAGGTTCGGCACTCCGTCCACGCGAGAGCGAGGTTTCGAATGACCACCCTCCCCGATCGGCCGAACACGGCGTTGGTCGTCATCGACGTGCAGAACGACGTCGTCGGCGGCGCCTACAACCGCGACGCCGTCATCGAGAACATCAACACCCTGGTCGCCAAGGCGCGATCGGCCGATGCACCGGTGATCTGGGTGCAGCACTCCGACGACGACCTCCCGCGCGACAGCGACGGCTGGCAGTACGTCCCCGAGCTCGTGCGCGAGCCCGCCGAACCGCTCGTCCACAAGAACTTCGGCGACTCCTTCGAGGGCACCGACCTGGAGGCGATCCTCGGCGAGCGGGGCATTGGCCGCCTCGTCGTCGCCGGCGCCCAGACCGACGCATGCGTGCGCTCCACCATCCACGGCGCCTTCGCGCGTGGCTACGACGTCACGCTCGTCGCCGACGCGCACACCACCGAAGACCTGAGCCAATACGGCGCGCCTGACCCGGAGTTGGTGATCGCTCACACCAACCTCTACTGGCGCAATCAGGCCGCACCGGGGCGCCGCGCGGCCGCGGTCGACACCGCCGAGGTCGACTTCACCTAATGGGATCCGATCGGTTCGGCCTTCGGCCACTCAACGGGCGGGCCGTTCGCGTGACTCCCAGTCGCGAGCACTCAGGTAGGGGCGGAACCGCTCGGCGATGTGGGCGACGTCCGCGTCGGTCTTCGGGCGCTTGATCTCGTACAGGTGCGGGAACCGGCGGGTGGCCAGCACCAGTTCCCATAGCGCCAGCGCGTCGTCGCCGGTGGGGGCAGGGGTCATCACCGGCCCGTACAGGTGGCTGCCGTCGTCGAACACGAGCGTCGGCACGCCGAAGCCCCCGTGGGACACGACGGCCTCGTGGTCGGCGCGGACGTCGTCGTGTGTGGTCGGGTCCTTGATCGCCGCATCGACGATCGCCGGGTCGAGGTCGATCGAGGCGAGCAGCTCCGCGGCCACCTCGGGTCGGTGCGGCTTGCGGCCCTCTACGTGCAGCGCGCGACCGGCCACCGCGTAGAAGCGGTCGCACTCCTCCATCGACCGCCGGCGCAGCAGCGCGGCGACGCGGAGCAATCCCCACCCGTATGACCACTCCCGCTCCCACGGGTGCAACTTGCCGACGCTCCGGTTGATCTCCTCCAGCGAGAAGAACCGCCAGTCGATCTGCAGGCCGATCGCGCCACGGACCTCGCGGATCCAGACCGAGGCCTCGTAGGCCCACGGGCACATCACGTCGAAGTGGAAGCCGATCCGCTGTGTCGTGCTCATCCGCCTGCCTGTTTCCCCTCCGCCTTGTCGCTGGCAACCCTTGACCTCACCGCTACCTCGGCGTCGTCGGTGCGGTACGTCGTGAAGCTGATCATGTTCGACGCGAGAGGAGCGGTGAGCACCTGCAGCGCAGCGGCGAGCACGAGCGACGTCACGTCGTTCGGGTGCGACATGGAGAACGCCGCGCCGAGCAGCATCAAGAGCACCGCCAGTGCAGATGCCTTGGCCAGCGCGTGCATCCGCGTGAAGACGTCGGCGAAACGGAGCATGCCGATGGCCGCGACGAGTGTCAGCACTGCGCCGACGAGGAGCAGCAGCTCGCCGATCACCGGCTCGGGCTCCGACTCTCGATGAAGCGGGCCACCATCGCCGTGCCGACGAAGCTGACCAGCGCGATCACGACAAGGATCGGCAGGAAGGCACCTTGACCGGAGTCGACGGCGTGGGCGGCGATCGCGCCCGAGCCGGCGACGAGCAACCCGTTGAGCGCGTTGACCCTGTCGGCGAGCGTCGGCCCGCGCAGCAGCCGGTAGAGGAACAGCGCACCGGCGACGGCGAGCACGACGAAGGTGGCGACGATCACGGCGCGCCCTCGGCGACGACACCGGCGGCGACGAGCAGGTTGCGCTCCTCGATGGTGCCGAACGCCTCGACTGCGAGGCGTTCGAGGTGGGCCACCGAGCGGCGCAGCTTCACCGGATCGCGCAGGTCGAGCACGTGGAGCACGATCACCGCCGGATCGAGGCGCAGCTCGACCGGGATCGTCCCCGGCGTCAGCGACAGCACGTTGGCGAGGAACGTCATCACCCGGTCCGAGGGCACACGGACCGGGCAGTCGACGATCGCGGTGCGGATCCGCGAGCGGGGGCGGAGGATCTCGCGCAGGACGAGCGCGTTGGAGGCCAGCAGTTCGCCGACCAGGAAGAAGCCGAGGTGCGCGATCGCGAGCGGGCGCAGGCGCCCGGCCTCGCCCCGGGGCGTGCGGCGGTCGGGGTTGACGAAGAGGAGCAGCAACGAGGCGGCGACCCCGCCGAGCACGTTGGGCACGGTCAGGCTCCCCCAGAGGAGAACCCAGACGCCGGTGAGGAAGGCGACGCGGAACACGAGCTGGTTCATCGGCCGAGCACCACCTCGACGTACTGCGCGGGGTTCATCACGTCCGCCGCGGCGCGCTCGCAGAACTCGTACAGCGGCCCGGCCAACACGGCAATGGCGAGACCGACGGTGAGCAGCACCATCGTCGGCGCAACCATCAGCAGCGGTCCGCCCATCCGGCTCACCTGCCGGACGCGTCCTTCCGGAGCGGCGTAGGCGGGGCTCCAGAACACCCCGATCCAGATCTTGGTGACGGAGTACAGGGTGAGCAGGCTCGCGAGCAGGCTGGCGGCGACGACTACGTACTGACCTTGCCCGAACCCGGCCTCGATCAATCCCAGCTTGGGCACGAATCCGGAGAGCGGCGGGATGCCGGCCAGCCCGACCGCCGGGACGAAGAACATGAAGGCGACGACAGGGGCCGAGCGCGCCATGTTGCCCAGCTGGCTGATCCGCCCCGATCCCCCGATGTGCTCGATCAGACCGCCGACCAGGAACAGCGTGGTCATGGCGACGATGTGGTGCGCCGCGTAGAAGATCGCCGCAGCCAACCCGGCGATCGAGAACAACCCGAGCCCCATCACCATGAACCCGACGTGGCTGACGATGTTGAACGAGAGGATCCGCTTCACTTCGTCCTGCGCGATCGCACCGAGGATCCCGACGATCATCGTCAGACCGGCGACGACGAGCAGTAGCGTCCCCGGCCGGCTGTCTTCGGGGAACAGCAGCGTCTGGGTGCGGATCAGCGCGTACACGCCGACCTTGGTGAGCAGACCAGCGAACACCGCGGTCACCGGCGAGGGTGCGAGCGGGTAGCTGTCGGGTAGCCACGAGAACAGCGGGAACAGCGCCGCCTTGATACCGAAGACGACGACGAGCAGTACCGCGAACGTCTGGCGCAGCCCGAGTGGGATATCGGTGATCCGCTCCCGGAGGTCGGCCATGTTGACGGTGCCGGTGGCCGAGTAGAGCAGGGCCAGCGCGGTGACGAACAACGCCGAGGCGAGCAGGCTGATCACCACGTACGTCATCCCCGAGCGCACCTGTTCACGCCGGCCCCCGAGCGTCAGCAGCACGTAGCTCGCGGTGAGCATCATCTCGAACGAAACGAACAGATTGAACAGGTCGGCGGTCACGAGCGAGCCGGCGACGCCCGCGGCAAGGATCAAGTAGACCGACTGGAAGCCGACGTGGTTCCGCTCCGCTCCCGGCTGGCCGATCGCGTACACGAGCACGGCGAGCAGCACCAGCGACGCGACGACGAGCAAGATCGACGAGAGACGGTCGACGACGAGCACGATGCCGAGCGGCGCCGGCCAGTCGCCCGCGGGCAGCATCACCGGTCCGGAGCGGTCGACCTCGACGGCCAGCACGACGGAGATCACGCTGGTCGCGCTCAATGCTGCGAGGCCGAGCACGCGCTGCACCGCGCGCCAGCGCCCGAACAGCACCGAGAAGGCCGCGGTGGCGAGCGGCACGACGACGAGGAGCGGGACCAGGTGCCTCATCGGCTCTGCTCGTTCTCCACGGTCTCGACGTAGACGGCCAACTCCGCGTCCATGTCGTCGGGTAGCGGCACCGCAGCCGCGCCCACCTCGTCGTCGACCTCCTTGTCAGGGGGGCCGCCGCGCGCGACCTGCCGGTCGCCGACGTCGTCTTCCACCTCGTCGTCCTTCGTGAGCACGTAGCTACGGAACGCAAGCGCGAGCAGCAGCGCCGAAACGCCGAACGTGATCACCACGGTGGTCAGGGCGAGCGCCTGGGGCAGCGGATCGCTGAAGTCGGTGATGTCGCCGTTGCCGATCAGGGGGGCGTTGCCTCCTCTGCCCGACGCCATCAGCAGGGTGTTCGAACCGTGGCTGAGGAGCGCGAGACCGATGATGATCCGGCTCAGCTTGCGCTGGAGCACGAGGTAGGTGCCGATCGAGAAGAGCGCCGCGGCCGTCGCGGCAAGGGTGACACTCATCCGTCGGTACCCGCATCCTCTTCGTCGGCGAAGGCTTCGAACACCATGAACACCAGCCCGACGACGACGAGGTAGACGCCGATGTCGAACGCGAGGGCGGTCGAGAGGTGGACCTCGCCCAGAAGGGGTAGGTCGAGGTCTGCGCCGAGCGAGGTCAGCACCGGCCGTCCGGACGCCATCGGAAGAGCAGCGGTGGCGATGCTGACGGCGAGTCCGAACCCGAGGATCGTCCAGGGCGCGAAGCGGCTGAGGGAGCGCACCTCCTCGATGCCACCGGCAAGGAAGCGCAAGGAGACGGCGGCTCCGGCGACGAGACCCCCGACGAAGCCCCCACCCGGTTGGTTGTGCCCCGCGAAGAGCAGCCACAGCGAGCCGATGAGGACCGCATGGAAGATGACCGGCACCGACTCATCGAGGAACACGAGGCGCTTCATGCCGTCGCCTCCTCGACGGTCGTCGCCGCCGGTCCGGCGCGGCGGCCGGCACCGCGCCCGGCGCGCGCGAGGGCCACGGCTCCGATGGCTGCGGCCACCAGCACGGTGATCTCGCCCATCGTGTCGAGCCCGCGGAAGTCCACGAGGATCACGTTGACGACGTTCTTGCCGTGTCCGTCCGGGTAGGAGCGCTCGATCATCTCGGCAGATACCGGGATCGCCTCCCGCGCGTTGCGAGAGACGATGGCGAGCGTGAACACCGACACGCCGACGACGCCGGCGACGACGAGGCGCAGGACGCGCCGCCGGCTGGTCGACGTGCGCTCGAACCGACTCGGCAGCCGACGGAGCACGAGCACGAAGAGCACCGTCGAGAGCGTCTCGATCGCGACCTGCGTGAGCGCCAGGTCGGGTGCGCCTTGGGCGACGAACAGGCCGGCCATCGCGTATCCGGCCGTGCCGAGGAAGAGCGCGGCGGAGAACCGCCTGCGCACAGTGGCCGTGGCGAGAGCCGCGGCGAGCAGCACGCCGCAGGCCGCGAGCTGTCCGGGGCTCTCCGCCAGCTGCGGCAGCCCCGGCCACGACGTGTTCAGCACCAGCACCAACCCGGGGACGGTGGCGGCGGTGAGCAGGGTCACCCCGGCGTAGATCGGCAACGAACCGCTCTGCACCACTGCGGTCACCCGCCCGGCGAGCGTGTTCGTGCCGCGCAGCAGCCACAGGTAGACGGCGGTGCCGCTCGGCACCGCGGCCCCTCGAGCAAGCACGGGTGCAACCCACCGCCGCCCGACGAACATCAGCGCACCCGCCGCGACGGCGACCATTGAGAGCACGAGCGGCAGGTTGACCCCGTGCCACACCGCGAGGTGGGGTGAGTCAGCGGTCTTGTACAGCCCGTCGGTCGCGACGCCGACGAGGCCGTCGAGCGATCCCGGCATCACGCCGAGCACCACGCTCACGGCGGTGAGCGCGGCGAGCGGGGCGAGGTATCCGAACGACGGTGCCTGCGGGTGGGTCCGGACGTCGGCCGGTGAGTCGCCGCGTGCCTCGACGCGCGATTCCGCTGGCCCGAACGCGCCCCACACGAATCGGCACGCGTACGCGACGGTGCATGAGGATCCGACGACGAGGCCGGCCAGGGCCCACTTCGCGCCCGCGAACGTGGCCTCTTCCAACCCGGCGTAGGCCTCTTCCTTGCCGACCAGGCCGAGCAAGGCCGGCAGGCCCACCATCGACGCCGCGGACGCGGCGGTGAGCACCATGAACGGACGCCAGGCCACCCCGAGTCGTGGGATCGCGCGCAGATCACGCGTCCCGGTGCGTCTGTCGAGAGTGCCGACCGACATGAACAGCGCCGCCTTGAAGAACGCGTGGGCGATCAGCATCACGCAGCCCGCCACCGTCGCCTTCGGCGTCCCGGCGCCGAACAACACCACCAAGAACCCGAGTTGGCTGACCGTCCCGAACGCCAACAGCAGCTTCAGGTCGTGCTGGCGCAGCGCACGCAGACCGCCGGCGATCATCGTGAACAGCCCCACTCCCAACACGACCGGGCGCCACAGCTCGACGGTGTGGAACGCCGGCGCGAACCGGGCGATGAGGTACACCCCGGCCTTCACCATCGTCGCCGAGTGGAGGTAGGCGCTGATCGGGGTGGGTGCCGCCATCGCGCCGGGCAGCCAGGAGTGGAACGGGTACTGCGCAGACTTGGTGAACGCGCCGACGAGGACGAGCGCGATCGCGACCTCTACCGTCGTGCCCGACGGCGGCGCAGCCAGGATCGCGCTCAGTCGGTACGTGCCGGCGGCCTGGCCGAGCAGCACGAACCCAGCCAGCATCACGAGCCCGCCGAACGACGTGACGAGCAGCGCGTGCAACGCCGCGGCGCGGGCGTGGAGCTTGGTGTGGTCGTTGCCGATCAGCAGGTACGACGTCACCGTCGTCAGCTCCCAGCCGACGAACAGGAGCACCAGGTTGTCCGCGAAGACGATCACGAGCATCGCCGCCGCGAACAGCAGGATCAGGCCGCTGCTCCGTCCGAGGCCTTCGCGCCGCCCCTCGAAATAGGCCACCGAGTAGGCGCAGACCGCCACGCCGATCCCCGTCACCAGGAGCGCCATCAAGAGGGCGAAGCCGTCGAGGCGCAGGTCGATGCCAAGGCCGAGGCTCGGCACCCAGTCGAGATGCTCGGTGCGCACCCCGCCGTCGACGACGTCTTCGAGCTGCGCCAGGAGCCATACGGTGGCGGCGAGGAGCGGGGCCGCGGCGACGGCGAACGCGGCGTGACCAAGGGCGTTGCCCGAGACGAACAGCGCGCCACCGACGACGCACAGCAAGACGACGATCCAGATCACCGCGTCTCATCCTCGCGTTCTCGGTCGGATCCGTGACACATAGCGCGACGGATCCGACCGAGAAAGGGGGGTGGAGCGCGCTCGGGGTTACACGGTGCGGCCGGTGAAGGCGGCCAGGCGCTCGATCGGCGAAGCGCCTGGGGGAGCCTCGACGGCGGCTGCGAACGTGTCGCCGTCGCGCATTTCGGGGGTGATCGCCTGACGGGCGAAGGCGTCGACCTCGGCCACGAGCTCGTCGGGCGGTTCGTACTCCTGCTCGGTGGCGACGGCGATGTCCCAGCCGTGGACCAGTCCGTCGAGCACGACGAACCGCGCGAACACGTCGCCGGGAACCTCGCCGAACGGAGCCTGCACGCGGCGCTCGAGAGCTCCCGGCGAGCGGATCGCGTTCATCAGCTGAGCAAGGGCGGTACCGGCCTGGGCCACCACCGCGGCGCCGTCGGCCAACTCCGGCAAGGTCGCCGGCGGGGTCTCGCCGCGAAAGGCAGCGGCGAACATGGTGGCGCCGCCGATCATGTGGCCGAGCACGCCGCGGACGTCGAAGTTCGCGCACGGCGTCGGGGCCTGAAGAGCGTCGGGGGCGATCCCCGAGGCCACTCGGCCGAGCAGGGGTTCGAGGTGGTCGAGCTGATCGAGCGGTCCCATCGTGTCGTCTCCTTCTCGAGGTGCTGAGTGTGAGCTGATGTCTGCCGGAGGGTTGCGCAGCAGTCGAGCCGCCAAGTCGGCGGCCTCCCGGTCGCGTCCGTGGATGAGGAGGTGTTGTACCTCGCCCATCCAGCGGTCACCCGCAGGGTTGGTGGTACCCACCACTCGATGATGCCCGACGGGCGATATCGCCCGCATCGGGCGAACCGTGCACCGCCAGCGCATCGACGATGGGCGAAACGACCCACGCCGCACGTCGGGCGGCGGCGCAAAGCTGCGCTGTTCGGCCGATGCGGCCTTGCCTGCCGCCCACCGATGATGACGCGGTCCGGCACCGCTAGCCGGTGAGCAGAGGAGATCCGACATGCACGGAACGTTCGACCAGATCCCGATCGAGATGCAGCTCGGCGACATCGAGACCCGCGGCGAGACATGGGACGACGTCATGGTCCGCCACATCGACCTACCCCCCGGCGTCGACTTCACGCCGCTCTTCAAGGGACTGCCCGGAGACCTGTGCCAGTGCCCGCATTGGGGGGTCGTGACCGACGGTGCCATCACCGTGCGGTACGCCGACGGCACGGAAGAGACCACGAGCGCAGGGGAGATGTACTACTGGCCGGGCGGCCATACGGGCTGGACGGAGCACGGCGTGCGCTTCGTCGAGTTCAGCCCTGCCGAGGGGATCCGTCCGGTGCTCGAGCACCTTGCCAGCCAGTTGACGACGTAGCCCGCCCCGAACGGCGCCTCACGTGTCCCGGCTACGATCCGACGTCGTGCTGCGCCGCGCGAGGGGCAAGCCCTGAGCCAGAGCGACCGCTTCGCTGTCGCCCGCGAGGCGTGGTCGCGTGGCGACTGGCAGAGCGCCTATGACGCCGCCACGACGGTCGGCGAGTTCGAGACCGACCGAGCACGAGAGGCCGAGCGCCTCGACCTCCTCGCCGACGCGGCTTGGTGGCTGGGCCGCCTCGACGAGTGCATCGACGATCGCGAGCGCGCCTACGCCCTTTACGACGAGCTCGGTGAGCACCGCCGGGCGGGACAGTGTGCTGTCTGGCTCTACGAGCACAACTGCTTCAAGGCCCGTCCGGCGATCGCCGGCGCCTGGCTGCGGCGCGCCCGACACGCGCTCCAGGAGGACCGCGACTCCCTGGAATACGGCGCGCTGAGGTTACGCGAGGCCGAGATGGCCCATGGCGGAGGCGATCTCGCCAGCAGCGAGGAAGCGGCGCGAGAGGTGGTGCTCATCGGGCGCCGACTCCGTGATCCGGACCTCGAAGCCGAGGCGTTGCAGACCCTCGGGCGAGTCCTCATCGACAAGGGTGAATGGGCGCAGGGTCTGGCGGCGCTCGACGAAGCGATGCTGTTCGCGGTCGAGGGAAGGCTGCGGCCCTACTCGGCCGGCAAGGTGTACTGCAGCCTGATCAGCGCCTGCGAGGCGCTAGGCGATCTGCGGCGGGCGGCGGAGTGGAGCGAGGCGACGACGCGCTGGGCGGAGCGGCATCCGCTGGCCGTGTTCCCAGGGCTCTGCCGAGTGCACCTCGCGTCGTCCCTGCGTATGCGTGGGGAATGGGACGAAGCCGAGAAGCAGGCGGTGCGGGCATGCGCCGAGCTCGCCACCCTGAACGTGGCCAGCGCCGCCGCCGGCTACGCCGAGATCGGCGAGATCCGCCGGCGCATCGGTGACCTCGATGGTGCCGAGGACGCCTTCCGCCGCGCCGAGAAGCTGAGCGGTCAGCCTCAGCCGGGGCTCGCGGTGCTGCGGTTGGCGCAGGGGAACACCGACGCTGCGATCGCCATCATCAACCGCGCCCTCGACGAGCACACGTGGAGCCGCCTGAGCCGGGCGCGGCTGCTACCGGCGCAGGTGCAGATCGCGATCGCCGCGGACGACCTCGAACGAGCCGAGGCAGCCGCGCAGGAACTGGAGTCGATAGCGGCCGACTTCGCCAGCCCGGCGCTGGCCGCCGCAGCTCTCTCCGCCCGCGGGCGCGTACAGCTGGCGTCAGGAGACCGTGGCGCTTGTGCGACCCTTCGCCAAGCGGCCGCTCGCTGGCAAGAGCTCGGCGAGCCTCACGAGCTGGCGACCGCACGGATGCTCCATGGTGTCGCGCTCAGGGAGGACGGCGATCTCGACGGCGCGGCGTCGTCGTTCGAGGCCGCCTCGGCGCTGTTCACCCAGCTCGGGGCAAACACCGATCTGCGCAGTCTGAGCAACTTCACGAACTGCGCACCGGAGCTGCCTGCCGGGCTCACCGCGCGCGAATGCGAGGTGCTGCGCCTGGTGGCTGCGGGGCACACCAACAAGGCCATCGCCGGCGAGCTGTTCCTCAGCGAGAAGACGGTCGCCCGCCACCTGTCGAACATCTTCACGAAGATCGGTGTCACGTCGAGGTCGGCGGCGACCGCCTTCGCCTACGCCAACAGCCTCGTCTCCAACCCAAGCACCCGCCCACCCTCGCGTTCTCGGTCGGATTTGTGACACATAGCGCGACGGATCCGACCGAGAACGCTGGGGATTACTCTGCGCCGATGTCCGTCGCCCGCCAGGACGTCTCCTTCGAGTCACTCGGCGCAGTGCTCCGCGGGTGGCTCTACCCGTCGGGGGCAACGGTTCCCGGACCGGCGGTGGTGATGGCCCACGGCCTGTCCGCGGTGAAGGAGATGTTCCTCGTCGACTACGCGGCGGTGTTCGCAGACGCCGGCTTCACCACGCTCGTCTACGACCACTTCGGCTTCGGGGCGAGCGATGGTGAGCCCCGCCAGTCACCGTCCGCCGGGGTTCAGCTGCAGGGCTACCGCGACGCGCTCGCGTGGTTGGCAGGGCACGAGCTGGTCGACCGGGATCGGATCGGCCTGTGGGGGTCCAGCTACTCGGGGGGCCACGTCATCGTGCTCGCGGCGGAAGAGCTGCCGATCGCTTGCGCCGTCGCGCAGGTCCCCCACCTCGGCCCCGGCGGGCCCGAGCTGCCGTCGGGAGCGTTGAGCGCGCTCGTCCG
>MTBK01096710.1_pt2 | contig 61591 bp, 74 predicted proteins | sample 1535981 | NCBI WGS metagenome assembly MTBK01 (sample SAMN06109225, study PRJNA356200) | anaerobic digester metagenome | isolation source: biogas reactors fed with pig manure or primary and secondary sludge | place: Spain | collected 2016-06-30
GTGAATTAGATGGAACTCTCCCAGCCCTGGCCGATATCGACGAGGGGGCGCACCTCATCTATCTCAAACCTCACCACGGCATTGATCATATCTGCCGCCTCCTCACCCAGAACCCGGGTGATCTCGCTCTTATAGGTCTCAAGCATCTCGCCAGAGGCTGAATACTCCTTCATCTTCATATAGACCCGGATCCCCTTCCAGTCCGTGATCGTCTCACCCTGCTCCACGATGAGGAAGACTGCGTTCGGGTTCTCCTGCAGGTACTCAAACGTCCGGTTCTCTCCGAGGGCCACTACGATGGTCTTCTCATCGACCATCTGCGGCGAACCGAAGACCGCCGCATCGACCTTTCCACTCCTGCTCGCGGTGCTGAGGACGCCGATCCTCGGTTGTTTGTTGAAGTAATCCATCAATCTGGTCGGCATAATGATCTCTGCTTCACCACTCAGCGCTAAAAACCTATGGGTCGCCCCCCCTCTCAGCCTGAAAGGATCTGGCGTACGCTCGATGTAAAGAGTATGCCCATGCCCCGGATCAGGGCGGGTTTTAAGGCGAGCTTCCGGATCAGGGTGCCCGGCCGATCCATATCGCCGTGTTCTACTATAGTCTCGATAAGATCGGGATCGTTTAAGGCGCGGCAGAGCCTGTCGATCTCCCCGGGTGTCATCTTCTGCCGCATCCGGAGCACCCTCAGTCCGGTATCGAGTTCTCTCCCGAAGTCTTCCTTCCAGCGCCGCTCGTAGTCCCGGAGGCTCTCATCATCGAACTCCCCTCGCGCGCAGCAGGCCGCCGCAACCCCGGCGGCATGCTTCGCCGACCGAACCCCGGTGTATACGCCGCCACCCGACGTGGGTTTTGGGAAACCTGCCGCGTCACCGACAAAGAGCGTGCGATGTCCATAGGTCCGGGGCATAACCCCGAGCGGTATGACACCGCTTACGAGATGAATGCAGCTCCTGCCGTAAGGTGCTATGAACCGGTCGAGGAGGTCTTTTGCGTGTTCCCTTGCACAGAGACCGATGCGGGCCCTGGTCGCCGAGATCGGGATCACCCACCCGAAGAAGTCAGGCGATGCGTTTGGGTGTAGTTCCACGTATCGCGGATCCATACTGTGCGGCACCTCTGCCTGTACCCCGCCGAGGTAGATCTCCGGCCGCCGGAGGCCAAGCATCCGGGCGACGGAACTCCGGGCCCCGTCCGCGGCTATGACGAGCCGGAACGGGATCTCCTCACGCCCCCGGACCCCCCTGGTCAGGAGGGATGAACCCCGTACGCCTGATACGCTGGTCTTTGGGAGGAACTCGGCCCCGGCATCTGCTGCCCTCTCCGCCATCTCCCGATCCAGGAGGGTCCGGTCCACGACGCAGGCCTTTGTGGTCCGGGCATCGAAGAGGAGCTCGCCCCCGAGGCCGGAGATCAACCGGGCGCCGCTCACCTCGTTCAGGACCGATCTCCTGGAGACGCCGCACTCCTCAAACGCGGACGTCGAGAGCAGCCCCGCACACTGCACCGGATAGCCGATCGTCCCGTGCTCCTCAATACAGAGTGTCGAGAGCCCCTTCTCTGCGCATGCCCTGGCGGCGGCGCTCCCGGAGGGGCCCGCGCCTACAACAACGACATCCCATGTCAGATTATCATGCCCCGCGGAGGCTTTGCCCCCTGTTTGATGAGTAATAATTGTTGCACCAGGTGATAAAGGAGAATACGTTGCACCGCATAAGCAGGCGGTTACGTACCGCCCATGCCTGAAAGCGCCGGTGGGTGCGAGCCCACATAGATGCGTATTTGACGGATCATGCCCCAGGTAGTACGAAATGCCTGATACACGGGAGTTTAAGTGGAAGCAGTGCCTGATCGTGCGTGCCGATATCAGGATGTCCTGCGGCAAGAAATGTGCGCAGGCCGCCCACGCCTCCATCGGGGCCTACGAGAAGACCGATAAAGTAACCAGGAAGGCCTGGCTTGATGAGGGGCAGAAGAAGGTGGTGCTGAAGGTGGCAGGTGAGCGGGATCTCTATGAGCTCAAGACGATAGCGGAGCAGGCGGATATCCCGGCATCGATCATACAGGACGCCGGGATGACCGAGATACCGCCGGGAACGGTGACTGCGCTCGGCCTAGGGCCGGCCCGTGTCGAAGATCTCGACCGGATCACCGGGGATCTCTCGCTGCTATGATGCCCACGCCCTACCCCCTGGAAGAGGAGCTCGGGATGCGCTACTACGCATCCGATACCCCGGGTATTGGAGGGAGGCTCCGCTCAATGCCCGAGGACTTCATAGTCGAGGAGATACCGCTCCCGTTCAGCGATACCGATGCCGGCCCCTACCTGATCTGCCGGCTCAAGAAGACTAACTGGGAACTCCAGCGGGCAGTCAGGGAGATTGCAAAACGGCTCGGCATCAGCCATCGCCGGATTGCCTGGGCGGGGACCAAGGACAAGAACGCGGTAACCATCCAGCTCATATCGATCTACGATCTTGCGCCCGAAGCCATAGAGCGGGTGCATCTCAAGGAGATCTCGCTTGAGGTCGTCGGGCGGTCGCAGCACCCACTCACCCTCGGGGGCCTCGCCGGCAACCGGTTTGATATCACCATCAGGAACTGCATACCGGAAGATCTTGTCGCACGGGTGCAGGCTGCTACAGAGGCGGCGGCGGCCGGGATACCGAACTACTACGGGCTGCAGCGGTTCGGTGTCGTCAGGCCAATCACCCATATCGTCGGCGAGAGGATCCTGCGGGGCGATTATGAGGGGGCTGCGGTCACCTACATAGGCAGGGCATACCCCCTGGAGACGGAGGAGGCTCAATGGGCCAGGGAGCAGTTCGCCGGAACCCGGGATGCACGGGCCGCGCTCGCTGCGCTTCCGATCCAGATGACATACGAGCGGGCGATGGCAAACCACCTCGTCTCAAACCCCGGTGACTACGCCGGTGCGCTCCAGGCGCTCCCCCCAAAACTCCTCTCGCTCCTTGTGAGCGCATTCCAGTCGCACCTCTTCAACTGCGCTCTCTCCCGCCGCATCGATGAAGGCATGCTTCTCACCGAACCGGAGATCGGGGACCGACTGCTCTTCCAGGACGGGCGCGAGGATATCGTCACGGCCCGGAACATGCGGGCGGCGCAGCTGCAGATCCGCCGCGGGCGATGCCAGATCGCCATATTCATCCCCGGATCTAAGCCGGTGGCGCAGAACGGCCGGATGGATGAGATCATGCAGGAACTGATGCAGATGTGGGGGGTCGACCCGGGGGATTTCGAGCGCGCATCCCGGTTCGTGGATATGAGATTTGGCGGAGCCCTCAGGCCGATCGCGCTCTCCACCGATCTGCAGGCAGAGATATCAGGTGATAGCGTCCGGCTCGGGTTCACACTCCCTCCCGGCCACTACGCAACAACGGTCTGCCGGGAGTACATGAAGGCGGACCCCTACGTTATGATTTAGAAGAGCGATGATCGCCGGCACCGGTCTCTGTGCCGGATCCCTCCCTGCCCGGGGATCAGAATCAGGAGAGGGGATCTAAAAAGCTGTCCCGGGGGCATGAGGCCGCAATATGCCCTGCCGGCGGAAAAGCGGGTCGCGGGGGTTCAGGTCTCGCGGTCGTCTTCGTAGAGCAGGCTCCACTCGGTGACCAGGTTGCTCCCGCACATGAAGTAGCGCTTCAGAGAGAGCCGGATCATCTCTCTCTCGGTCTCGATATGCATACCGCCGACAAGCGACGGGGTATCGGCACCACCCACGATGAACGGCAGATGGATCAGGCGGATCTCGTCCACGAGGCGGTGATTTAACATGGACCAGTTCAGCGTCGGTCCGCCCTCGATCATCATCCGCGAAACACCGTACTCATCCTTCAGGATCCGCATAAGTTCCGGCAGGTCAACCTGGCTCTCTCCCGCCATGATGACATCGACGCCGCTCTCCCGGAGGCGGGCAACCCTCTCGGCGGGTGCAGCCTCGCTTACAGCGATGACCGTCCGGGCATCCGGACCGAGGATGTTGGCGTCCGGTGGTATATCAGCCCGGGTGCTCGGGATAACACGGAGCGGACTCTTCCCCTCGATCAACCGGACCGTCAGGAAGGAGTTGTCGATCCTGATGGTGTTTGCCCCGACCATGATGGCGTCACATTCCGCCCGCGTCTGGTGAAGGAGGATCTCGGTCTCGGGTGCCATATACTTCATGAGGATCTTGCTTGATGCCCCACGCCTCAGGGTTAGCTTCCCATCGACGGTTATCTCTGACATCATGAGCACATGCGGCCTTCTGCTATCTGCCATTTGCCATCCTTCTTTTAGATCTATCTGGCGGGAAGACTTATGAATCTGGTGATTCTGGAGGGTATGCAAACCCCTGGAGCAGAGCAAGGGCATCCTTATACAGACCGGGGAGCACCCCCGGTACTGAGGCTCCCATTGCACCGGCTCTATCAGGCAGAGCAAAGGTTAAACTCCTTATGAAATGATAAATTATGCGATGAATATAACCTCTCTGCGGCCGAAATTCATCAAATGCGCGGAACCAGTTGCATCGTTTTTCATACGCCTGGGAGTTACGCCAAATCAGATCTCGGTTCTCTCTATACTCTTCGGCTTTTCGTGCGCACTCGCCTTCACCCAGCGGTGCTTTCTCGCGGGCAGCCTGCTGCTGATCGTCTCTGCGATCCTCGATCTGGTTGACGGCAACGTCGCCAGGAAGAATCACACAGAGAGCAAGTTCGGGGCCGTCTTCGACTGGGTCGCTGACAAATACGTCGATGCGGCGGTCATCCTGGGCGTGGGGTTCTCCGGCATACCCATCATCACCCACCTCCTGGATCTCCCTGCGATCACTGATTTCGGTGTTGTGGGGCTGGCACTCACCGGATCGTTGATCAACACCTTCATAAAACCAGTCACCTACGCGGAGATCGGCTACACCGAGAGGATCGCTGGAAAGATCGAGGATCCACTTGAGGGGGTCGGTTTCTTCGGCAGGCCTGAGACGATCCTGGTGCTGGTGCTTGGTGGCATGACCGGATACATATGGGTCTCAGTGCTTCTCATAGCGGTCTGCACGAACCTCTCCGCGATCCAGCGTATAATCTACCTCTACCGGCGATACGCCTGACTTCGGGCCATCCCCCCGGATCAGAGGTCGGATCTTCCGGCTTTTGACCTGATGATCTGCTCCACCTCACCGCGGTAGAGCCGGTAGAGACTTTCGGCAAGGGCACCGAGCTCGGGGAGGATAACAAATAGAGCATAGGCCAGGGCTATGAGGAATATCAGCGCTCCGAGTTCAGCCATTACATTATGCGCCCAGAAGAAACTCTCATATCCAAACTCGCCGTTGCTGGCGATCGCGGGGAAGTATGGGAACCACTGCTCTGCATAAGCCGCGATCACGAATACGTTCCTTGCTATATTCAGGATGTAGATCGTCGGGAAGACCAGGAGGAACCCGATGATCTTCTGCCTGAACGTTGACCGGACACCCCAGGCAACCCCGAGCATGATGGCGATGCTCTGGATGCCGGTGCAGGCAAGGATGATCTCGGTCCGGAACCCATTGCGCTCCACCATGTTCCAGCCGTTGAAGTTAACAGGATACCCGATCGCCGTAAGTACAACCGACGTCTGATCCGCGACCGCCGCAATCAGCCAATCCCCGAGCGCCGGTATGTAACCGAAAGGGGCGTAGATCAGGAATGCCACGGCCGCTACCGCCGAGAGCTGCATCACGCGCGGATCGTCATAGAGCAGGTATTTTATGGTGATATAGAGAAACGGCACGGAGAGAAGGGCAAATACCGGGTACATGATGTTATTGATGGAGAGGTAATAGGGGAGCTCGATGAAGAGATACCCGACGATGCTTACCCACCCGCCGATGGCGAAGTACTTTCGGAACCGGCACGGGATAAGGAACATGAGAAAACAGGTGCAGGAGATCAGCACCAGGTAATCCTTCATCCCCTAAAGTTTCAGTGTATACGGCATTAAAGCATTTGTGCGCCCCATCCGGTTTGCTGCCCCCGGCCGCATGGCCCTGCCCAAGATTTAATTTTGGTCGGTAACCTATTAGTTATAATGATGTTCTGTCCGCAGTGCAAAGGCCTGATGATATCGTCTGGTGGTCAGCTGAAGTGCAAAAAGTGCGGTTATATCAGGGATATCAACGATTCCGACCGGTTGAAGAAGACAGACAAACGTGTGGAGAAGGAGATCACTATAGTCGATGATGTAGAGGAGATAGCAACGCTCCCAACAGTGAACGTCAGATGTCCGGAATGCGAATGCACGACGGCATACTGGTGGATGAGGCAGCTCCGGGCGGCGGATGAGAGCGAGGTCAGGTTCTTCCGCTGCACCGCCTGCGGCAAGACATGGCGCGAGTACGACTGACCTTTACCCCGAAGCAGCTGGCGCAAAAATAGAGTTTAAGGGAGATTCAGGATTAGTTCTTCTTTGCCTTCTCGGGGGCCTTTTCCTGTTTCTTTTCCGAAGACTTCGCCTTCTTATCCTTTGCCATGAATGACACACCTCCCTCCCGAGGTGGGATATATCTACTCTCGATCATCCTGGACATATATTTTGCTGTCTCACAATCCCCTATACCAGGAACACGCGGCAATTAAGCCGCATTTGCCACCGTCCAGCCACCCCGTGGACGGGGAACGCACCGGGATGCCGGCCCTCCCGCAGGATCGCAAAGATCGGGGGGCAGCTACCGGCCTCTCCTGAAGCCGGGCAGCATGTAGAGCGCAATCAGAGACAGGCCCCCTACCACCTCAACGCCAATCACGAGGTTCATGATAGGCATTGCGCCTGCCACACCTGAAACTCCCGGAAACAGCCCGGGATCGACTACAATACCTCCAGAGGTTGTGCCCGATCCTCCAAGCCAGTCGACGAAGAGCGCGGTGCCGACCATGAACATAACAAACGCCATGAGGATGAAGATGAGCAGCCCCAGAATCTCGACCTTCTGCATCGATCTTCCCGCTATCCGCGCGGAGATCGCTTCTGTGTCGCGGGCGATCGATGGCAGAAAAACCCCGGCCATGATCGCCATGCCTCCCGAGAACGCCCCCCGGGGTTCCAGATGGCCCTGCACCGCAGTAAACCCGATTGCCAGGGTGATCAGGGCGACGCCGAAGGCTAGCCAGGCCGCCCTACCCATATGCCCCACCCCGCAGACCCTCCTGAACCGGGCACGCCGGCAGTGCGCGCTCCGTGAGCCGCCCGCAATCCATGAACCCGAATGGTGCGCGGCACCCGGTCGTCCCGGCCGCGAGGGTCGTATATCTATTTTCTCGCTTAATCCCTGTAGAATCCAGGATATTCACATGCAAAAACACCGGATCTGATTCTACATGATTGACCATGATGATACTATGATCCAGGGTTAATACTTAAATCTATGTATTGAGGCCATTGTATATCCGGTGAGGTTCTACCAGGAGAAGATCATCGGCGCGAAGTGCATCACCGTAAATACCCTCCCCACGGTATGCTTGGGCGCATGCTCATAGCCATGCATCCTTCCCGGCAGCCTGGAGCCCCTGGCGAATCGTGCCGGATTCGACGAGCGGGTAAAAAATAGGGTTACCGCCGGCGCTCCCTTCCTGCGAAGAGGAGGAGCAGTGCCGCCCCGGCAGAGGCCGCGCCGAACCCTGGCGCTGCCGGCGTGGGTGTTGCCGATTCCTCGAGATTTGCGAGCCACGCGGCGCTGGAGAGAGGTGAGAGGAAGCGTATGCCCGCAAGGGTGTAGCCGCCGGGCGCACCGGCTGCAGCGTAGATGGCGGTGTCAGGGAATGTCATCCTCCACTGAATCGCACCATCCGCATCAGTCCCGAGAGCAAACCCCGCCCCGCTCCTGATATCCTTGCCCGCGATCATGCAGCCCCCGTCGGGCCGCAGGAGAACGGTGTAGCCTGCGAACCCCTCCATATTCCTGAGCCAGACCTCATCGCCCTTCGCATCGACAAGACCGTACCAGAAGTTGCCCGAGTAGGCAAATCCGCCATCGGCAGTCTCCTCGACATCGAAGATGACCGGGACTTCATAATTTCTATTCCAGAGCATGTTCCCATCGGCGTCGAGGCGGATGAGGAAAGCGTCCCCGATATCATATGAGAAAGGCGACTTCGTGCCCCCGATGACATACCCTCCGTCAGCGGTCACAACTCCTGCGTTCGCGGCAGCAGCCGGGAACGTCCGGTTCCAGACAGGCACACCGCTGGCGTCGGTCTTTGTGATGACCGCCGTCGTATCATCGGTCGACTCAGGCGGGTTCCAGATCCACCCGATGACGGCATAACCGCCGTCGGCGGTAGGCCTGACCACCGAGACCTTCTCACCCGGCAGAACCTGCCGCCAGATCTCCTCTCCGCCGGCGCCGAACCTGATCAAGAACGAGCTGCCCCGGTAGCCAGGGTCATCCTCTGATGCCACCGCAGAGATGTTGTAGCCGCCGACTATGCAACCGCCATCGGCGGTTCCGGCAACGGAGGCAGCCTCCATGTCAGGCAGCCTCACGGTCCATACCTCGCCTCCCCGACCATCGGTCTTTACGAGCAACAGGTCTCCTCTGCCCCCGAACATATTCGCGAGCGCAGATCCGACAGCGATGTAGCCGCCGTCCGCTGTATTCGCGACGGCATCGAATTTGCTGTTCTCCTCCGGCGAGAACGTCACGTTCCAGGTGACCGCCGGAGCGGCCTCCGCCGCAGAGACGACCGCGGCCGGAAACACCGCCATTATAAGCAGCGCCGCGATGATCAACTGGATCGGCGAAGACCGGAAGTATCGATCTCTTTCCGTCATTGAATCGATAACTGGTGTGGTGCGGCACGCAAAAAAGGTAATGGTCCGACATCCCGGTGACCGCCGGGGCATTCCACCCCATCCTGCGGGTTCTGATGCGGATGGTAGAGGATACAACGGCCCTCCCGGGATGCTCGCGAGGGTATCGGCAAATCCATTAATGAAGACACACCTCCTATAGCTCTAGCACGTGTTAGCGATATTCGACGGGATCTGGGTGCGTCTCGGCAGCGAAGGGCGAGCGCTATATGAGCAGGGAGGATACGGCAGGCTGGAGAGAACCGGCCTCCGCCTCGCCCCTGAAGAGGCGCTTTACCTCATGGAGCGGAATAAGATCGAGGTGAAGGATTTCGACTACGACACCCTGCTCGGCCTCTTTGCCGGTCAGCCGAACTTCATCAGGAAGTACCTCGTCTACCGCGACATCCGCGAGCGGGGCTACGTGATCCAGCCCGGACCGCATGATTTCCGTGTCTTCCGCCGCGGCCATAAGCCCGGGGCCGGGAGGTCGCGGTATCTTATCCGTGTTCTCTCTGAAAGGGATCTCATCGACTTCGACCGGCTCAGCCAGGATCTGCTCACCGCGGTCAACATGCGCAAGCAGTACCTCCTCGCGGTCGTCGATGACGAGGACGAGCTGACCTACTACGAGGTTCGCATGCAGGATCTCGCCCCGGTCGGGGAGCCGGCTGAATGCAGAGCGCCGGTGCAGGCCACCCTCTTTGGAACCTACGCACTCGCCCACCTGCCGCCCGGAACCCCGATCGAGGATGACTGGTACGGCAAACGGCTTGACCAGGAACGGCTTCTCCTCCGGCCGGTCGAATCGATCTACCTTGCGCGCAGGCAGTGCCTCACGATCACGCGGGATGGCGAACCGATGACCACGGAGCAGTTTCTCGATGCGGCGGCAGAGAAGGATATCGAGATCCGGGAGAAAGAGCGGGTCTTCTCGGATCTCAGGGAGAAAGGCTACATCCCCCGGACCGGCTACAAGTTCGGCCATCACTACCGTGTCTACTCAGGGAAGAAGACTCACTCCGAGATGCTCGTCCACGCCGTTGCGTCCGGAACCGCCACACCGATGAGCGTCGTCTCCCGCTCGGTCAGGCTCGCCCACAGTGTCAAAAAGAAGATGTTGTTTGCCTGCACATACAATACAGATATCAGATACATCGAGTTCGCGAGAATCAAACTGTGAGCGTCAGTTCATGCAGTCCAGAATGAATCCCTGGTCAAGTAACCAGACCGTCGATGCGAATCGGCTCTTTTCCGATTTCGGCATCGAACCTATCGGTGAGGCCGCGCAAGGGCTTCCCGATGCACCGTCATTTGTGCGCAGAGGTATTGTCGTCGGGCACCGGGACTACCGGGTGATCGTAGACGCCATCAGGAACCATACCCCGTTCCATGTCCTGACAGGGTTCATGCCCTCGGGTCTCCCGCACCTCGGGCACCTGATGGTCATGAAGGAGGTGGTCTGGCACGTCCAGCAGGGCGGGAACGGCTACGTCGCCATCGCCGACCGGGAGGCCCACGCGGTCCGCGGGATATCGTGGGATAAATGCCGCGAGTTCGGCAGAGAGTATCTCAAAGCCCTCTATGCCCTCGGGTTTCGCGGCACAACCTACTACCAGAGCAGGAACGAGCGCTTGAAAGACCTTGCGTTCGAGGCCTCCACGAAGGTGAACTTCTCGGAACTCTCTGCGATATACGGGTTCGGCCCCGAGACCTCGCTTGGCCACGCCGCGAGCGCCGCCACCCAGGTGGGAGATATACTCTTCCCGCAGATCGATGCCGGACCCGCACCAACGGTCGTCCCGGTCGGGCTCGACCAGGATCCGCACATCAGGCTCACCAGGGACGTGGCCCACAAACTCCGGATGTTCACGGTCGAGGACCGGGGTGACCATATCAGTGTCCGGTCGAAGAATGCTCCGGCGGAGGCCCTCAAGGCCGTCCACCACGCGTTTACAGGCTCAAAGAAGTATGCCGGCCACGTGGACATCACTGGTCTGCCGCATGCATGGGTGGATGAAGGTGTCCGGGAGATCGAGATCGCTCATGGGGGGTTCGGGTTCTATCCCCCCTCCTCGACATACCACATATTCATGCCCGGGCTCCAGGGCGGGAAGATGTCGAGCAGTGTCCCGGAGAGCCTGTTCGGGTTCTATGAATCCGATAAATCGGTCAGGAAAAAAGTTCTGGCTGCGCTGACCGGGGGGCGGATGACGCTTGAGGAGCAGAAACGCCTCGGCGGGGAGCCGGATCGCTGTTCAGTCTACCTCTTAAACCTCTTTCACATGCTAGAAGATGATAGGGAACTCTCCGACCTCCGCCGCCGGTGCAAGAGCGGTGAGATGACGTGCGGGCAGTGCAAGAAAGAGACGTTGGAGCGTGTGCAGGCGTTTCTCATGGACTTGAGGGATAAGATGGATGCAGCCGAACACCTTGCAGATGAGGTGGAATAGTGGAACTTACGCTGAATGAGAAGAGGCTCCTGGTCGCCCTGGAACCGGCAGGCTCGGCCGACGCGGCCACCCTCGCCGACATGATGGATACCCGCCGGGAAGCCGTTGTGCAGTATGCAAACCTCGCCGGCGAGCGCGGGCTCGTGGATGTGGAGAGGCATGTCTCCCGGCGGTACACCCTGACAGGGGAGGGGAGGAACTACGCCGGCAGGGGCCTCCCGGAGCGGCAGGTGTTTGAGAGTTTTAAGGATGAGATCCCGATGCGGAGCCTGCAGGCACACCCGCTTGCAAAGATCGCGATCGGCTGGATGCGGAAGAAGGGCTGGATCACCATAAGAGGCGGGATCGTGCAGAAGGCCGGCGACGCCTCTTATGGTCCCGATGAGACTGCGTTTGCCCTGGCAGGCGAGAACGGCACGATCGAGGACGGGGAGGGGATCGCCGATCTCCTCCGGCGCGGCCTCGTGCAGGAGGAGGAGGCCGTCACCTACACCATATCGATCACCCCCCGGGGGCGGGAACTCCTCGCCGCGGGGCTTGACCTGCAGGAGGAGGTGGGCACGCTCACCCGCGACCAGATCCTCTCCGGCACATGGAGAGACCTCCCGCTCCGGCGCTACGACGTGACGAAACTCCCAAGACGCGCCTATCCGGGGAAGATCCACCCCTACCAGCGCCTCCTCGATGAGATGCGCCGCGTCCTCCTAGATATGGGGTTTACGGAGATTGCCGGCGGGATCGTACAGAGTTCGTTCTGGAACTTCGACGCCCTCTTCCAGCCGCAGGATCACCCGGCGCGGGAGATGCAGGATACCTTCTTCCTCGGCGAGCGCTGGCCGCTCCCTGCAGGGTATGAGCGCGTCCGCAACATGCATGAACACGGCGGAGAGACATCCTCTACCGGCTGGGGAGGTGTCTGGAGCATCGAGAAGGCGGAGCAGTGCGTGCTCCGGACCCATACGACATGCCTCTCCATCCAGCACCTGGCGGAGCACAAAAAGCCCCCGGTGAAGGCATTTGGCATCGGCAGGGTCTACCGGCGGGAGGCCACCGACCCCACACACCTCGCTGAGTTCGAGCAGCTTGAGGGGATCGTCATGGACGAAGGGGTCAACTTCCGCCATCTCCTCGGGTTTTTAAAGGAGTTCTACGCGAAGATGGGCTTTGAGAAAGTCAGGTTCCGCCCCGGTTACTTCCCCTACACCGAGCCCTCCGTGGAGCCTGAGGTCTACGTCGACGGGCTCGGGTGGGTGGAACTCGGCGGAGCGGGGATCTTCAGACAGGAGGTGACCGCGCCCTTCGGGATCGAGCACCCGGTGCTCGCGTGGGGGCTCGGGATCAGCCGGGTGGCGATGCTCCGGCTCGGTCTCCGCGACCTCCGGCACCTCTACAGGAGCGACGTCGAGTGGATCCGCCAGATGCCCATCTACGGCTGGAGGCGGTGATATGGCGGTAATTACGCTTGCCTACCGCTACCTGGAGCGGTTGACCGGGATCGGCCGGGAGACGATCATCGAGCGCATACCTATGATCGGGGCGGATATCGAACGGATCGAAGAAGACCATCTGGATGTCGAGTTCTTCCCGGACCGGCCCGATCTCTACTCGGCCGAAGGTGTTGCCCGGGCGATGCGTGGGTTCCTCGGGATCGAGGAGGGGATGCCAGTCTACTCTGTCCGCCCGTCGGGCATCACATTCTCGGTCGACCCGGGGCTCGCTGATATACGACCCTGCCTCGGTTCAGCGGTGATCCGGAACGTCGACCTCGACGAGGAGGCGATCGAGAGCCTTATGAGCCTCCAGGAAGCCCTCCACTGGGCGATCGGGCGCGGACGGGGCAAGGTAGCGATCGGGATCCACGACCTCGACGCGGTCACGCCGCCCTTCCGCTACATCGCCTCGCCCCGGGACCGCTCGTTCGTCCCGCTGGACTTCGACCATGAGATGACGCTCGATGAGATCCTCACCGACCACCCGAAGGGCCGGGACTACGCCCGCCTGGTGGAGAGGTTCCAGAGGTTCCCGCTGATCATAGATGCCTACGACCGGGTGCTCTCCTTCCCGCCCATAATCAACGGTGAACTGACGAGGGTCACGACCGCGACCGAGAACATACTGCTAGACTGCACCGGCACTGACAGAGGAGCGGTGATGACCGCGGTAAACATCATATGCACCGCGTTCACCGAGGCGGGAGCGGCGATCGAGACGGTCACGGTCGAGGGGGAGGAGATGCCCACGCTTGCGCCGGCCGAACGGATCGTCTCGGTCGAGGAGTGCGCATCCCTCCTCGGCATCTCCCTCTCCCCCGAATATATGACAGATCTCCTCGCACGGATGCGGTTTGGCGCCGAAGCGGACGGGGACTCCAGGATCAGGGTTCTCGTCCCCTGCTACCGGGCTGACATCCTCCATGACTGGGACATATTCGAGGATGTCGCGATCGCTTACGGCTTTGAGAACTTCGATGCTGTCCTCCCGACCACCTCCACCATAGCAGAGGAGCACCTGACAACCACGATCGCGGGGGCGGCGAGATCTGTGATGGTCGGTCTTGGCTACATCGAGATGATCCCGTTCACACTCACAAACGACCGGGTGCTCTATGAGAATATGCAACGCGTGCCCTCTCCGGGAACCCTGCGGCTGCTCCACCCGATCAGCGAGGAGCAGACCATTGTGCGGACAGACCTCCTTCCCCTGCTCATGGAGATGCTCCAGGCAAACAAGCACCGCGAGCTCCCGCAGCGGCTCTTCGCGGTCGGTGATGTGGTCGAGGACTGCGCCACCTACAGGAGGGTCGCCGCGGTAAGCATCCACCCGGGCGCAGACTTCTCGGAGGCATACGCGGCGGCCGACGTCCTCTGCCGCGAACTCTCGCTCCCCTGTACGGTCGCTGAGTCAACCGATCCGGCGTTCATCGACGGCCGCCGCGGTGACATCATCGTCAGCGATCGGATCGTCGGGGTGTTCGGGGAGATCCACCCACCGGTCCTGAAAGCCTTCGACCTCGAGCACCCGGTGGCAGCGCTCGCTCTCGACCTCAGAGCCGTACAGGGATACCCCGCCCTGCCAGGTACTCCTTCACCTGGCGGACGGTGAACTCGCAGTAGTGGAAGACGCTCGCCGCGAGGCAGGCATCGGCCTTCCCTTCTGTAAACCCCTCGTAGAAATGCTCAAGCGTGCCCACGCCACCGCTCGCGATGACCGGGATGGCGACCGCACCTGCGACTGCCGCTGTGATGGGGATATCAAACCCCTCCTTCGTCCCGTCGGCCTCCATGCTGGTGAGGAGGATCTCGCCGGCCCCGCGCTCCTCGACATCGCGAGCCCATGCAACCGCATCAAGCCCCGTAGCCCTGCTCCCGCCGTGGGTCACGACCTCGTACCAGCACTCCCGCCCGTCAGCGAGACCAATGGGGGTTCTTTCGGGCCCCATACTGTAGTTTCGCCGGACATCCACGGCAACGACGATGCATCGGGTGCCAAACCGCCCTGCACCCTGCGATATCAGGTCGGGATCCTGGACGGCGCTTGAGTTGATGCTCACCTTATCAGCGCCGGCCCCGAGGATATGCTGCATATCCCCGGTCGTCCTTATGCCACCTCCGACGGTGAGCGGGATGGAGAGTTCGCCCGCCGCCCGCTGGATCGCGTCGATGATGGTGCCCCGACGTTCCTTCGATGCAGCGATATCGAGGAAGACCACCTCATCCGCACCCTGCTCATTGTAGCGCCGGGCCAGCTCGACAGGATCGCCCGCGTCGCGCAGGCCGACGAAGTGCGTGCCTTTGACCACCCGCCCGTCCTTGAGGTCCAGGCAGGGGATGATCCGCTTCGTCAAAACCATTGAGTATATGATTGGGAGCCGGCAGGTGATGAGGGTTTGGTCAGGAGGTGGCGCTCTACCCGCCCGCCGCCCGTCCCACGGCAGCCATACATTTTATGGGGGCTGCACCAATGTGAATAGTACATGATCCTGCCCGGCCTGATATCCCCATCATGTGTCTATGCCTGCACCCGGTTCAGGATCCGCAGGACGAAACTCCTCGCCCGCGAAGACTATCACCGCATCATGCAGATGAGCATACCGGGGATCGTCGCTCACCTCGGGCGGCAGGAGGATTACAAGGAGATCATGGATCTGGCAGCCGATTTCTCCGGTGCCCGGCTCATCGAAGAGACGGTAAACCGCAACCTGGTGAATTCGTTCCAGCGTGCCATGGCGATCATCCCTGAAGAACTGCACGCCCTGGCCGAGGAGTACCTGACCCGGTGGGATATCGTAAACGTCATGGCGATACTCAGGAGCATAGTCTTTGATATCCCCGGGCGGCGGATCCATAGCCTCCTGGTTCCTGCAGGCAGACTCAACAGATCGCTCCTCGAGCACCTCCTGAGCCTTAAGACCTGCGACGAGGCGCTGGAAGCCCTCAAGTATTGGCGACTCTATCCGGTCCTTGAGAAATACTACCAGATCTGTGGAGAGCGGGGCGCGTTTGCCAGGATCGAGAACGAACTCTACATGAACTACTATGCCGCGCTGCTCGGTCTTGTCGCGTCCGGATGCCCCGGGTGCAGGGAGCTGTTCGCCTACCTCAGGTTCGAGATCGATATCACCAACATGAAGAATCTCCTCCGCCTCCACTGCGGAGAGGTGGCATGCGACATCGTGACAATCGACCAGACCATGATCCCCGGCGGCCGCATCCCAATCGACCTCTTCCGGCAGCTCTATGGCTCCATGACTGAGGAGGAGTTCAGGCATACCTTCCTGCAGACCGAGATCGCCCCCCTCCTGGCCCGGGCGGTGCGCGAACTCGGACAGGAACCCGGCTTCTCCAGAGAGGACGCCGCGGAACTGGTCTGGCAGCGGTGGCACCAGCACCTGCGGCCCACTCACGAGATTGAGATGGCGATCACCAGAATCAGGCTCCGGGAACTTGAAACCCTCTCCCGCCGCTACCCGTTCTCGGTCCTGCCGATGCTCGCCTACCTGGAGCGAAAGCGTTACGAGACCGCAAACCTGCGGGCAATCGCGCGGGGGAAATCATTCGGCCTTCCGCCCGGGCGGATATGGCAGTATATCGTCCTGTAGGGAGACCATGTCTGCTGGTGATATCAAACCTACCCGATCCGGCCTGCTGATCGTCAGGCGGCGAATGGCGCTCGCTGAGCGGATACACCGGATCCTCAAGATGAAACTCGACGGCATGATGCTGGAACTCATCAACCGCACAGGAGAGGCCGCCCGGAAGCGCAGGGAACTTGAGGAGAAATACATCCACGCCAGGGAGATGATGGCAGTCGCCGCCATGATGGAGGGGGCGACCGGGGTGCTCCTTGCAGCGCTCTCGGTAGAGACCGCTCCGGTCTACAGGACGACCGGGCATAAAAGCATCTTCGGGGTGCAACTCCCCGACCTGGAGCCGGTCATGGTAAAAAAGACGCTCACAGAGCGGGGTTATGGTATACTCGGAACCTCATCGGTCATCGACGATGCCGCCGACGCCTATGAGGATCTCACCACCGCGATCATCGCGAGCGCCGAACTCGAGGGAGGGATCATGCGATTGCTCGATGAGATCGAGCGGACCAGGCGCCGCGTGAACGCGCTCGAGTTCAAGGTCATCCCGGAGCTCGCCGACCTCCGCCGGCTCATCGTATATCAGCGTGACGAGATAGAGCGACAGGACGCAGTAAGGCTCCGGCGGATAAAAAAGATAAAGGCAAAGAGGCGGTAGTGTCGCCGCCTCACGCACCAAAAATCTCTGAAATAAGATGATGCAGTGCGCCAGCACACCATTTTCATCTCAACCTGAGGATGCGTGGGAGGGGACACCGGGCTTGCGCGCGAGGACGCGGGAAGGTGCGAGAAAAAAGTGGGCCGGGAGGCTCTAGATGAGGCTTCCCTGTCGCTTAAGGCACTCGATCGCCACATCCACGATCGAGGCGAGGGCATCCACGCCGAACGTCTCCGATGAGAGGACGAGATCGTACATAGAGAGATCGCCTATATCGATATCGTAGTAGGCCAGGTAGCGGGTGACCTCTGAGTGCTGCCGGCCTCTGGTATAGGCGAGCGCCCCCTCCTCATCCATCTCATCCCTTCCTGCTATCCGCTTTGCCCGGCATTCGAGCGATGCCGCAAGCCAGACTCTGAGATCTGCGTTCTCGATCATACGGCCCGAGAGCCTCCCCTCGACGACGATCTTCTCTGAAGCCTCGCCGATCTCCTTCTGCCGGGTATCGATCATCCGATCAACCGAGGGATCGCTCTCCGCAAGCCTTCCGAACTCAGCGAGATCCATATCATGCTCCCGGGCAAGCCTGCGGAAGACCTCTCCCGCGGATATAAACTCAAGACCGTACTTCCCGGCAATGTAGCGGGCAAGCGACGTGGTGCCGCTCCCCGGCAGTCCGCTGATGGTGATCCGCATCAGAGCCCCCCGATGTTGAGCGCCTTTCTGATCACCTGGCTTATGGCAAGCGAGCAGATCATATACCAGAAGATCCAGGCTGGCACGACCCAGAACGCAAACTCCGAGAGGCTGGCAATCCCGATGAAGGGCAGCACGATACCACTTGCGATGCTCAACTCAGTCCCGGCCGGCGGGAGCCGGAATAGGAGCCAGAAGAATATAGGCACCGTCAGAAGGAGGATGATCGCCATCGGGGTGAACTGCTGCTTTGAGAGATCTAACTGATCCTGCATCATCCGCTCCTGCTTCCCCTGAAGCTTCTTGATCCGCTTCTCATCCCCGGAGAGCTGCGCCTCCCGGAACTCCTTCTGAAAGACCCGCGCCTTCGCCTGAACCTCCTGCATCTTATCATAGTCGATCGTGTACTTCTGGACAAGCGAGGAGTACAGCCCGGTAACGCTTGAGAGGATCATTATCATGACGAAATACGGCACGCCTAGGACGTCGATGAACGGCCCGAGTATTATGTTCATCATTGAACCGACCGTCTCCCGTATCCCCCCGATGCTGTACGAGACAAAGACCAGCATGGTAAAGATGAGCGCGATCGTCGGGCCGTGCTTCTTCAGGTCAACCATGCCAGGTTACCTCAGGACATCCGCCAGGTCATCGATGGCTCGTTCGAGCAGGAAGTCAGCGTTTTCGACTATCCTGACGGTGCAGCCGGTATACATCGCATACGCTGCGGCAATGGCACGGTTGAACTCCTGGTGTCCGGCGATCGCCCGGGATCCCTCCATGTCACGGGCCCTTGAGGCGTCACCGAGGCGGCGCATAAGGATCTGGTCGGGATCGGTCTCCACCAGCACGACAACATCAGGCATCAGTTCCCGGAGCACCCATTCCGGCAGCCCTGCCAGGAACCCGGCCGGGGTGCTTATGCTGCTGTGAGTATCGATGATGATGTTTGCATCAGCGCTCATGGCGGCGATCCCTGATGCGGCCGCCTGCTGGAGGCGCTTCTGATCATCCTTCCCGAGTTTGCGCATCTCATCGCGATCAGAGACAAGATTCTCATTACAGGCCACATCGAACATGAACGTGCCGAAGTTTACGGACTCGTAAATGACACCCTCGGCCGCAAGTCTATCCATCGCACCGTTGATGACGGTTGTCTTCCCGACACCGGGAACCCCCGTCACGACGACTTTCTTCCCCATCATTATCACTCTCATTAGAAGTATAACTCGATGTAAAATAAATCCCTGCTCAGAAGAGTAATTTCTTTCGGAATCGCCCCGGGGGATCCAGGTGGTCACACACACACCCGGGCATATTGGGACAATTGTTCTGGAAGGAGCAGGGTCAAAGGCAGAAAGGAGGGGCCTTCTGGCTCACTCCCTTCCGAAGAACGACCGCATGAAAGGATACATCTCCATGATCTGCTGGCTTGCGATCTCCTCGTAGAGCCGGTAGGTAATACTCACCGCCAGCAGCAGCCCTGTTCCACCGACCGCGCCGATCACGCCGAAGAGGTTTGCGACGACCGAGAGGATCCCGATGAACGCGCCGCCGATTATAGTGATCCTCGGGATGTAGCGGTCGAGGTACTTCTCGAGCACCTGGAGGTTCCGGCGGTAGCCGGGGATATGCATACCGCTCCTCTGGATCTGCCGGGCCACATCCTTCGAGTCGAGGCCCGCGGTCTTGACCCAGAAGAGCGCGAAGAGCGCGCCCCCGAGAACCATAACCGCTACATCTATGCCCATCCGTAGCAGGATCTCCCAGGGGGCGTGCCCGAGATCGGTGATCCACCACATCCAGTCCTGCGGGCTGTTGATCGGTGCAATATACCACATGAGGCCGCTTATTGGATGCTGCCCATGGAACTCGCCGAAGAACGTAAATCCGGCATTTGAGAGGAGCATCCCGAGCATCTGGATGTTTGCCTGCAGAACCCGTACAAGGATCATCGGCAGGACACTCGCGTATATGAGCTTCACCGGGAAGCGCGCCCGGGCGCCCCGGACAGCGGTATGCGCAAGCGGGATCTCGATACGGGTCGACTCAACGTAGACGATCACCAGGAATATGATGATCGTCGTGACGAGGGCAAGCATATCCGTGCCGAAATACTCAAGGAAACTCGCCCCCGACGTTCCGATGGCGACCAGCCTCGGGAAGAACCCGATCGGGAAAGGATCGGTGCCCGCCTGCCAGTTCAGGAAACCGTTCACCAGACCCTGGGAGACCCCCGCAACGATGAAGAGCCCCACGCCTGACCCGACGCCCCACTTGGTGACGACTTCATCCATCAGCACCACTAAAAGCCCGCCGATGCAGAGCTGGAGGAATATCAGGAGCGATACCAGGAACATGTTCCCGCCGAACAACTCCGATGCTACCAGCGGATCAGGCAACATCAGTCCGCTTGCAACCATGGGGAGCGCCTCGACGATGATCATCACGAAGATGAGCATCTTCTGCAGGCCCATGTACATGACCTGGCCGCGCGCCTCGCTGGTATCGATCTGCAGGATATCAGCACCCTTGAGCAGCTGCAGCACGATCGACGCGGTGACGATCGGCCCGATACCAAGATGCAGCAGTGAACCGCTCGCACCGGCAAGCAGGGCCCGCCACAGCCCGAATATATCCTGTGACTGCGGCGAGAGGCCAAAGATACTGATGTTTGTCAACGCGAAGTAGAGGAGCAGGATCGCAAGCGTCCACATCAGTTTGTTCTTGAAGTGGACATGCCCCTCCGGACTTCTGACTGCAGGCATCGCTGCAAGAATAGGCTCGAATCTATCCAGCAGATCTCCCATAGTTTCACCAGAAAGAAATTCAGGCGGTGGTCTTTGCCTGACCGCCTATCTCCTCGATCTTTTCCCGGGCCATTTCTGAGAATGCTCGCGCAGATATACACAGCTTGCGCGTGACCCTCCCACCACCGAGCACCTTATCGATACCGAGTTCGGTGCTGTCGAGAACGATAAGATCGCCCTCCCGGGTGGCAAGCCCCTCCTGGAGCAGTATCTCTACCATCTGGTCGATTGCCCCGACATCAAGGGCAGATACCGGCACGGATGTCTTGTTGATAAACCCGTGCTTACCATTGGATACCTCACCCTTCAGGTAGAAATGGGAGAAGCGGTGGTCCCGCTGCCCGGCCCTACCCCGTCCACCCCTGTTGCCGGCGCCACGCCGGTTCTTGTGCGTACCGCCGCCGCAGGTCCGTGAACCCCTGTATTTAGATCTCTTGTTTGTGGGCATCAGTCTCACCTCATCTTATAGAGGAGATCGTTTATCCGGGGCCCATGGTAACCGAGAGCCCCACCCTGCTGAAAGGTTCGTTTGATTGTTTTATAGCCCTTTCGCGGGGGATGCAGACGGAGAACCGGCTTGATCTCAGCCAGATCACGGAGGTTTGCCTCTCCGTCGCAGAGCGCCGCTGCGAACTCGTCGATGCTGGCATACGGCGTATGCGCGCGGACGTAATCGTCAGTCAGCCGCTCGTCCCCGGTCAGTCTGCCCCGGGTGCGCAGGAGGGTGGCCAGGATCTCCGGATCCACCTCACCGTACGCCACGTAATCCTTCACCTTGCGAATCATGCCCAGGTACGCCGGGGTATCAGGCACGAGGACACAGTGGTTCACATGATGCAGACGGAGCATCTTCAAGGTATCCTTGATCTCGCGGTTGGTGTTGACCACGCCGCGCACCTGCACTACCGCGTACATCACTCCTTCCCTCCAACCCGGACGATATTCGTCTGCCGGAGCGCCTCGAACGTTGCCTTTGCGTAGTTGATGGTCGTCCGGGTCTGCCCCCGGTTGAAGGCCCAGACATCCTTGATCCCTGCAAGCTGCAGAACCTTCTTCGGGATATCCCCGGTCACAAGGCCGATACCCTGCGGTGCGGGTTTCAGTGTCACGCGGACGCTGCCGGCCTTGCCGGTCACCTCGACCGGGATCGAGTGATCGGTATCACAACCGCATTCCCAGCTCCCGCATCCCCGGTGAACCCTGATGAGGTTCAACTTCGCGTCTGCTATTGCCTTCTGGATGGCGTTTCCGACCTGGGTATCCTTCGCCTGACCAAATCCGATGTAGCCGTTCCGGTTGCCGACCACCACGACGGTGCGGAACTTCACACGACGACCTGAATCAGTCATCCGCTGGACCATGTTGATGTTCAGCACCTCATCCTCCAGGTCGGGCAGAAGGAGATCGACGATCTGGGGTTCCTTGATGGGTTTACCGCTTGCGAGCACCTCATCGATACTGGTGATCTCGCCAGCGGCAACCATGCGCCCGAGACCGGTGAGCGGAATCCACTCTTCCTGTACGTATGCCATTGTCACACCAGCTCCTTCTTGATGGCCAGAGCCACAGCCTCTACATTCGCCACCAGGTTCCCCGCCCGTTCGGAGGCATGCCCGGCGATATGGGCACCTTTTAGACGGCCCTCATCGGGGAGGATCGACTCGCCGTAGGGTATATCAAGACCTCCATCCACCGCCCCTTTCAGGGCAGCAAAGACACGAGCTCCGGGCTTTGCCCGGGCAAGTCCGATATCCAGGATACCCTCATCATACCCCGCAGCGCGCGCCCTGACCGCAAACAGCATCCCGGTCAGGTAGGCGGCCGGGGTGCTCGCGGTTGACCCCTCGTAGCCGTACTTCACAAGTTCCGCCGAGTATGCGGCAACCAGGGTTCGATCTCCCTCATCCCCCGGGATGACCAGCTGCGCGATGATCTGCCGGTTCGTCTTCCTGACGACCATCCGGGGCAGTCCCGATGACAGGAGCGACATACGCTTGTAGTAGTCGGTCCTGCCCTCATGCCTTCTCCGGAAGGGCACAAAGTATCTTGGGCCTGTTGCCATTATCTCGCCCTCCCTGCCATTGTCTCAACATGCGCTGTAAGGTGTGCCACGCTCCGGAACTGGCCGCCAGAGGCCCGCCGATACATCAGGCGGTAAAGACCCCTGTCGATTACACCCTCGTCGCGCATCTCGCGCAGGGCTCGGCGCTGTGCCCGAATCTTCCTCATCCATACCTTCTTTCCTGGATCCCGGGCACCTGCGGCACCTTTTCTCCGGCCGGCCCCTCTCCGGTGACCGTAGGCGCGTTTTGCCATCCGCTCACGTGCCCTGCCGCGACTGTTCCCTTTCACGGGGTGTGCCTTGATCGCGCCTTCCTCGATGAATTCGCGCAGGCTGTCCCGTGAGATTGCATCCTCGATATCGGCCTGCCGCTCAGGATCAAACCAGACACGGTTGATCCCGCACTTGAGGATGGAGGCTGCCACTCTTCTCTGGTTCGCGAGATCACTCATCTTCATCCACCTCTTCTTCTTCTTCGACCTTTATGGGCTCAGGAGCCGCGCGAGTCAGGTCTTTTGCGTTCAGTACTTTTAGCCCGAGTTCCATGGCCCGTGTCTGGATCTCTCCGCGCTTTCTGTTGCCCACGGAACCGGCGATCCGGACGGCCTGGAGTTCGGGGTTCAGCGCGGCAAGGTCTGCCGGTGCAAAGACCCGCACCTCCTCATACCCGCTCGGGTGCATGCCGCGAACCGCGGCGGGGCTTCCGTATCCTGGTCGGGGGAGAGCGCCCTTTGCACGGAACTGCCGTCTCTGTTTGCTGTGCAGGCCCCGCGGACGCCGCCAGACATCGGCAAGCTTCACTTTGCGGTGGAGCCCGCGCCTCTTGAAAGCAGGCTTATTGTGCCGGGTGCGGATGCGGATTAATCTTCTTCTCTCATCCATTCTCTTCACGCCCTCTCGGTGATATATATGCCATCCTGAAACACCCGTGGGTCACGCTTTGTGATCCGTGTCGCGTGCTCAATGTTTGCGGCCGTATTGCCCACCCTCTCCTTATCGATACCGGTGAGGATCACCTCGTCGCTCCCTAGCCTGACGGTGACGCCCTCCAGGATCTTTGCTACCCGGGGCTGCTTCTCGCCCAGGAAGTTGCTGATCACGAGGCGGTTGCCCTGCAGCTTAAGCTGGATCGGGAAGTGGCTGTAGACCGCTTTCATGCGGTATTCGTAGCCTTCGGTGACGCCCCGGATCATGCTCTTAGCGTGGGCTTCAAGCGTGCCGCTCATGGCGAGGAGCCGCTTCTTGTCTGATACCGTCGAGATGATAATCTCGCCATCTTCAAGCACGAGATCGATCTGCGGGAAGCGCATGTTGCGCACCATGGTGCCCTTCGGTCCCGAGACCGTGAGTACGCTCTCCTCAAGCGTGACATCCACGTCCGGAGGGATCTCAACCCGCCGTATTATTGCCATAGTCGATCCTCCCTTCAGTAGACATATCCCAGCAGCTGCCCGCCGATACCCTCGCTCCGTGCCTGTTCATGGGATATAACCCCCTTCGAGGTAGAGACGATCAGGATACCGAAGTTCTTTGCGGGGAGGTACTGCGACTCCCAGTATTCCATATCAGCCATTCCCACTGCGAACCGTGGGGTTATGGCGCCACACTTATTGATCGAACCGGAGAGCTGGATCTGGAACTGGCCGCCACGACCGTCATCGATGAACTCGAAACCGCTGATAAAGCCATTCTCCTGCATGATGCGGAGCATTGCGCCTAACACCTTGCTGGCGGGCTCGACGATGACTTCGCTCCGTCCAGCGTCGCCAGCATTCTTGATCGCGCTCATCGCGTCAGCGATTGGATTTAATCGTGCCATATCTCTCACCCTCAGTCCATCTTCTTAAAGCCCATCTTGCTCGCCCATTCGCGGAAGCACTGGCGGCAGAAGTAGATGTCGTATTTGCGCACCAGACCCTGTTTCCGGCCGCATATGCGGCACTCGTTCGCACCCCGACCAAACTTCTTCGCGCGCCCGGCCGAAGATTCTCCTGCCATTCCTTACACCTCCACCTGGTAACGTTCGCGCATGAACGCGATGGCCTCTTCCCGGTTCACTCTCTGGTCAGATGGCAGTCTCCTGCGCCCGATCCCCCGGCGTGCGACCCTCAGACCTTTGCGCTCGAGCACCACATTGACATCCATGCCATATATGCCGATCGCAGGGTCGTAGGCCATGCCCGGGAAGTCGGTATGCTCCTCGATGCCGAATGAGACGTTGCCGGTCTGGTCGAACTGCGATGCGGCGAGATGCCGCTCGATGATATCAAGCGCAGTCCCGATGAACTTTTCGGCGTTCTTCCGGCGCAGGGTGACCTTGCACCCGATGGGCGCGCCCTTCCTGATCCCGAACGCCGGCTGGGTCCGCTTCGCGATGGTGCGGACGGGTTTCTGACCGGTGATCTTTGTGACGAGTTCTTCAGCCCTGACCAACCGCTCACCGCTCTCACCGACGCCCATATGCACAATGACCTTGTCGATGTAGATCTCCTTCATCGCGCTCATATGGATGCCTCCAGTTCAGGCGCAATCCCGGAACGGCCGACCATGAAGATGTACTCCTCGATGGTCTCAAACCGCTCATCTGCCGAGTCGTCCATGAGGACAACACGGTTCGGGACGGAACTTGCGGTCCTGATTATATCGATGATCCGGCCGACCTTCCCGGAGTGCTTTCCGCCGACTATCATGGCCACGTTGCCTTCTGCGAAGGGGAAGTGGTCGACGATACGGAACCGGTCTTCACCGGTCTTCGGGTCGCCGAGGGTCACCACGATCGAGTCTTTCGCCCTGTAGGTGTTATCGGCAATGATGTTTGCACCGAATGCAAGGTTCAGCTGCACCCTGCCGCCTTTGACGACGGTCTTGTTTCGGATCTTGCAGAGCCGCGTCTTTGAAGACTCTTCCGGGATCTCAACAGAGATCAGGTTGCCCCGCTTATCCAGCTGGATACGGTAGTGTTTCCCGAGCTTTGGTATAGAGACGATGTCAAAGACGCCAAGCCCCATCCGGATGTTCCTGCAGGGCCGTCCGTTGACAAGAACGTCCCGCTGCTGCAGGATCTTCCTCGCTTCGCTTGCATTCTGTGCTATGCCGGTATGCTCGCGGAGCCATACACCGACCGGCATGCCGTCGGCGTCATGAGGACCGGGGGCGGTCTTCATGACAAACTTCTGTGCCTTCTTATGGATGCGCCAGGATCCCGGCGCTACAAGGCGCTTGAGATGGTTTGACATTATTCTCTGCCTCCGAGCCTCTCCTCACGGAGTTTATCTTTCAGGTTGAGCTTCGTGACCTGCACATTCGAGGGATCGACCGGCCGGGGCACCTCGGTCCCGTCTGCCTTGACCACCATAACGCCATGCACAATCAGCCGGCACGTATTCATGTCTACTGCGTCGACAACGCCTTCTTCACCGGCATAATCCCCGCGGAGCACCTTTACTGTGTCGCCCTTCACCACCCGGACTCTCCGGGTGTCGTACTTCCCACGGAGCTCGGGCGAGAGCGGCGCGGAGAGGAACCGGCCCCTGGTGTGGTTCGGTGCGTTGAAGCGCGCCTTGCGCTGTTTTCTCGGTTGTTTGCTTACTGTGCGTACCATTTTCCCATCACCACACCTACACGATCATCGTCGCCATGGAGGTGATCTTCGGGAACCTCTGCGCGATCTCGCGTGGGACAGGCCCCTTGATCTCGGTTCCTTTCGGCTCGCCGCGTTCATTGATGAGCACCATGGCGTTATCCTCAAACGAGAGCCGGATCCCGTTCGGGCGGCGGATCTCCTTCTTCTGCCGGATGACCACCGCTTTCTCGAGTTTCCTCCGCATATCTGGAGTACCCTTCTTGACGCTCACGGTCGCAACATCGCCAAGGCCCATCTTGGGCTGCCGGCGGCGGACCCCGTGATAGCCGTCGACAGAGACGATCTCCACGAGTCGTGCGCCGGTGTTGTCGGCACAGACCATCCGGGAGCCGGTGGCAAGCGCACGCGGAATGGTAGACTGCATCGCCTTCATTCCTTCACCACCTCGACGACCACGAAGTTCTTCGTCTTTGAGAGCGGCCTGCACTCTGCAATCCTGACCACATCACCGATGCCCGCGTTGATGCAGGGTGTGCTGTGGGCATGGTACCTGGATCTACGTTTCTCGTACCGCCTGTACTTCTTTATGTAGTGGAGGAACTCACGCTCCACGACGACGGTGCCGTTCATACGATCGCTCACGACTTTGCCGGTAATCACCTGGCCGCGTACCGGCAAAGTGCCGTGAAACGGACAATTTATGTCCTCGCACTCCGTCTCCGGAATGGGGACATCCAACCCAATATTTCGTGCCATTGTATCCTCTCTTATCTGATGCGCATCGTGATCCGCCGTTCCGGCTGCCCTTCCAGGCTTGAACCGTCAACATCGACAGTTATACCATCAGGAAGCCGGAAGCGGAACAGACTGAACCGTTTTGGTATTCGCTTCTCTCCCCGCTCTGTCCGGATAACAAGGGTGTTTCTGGTCTCATCGATGATGCGGCCAGATACCCCGGCGTGGCCGGGATTGCTTGCGCGGACTACCAGAACATCCAGGCCGATCAGCTCGTGCCGCAGGATGTTCCGGGGAGAGATCATGCATTCCTCCGCGAGTTCTGCTCGGTCCTGATGCGCGCGATAGTCCGGCGGATCTCGCGGATCCTGCCGGGGTTCTCCGTAGCACCGCCGGCGCTGACTTTTCCCCGCTCCTGGATCAGTTCAAGGGTAAGCTTCTGCTCATGCTCAAGGAGCTCAACGTCGGAGAGCTGCCTCACTTCATGCGCGCGAAAGATTGCCATTCACCTCTCCTCCAGAAACTCCTCGTCCGGGAACTCCCCGAGATCTTCTTCGAGTTCTTCATCATCACCGATCTCCTCGGGTTCGGGCAGCGGCTCCGGAGGTTTCTTCGGTTCGGGCTCGCTGACCTCAAAGGCGTCGGGCAACTTCGTGTCCGGCGGGACGATCTTGACCTGGACACCGATGGTTCCGAGCTTCTTGACCGCAAGGGCATATCCCTTCTCGACGATCGTCTCGCTCGGTTCACCGGAATGCTTTACGTAACCCTCTGTGAACTTCTGGGTCCGCGATCTCGCGCCGGTAAGTTTCCCGGCGACGATGACCTCGCAGCCGAGAGCACCCGATTCCATAACCCGGCGGATCGTGCTCTGTCCGGCTTTCCTGAAGTACCAGCCGCGTTCAAGCGCGTTTGCCAGTCGCTCCGCCATGATCTGGGCGTTGAAATTCGGATTCTGAACCTGCTGAACCTCCACCTGCGGGGACTCGATGCCGAAGGTGGTGGCGAGATCCTGAGTGAGCTGGCGGACCTGTTTGCCGCCCTTCCCGATCACGATGCCGGGTTTCTCCGCAAAGATGGTCACCTGGGTGCCGAGCGGTGTCCGTGTGATATCCATGCCGCCGTATCCGGCCCGCTTGAGTTCATGCGTGAGGAACTTCTCGACGCGGACGTTGCGCACGCCTTCACTTATAAATTTCTTCTCGATTGCCATTACACCACCTCGGTCACGATGATCTCGATGTTCACGGTCTCCCTGCGTTTCGGGGTGGCGCGGCCCATAGCACGCGGGAAGAACGCTCGGAAACCACGGCCCCTGTTCGCGGAGACGTGGTCGATCCGGAGGCTCTCGGTGTCAAGGCCCATATACTCAGCGTTCCTCTCGACGGAGTCGAGCAGCCTGATGTAGGCCTTTGCGGCCTTGACCGGATACCGGCCAGCCACCCACCCTTCAAGACCCCGCTTGTGGGCTACGTTCCGCTTGAATCGCCTGAAGGGGATGGGTTTCTCCAGCGCCACCACACCGGCGAGGTAGATTTTTGCCTCGGTGGTGGTCATGCCTTTGATGAACCGGGCAATCTCGATCGAGTGTTTGGGAGAGACGGGAATCTCGTTCGCTTTTGCGCGAGCGGTATTCTCGTCCTCGATCATTACCGAATAACCTGTTCTTGCCATAACCATCACTTCAGCGGTACGTACTTGCTCGACCGGGTTGCACCGATACCGGCGCTACCGTGGGAGACCCTCCTGCGGGTCAGTGCAAACTCTCCGAGATAGTGGAAGACCGCCTCAGGGTGGATCTCCACCCTCTGGAATTCTCTCCCGTTGTGGATCTCGATCGTCTTTCCGACCATCTCAGGCATCACGACCATGTCGCGCAGGTGGGTGCGGAGGTTCGCGTCTCCCGACCTGACATCGGAGAGAAATTTCTCATGCTCCCGGGGGAGACCGCGCTCGAACTTTCTGCGGATCCGGGCAGGCATGAGAGGCAGGAGCTCGGAGAGAGCCATCTGCTGGAGAGCCTCAATGGTGTATCCACGATAGGTGAACTCCTCGCGCCGCCGCGGCATTCGTCTCTGTGTCTTCTTTGCCATTCTTCACCCCTCACTACTTCTTCCACTTGCCGGTTCTCCGGGCGGCAATGTGCCCTACCTTCCTGCCGGGTGATGTTCCACGGGCTACGGTCTTTGGCCGTCCGCAGTGCTGGTGGCCGCCGCCGCCGAAGGGGTGGTCGATTACGTTCATGCAGACACCCTTGACACGGGGCCATTTCTCAGCGGAGGATCTGACGTGGAGATACTTCTTTCCTGCCCGGGCAAACGGTTTCTCGCCCCGTCCGCCGCCGGCAACTATACCGACGGTTGCCATGCAGGCACCGCTGAACCACTTATTCTTGCCGCTCGGCATCCGTACACCGACCCTGCCATCCTCGGCCTTGCCGATGACGAGGGCCTGAACACCGCCTGAGCGGACGAACCTGCCACCGTCGTCTGGCCGGGCCTCGATGTTGCAGACGTATGCACCGACCGGGATCTCCCGGAGCGGCAGGGTGTTTCCGTTCTTTACTTCGGCTCCCGGGCCCCAGGTGACCGCATCCCCGACACCGAGACCTTCGGTGGCGAGCATATAGACTTTCCGGCCATCTTCGAGCCTTGCGAGAGCTATCGGTGCGTGCCGTGCCGGGTCGTGCTCGATATCTATGACGTGCCCGGTGGCCGGGGCGTCGTTTCTACCTGCATGCCGCAGCTCGGCCTTATACCGGTGCGATGGGGCACGGTATGTCGGGCCGCCCCGACCGCGATTCTGTGATGTAATTCTATGTCCCATTCGTTCACTCACCTTACATAATTCCGAGCCGGCTGAGGATCTCTTCAGCCGCATTCGCATCCACAAATCTGATGATCGCCTTTTTTTCGCCTTTCATGGTCATCATTGTGCGGACTTCACTCACTTCCTGCTCAAAGACCCGCTCCAGCTCGCGCTTGACATCCCGCCTGGTGGCATCCCTGTGTACGATAAACTGGAGTTTGTTCTCGTTCTCGAGCATCATCGCTGCCTTTTCAGTGACGAAGGGGTATTTCAGTACCATGGGGACTCCTCCAGTCTCCTGAGCGCAGACTCGGTCCAGATCGTCAGGCGTCCTGCCTGCGTGCCGGGGGCCAGCATCTCGGTGTTGAGCTGGGCGACCGTCACTGCGTCGACGCCGGCAAGGTTCCGGGCCGCCCTGAGCGGTTCGTTCCCGGTTACTATGAGGATGCTCTTGCGTTGTTTGTACCGGCGGCCGCGCATGGTGCCGCGCCCTGCCCTGACCTTCTTGCTTGCCTTCGCCCGCTCGACGTCGGCGTAGACACCGAGAGCTGAGAGCGCTGTGATGACATCGCCTGTCCGGGTGATCTCCTCGAATCGGTCCTCAAGGATCAGCGGGAGGTCACCATCGAAGATGTGCCCGCGTTCCCTGATGAGATCCGTGGAGAGGCTTGCCGCGATAGCGGACCGGAGAGCTTTTTGCTTCTCTTTCTTGTTGATGTCCTTGACGAGGACTTTCTCAACCTTCGGGGGGTGTGCTGCGCGCCCGCCGGTTGTCTGCGGCACCCTGGCAGCCCTGCTGCTGTTCTTTATGCGAGGAACCTGGGCGGCGCCACGGCCGCTTCCCCAGGACTCAGCCGATGTGCGCATGCCGGCGTAGGGATCGGTCCCATGCGGCTGGAACCGGGTGCTCTGGAGTGCGAGGACAGCCCGTTTAATCAGGTCGGGCCTGTACTCCTCGTTAAAGATCTCCGGGAGATCAACCTCGTGAGAGATCTCGCCTGTCAATGTTCGAACCTGTACCTTCATCGCTACTCACCCCTGCTTGCTCTCTGTGCTGACGAAACTGATCGCCGGCGTGCGGACAACATGTTCTCCCTGCCGTATCGCGGACCTTATCCGGACCAGCCGTTTGTTCGGCCCGGGGACGGAACCCTTGATCAGCACGTAAGGGCCGCGCACAACACCGTAGTGGAGGAATCCGCCTGCGGGGTTTATATCGTCACCGTTGGTGCCGATCTTTAAGATACGCTTGTTAAACTCGGTGCGCTGCTGGTAGCCCATCTGGCCCGACTGGGGAACCTGCCACCTGACGTGATGCGGGTGCCAGGGACCGAGGTTCCCGATGTGGCGCTTCTTGCCGCCGCGGGAGTGTTTCCGCTTCCGGACCTGGACGCCCCAGCGCTTGACGGGGCCTTCTGTGCCCTTGCCGGTGCTGACGGCGGTCACGTCGATATACTCGCCGGCCTCGAAATTCCCGGTGATCTCGATCTCTTTCCCGAGGATCCCGGCGGCGTACTCGATCTGATCGTCAAGATTTCCGCCGGCGATCCGCATCTCCATCAGGTCAGGAACCTTCTTCGGGACGCCGGTGAGGCGATCGGGCTGCGTGCAGGTGATGGCGTAGAGTTCCGTGACCCTGCCCTCAGCGATCGCCTCCCTGATGGCATCAAGGGCGGCAGCGGTATCGTGGTTCTTCGGGGCGGTTATACGGCGGGACAACTCCTCATCAGTGTCTGTTGTCCAGGCCTCGGTCAGCGCGTGCTTCCCGTAGGTATCCTCGTAGTATGCGCGCACACCCGCCACCCGCATGGGCGGAACCTCAACCACGGTCACCGGCACCATCACATCCCTTCCTTCGGTGGGGCTGCTCTTGTGGTCGTCCACCATGACGACGTGGGTCATCCCAACCTTATATCCTGCGAATCCCTGAACAGCCGGGGCTCCCGTGTACTCCGGCCATGAGCCGTAACCGGGAACTGGGCTCTTTGCCCGTTTCCTCGGGCTGTATGCGAGGGATCCTCTGCGTGGCCTGTTATACTTCGGCATGTTTCAATCAACCCTTCGTGCAACTAGTCTTATGCGCCGACTGCATGACGTCTCGTGCCGCTGCAGTGCGCGAGATCCCCTGCCGGACCGGCAGGCCGCAGGTCGGTTGCATTACGGTGAACCCATCGGGCATGACATCGAACGACGCACCGTTCCGGTGTGCCGTGATGGGAAACAGCTGAATGGAGGCAGCGGGGGAGACGCCAGTCTCCTGATCTCTCCCGCTGCCGGCCCGGCGTGCATCGGGTACGTCCAGTCGTCGCTAATAGATCCTGACTCTTTGACGCTTTCCTCCCGGAAACGGGCGCGCTGCACCGGCGTTGGCCCAACGTCTCGATCAGATCCAGCTCCTGTCATCCCGTTGTGGCAAGCACAACTCCTCAATCGACATCGCCCTCCATAGGGAGGGTTCGACACTGTGTTATCCTCTTACCTCCTGCGCTGTCCCGCCGCGGGCCCCTGACCATCTGCGTATACCGCGATATCAGAAGGATATCGGGGATCAGAGACACACAAGATGCCTGTTACCCCATGGATCCCGGCGGGGCAGGGCAGAGCGGTTTCTTAACCATAAGCTTAAAATGAGATATAAATCTTGTTATCGAATTTATGGCGATCTGGAAAGAGAAGATTCTCGCTGCAGGCAAAATTCTGCGGTTTTTTGGACTGAAACTCGGACGGGATGAGAGAAGATCTGTTAGCTCATATCCAGGGATAGCCGTCTCTTGAAGTGTTGCCACTGATTTGCTACGGCCACCTGGGCATGAGGCCTGCGCTCTTGTGCGCGCTCCGGGAACCGTCTCATCCGAAGTACAGGTCGCCGTCTTCGTTGATGTAGACCTCCACATCCTCGCGGACCTGCCTGCCCCTGAACCGATCGGGGTTGGCATCCCTGAGTCTGTTGATGAGCGATACCGTGTCATACTTGACCTTCACCCCCATCTTCTCAGCCTCGGTGTAGATTATCTCGGGAGCCTTGAGCAGGTCAAGTCCGCCCTTGAGCGTACAGAGGTGTGCGGCGTCAAGTGTATAGAGAAACTCGAGGGTGTCACGCGCCCGTGTTATGTTCTCAAGGGCAGCCTTTTCGATGGTGCAGACGTTAGCTTTTGATGTCTTGATGATATCTGCAATTTGTTGCTGCGTCAATCCTTGTTTCCGATATCGCAGTACTTCTTTCTGACGATTGGTAAGCAGACCTTGTTTCATCAAATATATATATGAACACATCAAATTTAAACACTTCTGCTTAACACTCTGTCTCAACCTTATTTTTTAAGGATCGTGGATCGAGGATCCATACGAAGAGAGGAGTGGGGAATAATCGATCCCGGCATCTCCCAACTTTCGACCGAATGGGTATCCCGCGTGCTGGAGGAACCCCCACATTCCGGTTCGCGCCGCCGAGGGCACGAAGCAGGAAATCCTCCTGCGGATCATGATACATCAGGTCAAGCGGCACAACAGTGCAACGGAGAAGAACGTTACCGGGGACGCTCTCAACCGGCCTGCCGGGGAATCCGCTCCCAGACGCGGGAGAGAGGTAGAATCACAAACCAGAATGGGCGTGGTGCCACCTAAGGCATCATGCCCCCGGCGAGAGAAGGGGGTAGTTGACTCCATTTCAAAACGTTTATATGAGAACTCGGTGAAACTATCGTGTTCTCAAATTTTGAGAGGTGTTTAAAGTGGTAGTTAAAGTAGGAATTGCGAAACTGGGAAATATCGCCAGTGGTGTAATGGCTGAACTTCTCCTCGATGAGCGCGCCGACCGTGAAGATATGATCACTTTCATGGCGACCTCCGGGACGAAACTGCAGCCTGAGGATATTGACCGTGTGGTCAACAATATGAAGGCGTGGGCTCCAGACTTCTGCATCGTCGTATCTCCTAACGGCGTTCTCCCTGGACCCACCCAGGCACGCGAGAACCTTGCAGCAGCCGGGATCCCCTGCGTTGTCATCACCGATGATATCACCACCAAGAAGGAGCAGTTTGCTGCCCTCAAGGAGAGCGAGTTTGGCTACATCATCATGAAGGCTGACGCCATGATCGGCGCCCGCCGTGAGTTCCTGGACCCCATCGAGATGGCGGACTATAACGGGAACCTCGTCAAGGTGCTCGCTCTCACCGGCGCGTACCGCAAGATGCAGGTGGAGCTCGACAAGGTGGTCGACCAGGTGAAGGCCGGCAAGAAGGGCAAAGACCTTGTGCTTCCGAAGGTCGTCATGACCGCTGACAGGGCTGTCAGTGGTGAGTTCAGCAACCCCTACGCGCTCGCAAAGGCCCGTGCCGCCTACGAGATCGCGCAGCAGGTCGCCGCGGTCAACGTTCAGGGCTGCTTCATGACGAGGGAGTGGGAGAAGTACATCCCGATCGTTGCGAGCGCCCACGAGATGATGCGCCAGGCCATGGTTCTCTGCGAGGAGGCCCGCAGCCTCGAGAAGGCCATGGATGGGGTCATCAGGATGCCGCACAAGAAGACCGGCGAGATCGTCTCAAAGAAGACGCTCATCAGCAAGCCTGAGTGAGCCGATACCACTTCTCTTTTTTTGCGCCCCTTCAACCGATATCTGCCGCGGCAACGGGATCTGGATTTTGTAGCTGTCACCCGGGGAAGGCCGGGGGGCTGTACGCAGATCCCCAACCCCGGCCGGGCAGGTGGGCCGTGACGGATATCCCATATACAGGATAGAGCCGCCCTCCCATCACCCCGGCCGGGGTTTTTGATCGAGAGACCCGCGCATGGCGATGCCTGCCGTGGCGCACCGTTCCGTGTGGGTATTATAGGGTTGCCGCTCCAACCGGAGTATGAAGGGTCATGTTCACCATCCGCGAGATCCGGACGGAGCGGGGGATCATCCAGTACCGGAGCGAGTCCCTCACCGGGATCAGGTGCCGGATCAGTCCTGTCCGGGCCAGACGAGGGATCAATACCCCCCCTGCCATGCTATACCCCCACGAAGGCTGCCCATTCTGTTCCGGGAGCATAGATACTGCCACACCGACATTTGAGGATGGCAGCCGCCTCAGGCGCGGGGAGAGCGTGACGTTCCCGAACCTCTACCCCTACGCCGAAGACCACGTGGTGACGGTGATCACACCCGATCACTCAGCTGACCTCTTCGGCCGTCAGAACCTTGCTGATGCCATATCAGGCGCGGCAGAGGCGCTTGCCGGGTCTTCTGGATACGCGAGCATCAACTGGAATCACCTGCCTTCAGCGGGCGCAAGCATCGTCCACCCTCACCTGCAGGGTATGGCCGATACGGAACCCACCAGGCTTGCTGACCTTTATATATCCGGCGGCCGCCGCTACCTCGCTGAGAGAGATCGGATCTACTGGGATGACCTGATTGAGCACGAACGCTCCTCGGAGAGGTTCCTCTTTGAGGACGAGATCTTCTGGTCGGCAAGCCCGGTTCCCCTCGGCGAGCGGGAGGTGCGGGGTATCCTGCCGGTATCGACACTCCCTGATCTCGAACCCTACATCGAACCGCTGGTCGACGGGCTCCTTCGAGTGATCGCCTTCTACCGGCACCTCGGAACCCGTGCTTTCAACGCCGCGATCTATTTTGACGCTCCCGGAACGGCAGGAAAGGGTCACCGGGCCTTCTGCTCCCTTATCTCAAGGTTGAACCCGAACAACCTCTCGATGTGCGATTCGGCGTTCATGGAGCGGCTGCACCAGGAACCGATCGTCCTGACGCTCCCCGAAGACCTGGGCGCCCTCTTCCGGGGCGGGGCACGCGCACCATAGGGGCTCCGCTCCCCGGTATGAAAATTTTTTACAAAAAAGTGGTGGTTGGTTTTTCTGCCTTACACGATGTACTTGCCGAGCAGGCGGATGGAGTTGGTCATGTCGGGGCCGAGGGGCGAGCCGAAGATGATCTGGGTAACTCCAGCCTTCGTGAGATCATCACACTTCTGCTTGACAGAGTCAGGGGTTCCGGCAATGGTGAAGGCATCGATCTCCGCGTCGCCGACAAGACCGCCGACGGTCTTGAAGTCGAAGCGAGCGAGGGCCTCCTTGATCTTGGCGACGTTGTCCAGGTTAAGACCGTGGCGCGTGAGAACCGGGGGCGGAGAGCCTGCGGCGATGAACGCGGCCACAATCTTTGCAGCGTTCCGGGCCTTCTTCTCATCCATGTCGATCGACATGGCGGTGTAGGCGCCGACGTCGAACTTCTTCTTGCCGACTGCATCCATCGCCTTCTTGATGAGCGGGATGGCGATCTCGAAGTCCTTGGGGTTCGATGCGTTGATCAGGGCACCCTCACCGACCTCGCCGGCGAGCTCGAGCATCTTGGGCCCCTGGGCACCGATGTAGACCGGGATACCCTTCTTGCCGGGCAGGGTGACGCCGGTAAGCTTGGCACCGTCGTAGTCAAAGAACTCCATGTTGCCGGTCTTCTTGACTTCCTCGCCAGCGAGGAGCTTCCTGATCTGGACGACACCCTCCTTCAGGCGGGAGACGGGTTTGGCGGGGTCGATAGCAAGTTTCGGAAGCGTCGAGAGGTCACCGGGTCCGATGCCGAGTACGGCGCGCCCGTCGGAGATCTCATTTAAGGTCGCCATGAAGGATGCGATGGCTGCCGGGGTGTCGGTGAACGTGTTCATGATGCCCGGTCCCATCTTGATCGTATCGGTGTTCGCCGCGATCATGGCGAGGGTCGGGTATGCATGACGGTTGTTGTAGTGATTGGTAATCCAGGCGTAGTCGATATCCTTCGACTCTGCGAGCTTGGTGTACGTCACCACCTGCTTGACGTTGACAGATCCAGGCACAAATTCAATTCCATATGTGGTCAAGGCTAATTCACCTCACTTGAGTAGTTATGTGCAGAGAGATATATATATTATCATTTTGTGTTCGTCAGGTGACATGTACCGCAGAACGGAGCGGTGTAATGTGTTATCCACGGCGCCCGATGAATCTCTTCGGTTATCCGCAAGAAGGCTTTTTTGTGCGAAGATCGAACCAGAAATTTAGATTCTCCCGAATCAACATGTCTCACGCCCGGATAGATTACAGAAATATATATCTTTGTCTGATCATATATTCTTAAGCAGTTTCGGGTGATAGGCATGCTCTTTTTTTGCGGCAAGGGGTCACGCGAGGTATTATCAGGCAGGGAGTAGATTTATGCGGGTACTGGCAATCGGGCTTGGTGGCGCCGGGTCGCGGATCGTGGATGTTCTCCACGACCATGACCGGAGAAGCAAAGTCTGCTGCATGAGTGCGGTGGTGATCGATATCGATCCGAATTCCCTTACGCAGCTCCGCTACCTCCCGAAATCAGCAAAAATCTTCTTCCCTCCAGTCGAACCTGGCGGTATAACAGATATCATCGATATCGGGGAGGTGATGACCCGGATTCAGAGTCTGGATACAATGGAGATCGATGCCATCCTGCTCTGCTGCGGGCTCGGGGGAAGTGTCGTCGACATCGCACCGCTCATAATCGATGAGATCAGAAAGTCCTACATGGAGCCAATCTTCGCGCTCACCATCCTGCCGTGCCTGGACGAGGGGAAGCGGGTCTCGGCCAGGGCCGCCGATGACCTCGATATGCTCCAGGAACTTGCGGATGCCGTCGTCCTCTTCGACAACGAGACCTGGTCAGGGAAGATCAAGACCGCTGCCATGACGGAGGAGAAGAGAGTGCATAAAAACAGGCCCTCTCATGGGCTGAGCCCGAGAGACCACTACAATATGCTCAACGAGCGGATCGCCCGCCAGGCCGGCCTTCTCCTCCGCGCCGGGGAGTTTAGCGAGCGCGGGATCGAGGTCGGCGAGGTTGTCCTGGATGCCGGTGAGGTTCTCAATACCCTGAAAGGAATGGGTTTCGTCGCAGTTGGCTATGCGGTCGAGCGCCTGCCGACCGGGTGGTTGGACCTCATTTACCGGCGGCGGTCGGCGAAGTATTTCATAGAGGGATCGCACGAGAGGGCTGCGCGGATCGTCTCGCTTGCCAAAAAAGCAGTATATGAAGAGATCTCAGTCCCTTGCGACCTCACGAGCGCTGATAAGGCGCTTGTGTTGATCGCCGGGCCTTCGGCCGAACTCTCGATGAAGGGGTTTCAGACCGTCAGAAAGTGGATCGACCGGAGCATCGCGGGGCTTGAGATGAGGTCCGGCGACTACCCGGTAAAGAACACCTCGTTTGTCGGGATCATCATCATGCTCTCAGGACTCTCCAACATCCCCCGCGTCGAGGAGATCCGGAAGATCCGGACCGAATACCAGCTTGAACTAGAAGGGGAACGGCTCAGGGCCGAAGAGGGGGAGGCGGGGGTATCGCCGGGTACCGAAGGCGAGGATATCCCGTACTCCGCCCCTCCACTTGAATCAGAGTTCCTGGAGGGAAGGGATATGGCAGAACCATCTACAACAGAAAAAGATGAGATGATCGAGCTCTCAGGCATCGGTCGGGGCGGCCAGAAGAAAAGGGATGATACCATCGAGATCTTCCCGAAGTACGAGAATAAAGAGGACAACAGCGCTATCAACCTCCCTCAGAAGCAGAGAGGAAGGGAGATCGACATAGCAGGGTCGACATCGGTCACCCATTCGGTGCCGGCACCGAAGAACTCGGTATTCAGCCCGAAGGGTATCAGCCTTGAGAAGACCGCCCCGAAGGATGATACAGTGCCCTACTCTGCATCTATACAACCGGTGCAGCGACCGAAAGACGATACAACGCTCTACTCACCATCGATACAGGCGGTGCAGCGACCGAGGGATGGTACAGCACTACACTCCCCATACATGCAACCACTGCAGCGACCGAGGGATGGTACAGCACTACACTCCCCATACATGCAACCACTGCAGCGACCGAGGGATGGTACAGCACTACACTCCCCATACATACAACCACTGCAGCGACCGAAGGACGGGGCGCCAGCCAGCGATCGGGTCTCGCTCGGCCCCGGTATGCGGCGGCCGATCGATAGCGTCCTTGATGAACCAGGCATCCGCATGAAAGAGGTGCTTCCTGAGCCAAAGGATGACCTGCTCTGGCGTAGACCTGACCATGGGAGCCCCCGGCCAAAGGAGGTTGACCCCTCGCGCGGCAGGCTCCGGGTGATCGATCCTGCCGGGCGGCAGTCGGAGAAGAATAGAAGAAGGGACAACCAGGGCGACGGTGGGATCACCTGGATCATATAAGCACCCGCCATCTTCTCAATATGCCCGCCTCCTGTAGGACGCCCTCCAGCGCGGCGCTACAGATCCGAATCGATGATCCGGCAGGTGTTCAGGAACCAGTGGCCTGCGGCTGACTGCCTCATCGAGGGTTCTTGGTGGTCCGGCACTAGATCTTTCTCCTGCACGAAGGAGAGACCGCAGTCGACGCGCTCTACGTGCCGCCGGCCGCGAGATCCGCAAGCCTGCTCGATCTCCAAATCCGCGCGGTCACGCAGGAGAGAGCCCCACCCGGTCATCTTCTCGCTAAACCACTTTTGCACCGGGGGTTCGTGCGACCCGGTGAAGATTCCCGGGCATTCCCGTTCTGAATGCATATTCAGGCTCATCGCGTCTCCACAGCGCCCTCGCTGTCCTGGTATCTGCCCTGGTAGAGCCGATTGCCGTTTCTGACTTCCTGTATGATCATCTGCACAACCCGATCCCCTTCTACGAGTGTGACGGGGCCGGCACCCATGTTGGTCAGACACAGGGTCAGCTGACCACGGAATCCGGGATCCACAAACCCACCGCCGATGAAAACCCCCCGGCGGGCAAATGAGGAGCGGCACCGGAGAGTTGCCGCGAGATCAGCGGGGAGTTCTACCCACTCGATCGAGGGAATGAGGCTGCATGCGCCACACGGAAGCGTGGCCGCCCCGGCCACCCGGAGGTCGTAGGAAGCGGGCTGCTGGGATGCACTGTGGTAAGGATCGATGATGAGGTCGCCGATCTCGCGCCGGCGGGTGATCTCGCTGGATGATAGGATCATTGTGTACTGTACCGGCACAAAAACGCTTAATATCTTGCGGTAAAAATGGGTAGGGGGACCCATGGGGTAGAGGAGATCCTTTTGGGCTTCGAACCCAAGGACGCGGGTTCAATTCCCGCTGGGTCCGTCAGTTCTACAGGTGGACGATGCGCGCCCGGAAAAACATTATATATCGGGTGGTCGGCCAGTGGCGGTGCCGTCTGCAGCCAGGGTATCGAACCGCACCGGGGCAGACTGCCATCGCCTGATTACTCCTGGAACCCTGGTCAGGGCCCGGGTGTATGCACTAAACCGCTCAGGGCAGCGATGAGTAACTCAAACTGGCGTGTCAGTCCCGTCAGGGCATCATCTGTAGTTAATTGCCAAAAATGTGAGTTATTTTGTTATTCCTTGCTTTTTCCTGCGCTTTTACCCTGAACTCTCCCGGTGCCAGCAATCCATCGGTTCAGGTATTGGATTAAGAGGAGAACACCTACAGGCGACCCCGGGTGCGCGGTGACCTGCTCCGCCCCGCCCCACTCCGGCGGCGGCGCACCACAAAGATGATACCGAGGAGGATCGCGACGACAACCCCGGCGCCGACCACCAGCATCCAGGCATTGAAGGTCTCTTTTATTGTGAGCGGAACAGTAAACTCGGTCGTATCTGGAGGAACCTCCACATCAGTCGATATCTGTTCGTAGCCCTCGCAGGCAGCGGAGATGGCGTATATCTTATTCGTGGTGAGCGCCGTCCGGAGGAGGCCCAGTCCGTCAGTCACCCCTACGGCCCTGCCGTCAACCTGGATGGCCGCGCCGGCAACAGCTTTCCGGTTGGTATCCTCCACGCGGATGGTTACGCTTGCACGGTCATGCCTGAGCTCCGTGATGATATCTTCCCCTTTCCCGGAGACATGGCGAACCTCCATCCAGTCTTCGTACCCGGACGCCTTCACCATGATCTCATAGATGCCTGCATGGACATCGGAGAGCATGAACCGGCCATACTGATTGGTCTTGCCCTTAAGCGTCCCGTTGATGTAGACCTCCGCCTCCGCTATCGGTTTCATCGCCTCACTAAAAGCCGTCAGCGAGACCGGGTATGCCGACTTGGAGAGATGCACGAGGTAAAAGACATTATCCGCCTCTACGTAGCGCTCCTCCTGATAGGGCTGGTAATCAGGCGCCGTGACCCTGAGGGAGTACCGCCTCTCCCGTTGCAGGTGGATCGGGAGGTTGCCATTGATATCGGTCGCACCTGCGCGCGCACCATCGATGAAGACCTCCGCACCCTCAATGGAACCGGAAGTCTCAGCATCCCGGATCTGGACAGCAAGGAGATCGCTTCTGAAGAGCCAGTATTGAACTACCTTGCCGCTGCTTCCCATCTGCACGGTCTTTGCGAGGTCGTAGTAGTTCGATGCGTGGATATCAACATTGTAAATCTCACCCGACCGCACCGAGAAGCCCGCACTCCCATCGTTCCGGGTAGTCTCCTGGCGGGAGATCCCGTCACCCCCAATGCGCACCAGGGCGCCGATGACCGGGCGCATGGTCACCGCATCATAGACCTCGACTGTGAGGGTCTCATCTTTGCGGACCATATCGACCTGGATCCTGACTCTGTCAGCGTCGACGTAGTCGATCCAATCCCGATAGCCCTTCCACACCACCTTCAGGCGCAGATCTCTCGTCCCCGGGTGAACATAGGAGTAGGTGCCATCCGATGCAGTAGTGCCCACATACTCGCCGTCGATGTATATGGATGCGCCGGCAAGGGAGTCGCCGTTCTTCCTGTCAACCACGTTGATGTACAGGGTGGCTGCCTGCACAATCCCGCATATGAGGAGGCACGCTATGAGAAGGCCTATGATGAGACGACGCTTTATCATGATAGTCTGTATATCACCTTGAAATTTGAGTGCATCGGTTTACATCCAGCGTTCAGCCGGGACACGCTCAAATACCATCCCTTCAACGAGAACCGGCATCAGCGTCCGACCTACCTCTATTGTACGTTCAAGCCGCCACTCCCGGTCGGCGTGGATGGTGAAGATGGGATCGCCCTTCTTTACCCGGGTTCCCTTCTTCGCGTGGATATCAAGCCCCGCGCCGTGGTCATAGGGGGAACCCGCAAGCCTGGCGAGGGTTACGAGCGCCCGGTTGTTGAGTTCGATGACGTAGCCATCATGCGGCGCCCGGACAACGAAGTGGTACTCTCCGGGAACGATATCCCCGGCCTTCACCCACGGATCGCCGCCCTGGATCTCGATGATCTGGCGCATCTTATCGAGCGCCTTCCCGCTCCGGAGGATATCGGCCGCCATATCGAATCCCTGCCCGTATGCAGCCTTTCCTGCCATTTCAAGCGCAATCCCGGCTATAGAGAGGCTCTTCTGGATCAGGGAGTTCGGCTCTGTTGCGCCCTCAAGGACGGAGAGAGCCTCGCGCACCTCAAGGTTCGGGCCGATGGTGCGGCCGACGAGCGACTCCCCGTAGCTGAGTGCGCACTCAACCCGCATCCCGAGTCTCTCGCCGAGCTCGATGAACTCACGGGCGAGTTTCCGGCCTTCCTGGACATTCTCGATCTTGGTATTCTGGCCGACCGGTATATCGATGACCACGATGTCGGCGCCGACGGCGAACTTCTTGGCCATGACGCTTGCAAGCATCTGGCCCCGGGCGTCGATCCGGAACGGGTACTCGTAGGTGATGATCTTGTCATCGGCCGGGGCTATGTTCGTGGCCCCGCCCCAGACTATGACGCCGCCGACCTTCTCGGTCATCTTCTGGACTTCAGACGCCGGGAACGAGACGGGCGCGAGAACCTCCATGAGATCCGCGGTCCCGCCGGCGCCGGTGATAGCGCGTGAGCTGGTCTTCGGGATCCGTAGCCCACTCGCGGCTATGATCGGAACTATAAGGAGGGTGATCTTGTTACCGGGTACGCCTCCGATCGAGTGCTTATCGACGACCGGGTGCCGGGTGAACTGGAGGCGTTCTCCGGTCTCGACCGTGGATCTCGTAAGGTGCTCTACCTCGTCCATATCGAGGCCATTGATGTAAGATGCAATGACGTAGGCGGTTATCTCGCCGGGAGAGAGGTTGTCATTGACTATGTCTTTGACGATCTCCATGGTCTCGTCCTTGGTAAACCTGCCGCCATCCATCTTCTTCTTGATGTGCGAGAGGGAGGGGGGCCGCTCGGCGCTCCGCACCTCGACGGGTGTTCCTTCGCTTGCGGCGAGCGTGGCGTTCAGCGGCCGGTAGATGCCGATGACACCGGGTTCGAGGAGTGAACTGGTGGTATCGACACGGGCCTGAACACTCCTTCCTGCGGCCTCATCGGCGATCTGGACACGGTCGCCATCGCGGACCCGTATGAATTGTGCGTCGGTGCTGTGAAGGAGAGCCCCCCGGTTCGCGATGTCGATCAGTTTCACTGTCAGTCTCATGTTCGTAATCCCATCCTGATTGAATTTGAGGGCTCGTACTACTTAAGTAAGGCTGTTCTTACAGAACCTGCGGAAGTATCAGGCCTGCGATTCCCCGAATGCCGGTGGGCCGGGTAGGCTCTATTGTACCAGACGCGCCGTCCTTATCCTGTCCGCAGGGCCATGATCACTATTTGAGAATGAGCATCCCCTGCTCTTCATCCCGGAGAGAGGAGACCGGGGGGCTCCCGGTGGTATGAACGTGAGGGGTTCCTCTGCAGGCGCCAGGCCTCCCGGAGAGAAGAGGCAGGCTGAAATGATCCAGAACCGCTCTCTAGACCCTCACGAACCGGCTCTTCCCTACGCCACATCGGGGGCATTTCCAGTCGGCAGAGAGGTCTTCGAAGGCTGTATTCGGCTTAACGCCGCGGGCAGAGTCCCCGATCGCGGGGTTGTAGATGTAGCCGCATACTGTGCATCGGTATGAATCCATAACGGGTTCTCCTTTCCGCCCTAACCTGCCTCGCGGGCTGGCGGGCATAAGATCTCACTTTGACCCGGGAATGGATAAGCGCTCCGGTCAGGAGGCCGGGAGAGGGAGTTCCTTTCCGGAGATGCCGTCGAGGACGATCGAGCGCTCCCCTCGCTCCGATGCCAGCCTGATCTCATAGACAGGGTAGTAGATCGTCTCAAGCCCGACGATCTCAGCCGTCGGTTCAAGCCCTTTCAGGATTGTCCGGAGCGAGGCCTCCGTGACCTTCACCTCCAGCGCCTCCTCACGGAGCGGTTCCATCGGGAGTGCCTCCCCTCGCCTGAGTGTGTGCAGCCCCGGAACCTCCCCGGTGAGAAGCGGCACATACACCACAGCGCTCCCTGCCGTCGTCACCTCGGTGATCAGCTTCGCCTCCCGGAGCTGCTTTATGGCTTTCTTCACCGCGCCAGGGGAGAGGCGGGTATCGGCCTCGATCTCGGCCATGGTCGACCCGCCGTTCGCAAGCCCGGCGACGACCTTCACCGCCGCCTCATCGAGCCCCAGGAGCTCCGAGAACCCGGGCCGGACCTTAATGCCGCGATCCAGCTCGACGATGCAGCCGGTCAGGGCGTCGAGGACGAACGATGCCATCTTCGTCGTCTTCCGGATGAGACCACCGATATAGCGGATCTCAACCAGGAGTAACGGCCGGTAGACGCGCCCGGCAGATACGATCCGCTCCTCGGGCTCGAGGATACGGAACCGGCGCCTCCGTTTCGCCATCGCTATATCGAGCGCCTCCTCCCGGAGCAGCATCGGGATGACCGCATCGCCGGCGGCAGGCGGATCTTCCTCCTCCGGGGAGTTTACAGCGGGTTCTGGCGCCGGGGCAGGCGGAGCAGGCACGAGTCGGGGCGTCACCCCCCTGTGCTTCGTCACCCGTCCGCGGAACTTCATCTTCACCTTCCCCCGGGAGAGTCCGCCCATGACGAAGAACTCCCCCGGCTCGAGCTCCGCAAGCTCCTCGACCTCCCTCCGGGACGAGAAGAAGAGGTTTACTGCTTTTAGATCGTTCTCTATCGAGAGCTTCCCTATGATCTGGCTGTTGCACTGCGAAAGAACGTTCTTTGTCACGAGCGACGGCCGCTGAGTCGCGACCATCAGCCCGAGCCCGCGCTTCCGTCCCCGGCGGGATATCTCCTCGATCTTTTTTATGGGGGCGCCGATCTGGGGGATGAACTTGTCTGCCTCCTCCACGATCAGCAGGAAGGGCTGCCTCAGCCGGCTCTCGAGGTCGTAGAGTATCTCGGCGAGCTTCGTCACCTCTTCACGCATATCCGCCGCCTCAGAGACGTCGAAGATCACCGCAGCCCTTGAGCGGATCGCATCCTGCATAACCTCCCTGACATCGACCTTCCCGATCTCCGCGTCACAACCCTCGCTCAAACCCAGCCAGATGAGGGAGAAGCGATCCTTGAGCGAGAAGTATTCCCCCTCCGTATCGATTATGCAAAACCCAATCCGGGCCTGGAGGAGCTGCTCACATATGACCGCTATGCCCCAGCTCTTCCCGGCGCCCGACTGCGCGATGATGCAGGTCCGTCCTGTCACCAGTTCCTGAGCATCGACAGCGATATCCAGATCGCCGGCCTTCCCGATGACGAGATCCATCCTATCAGATGATCAGAGGGCGCACGGGGCTTTAAGGCTTCGCTTCGGTTCTTTGGAGATGGATTCAGCGATCAGGGAGATCCATCAGCGCCTGTTCCTGCTGAGCGATAATACAACTCCGAAGACTGAAAGGACGCCGAACGCAAGGAAGATCAGGTGCAGGCTCCTCTGGAACTCCGGGAATATAGCCGGTGTGACGACGGTCGACCCCATGATGAACGCAAAGACCACGAGGACCGCCCCCATGGAGAGCATCATACCGAGCGAGCGCATCATCGCCGTCATCGCCGACGCGCTCCCGTAGAACCTCGCCTCCACGCAGCCCATAATGGCTGCGGTGTTCGGGGACGAAAAGAGCCCGACCCCGGCGCCCAGAACTGCCAGGAGCGCGACGATCGCCGTGACCGGCGTCGCATCCGAGAGTGTGACAAGGCCGAAGAGACAGACCGCCGAGAGCGCCATCCCCACCGAGGCGACGTGTCCTGGCTGTACCCGGTCGGCGAGGCGACCCGCCGCCGGGGCGACGAAGGCCTGGACTATCGGCTGTACGAGGAGGAGGGTGCCTGCGGCGATGGGTTCGTAGCCCCGTATGTACTGGAGGTAGAGGGAGAGGAGGAATCCGACCGCGTATGTGGCGCTGTAGTTGATCAGGGCGGCGCCGTTCGATGCAGCAAAGACCCGGTTTGACGTAAGCAGCGAGACCGGGAAGAGAGGATTCTGGTGCCGCCGCTCCACCAGGTAGAAGGCTGCCCCGAGCACGAGCGCCGCTACGAGGAGCATCAAGCCGCCCGGGGTGGCCGCCGAGGCCAGACCCAGGAAGAGGCAGAAGATCAGGGCGGATGAGAGGATCAGGCCCGGGAGATCGAAGCGCTCCTGGCGCCGGTCGTTCAGGAACGCCGGGAATCTTCCGGCGCAGGCGAGGACCGGGACGGCGATGGCCACGGTCACGACGAAGGTGCTCCGCCACCCGAAGAACTGGGTCAGGGCGCCACCGATGAACGGCCCGAGGGAGAGGCCGGCATAGACGGCGGTGGTGTTGAGCCCGATCGCGTAACCCCGTTCGCCAGGCGGGTAGAGGTATGTGATCAGGGCCACGCTGTTTGCATAGATCATGGCGCCGCCGATCCCCTGCACGAACCGGAATAGAAGGAGCATGCCGATCGTGGGCGTGAAGACGGCGAGGAGGGAGCCGGCGGTGTAGACCAGGGTTCCGGTCATGAAGACGGTGACCCGCCCCCGGGAGTCGCCGAGCCTCCCCGCCGGGAGGAGGAATATGACAGACGCAAGAAGGTAGGCGCTCGTGACCCAGGCGAGCGTGGCGGCGTCGGCAGCAAACTCCGCCCCGATTGCGGGGAGCGCGAGGTTAACAGCGGTGCCGGTGAAGGGGTTTAAGAACGTGGCGATTGTGATTAGTACCAGGATGAATCTTCGCGAATACGTCTGCTCCTCGCCCTGCTCTACATTCATCCCCGGGAACCCTGGAAAATCCCATTCTCATCCGGATTCTCCGCTACAAGGGTATTTGCACTCATCGCATAAGAACGCTGATACCCGGGGAGAATTATACTGATAATCGATATCCGGGCGGAGGTATGAACCGCCTTTACGGTGCGTATGCAATAAGAGGGCGCAGGAGACCGATCGGTCCCGGCACCCTTCGCACGCTCCTGAGTGAGTGGGGCTGGAACCACCTACCGCCAGATTGCCCCCGCGATGGCGCCGCCGATCAGGGAGAGCAGCCCCTGGTAGATGAACGCCGATACTATGATGACAAGCGATGTCCCGACCCCCGCTACAAACCCGAACGCCCCGAGCATAACCGTGCCACCGATAAGAAGCAGCACCGCGATTATGATAGCACCGAGGATGCCGGCAATCAGCCCGGCCTTCGCTCCGTTCCCTACCCCGCCCCCGACCATCCAGCCGGCGACAAAACCGCCGACCAGCGGCCCGATGACCGGCAGCAGGTAGCCCAGGATAAGCCCTACAAGCCAGCCGACGATGACACCCGTCCAGAAATTACTCGCCATAACGTTCCTTCACCGCCGGGTGGTAGGGGATCTGGAATATAAACGTTTGGGTCGGGATCGGGCTACCGGTGGATCAGCGTTCCTACCCGCCCGGCAAGGGCGTCACCTGCCGAATCGAGCGATGTTATAACCACCCGGCGTCCTCCGGCCTCCAGAAACGCGATGGCCGCCTCGATCTTCGGCCCCATGGACCCGGGCGGGAAGTGCGTCTCAGCAAGATGCTTTTTCGCCCCGGCAACCGTCATCTCGCGGATAACCTGCTGATCCGGATCTCCGTAATTCAGGAAGACATACTCAACATCGGTCAGTATAAGCAGGTAGTCAGCGTCTATGAGCCGTGCGAGGAGCGCTGCGGTGTAGTCCTTGTCAACCACCCCTTCAACACCGCGAAGGAGGCCGTGCGGACTGGAGACCACCGGGATCCCGCCGCCGCCAGCGGCGATCACGACCATCCCATCCCTGACGAGCCGGGTTATCACCTCACCCTCCACAAGGGCGATCGGGCGCGGTGAGGGAACCACCCGCCGGTAATCCTTCCCCGGGATCGGCACCATCTTCCAGCCCTTCTCCTTCATGAGACCCTTTGCCTGCTCCTCCGTATAATAAGGACCGATGGGTTTTGTCGGGTTCTCGAACGCCGGGTCATCGGCATCCACCACGGTCTGCGTCAACACTGTCACCACCGGGCAGTCGATCCCTGCCGCCCGGAGGGTCTCGTTCAGCGACTGCTGGAGCATATACCCGATCATCCCCTGGCTCTCGGCCCCGCAGATATCGAGCGGCATAGGGGGGAGGGTATCCTTCGCCATCTCATTCCTGAGGAGGATATCCCCCACCTGCGGACCATTCCCATGGGTGACTACGACGGCGTAACCTTCGCGGATGATCTCTGCTATATGCTGCGAGGTCCGGCGGACGTTTGAGAACTGCCCCTCAGCGGTGCCCCTCTCGTTATGTCGCAGAATGGCGTTGCCGCCAAGCGCGACCACTACAGCCTTCTTCACCATCCGCATCACCCCCGCTCCAGCGTGCAGGTCATGCAGTGGGGACCGCCGTAGCCTCCGGTCAGGTTCTCGAGGCGCAGCGGGAAGACCTCGATGCCATGCTGGCAGAACTCCTCCTTATGAGGAAAGAACTCTCCCGAATTTTTGATCCGGCGGTAGTCCTCTTCTGCATGATTGAGGAGCCGCCCGTAGCGGGCCGCATCAAGTGAGGCCTTCCGTTCCAGGTTCGCGAGCACCATCTTCATCACCCGCTCCCCGTCAACCGTGAGGATGACGCCGTCGCGTATGCAGAGAACGTTTGCGGCATATGAGAGCTGCTCCAGGATCGATAGATCGATCACAGAAAAACCCTTTGACCTGATGTAGTCATAAAGGCTCAGGGTCTCCCCCGAAGGCTCATATCCCCCGCTCGTCCTGTGGCAGACGTCGACCTGTGCCCGCCGGAGCAGAACCTCCGGGCCGATCACCACCCCGCTTCCCGCGACGTTGAAGTAGGTATCGAGATGCATATCGATCATCGGGTCGGGCCGCCTGCTCGGGATGAGGGGATGGCCCGGCTGGTGGACGACGCCGATCTCGTCAAAACCCATAAGACAACCGAGGATCTGGCAAACCCCGGCCTGGTTCGTCCGGTCCCCGGTGCCGATGAGAGCAAAATCCCCCATCGGCATGAAGTCGCCACCTTCAAAGGTTCCGGGCTCACTCACCGCCCCGGCGATTGGGATGCCGAGGATCTCCCAGAGGAACCGGGTTATATCTGTCTCCCGGGATCGCTGAGGCTTTGCCAGCCGGGTGAGAACCAGGCCGCAATCGGTCATCGCCTGCTGATCGCGCATAAAGTAGAGGTTCGTGAGCGGCCCCTGCCCTCGAATACGAACATCCACACCGCCGCCGGCGTGCCCCCCTCCGACCTCGATGACCGGATTTAAGAGGAGGAGGGTGAAGAAGTGCTGGGAGTCCAGCGCATCAGCGTTCTGCTCCATACTCCGGCGGGCCTCCGCTACCTCCCTCCTCTCGCCGCGAATGACGACGGTCTCATGCGCCCAATCGACGAGTCGCCGGCGCACGGCAGGATCACGATCGGCGGCATCGATGATGGTCTCCTTGAGCCGCAGCACCCGGACACCGAACTCCTCCTCAAGGGACTGCTCGAGGCTCTCGTGCTCCCGGCGCGCCTCATAGCGGCTGAACGCCCGCTCATAGAGTGCCGCATACGGCTCAAGAAGCCCGAAAAACATCTCGATTCCAGGTCTGTGGATGGCAACCTTCCTGAGCCTTTCCCATTCTGCCCCCGCTGCCATGCGCCTCACCACCCCCGCCCGGGGGCGATCACTACAGAGAAAATTCGACTTTTCTGCCATTCGATGATGAAACTGACGCTTGAAACGACGACAAACGCCATCAGACTGTAGAGAAGATTTTTTATACACCGACCCATCCATTGGCACTCCAATCAGGATATTTCTCCCGGGAAAATGGATAAACCTGTCGCGGACAGTCTTTGCCCGCAGGTTGGAGGAGCGTGAGCACAATAATTATAGCCATGAGAGGCGACTCCCTCACAGGAGATATTATCCTCCGCCCGCGGAGGAGGTATTCAATCGTGAAGATCAAGCGCTACAGGCCTCCAATCTCTCCAGCCGCAAACCCACCCCGGGCAGTGCGGCGACTGCATCGCAACCCGACATGCATCCCGATCAGGATCGGCCCGAAAGCAAACGCCGCCGTTCTTGCAGCCCTATCAGCGACATCAACCATTGTCCGGACTGGTTCTCGGGATCTGCATACGTATTGCAGGGCTGTGAGCCCTGCCGGGCCGGCCTGAAACATTTTTCCAGTCTGCTTCATCGGATGCAAAGGCCACGAAGGAGTTATTTGTCAGGTCAAAGAGTAGATCCACCTCCGTCGGGGCCAGGTTGAGAACAACAGCGGCGACATGGCGAGAATGGGTGGAAGCACATGCAGGAATGTCCGGACCATCGTTGCAGGCCGCAGATAGAGGAGGGCACCTGTCGCAAGGGATCCCGGGTGAAGGCAAAATGCAGCGACCTTGAGGAACGCATGCATCCCCGAGGAAAGGAAAATATGAGAACACCGCGCATAGATTTATAGCACACGCCGGAAGGAGACTGGAGGCACCTGATGGGAGATGACGATATCATCGAGGTGAAGGATCTCGAACATGCATTTAACGACGTCGAGGCGGTGCGCGGCATCAGTTTCAGCGTCCGGAGGGGCGAGATTTTCTCTTTCCTCGGCCCAAACGGCGCGGGAAAGAGCACCACGATCAACATCCTGACGACGCTCCTCCCCATCCAGAGGGGCGCTGTGCAGGTGGCCGGCTACGATCTCGCACGGGAGCCTGAGAGGGTCAGGGAGTCCATCGGCATCGTCTTTCAGGACGAGGTGCTGGACCGCGACCTCACTGTCTGGGAGACGATGGAGTTTCATGGAAGACTTTACTCGATCCCCCGCGATGAGCGTAGGCGGCGAATCGACGGTATGCTCGCTGTGGTAGAGCTCGAGGCCAAAAGAGATGTGCGTACAAAGAACCTCTCCGGCGGCATGAAACGGCGGCTCGAGATCGCGCGCGGTCTGATGACCAGGCCGGAAGTCCTCTTCCTGGATGAGCCCACGCAGGGGCTTGACCCCCAGACCCGGCTCCGGATGTGGGACTACATCAGGCAGGTAAACGCTGCCGGGACTACCATATTTTTAACCACGCATTACATGGATGAAGCAGATATGCTCTCTGACCGGATCAGCATCATCGATCACGGCAGGATCGTCATCACCGGAACCCCGGAGGAACTCAAGAACACCCTCGGTAAGGACGTCATCTACCTGGAGACCGGGGATGATGCGAAGGCGCGGGAGGCCCTCCGGGGGGTTTTAGAGATCCGGTCTATCACCGAATCACCGAGGGGGCTTTCGATCACCATATCGTCCGACGGGAGCCACTGTCTCCCCGGTATAGTCGAGCGGGTTCGCGACGCCGGGATCGAGATCATGAGCGTTAACCTCAAGAAACCGACGATGGACGACGTCTTCGTCCACTACACAGGCAAGGAACTGCGCGATACGGGAGCGTGAGCAGATCGAATGGCATGGGAGTTTCTCACCGTCTACTGGCGGGAGATGATCAGGTTCGTCAGGTTCCGGACGCAGCTCTTCTCGTCGCTCCTGCAGCCGGCGCTCTGGATGGCTTTCTTCGGCGTCGCCATGTCCTCAAGCTTCAACCGGTTCACCTCTGAGATCCCCGTCCCGCCGGGCACAGTCCCGGTCGACTACCTCACGTTCATGGCCGCCGGCATGATCGCTATGACGACCCTCTTTACGAGCCTCTTTGGCGGTATGAGCCTCCTCTTCGATAAGAACTGGGGGCTGATGCGGGAGATGCTCGCAAGCCCCATGCCCCGGACCCATATCATGATCGGGGTCAGCCTCTCGGGGATGACGAAGTCTTTCATACAGGTGGCGATCATAATGGCGTTCGGGCTCATCCTCGGGGTCGAGTTCTTCCCCGGGTTCTCGCCGGCCCGGATCGCCGTCTCGATCCTCGGCATATTCGTGTTCGTCGGGGTATTCTCACTCGGGTTCCTCCTCTTCTCCTCAAACATCTCCATGCGCCTCGAGAGCCCCGAAGGCCTGCAGGGGATCATCACCCTCCTCACGATGCCGCTCTTCTTCGTCTCTAACGCCCTCTACCCGATCCAGGCCTTTCCGCCGTTCCTGCAGGCCCTCTCGACATACAACCCCCTGACCCACCTGGTCAACGGCATCCGCTACTTCGCCCTCGGGAGCGAGTTCTTCGCCGTCGGAGCCAGGTATTCCTACACCACAACCGATATTCTCACATCGTTTGCCTATCTGCTGGCCTTCGCGGTGGTGATGTACATACTCGCCCGGCAGGCGTTCCGACGGGCGGTAGTAACATGAGTAACCATGCAGGGAGTCATCCATGCAGCGCTGGCGATGCTGATCCTCAATCGCCGACACCCTTCCGGGATGCACCGGAGTGCCTGGCCCGGATAAGGCGGAGGAGTTCAGCCGGGCGATACCCTCGGAGGCGGGAAACGGCATCGCCGTGGTCAACAGGAACGGTGGCGTGAATGTGAGTGTCTGGGAGGAGGATCGCATCGCTGTTACGGCGGTCAAGCGGACCGTCTACGGCCTGGTTGAACTCGCGAAGGTCAGGATCGAGACCATGCATACCGGCATGAACGTTCGGGCGGAGCGTGGGCTACACGATACGGCTGCCGCCGGACGTCATACTGCGGTTGGCCGAGAGTTCGAGCGGTCCGATCAAACCCTCGGGGGGGCCCGACGATCACCATCACCACCTCAAACGGGGATATCGAGCTCTCGGGGCTCTGACCGGCGGGCACAACCCTTATGCCCTGCTGACCGGAGAGTACCTGAGAAAGGAGCAGATGACGATGGCAGACGTCTATTTCGCTGATCTCCGGGCACGGGGCCCCCATGATAGCCGGTCCCGGAAGATCCGCCGTCTCTTTGAGGCCGCCGGGTTTGGTGCGGTCGTCCGACCGGGCGACCTTGTGGCCGTCAAACTTCATGTCGGGGAGCGGGGATGCGACACCTTCATAAACCCGATCTTTGCCCGGCAGGTGGTCGAAAAAATCAAAGAATGCCGGGCACACCCGTTCATCACAGATACCGGCACCCTTTATGCGGGGAGCAGGATGGACGCGGTCAGGCATACCGTCACCGCCATAGAGCATGGGTTCGATTACGCGGTGGTCGGCGCCCCGGTGATCATCGCCGACGGGATCCGGGGCGGCTACTGGTCAGAGATCGCAATCGGGGGGAAGCATTTTGAAAGCGTCAGGATCGCCGGCGGATTCCTCGATGCCGAGAGCATGATCGTCCTCTCGCACGTCAAGGGCCACGACCTTGCCGGGTTCGGGGGTGCGATCAAGAACCTGGCGATGGGTTGCGCCCCGCCTTCCGGGAAGGCGGAGCAGCATGTGGGCCGGCCGCTCGTGGATCTCGATCGATGCGGGGGTTGTGGGAAATGCACCAGGGTCTGCCCGCAGGCGGCGATGACCATAGTCGAAGGCCGGGCGCACCTCAACCCCGAGCACTGCGTCGGGTGCGGCGACTGTATGCGCTCCTGCCCCGAGGGGGCGATCGAGTTCGACTGGACCACCGAGATCAGGCCGTTCATCGAGAGGCTCTGTGAGTATGCCCTCGGAGCTGTCCTCGATAAGCCCGGGAGGGTGGGCTACATCAACTTCCTCCAGAACATCACCCCGGACTGCGACTGCGTCCCCTGGAGCGACGCTCCGATCGTCCCCGATATCGGGATCCTCGCTTCCACCGACCCGGTTGCTATCGATCACGCGAGCCTCGATCTCGTCGACAGCCAGAGGGGGTTTGCTCAAACGGCGCTTGCGAGGAATCATGCTCCCGGAGAGGACAAATTTACAGGGGTCTGGGACTACACGGATGCCCGCTACCAGATCACCTACGCTGCCAGGATCGGTCTTGGCGATGCGTCCTACCGGTTGATCGAGCTGTGAGGCAGCCAGGCATTATACCGGGCGCCGCCCCTGATCGGTTTTACACACCCTGAGGGGTGTTTCCCGGACCCCGGGAACGCCGGTGCGGAGAATAACCTTTTTCATCCTCCCGGGAGAGGGATCAGATGATGAATCTCTCGTCTGAACCGATCAGTCAGGATGTCGCGGATACGGCGCCGCTGACCCGGCGAGAGATCGCTGACCTCCTGCCGGGGGTTCCAGGATGGTCGCTTGAAGATCGGCGCCTGGCTGCCCGGTTTGTCTGTAAGGGGTTCTGCGATGCCGTAGCACTCCTCCAGGATATCGTGCGGCTTTCCGCGCGGGAGAATCATCACCCGGACATCTGCATCCGGGAGGGTCGGATCGTGGATGTCGCCTGGTACACCTATGCCATCGGCGGACTCTCCAGGAACGACTTTGTCATGGCCGCACGCCTCTCCGAGTGGCTCCGGTACCGGCAGGGCGGAATTCTCTAGTGTCCGTTGCCACCCCCGCCCTCTTCTACATGAGCCTTTGTTACTCTCCATTATTATCTTACACGCTCTTCGCGTCGCCCGCGAAATGAAGTTGCCGGCACGCACCCCTCGGTCGTCGCGCCAAGCGCGCAGGAGTGCCCGCTCCCCTCTCTCGCCTGCGGCAATCAGCACAGGGGTGTGCGGGGGCCACCTCCCACTCCAGGGCTAACGGCGATTCTCATCGCGCAAGCATCCTCAAGGGTGACTCGATGCACTTAACCCATACCGAAGGCCCGCATGACCCTTGACCGCATGGCCTCTCTCGGGAGCGCGCCGACCACCCGGTCGACGAGCATACCATTTGCAAAGAACAGAAGCGTCGGTATCGCCGTGATGCTGAAACTTGTCGCTATCCGGGGATTGAGATCGACGTTGCATTTGCCGAAGGTCACCCTGCCGGCAAAATCCTGCGCCAGATCAGCGATCACCGGGGCCACCATCCGGCAGGGACCGCACCATTCTGCCCAGACATCGATGACGAGGCAGGGGTGTTTCTTTGTGGCATCCTGAAACGTGTCATCGCTGATCTCGACGACCCTGCCGGTGCTGCCGAGGATGCTGGCTTCAAGCTCCCGGAGGCGCTCTTCGCGTATACGCTGCAGGTCGTCATTCATCACTCTGTCCTCTTCCATATAACGAAAATATGATCCAAACTCCTATAATGGTTGGGTGGGAGACTGTGGCCGGGTTTTCGCAAAGTTATATATCCACGCATCTCCAACTTATTATGCCTCATTGGTTGAAGCGAGGTGGGGTAGTCAGGAAATCCCGGCGGGCTCATAACCCGTAGACCGATGGTTCAAATCCATCCCTCGCTATATTCTGTTTTTGCGCATATTTCGCCATAGGAGCGACAGCCGGTGCGTTCGCGGCATAGGAGCCTCAAGCGAGACCCGCGCATGAGAGCGCCGGAAGCATGACCTGTGACAGAGATCCGCCCGGTGAGCTGGCAGGCATCATGCCGTAGCATCTGGCAGCAAAAAGAGCGCGGTAAATGGTGCAAAGATGCATGAGGCCCGGATACGAACCGTGCATGAAAGTATTACGTCTGTTGCTTCCCGGTTCTGAATGTCGAGAGATCGGCCTGGTGGGTGCCGGCCACATAGTCCACGACACAGTGGTAACACTTCTCCCCGTCGATATCCACCGGGTAGCAGCCGGTCAGACACCCGGTGCAGAGGTTCCGCTCACCACACCCGATCGCCTCCACAAGATCCTTGATAGGGATGTAGGCGAGTGACGTCGCGCCGATGCTCTCCCGCACCACCTCGATCTCTTTCCCGCTCGCGATCAGTTCAGCACGGGTGGGCATATCAACCCCGAGGTAACAGGGGGAGATGATCGGCGGGGATCCTACCCTGAGATGGATCTCATCCGCCCCCGCCTCACGGATCATCTTCACAATCCGCCGCGAAGTCGTCCCCCGGACGATACTGTCGTCGACGAGGATCACCCTCTTATCCTTGAGGTTCCTGCGGACGGTGTTTAGCTTGATCCTGACCGCCCGTTCCCGCTGCCGCTGGGTCGGCATGATAAACGTCCGCCCCATGTAACGGTTCTTCATCAATCCCTCGACAAACGGGATGCCCGAGCGTTCGGCGTAGCCGGCAGCGTAGGCGGTTCCCGAGTCGGGGACCGGACAGACGATATCCCCTTCAACCGGAGCCGCATCATAGAGCCCCTGCCCGATCCGGCGCCTGACATCGTAGACCAGCGTCCCGTCTATAATCGAATCAGCGCGGGCAAAATAGGTGTACTCGAAGATGCAGTGTGCCTTCCGGTTCGCTGTAGCGATCTGGATCGAGGAGAGCTCATCCTCATCGATACGGATGAGTTCCCCGGGCCGTACATCCCTGATGAACGTGCCGTCGAGTGCATCGATCGCCACGCTCTCCGATGCGACGATGTAACCGTGGTCAAATTTGCCGATGCAGAGCGGTTTGATACCGAGAGGATCGCGGAAGGCATAAACGGTATCGTTTAAGAGCGCAACGGTGGCGTAGGAGCCCCGCAGACGCCGCATGCAGAGCTGGACGGCATCCTCCATGCTCTTTGAGGTACGCAGCGCCTCGGCGATTATGTAGCCTATGATCTCGGTGTCAGTGGTTGTGCAGAAGATCTGCCCCCTGCGCTCGTACTCCTCCCGGATCTCGGCCGTGTTTACCAGGTTGCCGTCGTGGGCGATCGAGAGGTCGAGCCCTCTGTAGCGGAAGTTGAACGGCTGGACGTTCTCCGGAACCTTTGTCCCCGCCGTCGGGTAGCGGACATTCCCGATTCCGGCGTTGCCGTACAGTTCCTGGAGGGTTCGGCTATCGAAGACCTCGACTACGAGCCCCTGGGCCTTATGGGTGTATAGTGTATCTTCAAAAGTGGATATCCCTGCGCTCTCCTGTCCACGGTGCTGGAGAGCGTACAGGGCATAATACAGCGGAAAGGAGACACCGCCAGCATCGACGATGCCAACGATACCACACATGATACAGCTCTTAGTGAGTCGGTACCTTTGATTTCTTCTCTATCCAGCGGTAACTGCGTATTCTCCGGCTTCTTCCAAAGCCGCAGGCTGCGCAGACCCGATGCTGTGCATGGAAAGAAGCCCTGCCACAACGCCTGCAGGTGATGTGGGTGCGCTTCTGCCGTTTGCCCATTGAGGGCGTGCCTTTTGACATTCTCTCTCACCTGCTCATTCAATTGAAGGCGTGATGTAGATCACGTTATCGCCGCGGACGATCAGTGTGCCAAGCCTCTGCACAGCACCGTCCACTTCTTCTTCTGCCTTATCCAATACCAGATTCATGTGAACGTCGTATCCCTGAAGGATACCCCGAATCTCCCTTCCACCCTTAAGGCTGATGATGACGGGCTGACGGTTCAGTACCTGATCTAAAATATCCAACGGTCTTGGCGCCATATGATTACCTTTTGCCGTCCTTTCTGGGGTAATATATTTGAGTGAAGAAACTACTTAAATATACCCGCGCTGTTGCGAAGAAACAGCTGCTTCCTCGAGATCTGGATGATAAAATGTCGAAGCTCACCGTGAAAAAACGCCACGTCATCAGAAGATCACAGATTGCCCGACTCCTCGACCGCCTCGCCGACGAGATCGGGCCATCGGCCGAACTCTTTCGGTCAGACCGGATCGAGCGGATCGAGGCCGATGTCCCGGTCGAGATCTACCTTGTCGACAAAAAACCGCTCCTGATGGCCACCGAGGCCTGGGCCTTTCCCACCCTGCGGGGCCTGGTCGAACACCCCATCCTGGAGCGGCAGGTGGTGGTCGATACCGGCGCGGTCAGGTTCATCGCAAACGGCGCGGATGCAATGCGCCCCGGGATCGTCTCGATATCACCCGACATCCGCGCCGGACACCCGGTGCAGGTCGTCGAAGAACGCCACGGAAAACCGCTTGCTGTGGGGATTGCGCTCTTTGATGCCGCCGATATGGAGCTGAAGGAGAGGGGAAAATCGGTCAGGAGCATCCACTATGTCGGGGACAATATCTGGAACCTTGAGATCTAGCGCGAAAAACGAAAGATACTATTAAATAAAATTCATTCCTCAATTTTTCTATGGTTAAAAAACTCTTTGACAGTATTCTCGGCAAAAGCCCTGTAAAAAACGAAGATGAGTACATGGAGCTCGACCTCGCATCTTACGAGGGATCGGCCTCAGAAGAACCGGCATCCATGTATATCAAGATCGCCACCATCGCAGATCTCAAGGATACCCCCCGCGTCAAGGACGAGGTTTATAACGGCAACATCGTCATCGTCGACATCGGGCGCCTGAAGATGGATAAGGTGACCTTCGAACGGGTCATAAAGGATCTCCGCGACGTGGCAAGGGACGTAAACGGCGACATCGTAGGCCTAGGCGAGCAGAAGTACGTCATCATCACGCCAATGTCCGTCAAGGTCTCACGCGAGAAGATCAGCGGTGGCCTGTAAGTGCGGGAGGTCTATCCGGGAACCTGCCCCGCGTGCGGGCGCGAGATCCAGATCACCCATCACCGTCTCGAGATCCCCCACTTCCCCGATCTCCTGCTCGTCTCTATCGCCTGTAGCGCCTGCGGCTACCGGCACACCGATACACTCATCCTCGGTGAGGGGAAACCGACCCGGTGGACGGTGCGGGTCGAGGAGCCCGCCGATCTCTCCATCAGGGTGGTGAGGAGCACGACCGGAACGATTCAGATCCCGGAGCTCGGTCTTGCGGTCGAGCCCGGGACCGCCTGCGAGGGGTTCGTCACCAATATCGAAGGGGTTCTCTCGCGGTTCGAGGAGGCGGTGGGGAGTGTCCTCGCCAATGCTGAGAGCGAAGATGAGCGGGGGGCAGCACTCAGGATGCAGGGGAGAATCGCCGCTGCACGGGAGGCGGCCTTCCCGTTCACGGTCATCCTTGAGGATCCCGCCGGGAACAGTGTGCTCGTCAGCGAGAAGGCCGATTGTCTGTGCCTTGATCGAGCCTGATTTTTTTTACCGCCCCCGTTAACCTAAAATAGAACCACTCCCATTATGCCACACCGTGAGGTGAAGAAGATATGGCACGAACGATATCTGTGGTGAAGTGGGAGAGCGAGCAGGACGTTGATAACGCCGTCCGCGACATCAAAGGGGAGATAGAGCGGCAGGGTGGGCTCACGAAGGATACGGAGCGGGCGATGCAGCACTCGCTCCTGGTGGCCGACCCCGGGATCGCAAATTACTTCCTGCGCGAGGTCAAGAGACTGGCCCCCGATGCGATGCATTACTTCCAGGAGAGCGGCGGCGGGGCGTGAGTGCCGGGAAAGAGCAAGCGCTGAATGGGCACCCGGAGGTGAGGGGCGCGGTTACAGGATCTCGACACCCTTAAGGCTCACACCGGGTTCCTCTGTCACCTCGCCGACAACCCGGGCGCCGGGGACGGTTGACCTTATAGCATCCACGCTCCCGGGCGGGGCGACGAAGGCGTAGCCCATGCCCATGTTGAATGTGCGGTACATCTCCATATCGCTGACACCGCCAGCCTCCTGCAGCCACCGGAATACAGCGGGAACCTCCAGGGGGGCGGTGATGGAGAACCCGAAGTCGGCGAGCCTCCGGAAATTCAGGAGTCCGCCGCCGGTGACATGGCACATCCCATGCACGGTGCAGGCCTCCGCCACCCTGAGAGCCTCATGGTATATCCGGGTGGGGGTCAGTAGTTCCTCGCCGAGGGTCTTCCCGCCGGGGATGTGCGTATCATACGACGCATACTCATCGACGATCCTCCGGGCGAGCGTGAGGCCGTTGCTGTGGATGCCGCTTGAGGGGACGCCGACGATCCGGTCACCGGGGGCGATCAGGTCGCCGGTGATTATCTTCTCCTTCTTCTGGATCCCAAGACACGTCCCGGCGAGATCGAGACCGTTCACGAGGCCGCAGAGCGTCGCGGTCTCGCCGCCGACGATATTAATGTTCGCCAGCCTCGCCCCCTCGTTTAAGCCCTTGCCGAGCTGCTCCATCTTCTCGATCGAGAGAGAATCGGTTGCGATGTAGTCGACGAACGCCACAGGTTCGATGTTCATAACGTAGAGATCGTTGACGTTCATCGCGATGCAGTCGATCCCGACCGTCCGCCAGTCGAGGAGCGCGTCTGCGACGAGCATCTTGGTCCCGACGCCGTCGACCGCAAGCGCAAGGGCATACGGCCCGCAGTCGATCAGCCCTGCAAAGTGCCCGACCGCCCCGAGCATCGGGAACGCGCCGCGCCTCCGGTAGGTGAGGCTGCCGACCAGCGCCCGCACCGCCCGGGCCTCGAGATCGATGTCCACCCCCGCTTCACGGTAGGTGTGCTCAGTCATCAGAGTTCTCCGAGAGACGGAATTCGTCGTGCAGCACCTGCAGGGCACGTTTACCGTCTCTACCCTTCACGACGAACGAGACGTTCACTTCGCTGGAGCCCTGCGAGATCATCATGACGTTAACCCCGGCCCGGCCAAGCGCTGAGAAGATCCTCCCCCCCGTCCCGGGGGTGCCGGCCATCCCGGCGCCAACGACGGCGGCCGCAGCGACGTCACGGTCGTAGGTGATCTCGCGCACAATGCCCAGTTTCACTATCGGCGTGAGCGCATATACAGCGGCATCCAGGTGAGATTCATCGATTATGAGGGAGATGTTCGCCTCGCTTGAACCCTGCGAGATCATCATTATGTTCACCTCCCGCTCAGCGAGAGCCTCAAAGATCGTCCTTGCGACGCCGGGGCGGCCTATCATCTGCGCGCCATTGACGTTGACCAGGGCCACCTTCTCTATAAGGGCAAGGGCCTTTACCACCCTCTTCTCCATGTGTTCTCTGCGGAGTATGACCGTCCCGGGGGATCCGGGCCTGAAGGTGTTCCTGACCCGGATCGGGATATCCTTCTGCATGGCGGGTTCGACCGACCTCGGGTGGAGCACCTTGGCCCCGAAGTAGGCAAGCTCCATAACCTCCAGGTAGGAGATATCGTCGAGCACCCGCGCATCTTCGATGATCCGGGGATCTGCTGTCATCACCCCATCGACATCGGTCCAGATCCAGATCTCGTCGGCATCGACCCCGGCGCCGATGACGGCGGCCGAGTAATCGGAACCGCTCCGCCCGAGCGTGGTGGTCACACCCTGCTCGGTCGCTCCCACAAAGCCCATGACCACCGGAACCGACCCCGTGAGCAGCGGCACGACCCGGCTCCTGATGCTCGACTCGCTCGCCGGGAGGGCGCGGGCGTCACCGTGGTTCGCCGTCGTGATGATACCGGCCTCGGCGCCGTCGAGGGCGACAGAAGGGATGCCGCGCTGGCGGAGGGCGGCACTCACGATCGGGGCTGAGAGTCGTTCCCCGAAGGACATGATGTAGTCGCGGGATCGGGGGGTCAGCTCCTTCAAGGTGTATACCGCGGTAAGGATGTTCTGCAACCGGTCGAGCCGGTCGTCGATGACCGGCGTCACCTCGTCGACGCAGTCGGGGGCGACCTCCTCGAGAAGCCGGGTGTGCCGGGTCCGCATCGCAGCAAGAAATGCCTCGACCGGGGGCTGCTTCTTGCTCACCACGACCTCATCAGCCATCGCTATTATCTGGTCGGTGACCCCGGAGCATGCCGATACAACCAGCGCGACCTCGTCGCCGGCTGCGTGGTGTGGTTCCACGATATCTGCGACCCGCTGGATACTGCCCGCTTGCCCGACAGATGTGCCGCCGAATTTCATTATTAGCCTCAT
>MTBK01268420.1_pt1 | contig 60621 bp, 40 predicted proteins | sample 1535981 | NCBI WGS metagenome assembly MTBK01 (sample SAMN06109225, study PRJNA356200) | anaerobic digester metagenome | isolation source: biogas reactors fed with pig manure or primary and secondary sludge | place: Spain | collected 2016-06-30
CTCTACATGGAGATCAGCCTTTTTTTAGAAATTTTTGCAAACGAAATAATACATGAAGATAATTAAGAAGGTCATCACTATGGATGATGGCCGAACCATCGAAATCGAAACCGGAAAATTGGCCAAGCAGGCCGATGGTTCCGTAGTAGTTAAAATGGGTGGTACCATGCTGCTGGCAGCTGTCACCTGTGCAAAGGAAGCAAGGCCCGATACGGATTTCATGCCGCTTTCCGTAGATTACAAAGAAAAATTTGCTGCTGCCGGAAGGTATCCGGGTGGTTTTATGAAACGCGAAGGACGTCCCTCGGATTATGAAATCCTTATCTCCCGCTTGATTGACCGGGCGCTTCGTCCCTTATTCCCCGAAGATTTTCACGCAGAGGTATTTGTGAACGTATTTCTGATCTCGGCAGAAAAGGACATCATGCCCGATGCTTTAGCCGGATTGGCTGCGTCGGCAGCCCTTGCCGTAAGCGACATTCCCTTTAACGGACCCATTTCCGAAGTTCGCGTAGGACGCGTTAATGGAGAATTTGTGATTAATCCGTCGTTCTGTCAGCTTAAAGAAGCCGATCTGGACATTATTGTAGGCGCTACCTATGATAACATCATGATGGTAGAAGGCGAGATGAAAGAAGTAAGCGAAGCAGAAATGCTGGACGCCATAAAGTTTGCACATGCAGAAATTAAAAAGCATTGCAAGATCCAAATGGAACTGATGGAAGAAACGGGGAAAACTGTAAAACGCGAATATTCCCACGAAGAAAACGACGAAGACCTGCGCAAAGCGGTTGAAGAGTTTTGTTACGAGCGTTGCTACACCATAGCCAAGTCCGGCCATGACAAGCACACGCGCACAGAAGCCTTTGATGCACTTAAGGAAGAGTTCCTGCAAACCCTCCCCGAAGAAGAACTGGAAGAGAAAGAAATGATGGTGTCGCGGTACTACCACGACGTGGAAAAACGGGCCATGCGCCAGATGATCCTGAACGACGGCATTCGTCTGGACGGTCGCAAACCGGCCGATATCCGTCCCATCTGGTGCGAGATTGACTACCTGCCCATGGCTCACGGATCTGCTGTTTTTACCCGAGGCGAGACACAGTCCCTCACAACGGTTACCTTGGGAACCAAGCTGGACATGAAAGAAATGGACGAAGTACTTATACAAGGTACAGAGCAATTTGTCCTGCATTATAATTTCCCTCCTTTCTCTACCGGAGATGCACGCCCAACACGTGGCGTAGGCCGTCGTGAAGTAGGACATGGTAACCTGGCACACCGTGCTTTGAAATCCATGGTTCCTGTAGGTGAGGCCAATCCGTATGCCGTACGTGTAGTCTCGGATATTTTAGAATCTAACGGATCTTCTTCTATGGCCTCTGTCTGTGCAGGCGCACTGGCTTTGATGGATGCCGGTATCAAATTGAAAAAATCTGTATCCGGTATTGCCATGGGACTTATTTCAGAACCGGGCGGTAAAAAATATGCCATACTCTCTGATATTCTGGGAGACGAAGACCACTTGGGAGATATGGATTTTAAGGTAACAGGAACCCGCGACGGGATTACTGCTGCCCAGATGGACATCAAAGTAGACGGACTTCCTTACCAGGTACTGGAAGAAGCTTTGGAACAAGCCCGAGTAGGCAGGTTGCATATTATGGACGAAATGGATAAAACCATCTCGGAACCCAGAGCCGATTACAAGCCACACGTTCCTAGGATTATTCAAATTACCATACCGCAAGACTTTATTGGAGCCGTTATTGGAACGGGAGGAAAAGTCATCCAAGAAATTCAAAAAGAAACCGGAACTACTATTACCATTACAGAAGACGGCGATTTTGGCATTGTAGATATTTTTGGTGAAGACAAAGAAGGTATGGACGCCGCACTGGAAATGATTAAACTCATCACCACCGTTCCTGAAGTAGGTCAGGTGTACGATGGAAAAGTGATATCTGTTCTGGAATTCGGAGCTTTCGTAGAAATCCTTCCCGGCAAAGAAGGCCTTTTGCACATATCCGAACTTGACTGGAAAAAAACAAACAAAGTAGAAGACGTAGTGAAAGTAGGCGATCAAGTATCTGTCAAATTGATGGAAGTTGACGAGAGGACCGGAAAAATGCGTCTTTCCCGTAAAGCCCTTCTTGAAAAACCCGAAGGATACGTTGAACCCGAGCGCAGACCTCGTCCCTCGGGCGGAGGCTCCCGCGGAGGCCATCCCCGTTCCGGCGACAGAGACAGGGGCGACAGAGACAGGAACAAACCCTACGGTAGAGGAGGCGGAAGCAACCGCCGGTAAACGCAACTTTAGAGGCTAATTGCAACCGCCGGTAAAAGCAACTTTAGAGGCTAATTGCAATCGCCGGGAAAAGCAACTTTGGAGGCTAATTACAGCCGCCGGGAAAAGCAACTGCAACCGTTGACAAAAGCAACTGCAACCGTTGACAAAAGCAACTGCAACCGTTGACAAAAGCAACTGCAACCGTTGGTATCGCCAAAACAACTGTTGGCAAAAACCAATACCACCGCCGGTGCACAAATAAACAGCTCCTTTTGGGAGCTTTTTTTTTGCCAGCACTTGAGTGCGTTCGCTAGAAGCCACATTGGAGTGCGTCGCACTCGAGGCCTAACTAACTGAACTACTGCGTGTTGTTGAAAACGTGCCCCTAGGGCACGTTTTGCGCAATTAACTATAGTCCAGGGAGTTGAGTGCTTAGTGCGACGCACTAATTTTGTGGGCCCCTGCAGGTAGCTGCAGGTAGCTGCAGTTTAGCCGAGTAGCTGCACTGCGCACGTTTGGCGCGTTACCTTAGGCACGTTACATTCAGTGTAGCACACCACTTATATGGTGCTCCAAAGATTTTTGGTGCGCCAAAGATTTTGGCGCATTTTAAAGTGCTGCTTCGCAGCTCCAATCATTTCTCAAATTGCTTTCTAGCAATTTAGGAAGAAATGGGAAGAGGTTGCCAGGCAACTGGAAGCATTCCCGGTTTTGGATGTGATCCAGCCTGCATATACGTAAAGGTCGGAAGTCGCTACTTTTGAAAAATAACATGTAACCTGCTGTATACAAGAGCATAATAAGGATACCCGTACTTTTTGTTACTTCCTACCTTTACAGAATTTGACGCTTTTCGGTAAAGGTCGGAAGTCGCTACTTTTGAGAAATAACATGTAACCTGCTGTATACAAGAGCATAATAAGGATACCCGTACTTTTTGTTACTTCCTACCTTTACAGTGCCAGACATTTACGGTACGGCAGAAACGTGTTCGAATGCGTTGGTTAGCGGTAGAAGTTCGTACGCTGGCTAGCAGCCTTATTGGAGTGCGTCGCACTCGAAGCTTAACTAACAGAGCTACTATACGTTGTTAAAAACGTGCCCTAGGGGTACGTTTTGCGCAATTAACTATAGTCCAGGAGGTTGAATACTTAGTGCGACGCACTAATTTTGTGGGCCCCGCAGGTAGCTGCAGTTTAGCCGAGTAGCTGCACTGGGCACACTTAAGTGGATGCGGAGCGGAGCGAACACACAACGCACTTAAGTGGATGCGGAGCGGAACGAACACACAACGCACTTAAGTGGCTGCGGAGCGGAGCGAACACACAACGCACTTAAGTGGCTGCGAAGCACACCTCAAAATTTGCTACAGTGACAGCATGTCATCGGGAGTATTTTTTATTATCTTTACGAGCATACAGAGTTCTAAAACCATGAAAAAAAAATATCTTATTTTATTAGCAGGGCTATTAGCCCTTATGCCAATAGGTTGCGGACCCAAACGTGTTTATACAAAAGGACCCGGTGAATATCCGGGAGATCCGCTGCAGGATTGCGCTCCTTCTCTGGTAGCAGATCATGAAACATACGGCAACATTGCCCGTGGTCGCATGGCATACCATTCTTCAAGCTACGATTATAACCTTACCGCTCAGCTTGTGACAGACGGTATCATAACAGATACCTACCCTTCATTTATTCAGGTTTCTACGCATCTGGGTACTCTTAAAAAGAGGGAAAGAGAATGGTTGTTTGACGGAAAAATAGATTCCAGATACAGAGTTCCGGGAGATGATGTTTTTCTTCAGCTGGAAATCGCCGGTCCTATTCCGGAATTTACAGAAATGAAACTGAGAGGTACATTTACTTATAACGCTTCCACCACCCGTAATTATCAAATTACCTTTTACGGATCTCAAGACGGTGAGAAATGGACACTTCTTAAAAAAGAACAAGGGCAGGGACTCCCCGGTTCTTCTCTTTACGGTCGTCTGCATCAATTCAACCTTATCTGCCCCGTAGTACAGCCTACATCGTTCCGATTTTACAAAGTAGCATTTCACGTACCTGGTGTAGAAGAATGGTCGTTCTCTGACTGGGACTTCTTTCTGGAAGGCGAACTCGTTCCCATCCTGCCCTCGGCAGATTTTGTGAGTGCATGGATGAGTGAAGGAACAGGAAAAGAGTGGTTGATGGTTGACTTTGGTGTTTCTGCTGCTATCGACAGCGTGGTACTCCACTGGATAAACAAAGCCATGGAAGGCAGTATAGAAATGTCTGATGATGCCAAAACATGGACTACAGCAGCCGTTCTCCCGGGAGGCATTAACCCTGTGGAAGTCATTCGTTTTGATGCTCCTGCTCGTGGTAGGTACTTGAAATTGCTTATGGAAGCACCTTTGAACAAAGCCCGTTACATAGTAAGTGAACTGGAAGCCTTTGGCACAGGGACCCTTGTTCCTGTACCAAAAGAGAGAGCCCTTGCAAAGGGCAATCACATGCCTCTAACCAAAGGCGATTGGCGGTTGCAACGCAGCTCGCTGGTAAAAGAGACAGGACAAATAGTTTCCAGAAAAGATTATATAGCTGCTGACACCTGGCCGGTAGCTACTGTTCCGGGAACGGTGCTTACTAGCTATATAAATACAGGAGCCGTTCCCAATCCCAATTTTGCAGATAACCAGCTTCAGATCTCTGAATCTTTCTTCCATTCCGATTTTTGGTATCGGACAACTTTTTTTGTACCCGAAGACTTCATCAACCAAAAGCTATTCTTGCATTTTGACGGGATCAACTGGAAAGCGAACGTGTTTTTGAACGGCAAGCAAATACACAGAATTGAAGGTGCTTTTGACAGGGCAAAAATCAATATAACAAAGGACATCATTCCCGGAGCTGATAATGTTTTGGCCGTACGCATTATTAAAAACAAGCATTTTGGAGCCGTTAAAGAACAAAATGCACAAAGCCCCGATCAAAACGGTGGAATCCTGGGTGCAGACAACCCCACGTTCCACGCTTCCATTGGCTGGGACTGGATTCCTACTATCCGAGGACGCAACATGGGGATCTGGGACAACGTGTACCTGACCACTTCCGGTCCTATCACTATAGAAGATCCGTTTGTTCAAACCCACTTATCTCTCCCCGACACTACGTTTGCAGATATCCGCCTGGAAGCTACTTTAAAAAACCATCAGGACATATACATTGGTGGGGTATGGGAAGGTACGTACAAGAATATCCCCTTCCGTGAAGAAGTAACTCTGGCCCCATTTGAAACGCGTACTGTATCTGCTACCATCAAGCTTCGAAATCCAAAACTATGGTGGCCCAAAGGGTATGGCAAACCGCATCTGTATCCGGTACATATGAAGTTTTTAACAGAGAGAACCGTATCGGACAGCCTGTCTTTCCAATCGGGGGTCAGGCAAATGGATTATGATGAAGAAAATGGAGTCCTGTCTTTGTACATTAACGGACGTCGTTTCATTGGACGCGGAGGCAACTGGGGTTTCCCTGAATCAAACCTCAATTACCGAGACAGGGAATACGATATAGCGGTTGCCTACCATGCCGATATGAATTTTACCATGATCCGTAACTGGGTAGGACAAACAGGACATGATGCCTTTTACGAAGCTTGTGACAGGCATGGTATTATGGTTTGGCAGGATTTCTGGCTGGCAAACCCCTGGGACGGTCCCATTCCGGATGACAACCGCATGTTTATGGACAATGCCAAAACTTTGGTACGTCGTATCCGTAACCATCCTTCCATTGCCATCTATGCAGGCCGCAACGAAGGATACCCTCCTCGGGCATTGGACACCTCGCTACGTTCCATGCTCACACAGCTGCACCCCGGCATTCATTACATTTCTCACTCCTCTACTGGTGTGGTAAGTGGTGAAGGCCCCTACCGTGCCCTACCCGCTGCAACTTATTTCACCTTGTTTGGAAAAGACCGTATGCATACGGAACGCGGCATGCCCAACGTTATGAATTACGAAAGCCTTAAGCGTACCCTCCCCAGCGACCAACTGTGGCCGCATAACGATATGTGGGGCTTGCATGATTTTTGCCTGGAAGGGGCTCAAAGCGCGGCTACGTTCATAGAAATGACAGAAAAAGCTTTTGGACCGGCACAAGATGCACGCACTTTTACAGAATATGCACAATGGATAAACTACGACGGATACAGAGCGCTGTTTGAAAGCAGAAGCGAATACAGAAGAGGGTTATTGCTCTGGATGAGCCATTCGGCTTGGCCTTCCATGGTCTGGCAAACGTACGACTACTATTTTGATCCTACAGCCGCTTATTTTGGCTGCAAGAAAGCGTCGGAGCCGCTCCATATACAGTGGAACAGCCATTTAAACACCGTAGAGGTAGTCAACTTGCATGCAGGAACACGCTCAAACCTGACGACTACAGCACGCGTCTTCCATACAGACGGCTCTGTTCACTGGGAAAAAGACACCCTTATCAACTCCCATGAAGACACAACTATCCCATGCTTCTCTGTAACGTTTCCTGAAACCCTCTCCGACGTACACTTTATAAAACTCACGTTAAAGGAAAACGGTAAAACAGTCTCCAATAATTTTTACTGGAGAGGCTCTGAAGAAGGCAACTACAAAGCCCTGTCGCAATTACCAAAAACTGCTCCACAAATACAAACAAAAATCAAACGTTCAGGAAAGAATTGGAAAATAACAGTCCGGCTAAAAAACAACACCCCTAATCCTTGCCTTATGATGCGTCTTCAGGTTGTGGGGCAGAAAAGCAGAGAGCAGATTTTGCCTGCTTTCTATAGCGATAACTTTTTCTCTCTTATGCCGGGAGAAAAAAAGAAAGTCCGTATTACGGTAAACAAACGAGACACCCAAGGGCAAAAACCTGATGTAGTCATTGGGGGGTTCAATTATGAGCAGAAAAAATAGTGCCCTACTGGTGCTAATCTTTATAATCGGCTGCACAGGAAAAGAAGAGTTAAAACTGTGGTACGACCGTCCGGCACAGGTGTGGGAGGCAACGCTACCCCTTGGTAACGGCCGGCTGGGCATGATGCCGGACGGAAATCTATCCCGGGAAACGATCGTACTCAATGAAATCTCTTTATGGTCCGGATCTGTTCAGGACGCCTCCAATCCACGCGCAAAAGAAGCCCTTCCTCTCATCAGAGAGCTTTTGCAGAAAGGACAGAACCACCTGGCACAGGAACTCATGTACGAAAATTTTGTGTGCGGCGGCGAAGGATCCGGGCATGGAAGCGCTGCAAACTTGCCCTTTGGCTGTTATCAGGTATTGGGTAACCTCAGCCTTTCCTACAGCCCCTTGCATGTACAAACAGACAACTCACAGAAGGAACCGCAAACAGATAGCTCACAGAGGGAACCACAAGCAGACACCTCACAGCAGGAACTACAAACAGACACCTCACAGCGGGAACCACAAACAGACACCTCACAGCGGGAGCAGGAAGAAGCAGCCCGACGGTACAAAAATTACCGTAGGGAGCTGAATCTGCGGAATGCAACTGCCACAACAACCTCTAAAGGAGAAAAAAGAGCATACTTTACCTCCTTCGCACACGATGTAGGGGTGGTTCGTATAAAATCCGCCAAAAAAAAACGTATGGTTCTGCGGCTGGACCGTCCGGAGAGTTTTGTAACTACAGCAGAAAACGGACAACTGGTGATGCGCGGAACGCTAAACAGCGGCGTGGAGGGACAGGAAGGCATGCACTACGTGGTAAGGATTGGGGTTAACACAAGCCGAGGCCATGTCACGTGTTCGGGCGACAGCATAGTTCTGGAAGGCGTGCGAAAAACGACCCTTATTTTTTCCGCGGCAACCTCCTATTCATGTGAAGATCCGGAACAGCATTCCAACGACCTGCTACAAGCTGCCCTTTCTGTAAAATACAGGAAATTGCGCCGAGATCATATACGCCATTACCAACCCTTTTTCAACAGGGTTGCTTTGCACTTGGGAGTGCAAAAAAGACCGGTCGCTTTACCCACAGACCAAAGACTGCAACAGGCACAAAAAGCAAACGACTCGGCACTGGATGCCCTCTATTTTCATTACGGCCGCTACCTCTTCATTTCATCATCAAGACCAGGGCAACTTCCACCCAATTTGCAGGGACTGTGGGCCCATACCATTCAAACGCCCTGGAACGGAGATTACCATCTGAACATCAACCTTCCCATGAATCACTGGCTGGCAGAACCTTGTAACTTGCCCGAACTGCACAGGCCGTTGATTGACTTCACCAAATCGCTCGTTCCTTCCGGCGAACATACGGCACGCTCTTTTTACGGTGCTCCGGGCTGGGTGGCCCATGTAATCTGCAACCCCTGGCACTTTACAGCACCCGGTGAGCACCCTTCCTGGGGTGCAACCCAGACGGGAGGTGCCTGGCTTTGCCAACATCTTTGGAACCATTACCTCTACAACAAAGACACCACTTATTGTAAAGAGGTATATCCGACAATGAAGGGAGCTGCCGAGTTTTTCCTCAACACCCTGGTACCGGATCCATCGGGAAGGTGGCTCGTTACCGCCCCTTCCATTTCTCCGGAAAACTCCTTTTACATGCCTCAAGGCAAAACTGCTGTTCAAGTATGCATGGGGCCTGCCATGGACACCCAGATCATCAAAGAGCTGTTTTCAAACACCATACAAGCCTCGGAGTTGCTACAAACAGACGAAGAATTCAGAAACCAATGGCAACAAGCCCTTGACAAGCTGGCTCCGGATCAAATCAGCCCACAAGGATACCTTCAGGAATGGCTGGAAGATTACCAGGAAACCGACTTGCACCACCGCCACGTTTCCCATTTGTACGGACTGTTTCCGGGAAATTCCATTTCCCCTGTGCATACACCGGAACTTGCCCAGGCCTGTGAAAAAACTTTAGAACGGCGTGGAGACGGAGGAACGGGCTGGTCCCGTGCCTGGAAAATCAACTTTTGGGCTCGGCTTAAAAACGGAGAGCGTGCCTACAGGCTGCTCAAGCTGCTTCTTTCCCCACAGAGCACCTATCCCAATCTTTTCTGCTCTCACCCTCCGTTCCAGATAGACGGCAATTTTGGCGGCGCCAGGGGAATTGTGGAAATGTTGCTGCAAGAACACGATGGTTTTATTGATTTGCTTCCAGCCCTGCCCAAAGCATGGCAAGCAGGTTTTTTCAAGGGGTTAAAAGTCCCCGGAAACATCCATGTTTCTTGCCGATGGAAAAAAGGGAAAGTTCGCAAGGTGATTCTGGAAGCTCCTACCGGAGGAACGTGCACCGTTTCTGCAAACGGGCAGCAAATTACGGTAACCCTGTTACCAGGTGAGAAAAAGCAGCTGCGCTTTACCAGGTAAAAAAAACTGCACTTTTTGGCGCGCTAGATTGAATCTAGGAACCAAAAGACAGACACGGAGGGTCGCTGCAGGACTGGGAAGATTATGAAGTATAACCGGCAGACGGGGAAACAGGTAAAAGATAAAAAAGTCGGCGGGCGGATTACCTGGGTGCATGTAGTTTTGAAACACTCACAAGATCCCAAACTTCGGTTGCCGGCAGATTGGGAATTGACACAATGCCTGTTTGGGGAGCATCTGTTAGAACAATATCCGCTTAAAAATGTGGCTCTTGTGGAAAGTGAGAAAACCGCCTTGATTTGTACTGCCTTTTGGCCGGAGGATATTTGGCTGGCTACCAGTGGAAAATCTCAGCTTAACGACCGGCTGCAGGTGTTGAAGGGCCGTAAGGTAGTGGCCTTTCCAGATGTGGACGGGTATCAAGAGTGGAAAGAGAAATTGTCCCGGGTGCCGAGGCTGGACATTACGGTATCGGATATTTTGGAGAAGAATGCCACGGCTGAGGACAAAGAAAATCATGTGGATATTGCGGATCTGCTGATCCTGCAGCACAGGCAAGAGCGTATGGCAATTACTCCTATTGAAAAACGCAAAGATCCGAAGTTACATCCCACTTTTTGAAATTTAGGGGGTTGGTTGATGTGGGGAACATGGGGAAAGTAGCCTTGTTGCTTAATGAGTTAGATTTGGAGGTGGAGGGGGTAAGTGAGGGTGAGACTTTGAGGCAACGGTGGGAATTCCATCCCTGATTTTTTGTAAAAAACACCACGCGCCCGGTGTGAGTAATCCGGGGATATTTTTTAAGAAAAGATGTTGAATCAAATAGTCAAATAAATTACTAATCCCTAACACAACGGACAGAATGCCCGACCGACTTGTTGGTGTAGTTCCTATCCATACCGCTACTGTCGTAATCCAAACCCCGGTACCATGTGTAACTTGAACTCTGTTCCGTAGAACTCCACCACCTCCCATTGCTGCCAATGAGGCGGATAGTTCCATTTTGGAAACGAGTGCCCCCAGGTAGAGCTGAGAAACCGGATTTGTTCCTATATGCAGGATAATCGGTATTACCCACAGTTCCCGTCACGGGATAATCGTTCCAACCGCTTGCACTTGCCAGTGATTTGGCAATTTTATTTCCAGTTGTAGTATTGTCATAATTGTAACCATGGGTAATCAGGTAGTCCTCCAACTGTGTCCACTCTGCATCACTGGGCAGGTGCCAGCCGTCAGGACAGATACCTTGTACACCGCTGGGGATAGAGTTACTGCTTGTTTTTCCGGCCATAGCTGCAGACCAGTTATAAATCACACCATAGGTTTTGTAGTATGCAGTGGCTTTTGCTGCTGCTACATCTGTGCCGTCATAACCTAAAACATAGAGAAGAGCAATATTAGGAGATCCTGTTGTCGGACCCACAACTTTGGGCAAATAAGCCAAGTTCTCGGCCATCCAGACCTGATCTCCTATGTATACTAATTTATAAACTCTGCCATCACGACTATCGGTAAATTCGCCATCAGTTTTAAATACCTTCTGTTCACCATAAGCTATCCCTTCTGAATTCCTAGCATAAGCCCTAACATAGTATGTGGTATTGGGGGTGAGCCCGGTCAAATAGCCTGCAAAGGCTCTTACCTCCCCACCAAAACTAATTATAAAATCCAACACAACTGGATTTACTTTGGTGCTCCAGCAAATGCCACACTCAGTAACGGCAGACCCTCCATCCGAGGTCACATTCCCAGAATAAGCGGCTGTTGTGGTCGTAATACCAGTTATTTGGCCAGTTGTTACTGTAGGGAAACCCTGCTCAGACAATGTAAAAAACTCCCTCTGCACACCATAAGCAATCCCCTCCGAATTCGTGGCATAAGCCCTGACATAATATATAGTGTTAGGAGCAAGATCGGTCAAATTGCATGTAAAAGTTCCTGTACCTGTTCCATCTGTAGTTTTTGAGTTTGATGTGGTTGGGTTCTGCGATGTGCTCCAGCAAACGCCACGGGTGGTAACGAAGGCTCCGCCATCGGCTGTAACATTACCAGAACAAGTGGCAGTTGTAGTTGTAATATTGGTAATTTCTCCTGTGGTAACAGTAGGTGGAATTGCCTGTACTTTACTTGTTTTGAATTTTATTTGCTCCCCGTAAGCTGTCCCTTCTGAATTCGTAGCATAGGCTCGTACGTAATAAGTAGTATTAGGAGTAAGATCTGTAATACTACTTGTATATTCACCCAAGCCTGTACCATCTTCTGTTTTAGAGCCTACTGTGGTTGGGTCCTCTGATGTGCTCCAGCAAACGCCCCGGGCTGTTACATTGTTCACACCAACGGCTGTCACATTGCCCGAACAGGTGGCTGTTGTGGTCGTAATATCAGTTATCTGGCCGGTTGTAACTTTTGGTTTTCCGGTATTGGGACTTTCCTGAGGGACACAGGAAAACAAGATAAATCCCACAGAAAGTATTAAGGTAATCTTTTTCATGATTGATAGTTTTTTTAATCTTAAAGATTGGTGTCTAACACTCTGTAAGTTAGTGAAAAATCCCAAAACTATACTATATAACTTTGAATTCGGTCACCTTGGGCTTGATTCCGGTCAGTTTAAGTTTAATTTCGGTTAGGGCAAGAGAAATGTAATTATAGACTGATACAAGTATCTTGTTTTAGTGTCCCACTTGTCCCATGTGTCCCTGGTTATAAGGATGGGACACTGTGTAATACTAACTTTCTTATGTGTCCATTCACGAACACAACTTGTTTAAATTGTTGACAATTAGCTCGTTCTAAAAATAATATTGCTATATTAAAAAAACTGGTGAGTATCCAGGCATTTAATATCTGAGAGATTACCATTATTAAACCAAGTTCTAATGGGAAAATTATTATTAGTGTTGACGGGATTAGCTCTAATGCTAAATTCATGCACTCCGCAAGATGCTATGGATTTAGATCATTTTACCCAAGAACAAATAAATGTACTGCAAGTATTAAATGGTGCATTTATAGTGGATGAAAACCCTGATGATCAGCTAATCATTACTGAGAAGTATAATCGACCAAAAGAGGTTTTAATAGCTGATTTAGTTACTGTATTAGCTCACGGAAAAATCAAAATTCCATTAAATCCAGAATTCCCTGTTGAGGCATATATTTATTTCTATTTTTATATCTCAGAAGATGGGAATGCTTTTACTATGGTGGCAGAAGGAAGTGTATTACTTCAGATGGTACTTGATCTTGAAATAGTTTCAGAATCTTCCTTCAGGATGAGACCAAGCGGAGGATATGACGATGATTGGGTTATATTTACAAGACAATAATCTTCAATAAAGAGGGCTTTAAAGAGTCCTTTTTTAATCTAAGCAATAAGGCTCCTGGAAAAATTGAGGGCAATTTTTCACAGCTTATCTATCAAGTCTGCTTTAATGTCAATGTTTATGGTTCTGTACCGGGCGAATGCCCTACTCCCCTCTTTGTGGCCGCTGAGGCTACCGACCAAATTGGGGTCCTGCACCTTGTTGTAAAGGTTGCCGACAAAAGTTCGCCGAGCCATATGAGAAGAAGCGATATCGGCAATGCTTTTCTGTTCTACCTCGCCGGTTGTGGGGTTAATCACCGATACATCCCTGGTAATACCGCACGTTTTAAAAACCTTTTTGTTGTATTCATTTTGGCATTTTAGATTCAATCTAGTGCGCCAAGTTTTATTACCATTTCGCTACCTGTCTTCTAATCTGATGGTTACAACTTCTTCAAAAAATGTTGGCGCGCTAGATTGAATCTAGCGCGCCACTTTCTATCGTTACTGGCTGCTGCGACACATCCGGAACAAGGGGGATGCCTCGGCTTTTAAAACCAGTTGCCTGCAAACAGAAACAGAAAGATACTCGGTTCCGGGGTAATGCAGCAGGGTGGCATTTGCGTGCGTCGCACTCAGAGGTTAACTTGCTGAACTGCTGCGTGTTACTCAAAACGTGCCCCAAGGGCACGTTTTTGGTAATTAGCTATAATCCAGGAGATTGACTGCTTAGTGCGATGCACTAAGCACCAGCTGAGAAAAGGCAGTCGCATTCTCTTCGGAGAAAAATCGTATTTCTATCGGAATAACCCATCCCGGAATATTGCTGTGCATAAGGCGCACGGCATCTTTGGCTGTGGTAACCAAGTGCCAGGAAGGATTTTTTTGCAACAATTGCTTAATTTTCTCAAGGTCTCTCGTGGAAAAAACTTGGTGGTCGGGGTAATTCAGGTGGCGTTCCAATTTGTAATGCAATTGAACATAATCGCGCAACGGCTTTGCATTGGCTATACCCGTCACCAGCAAGACAGAAGAGCTTTCCTTAAGCTTGAGGGCCGAGCCACGAGCCACAGGGGTGCAAGCCGAGGCTTCAGCTAAAAGCCCGATGGGTTTTCCATAAGACATATAGGTGTGAAAGACCGGAGCGGAGGTGAGGGGTGAAGGGTGAGAAGTGAAGGGTGAAGAGTGAGGGGTGAGGGGTGAGGAGTGAGGAGTGAGGGGTAAGGAGCGAGGGAGTTGGTTCGGCTGTGTGTGCCGCGGTGGTTGTGAAAGCACAGATGGCTGTGTAGCAGAGGAAGGCAGTGTGGGCGGGGAAGGCAGTGTGGGCGGGGAAGGCAGTGCAGCAGAGGGAGGTAGAGCGGGCGGGTGCGGGCAGTGAGTGAAAGGTGATGGGTGATGAGGGATGTGTGAAGAGTCAGGGGTCAGGCGCGATGCGTGAGGGCAATGGGTGAGCACTATGCAGTTAGCTCGGCGGGCGGCAGAGGGGAGGTCGCGTAGGTGGCCGAACGGCAACAGGCAGTCTTTCCAAAAAGGCCTGTTGTAGTTTGACATCAAAATGGTTTTGCTCGGTTTTAGGCGGCGGTGCTGCATGGCATCGTCCAAGATTATCCACGGTTCTTCCGGGTAATCGGCCAGTAAACGCTCCACTCCCGCTACCCTGTCTTCGCATACAGCTACGACAACGTGAGGAAAGCGGTATTTGATCTGAAGGGGTTCGTCTCCCCACAATAGGTGACCGCCCGCTTCCCGGAAAGCATGCCCGTTTCCCCGGCAGGTATTCCCGTTTTCCCGGCAGGCATCCCCATGGGGCTCGACGTAATAAAACCCCTTTGTTTTTCTGCCGTAACCGCGCGAAAGTACCATAGGTTGTTTGCCTTTTTGCAACAATAACTCCACCAGATATTCTGTCATGGGGGTCTTTCCTGTACCTCCTACTGCCAGGTTCCCCACACAAATAATGGGTACGTCCGGAAACTCCCAAGAAGGAATGATCCCGGTATTGTACAAAAAGTGGCGTACGCCCAATACCCAGGCATACGGTGAAAGCCAAGTTCGCAAAAATGTTTTTACCCCCATTCTTCTGCAATATAATCCAAAAGATCGTACAATCGGGCCGGGTCATTCTCCGTTACCAATTGCAAACGCACCGGTTTAAAGTTGAAAAGTCCTTTAAAATAACAGCTTAAATGACGCCGCATTTCCAGAACACCCACTCTTTCTCCTTTCACTTCTATAGATTTGGCCAGGTGGCGTTTGGCCAATTGCACCCGCTCAACCACTCCCATTGGCGGCAACTCCTCTCCTGTTTCCAGGTAATGCCTTATCTCACGAAACAGCCAGGGGTGCCCAAAAGTAGCCCTGCCAATCATAAGGCCGTCCACTCCGTACGTATCAAAAGCATGCCGCGCCTGCTCAGGCGTGGCAATGTCTCCGTTCCCAATAATGGGTATAGTAATTCGCTCATTAGCCTTAACGGCCGCTATTGGACGCCAGTCAGCAGAGCCTTTGTACATTTGAACACCCGTTCTTCCGTGAATGGTAAGCGCAGCAATACCTACATCTTGCAAAGCCAAAGCCAGTTCTTCTATAATAATGGAATCTTCATTCCATCCCAGTCTTGTCTTTACAGTAACAGGCGTACGCACTGCACGTACAAGCCGCCGTGTAATGTCCACCATGCCTTCCGGATCCCGTAACCAGCCGCTCCCGGCTCCTCTTCTGGCAATTTTGTGCTTGGGGCAACCAAAGTTGATATCAATCACTTCCGGAGCGGCCTCCTCGGCTATGCGAGCTGCTTCTATTAAAGCCTCGGGAATGTGCCCGTAAATCTGAATTCCTATAGGACGTTCTTCACCCGAAAGCTTCAACTTTGCCAGGCTTTTGTGTGCATCGCGTATCAATCCGTCTGCCGACACAAATTCCGTATACATCATATCGGCTCCGTACTCTTTACAGATGAAACGGAAAGAAGCATCGGTCACATCTTCCATAGGAGCCAGGAAAAGAGGTTCTTTTCCCAGATCAATACCAGCTAACTTCATACGGCAAAGATAATTTTTCTATTTTTGTAAGCCTATGAAAAAAATCAAAACTATTGGAGTACTTACTTCGGGAGGTGATGCTCCGGGGATGAATGCAGCCATCAGAGCCGTTGTTAGAACGGCTATATTCCACAGACGTAACGTCATTGGGATTCAATGCGGTTATACCGGTTTGCTGAAAAATCTTTTCGTGCCTTTAGAAAGCCATTCCGTTTCACAAAAAATAGCTACGGGAGGGACCTTTCTGAAATCTACACGTTGTCCCGATTTTCAGTTGCCCAAGGCCCGGGCGGTTGCGTACAAACACCTTAAGGAACACAAGATAGATGCTTTGATTGTCATTGGAGGAGACGGCTCATTCCGTGGAGCAGAAACCATTGGTAAAGAAACCAACATTCCCGTTGTTGGTATACCGGGAACTATTGACAACGACATTTACGGAACAGACTATACCATTGGTTTTGATACGGCTGTAAACACCGCGGTTCAAGCCGTTGACAAACTCAGAGATACGGCCGACTCCCACAACATGGTTTTCTTTGTTGAGGTTATGGGGCGCGATGCAGGCTTTATTGCCCTCAATACCTCTATCTCCTCCGGAGCAGAAGCCACCCTAATCCCTGAAGTGCCCACCAACATTGACAAGCTTTGTGCCTATCTGGAAATGGAAAGGCGATCCAATAAAACCTCGGGCATTGTCATTGTGGCAGAAGGAGAAGACCAAGGAAGTGCCGCTGAAATTGCTGCCAAGGTTAAAGAACGTCTGCCAAAATACGAAACCCGAGTCACTACCTTGGGTCACATCCAACGCGGAGGAGCCCCTACCGCCAACGACCGGATCCTGGCCAGTATGTTGGGGCACGATGCCGTTGTAGCTCTTTTGGAAGGAAAAACAGGGGTTATGGTAGGTATGGTCAACCAAAAAACAGTGTACACTCCGTTTCACGAAGCGTGCTCCCGGCCTAGTGAAATCAACAAGCGGATGGTAGACATTGCCTATATACTATCGCTTTGATTTCTAGAAAAAAGTAGTATCTTTGCAACCCCTTTAAATTTGGGGATCGTAAATTATATATAAATTTCTAAAAATCAACCAGGTGAACACATTATCCTACAAGACTGTAAGCGCTAACAAAGCTACCGTTACTAAAGAATGGGTAGTAATTGATGCTACAGATCAGGTATTGGGTCGTCTTGCTACCAAAGCCGCTTATTTGCTACGTGGTAAACACAAACCTAACTTTACCCCTCATGTGGACTGTGGTGATAACGTAATTATTATCAATGCAGAAAAAATCCGCCTGACAGGTAATAAGCTGGACCAGAAAACTTACGTCCGGCACACCGGATACCCCGGCGGTCAACGCAAAGAGACAGCCAAAGAGCTGCTCAAACGCAGACCGCTTGCCCTTGTGGAACGTGCCATAAAAGGTATGCTCCCAAAAACGCGCCTGGGTTCTGAGCTTTTCCGTAACCTTTATGTATATGAAGGACCGGAACACCCTCACCAGGCACAAGAACCAAAACAAATTAATGTAAACGAAAACTAAACAGAGCATGGAAGTAATCAACGCCCTTGGAAGAAGAAAATCAGCCGTCGCTCGCGTTTACGTTCAAGCCGGAAAAGGGAACATCATGATCAATGGTCGTACCTTGGAAGACTATTTTAAAGAAGGCACTTTGCAGTACATTGCCCGTCAGGCATTGGAACTTACAGGTACCACCTCTCAGTATGACGTAAAAGTCAACATGGTAGGAGGCGGAGTTAAAGGTCAAGCAGAAGCTTTGCGTTTAGCCATCGCACGTGCCCTTTGTAAAATAGACGCCGAGGCGCACCGTAAGGTTCTGAAATCTAACGGAATGCTTACGCGTGATCCCCGTGTGGTAGAACGTAAAAAACCGGGAAGACCCGGAGCGCGCAAACGCTTTCAATTTAGCAAACGTTAAAAATCGGTTGACCAATGCACGGCAATTGTCAAAACAACTGCGACCAATTTTTGCTACCGGTTGTTTCGGTTGCCGCGGAATAATTAAAGCGGACTGTCTTTGACACTACCCTTTAATTGCTAAAAAGAGTAACACAAAATTTAAAAAACACAGTAATGCCAAGAACAAATTTCCAGGAACTTCTTGATGCAGGCGTACATTTTGGACACTTAAAACGCAAATGGAATCCAAAAATGGCTCCCTATATTTTTATGGAAAAAAACGGGATCCACATCATTGACCTGCATAAATCCATAGTCAAGATAGATGAAGCGGCAAACGCAGCAAAACAACTGGCTAAAGCCGGCAGAAAAATTCTGTTTGTCGCTACCAAAAAACAAGCCAAAGACATTGTGGCAGAAGCTGCTTTGTCTGTCAATATGCCTTATGTTACAGAGCGTTGGCCGGGTGGTATGCTTACCAACTTCCCAACCATACGTAAGGCCGTTAAAAAAATGAATACCATAGACAAAATGATGTCTGACGGTACATTCGAAACACTAGCCAAACGTGAGCGCCTTCAGGTTACCCGTCAACGGGCCAAATTGGAAAAAAACCTGGGCTCCATTGCAGACCTCAACCGGCTGCCCTCTGCGCTGTTTGTGATTGATATCCAGAAAGAAGTCAATGCTGTAAGAGAGGCAACACGTCTGAATATCCCGGTGATAGCCATGGTGGATACTTGTTGTGACCCAACACCTATTGACTACGTTATTCCGTCAAACGACGATGCCGCCAAATCTATTGCTCTTATTGTAAGCATTATACGTGATGCCGTTCACGAAGGTCTTGAAGAGCGTAAGCTGGAAAAAGACAAAGAAGTTCGTTTTGAAACAAAAGAAGACAAAGAGGCAGCTACCACGCCGGTAAGACGTACTCGTGCGCGTCGTCAGCGTGTAGACGAAGGGAAGGAAGTGAAGAAGGAAGAGGTGAAAGAGGTGAAGAGTGAGAAAGTGAAGAGTGAAGAGAAAGAAGTGAAAGAGGTGAAGAGTGAAGAGAAAGAAGTGAAAGAGGTGAAGAGTGAGAAAGTGAAGAGTGAAGAGAAAGAGGTGAAAGAGGTGAAGAGTGAGAAAGTGAAGAGTGAAGAGAAAGAAGTGAAAGAGGTGAAGAGTGAGAAAGTGAAGAGTGAAGAGAAAGAAGTGAAAGAGGTGAAGAGTGAGGAAGTGAAGAGTGAAGAGAAAGAAGTGAAAGAGGTGAAGAGTGAGGAAGTGAAGAGTGAAGAGAAAGAAGTGAAGAGTGAGGAAGTGAAGAGTGAAGAGAAAGAAGTGAAGAGTGAAGAGAAAGAAGTGAAGAGTGAAGAGAAAGAAGAAAATAAACCAGAATAACTACTTATAATCATATGGAAATTAAAGCAGCTGATGTAGCCAAGCTACGTAAAATGACCGGTGCAGGAATGATGGATTGCAAGAATGCTCTTGTGGAATCCAAAGGAGATTTTGAACGTGCACAGGAAATAATCAGAGAAAAAGGAAAATTGGTTGCGGCCAAAAGAGCAGACCGTGATACGACTGAAGGAGCCGTTGTTGCGCTCCTAAACGATGATAAGACACAAGGTGTTGTAGTATGTTTGGGTTGTGAAACAGATTTTGTATCAAAAAACCCGGAATTTCAGGAACTGGCTATGGGTATTGCCCGTACCGCACTGGAGCATATGCCCGATTCGTTGGAAGAGTTAATGGCTTTGCCATACGAAGACGCTACTGTAGAAGAAGCTGTTACGCGTCAAACAGGGAAAAGTGGAGAAAAACATGCCGTTCCGTATTATAACAAACTAGAGGCTCCTTATTTGGGTTCATACATACATATGAACAACAAACTGGCAACTATCGTTGGTTTTGATAAACCCATTGCAGAAGAAGCGGCTAAAGAGATTGCTATGCAAATCACGGCTATGGCTCCCATCTCTGTAAACAGGGATTCCTGTTCTCAGGAAGTTATAGACAGAGAGATGAATATTTACCGTGAGCAAATTCGTCAAGAAGGGAAACCGGAAAATCTGGTTGAAAAAATTGCCATGGGTAAACTCAACAGGTTCTTTAAAGAATCTACTTTGGAAGATCAAGTTTTTGTAAAAGACGGGAAAATTTCTGTAAAAGAATACTTGAAAACTGTAGATCCTCAGGTGAAAGTAATCGACTTCCGCAGGTACTCACTTAATGACTAAATAGTTGACTGTTGACATCAACAGCTTGTAGATAAAAAATGCCGGTCAAACATTTTGACCGGCATTTTTATTCTGTTATCTTTTCCTATATTTGAAAAAATAACCTAACCCAAATTTTCACTTATGAATGTTTACACAAAGAAAAGTCGCCTGATACATACCTTTCTGGCTTCTTTAATCATTGCAATGGTGGCAATACCTTCGTGGGCACAAACAATGAGAGTAACCGGTACAGTAACCGATACTTCCGGAGACCCTCTTATGGGTGTCTATGTTCTTGTAGAAGGTGCTGCACGGGGTGAATCTACAGGGATTGACGGAACGTATTCCATCAATGTCCCTGAAGACGGGACCCTTGTCTTCTCATTTATGGGTTTTGACAACGTAGTTGAACCTGTGAACGGGCGTTCTGTCATTGACATTACCATGAGCATGTCTTCCGTTGCTCTTGATGAGCTGGTTGTCACTGCCCTGGGTATTAAGAAAGACCGGAAAGCCCTTGGCTTTTCTGTTACGGAAGTAAAAGCCGATGAGCTTTTAAAAAACAAACAAACAAACGTGATTAACTCCTTGGCCGGGAAAGTTGCGGGTGTGAATGTTACACAATCCGGAGGTGCGGCAGGTTCCGGATCTACCATCATCATTCGTGGAGGAAACTCTGCCAGTGAAGGCCGTGATAACCAACCGCTGTTTGTGGTTGACGGAATTATATACGACAACTCTACCGTTATAGGAGGTAATTCCCAAACAGACGGGATGCAGAAAATAGCTACTGCATTTAGCAACCGTGTTATGGACATCAACCCGGAAGACATTGAATCCATGTCTGTTCTGAAAGGTGCAGCAGCAGCAGCTCTGTACGGTTCACGTGCAGCAGACGGAGTCATTGTCATCACAACTAAAAAAGGAGCCGGCGATGGTACAGTCACAGTAAACGTAGGGTCTAAATACAGTTATTCGTGGGCCAGTTCATTTCCGGAACTACAAGACGTATACGGCAGAGGGTATTACAACCAAGCCGGCGTATTCAGCGATTACACGTACAACTCTTGGGGACAAAAAATCAGTGGAAAAGCGTATGACAACGTCAAAGAGTTTTTCCGCGGAGGAAATATCTGGGATAACACTGTTAGTATTTCCGGAGGAGGCAAGAACAACAACTTCTACTTGTCGGCTTCTCGTTACGACCAAGAAGGTATCGTTCCCATGACGGGGTACGACAAAACAACCTTACGTTTCAACGGCGAACAGAGATACGGAAAATTGACCGTAGGAGCCAACGTGGCCTACTCCATTGCAAACACACAAAAAACATTTACTTCCGGAGGACTTTGGGGTGGCGGAGGAAACGGTGCCATGACAGCTGTATATGGATGGGCACGTAGCGACGATATGAAACATTACTTGAACGAGGACGGTACAAAATATCGCATGTTTGCTCAATATCAGGAATTGGCTTCTGACAGGGAAAACCCCTACTGGATTATCAACGAAAACAACCTGGGTGACCAAACTCGCAGATGGACCGGTTCCGTCAACGCCAATATAGACGTAACAGACTGGTTTAACATTGTATACAGAATAGGTCTTGACACCTATACATACGACGAACATACTTTCATTGCTCCCGGTAGTGCAGTTTCTGAAATATATCAAAACGGAAGACTGGCCAAAAACATGAGGGATTACCAATATTTGTCATCCAACTTGATGCTCAATTTCCACAAAACGTTTGGTGACTTCGACTTCAATTTGTTGCTGGGACAAACTTCTGAAGACACAAGAAGTGTTACTCAAAACCATTGGGGATACAACTTTGTATCGGCAGGAACGATTAGTTTTGCCAATATTGCAAACGAAAACAAATTCTTTACGGAAAACACCATGCGCAAACGTTTGATTGGTGTATTTGGTGAATTCCGTGCTTCCTGGAAGGACATAGCTTACCTTACTGTAACAGGACGTAACGACTGGTCTTCTACCCTTCCCATTGAAAACCGTTCGTACTTCTACCCCTCGGTGAGCGGTAGTTTTGTGTTCAGTGAGCTGATCCCCAAAAACGACATTTTGTCTTTTGGAAAAATTCGTGCTTCGTGGGCACAAGTGGGTAAAGATGCCTCGGCTTATGCTACCAACACGTATATGTGGCCTCCCGCAGCTGTAAGTGAAGGCTTTATAGGTATTGGAAACAACTGGACCCGTGGAAACCCATACCTGAAACCTGAAATCCAGACATCTTGGGAAGTAGGTGCAGAAATGCGTTTCTTTGGAGGTCGTCTGGGCATTGACTATACCTATTATAATAGCAAAACAACCAACCAGATTGCAGCTCCCCGTCTGGGACAGTCTACCGGTTACATCTTTATGTCCATTAACTCGGGTTCCGTTTTAAATAAAGGAATGGAACTTATGATTACCGCCATTCCTATTGAAACAAAAGACTTCAGTTGGGACCTGACTCTGAACCTTTCCGGAAACAAAGGTACCCTGGGAGAATTCATGGAAGGAGTAGACTTGTTCTACGTAACAGACGTTCAGATTGGCGGAGTTAAAGCCGCAGCTGTTCCCAACGGAGGATATTTCCTGGGTATTACAGGAGATTATTGGCAGCGTGAAACCATGAAAAATGCCGAAGGAAAAGACGTGGAAAATCCGAACGGTCGCTACATGGTTGACGAAACAACCGGTCTGTACCAAACTACGGGAGTAACCACCAACGTATTGGGTAACCGCGAGCCTTCGTTTATTGGCGGTTTGGGAAATACCCTCAGGTACAAGAACCTGAGCGTTTCGCTTCTGATAGATATTCGCAAAGGAGGCCTGATTTACAACGGAACAGAATACCTGCTTCTGAACAACGGTCTGTCTACTCGTACACTTGACCGCCAGTCGGTTACCGTAGAAGGTATTTCCAGTGTTTCCAACCAACCGGTAACGTACACTTACAAATCGGGAGAAACCTACATTGTCAACGGAGCCGAAAAGAGTGGAGATTTCATGATCCAAAGCTACTGGAGCAACTATGCGGCCAACGCATACAACCTACTCACAGATACCAACTGGTTGCGTTTGCGTGCTCTGTCTATTTCTTACGACTTCAAAGACTTGTTTAAGAACAAAGGCTTTATCAAAGGAATGACGGCATCAATTACCGGAACAAACTTGTTCTTATGGAGCAACTACAAAGGAATGGATCCTGAGGTCAGCGTATCCGGTTCCGGTACCGGCGGTTCCGGATCGTCCGGAATTGACTATTGCGGTGTTCCAGCTACAGCAGGATTGGCATTTGGTTTAAACTTATCTTTCTAAACAGATTTAAAATTTAAGATTATGAAAAAAATACTATATATCACTTTAAGTCTGTTGATTACCATTGGAATTACCGGTTGTAACAACTGGCTGGATGTAAACGTGGACCCGGATAACCCAAACAATGCCAGCGCTACGGTTGATAGCCGGCTTCCCTGGATTCAACACTACTACATGTACGCATGGGGTAATGCGAGTATGCGTGGAGTGACTATTGCCGGTCTTATGACCCAAACGTCTACCACCACAGCCAACGGATTACTCTCTGCATGGAATCCCTCTCAAGCAGCTACCACCACTACCTACCAGAACTGGTTTATTGGTGCAGCCTGTAACTTGGACGATATGATTGAAGCTGCCGAAAAAACGGGTGCTTACCATTATATCGGAGCGGCTCATACCATCCATGCCATGGGCTACATGCTTATGGCAGACCTGTATGGTGAAATGCCCTATTCAGAACCTTTGGGAAGTAACCCCACCCCTGTGTATGACGATGGAAAAACCATTTTTGACGGCTGTATGGAACGTCTGAATCTGGCTTTAGAATTCTTCAGCAAAACACAGGAAGAAGGTGCTACTCCCTTAGCTGCCGGTGATAGCTGGAATAACGGAGATGTTCAAAAATGGATTAAACTGGTTCATGGATTACAAGCACGTTGGTTGAACAAATTGTCTAAAAAATCATCGCTTTACAATCCGGAATCCATTTTGGCCGCTTTGTCAAAAGCTCCTCAGTCCAATGCGGAGAATACAGTAATGAAGCACAACAACTCCGGTAACCAGGACACCAACTTTACCGTTGGCGACCCATACCAAAACAGTGTCATATGGGACTGCTCGGCTTGGGGTGCTACACAACGTTACACAAGATGGTACCAAAATCTGTTTACCAACCTGAAAGGAAAAGGCGTCATAGACCCGCGTACCGGCAAGGTATTCCCTGCCCGTATGAGCAATATTGTAACAGGGGATGGTGGAACTATCCTAAGTTACGAATGGGCACGCGACGTCGGTGTGGATGTTATGTATGGAACACGTAGAATTTACGGAGCCTTACTCAACGCCACTGTAGCTACAGCAGATGTGCAAAATAGCTACACCATCACAGACAGTGATGATATGACCGAGATTCTAGAGTTCTTTAGCAACGAAGGGTTCCCCTTTGATGTGAGCGGTGATGTAGTTCATGTCACCTATCCCAAAGGCAGTCTGTACATACAAACAAACGACTACAAGCAAGTAAAAGACTTGGAATATGTAAATATGAGGGCTCTGGCTCAATCACAAACAGGTGGAAGAGCCATCAACGACTCGTATTTCTATCCTAGTTCCGCTTCTAACGTAGTAGCTGGTACAGGTTCCTTCTGGTCTCGCCCCGATTCCGATTCCGATATCCTGACGTATTACGAAATGTGCTTCATCAAAGCCGAGGTGTACATGCGTCAAGGCAACAGCGGAGCTGCATACGATGCATACAAAGAAGGTATAAGAGCCAGCTTTGATCGGATGCAAATAAAACTCAGAGATTGGCAAGCCATGGGCACGGCCAACCCGGACCAACACCCCATGAACCAAGCAGATATTGATGCCTACATGGCCAGTGACGCAGTAGCCAAAAGTGCCGGCGATCTTACCATGGCTGATATCATGTTGCAGAAAACCATTGCTATGGGAATTAACTTAGAAACCTGGAACGACATGCGTCGTTTCAACTACAGTGCAGGTAATATTGGAAACTTTGGGGAAGTGTATGTAAACTACGTAAGACCTGCCGAGTTCTCAGCTCCTAATAAATTCCCAGGCACATCACCAACTCAGGATAATTACTGGTTCCGTCGTTACAGTCAATGTGCACACGAAACAAACTACAATAAAGAGAATGCGCGCGCATCCAATCCTTTGGCGCTTACCTACGAAAACGGCCCCATATGGAGTGACCCTGTATGGTGGGATAAAGCAGAATAATACCTGCTAATCCATAATTGATAAAAAAAGGGTGACCGAAAGGCCACCCTTTTTTTATTGTCAGTCTTATCAAAGAATTACTTAATAATAGATCCTGCTACGATATTGGCCACACGCGTACGCATGCTGATGGCAGCTCCGTCGTCGTGCGGATGAACACGATTGGCCAGCAAAATGATGGCCGTATCTGTTTCCGGATCCAGTACCATGCTCGTTCCTGTGTAACCGGTATGTCCGTATACTGTTTTGGGATTAAACAAATCTCCGTTCCAAGAACCGGCTCGTCCCCAGCCCAAGTTCCTTCCATACGCTTTCACATCGGCAGGTACTCTTTCCATGGCTTTTACCGTCATAGGACCTAAAATCCTACGTCCTTGAAAAGTTCCTCCGTTTAATAAAGCTACGGCTATTACAGCCAAATCTTCTGCATTGGAGAACACACCGGCATTTCCTGAATTACCGGCATTGAGCAGACGTGCCAGCGGGTCGTGCACTTCCCCAAGCAGCGGTAGCCCGTCTTCCTGTATTTCCGTAGGTGCACAAAGGGCCAGTGTCTCTCCCTGCGGCATATACGTAGTATGTTGCAACCCCAGCGGATCAAATACATTTTCCTGTGCGTATTGCGCCAATGGGGTCCCCGTAATGTTCTCTAACACATGTTGTAGGGTAATGAAGTTCAAACAACTGTACACATGATCGGTTTTAGGTTTGTAGTTCCTGGGACAGTAACAGATGTATTCCAAAAGTCCTTGAGGACTGGGAGAACCGTAATGCTCTATCAGTTCCTCCGTTGGACCGTAGGCAGGCAATCCCGAGGTATGTGTAAGCAAGTCTGCCATAGTAATCCGCACCTTTCTTCCCGTTTCCGGATCTATCCACGGCTGAAAATCGGGAATGTAGCTATCTACGGGATCTATGAGCCTGAGCTGACCACGTTCCACCAACTGCATAATACTTAAAGTAGTACCTACACACTTGCTCACAGAGGCCAGGTCAAATACCGTTTCTGTAGTCATAGGAAGCGTATCGGGGATCAGTTGTCGGTTCCCGTAGGCTTTTAGGTAAACCATCTTGCCGTGACGAACTACGGCCAATACTGCACCGGGAATGTCTTCTGCATATATGGCATCCCAAATGATACCGTCCACCCGTGACAAATGCCCCGCATCCATACCTGCTGCTTGTGGCAAGGCTGCAGGAACAGAAAAAGATACCGGGTCCCGGCTGCACGATAAGAACAGCCAAAGACCCGTTATCAACAAAAGTCCTGTTTTTTTCATCAAACAGGGTTTATTTTAGCAGTCCACGATGACGCAGCAAAGGAATTTCTGTAGGTTCTTTACCGCGGAAACGAACATATTGTAACATGGGCTCATCCAAGCCTCCTTCTGCCAGTATGTATTTACGGAACTTTTCTGCATACTCCTGATTGAAAATATCACCCGATTCAACAAAGGCCTCAAAAGCATCTGTATCCAGAATTTCTGCCCACAGATACACATAATAACCAACGGCATAACCGCCGCTGAAAATATGTGAGAAATAAGTGGAGCGATACCTGGGTAAAATTTCCTCTATCAGCCCATATTTCTTTAAGGTTTCTTTTTCAAAGGTATTTACATCATACTCTTTTTCTTCTGTTGCAGAATGGTAATCCATATCAAGCAGGGCTGCAGCAATAAACTCTACTGTAATGAATCCCTGATTAAAATGGCTGCTGTTTACCAGCTTGTTAATCAACTCTTCCGGCATAGGCTCTCCCGTTTCGTAATGACGTGCATAGACTTCCAGCACTTGAGGTTGGATAGCCCAGTGTTCATCTATCTGGGAAGGAAGTTCAATCATATCCCTGGGGATAGAACCGCATACCCTTCTGTAATCGCCTCTGCTAAAGAAAGAATGTAAAGCATGTCCAAATTCATGAAACAAAGTTTCCGTCTCGTCCCAGCTTAACAACACCGGCTGATCATCTACCCTGGCAGGAAAATTGGTGGTTACGGTTACTAACGGAAGTTGTTCTGTCCCGTCTTCCAATTTTTTGTAGCGACGCATTCCGGAACACCAGGCTCCTGCATTCTTTCCACCACGGGCCGGATAGTCCAGATAAAGAATAGCCAAATGGCTTCCGTCTTTATCTATTACTTCATATGTTTCTACTTCCGGATCATAAACCGGAATGTCTGTATGTTTTTTGAAAGTCAGTCCGTACAGTTGATTGGCTACATAGAACATTCCGTCCCTTACGTTTTCTAATTGGAAGTAAGGTTTGATTTCCTGCTCATCCAGATCGTATTTTTCTTTACGCAATTTCTCTGCATAATACCACCAGTCCCAACTTTCGAGTGTAAAGTCGGCACCTTCACGGTTGGCAATTTGCTGCATAGCAGCCAATTCTTCTTTAACCACCCTAAGTGCAGGCTCCCAAACACGTTTTAAGAAAGAATAAACGGCTTCCGGCGTTCCTGCCATATTGTTAACCAGTACAAAGTCTGCGTACGTATCAAAGCCCAGCAGCTGTGCTCTACGAACCCTCAAGTTAACAATCTTTTCTATGACTTCTTTGTTGTCGTTCTCGTTTTCATTATCACCCCTCATGTAGTATCCTCTGTACAGTTCTTCCCGTAGAGAACGGTTGTGAACGTATTGCAAGAAGGGGATCCAGGAAGGCTTATCCGGTGTGAATACGTACTTCCCTTCCATACCCAGCTGATTAGCCAGATTGGCAGCTGCGCGGATGTTGTTTTCCGGCAAGCCGTCCAGGTCTTCCACGTTATCTACTACCAGTTTAAAAGCCTTTGTTTCTGCCAGCAAGTTTTGGCTAAACTGCAAACTCAAATTAGACAGTTCTGTATTGATTTCTTTCAATACTTCTTTATCTTCATCAGACAAAGCAGCACCTCCGCGTACAAAGTCATCGTAGTACTTTTCCAGTGTTCTCAGCTGCTGTGCATCCAGGTCCAGTTCTTCCCTTTGCCCATACAGTTGAGCTATTCTTTCAAAAAGTACAGGGTTCAACTGAATTTCGTTCCTGTGCCGAGTGAGCTCAGGAGTAATCTCTCTGGCCAAAGCCTGCAAGTCTTCATTGGTGTTGGCACTGTTAAGTGTAGAAAATGCAGAGCTTATACGGGACAGCAGTTCACCTGCACCGTCATACGCCGCAATGGTATTCTGGAAAGTAGGCTCTTCCGGGTTGTTTACAATAGCATCAATTTCTGCCCGATGTTGTGCCATACCTTCTTTGATAGCCGGCATAAAATGTTTCGTTTTAATCAAGTGAAACGGAGGAGTTTTAAAAGGAGTCTCGTACTCTCTTAGTAAAGGGTTAGTTTTCATTGGATTACATGCGCTGGTTACTAATACGCCCAGCAAAAGTAATAAGGTTATTTTTCTCATAATTGGATTATATTTAGGTTATCTATTTAAATAAAGATTTTTTAAGATCATCAACAAATGAAGTCAGGTCTTTGCCAAATTGTTCCCACGACAGTTCAGATTTTACTTTTTTTATGTTGTTGACAAATATGCTTCTGTCCATACTAAAATACTTTCTGATAGTTTGTGTAAGCGAACAAGGGTCCGTTCCCGGTGCCACCAGCCCTGTTCCCGGCCCCTCTACTGCCTCGGCCAGTCCGCCGGCAGGTGTTACCACAACGGGAACCTCAAAATGATAGGACATAGCTGTTATACCACTTTGTGTAGCTGTTTTGTAGGGTAAAACACATACGTCTGCTGCAGAGAAAAAGGAAGGTACTTCTGCATCTGCAATGTATCTGTTACATACTTTAACAGACGAGGGATTGGGCAAATTCTGAATCATTTTCTCATACTTTTCAAAACTTCCGTAACTTTCGCCGGCAATCACCAGTTGGTATTTCCCTCCAAGCTCTCCAAAAGATTCCAACAACAAGTCAAGCCCTTTGTAATCCCTGATGAATCCAAAGAACAACAGCGTTTTGCGTTCCGGATCCAACCCCAATTTTGCTTTGGCAGAAACCGGATCTTCCGGACTCCCAAAATGGTTGTACAACGGATGAGGCTTAAGCATGCAAGGTATCTGAGGATTAATGGATCGTATATCGTCTTTAACAGATTTACTCATGGCAACGCATCCGTCTATCTGTTTAAGGAACCATCCGGAAAGCTGCTTGTCCATAAAGTTGCGCTCATGGGGAATCAGGTTGTCTATAATAGAAACTACCAAGGTCCTATTTTTCTTTACTTTGCGTGCCACACTGCCCAAAGAGGGTGCAAAGAAAGGCATCCAGTACCTCATGAGTAACAAATCGGGCTGTTCTTTTGCTATTTGTGATGCCGTACGTCTGTAGGAAAACGGATTGATGGAATCTAGTACAGGGTCTGAAGAAATAAAAACTGCATTATCTTCTTTTTGAACACGTTGTGTTTTTCCCGGAAACAAAAGAGAAGGGTATTGTCTGCTGAAATTATAGGCCTCTACCTGGTGATTTTTCCCCAATTCCCGGAAAAGGTTGGCATTAAATTGTGCGATCCCACCCCGGAAAGGATAGAAAACAGATAAGTATGCAATTTTCATAACATACAAAATTAGTAAATTTGAAGTAAAAGGCAATAAAAAAGCCCTCCGTCAGAGAAGGGCTTCATATTCATACAAGGTGTTATCAGCGGGGAGATCTGTCCCTTCTGTCCCTGCGGTCTCTGCTGTCACGGCGACCACCTCCGCGTCTGTCGCGTCCACCTCGTCCATCGTGCATCTTGCCTCCTCCTGCCATAGCTGCTGTGCCTACGTTGGGCGAGAGGTCACGTTTTCCATACACCTCGCCGTTGCATATCCACACCTTAATTCCCAGCACCCCTACTTTGGTATGCGCCTCGGCAAGGGCATAATCAATATCTGCGCGGAACGTATGCAAAGGCGTACGTCCCTCTTTAAACATTTCGCGACGCGCCATTTCAGCGCCTCCCAAACGGCCGCTAATCAAGACTTTAATGCCTTCTGCGCCCATGCGCATAGTTGATGCTATAGCCATTTTAATAGCACGGCGGTACGATACTCGTCCTTCAATTTGCCGGGCTATGTTGTTAGCTACAATGGTAGCGTCCAATTCCGGCCGCTTTACTTCAAAGATATTGATCTGAACTTCCTTGTTGGAAATTTTCTTCAGTTCTTCTTTTAGCTTATCAACCTCTTGCCCTCCTTTTCCAATGATAATTCCCGGACGGGCTGTGTGAATGGTTACAGTAATCAGCTTAAGGGTCCGTTCAATCACAATGCGTGACAGGCTGGCTTTTGACAACCGGGCTACCAGGTATTTCCTGATTTTGGCATCTTCTGCCAATCGTTCCGGATAGTTTCCGCACCAGCTTGAATCCCAACCACGGATAATACCTATACGGTTACTGATAGGATTTGTTTTTTGTCCCATGTTATGCTTCTTTTACTGTTTGTTGTTTTTTATCCAATACCATTGTGACGTGATTTGAACGCTTACGAATCCTGACAGCACGTCCTTGGGCTGCCGGACGGATCCTTTTAAGTATCCTCCCGTTATCAACCGTAATGGTTTTAATTATTACGTTACCGTTTTCAAGTTCTTTCCTGTCACCTTCGTTTTTTGCTTCCCAATTAGCAATAGCAGATTTCAGCAATTTTTCAAGGTGTACAGAAGGCTCATTCTTTGTATATCGTAAAATATCCAAAGCACGGTTTACTTCTTCGCCCCTTATCAGATCTGCTACAAGGCGCATCTTACGGGGTGAAGTAGGAACGTTGTTCAGCTTTGCATAAGCTGTTTGTTTCCTTATTTCTTTATGGCGTTCTGCCATTTTTCTTTTTCGAGCTCCCATTAGTGTTTCTCTTTTTATCTGTTAACGATTGCCCGAGTGACCTTTAAAAGTACGGGTGGGCGCAAATTCACCAAGTTTATGGCCAACCATGTTCTCGGTAATATATACCGGAATAAACTTGTTTCCGTTATGTACAGCAATGGTATGACCCACAAAATCGGGAGATATCATACTGGCTCTTGACCAAGTCCTGAGCACTTCTTTCTTCATTTTCCCTTCATTCATGGCAATCACTCTTCTTTCAAGTTTTGCGCTAATGTAGGGTCCTTTTTTTAATGAACGACTCATGATACAAATTTTATCCGGTTATTTTTTCCTTCTTCTTTCAATAATGAACTTACTGGAGTTCTTTTTGGGGTTACGTGTTCTATATCCTTTGGCCGGTAATCCCTTACGTGAACGGGGGTGTCCACCGGAAGCACGTCCTTCTCCACCTCCCATGGGGTGATCAACGGGGTTCATAGAAACTCCTCGCGTACGGGGCCTATGACCAAGCCATCTTCTTCTACCTGCTTTCCCGTGTTTTTCCAGACTGTGATCAGGATTAGAAACAGTACCTATCGTGGCTCGGCATGTCACCAGAACCATTCGCACTTCACCGGAAGGCAAACGAAGAATGGCATGGTTGCCTTCCCTGGCGTTCAGCTGAACATAAGCTCCTGCACTACGCGCCATGGCGGCTCCTCTGCCGGGATGCAATTCTACGTTGTGTACCAGTGTTCCCAGAGGTATATCAGAGAGAGGTAACGTGTTGCCAATCTCGGGAGCTACTCCCGGGCCGGATTCAATTTTTTGTCCAATTTGCAAACCGTTAGGCGCTATAATATAACGTTTTTCACCGTCTGCATATACTACCAAAGCAATGCGTGCACTGCGGTTGGGATCGTATTCAATAGTTTTTACTGTGGCGGGATAGCTGTCTTTATTGCGTTTAAAGTCAATAATGCGGTACTGACGCTTATGTCCACCACCCAAATTGCGCATAGTCATTTTTCCCCTGTTGTTCCTTCCGCCTGAGCTTTTTATAGGAGCCAAGAGCGATTTTTCCGGAACCGTACAGGTGATGTCGTCGAAAGCGCTAATGATTTTATGTCTTTGACCGGGTGTTACCGGTTTAAATTTACGTACTGCCATAATCTAAATATTGCTGTAGAAGTCAATTTTATCTTCACCTGCCAACGTAATATACGCTTTTTTAAAGTGATTGGAACGTCCGGTAAGAAACCCTGTTTTGGTATAACGGCTTTTGCGTTTTCCCTTGTAGGTTATTGTGTTTACATCTGCAACCGTAACGCCGTACATATTTTCAACTGCTTCTTTAATCTGCAGTTTGTTAGCTCTGCGGTCGACTATAAACCCGTAACGATTCAACGTTTCTCCTTGAATCGTCATTTTCTCTGTTATTATAGGTTTTATTAAAATATTCATCGTTATGCAGATTGAGTGGTACCTAATAGTTCGCTAATCCTTGCCTCTACCCCTTCAATCAGGATGAGGTTCTGAGCATTAAGTATGTCATAGGTATTCAATTCTTCTATGGTGATTACCTTGACTCTTTGAATATTCCGGGAGGACAAGTAAATGTTCCTGTCTCTTTCCGGAAGTACCAACAAAATTTTCTTTCCGTTTACGTTCAGGTTCTGACAGATAGCAAGAAAATCTTTTGTTCTTGGAGTGTCCATAGTAAAGGGCTCAAGAACGGTAATGGCCTGGTCCTGTGCTTTATAAGTTAAAGCAGAACGCCTAGCCAATTGTTTGAGCTTTTTATTAAGCTTAAACCGATAACTCCTGGGCTGAGGACCAAAAGTCCTGCCGCCTCCCACAAAGATTCCGGCTTTTAAACTTCCGTGGCGTGCTCCGCCTGAACCTTTCTGACGCACAATTTTACGTGTGCTGTGAGCTATCTCCCACCTTTCTTTTGTTTTGTGTGTACCCTGGCGCTTGTTGGCCATGTGTTGCTTCACATCCAAATAGATGGCGTGGTTGTTGGGCTCAATTCCAAATACGGTATCGTCAAGGACTACCTTCTTTCCGGAATCCTGACCGTCAATTTTATATACTGCAATTTCCATACGGTTAGACCTCCAATATTACATAAGAACCGGCGGCACCGGGTACGGAGCCTTTTACGACTACTAGGTTATTCTCGGGGATTATTTTCATCACTCTAAGGTTCAGAACCTTAACCCTTTCCCCTCCCATACGTCCGGGCAATTTTTTGCCTTTAAATACACGCGATGGTGTAGCAGATGCCCCCAGAGACCCCGGGGTACGGACACGTTTGTGCTGACCATGAGATTCACTTCCAACTCTAGAGTAGCCGTGGCGTTTAATAACGCCCTGAAACCCTTTCCCTTTGGAAATACCTACCACATCTACCCAATCGATAAGACTGGGATCGAAGATGTCATCAACGGTCACGGTGTCGCCCAAGCGCAATTCTTTTTTAAAATCATTTGGAAATTCCACCAATTTGCGTTTGGGTGTGGTTTTTGCCTTTTCAAAATGGCCCTGAAGGGCCGCGCTGGTGTGCTTCTCTTTTTTCTCGTCATAGGCAAGCTGTACGGCGGCATAACCATCTTTCTCTTCCGTCTTCACTTGCGTAACTACACACGGACCAGCCTCAATAACAGTACAGGGTATGTTTTTCCCGTTACTGTCGAAAATCGAGGTCATCCCGATTTTCTTTCCAATTAATCCAGGCATTGGTTGTTAATTTGGTGTTTATCAATAAAATGAACGATGTCCGCAGAAAATGCGGGTTGCAAAGATAGACGTAATTTTGGAAAATGCAAAAAATATCAATACTCCTGCCAGCTCTTTATTTGAATGTCTTCAACGGTAAGAGAACAGAAGGCCGTAATAAAGGCATCGGCAAGGCGAGCATTAGTCAGTAGCGGAATGTTCAAATCAATGGCAGCCCTTCTGATTTTATAACCGTTATCCAGTTCTCCCTTAGTTAAGTTCCTGGGAATATTCACTACAAGGTCTATTTCTTTTTGGTGCATCAAATCCAGGGCTTGTGGCCATTTGCTTGTATCCCCGGGCCAGTATACCCTGTGTGAAGGAACTCCGTTCTCTTTCAAGAACTTGTGTGTACCACCCGTGGCATAAAGCCGGTACCCTTTTCTGTGCAGCAGCTTTGTTGCACTTAACATATCTACTTTTTGGCGAGCCGCTCCTGTGGACAGCAATATCCCCTTAACAGGAATTCTGTATCCTACTGCCAACATACTAATTAAAATGGCTTCTGCCGTATCGTCTGCAATACAACCTACTTCACCGGTAGAGGCCATATCCACTCCCATGACCGGATCTGCTTTTTGCAAACGGTTAAAGGAAAATTGAGACGCTTTAATGCCTACATAATCCAAATCAAATTCATTCTTTTGCGGAGGTTGTACCGGTAACCCCAGCATAACCTTGGTAGCCATTTCAATAAAATTGATTTTTAAGACTTTACTCACAAACGGGAAGCTTCTGGAAGCGCGTAAATTACATTCAATCACTTTGATTTCATTTCCTTTGGCCAGGTACTGAATGTTAAAGGGGCCCGTTATGCTCAGCTCTTTTGCAATTTGTCGTGTAATTCTTTTAATACGCCGTACCGTTTCTACATATAACTTTTGAGGTGGGAACTGAATGGTGGCATCTCCGCTGTGAACCCCGGCAAACTCCACGTGTTCGCTTATGGCATACGCTAGAATTTGACCTTTATCTGCCACGGCGTCCATTTCTATTTCTTTGGCATGCTCTATAAATTGACTTACTACTACCGGATGTTGTTTGCTCACGTTGGCCGCCTGTTTTAAAAACCGTTCCATTTCCTCTTTGTTGGAGCAAACGTTCATGGCAGCACCGCTCAGCACGTAGCTTGGCCTTACCAACACGGGGAATCCAACTTCCCGCACAAAGACCTCTATGGCTTTCAGGGAGGAAAGTTCTTTCCATCGCGGCTGATCCACTCCCATACGGTCCAGCATGGTAGAAAACTTATGACGGTCTTCTGCGTTGTCTATGTACCTGGCCGGGGTGCCTAAAAGAGGTACGTTTTGTTTGTCCAGAATGACAGCCAGATTGTTTGGAATCTGTCCGCCTGTAGATAAAATAACACCGGCCGGATCTTCCAGCTCTACAATATCCATTACCCGCTCGTTGGTGAGCTCGTCAAAATACAAACGGTCACAAACGTCGTAATCGGTAGAGACCGTTTCCGGATTGTAGTTGATCATAACAGATCGGTACCCTTCGCTGCGGATGGTTTGCAAAGCTTGTACACCGCACCAATCAAACTCTACCGAACTGCCAATGCGATACGCCCCCGACCCCAGAACGATTACCGAGCGTTTGTCTTTGCAGTACTCCAAATCGTGTTCTTTACCTCCGTATGTCAGATACAAGTAATTGGCTTGAGCAGGGAACTCTCCGGCCAAGGTATCTATTTGCTTAACTACCGGTGTAATCCCAAGGGCTTTCCTCAAGCGTCGTATGGTCAGCGGATGCTCTTGCGTCATATCGTCTTTCCACAAAGCGCGTGCGATTTGAAAATCGGAAAACCCTTTGCGTTTTGCCTCGTACAGCAACTCCACTTCTGCCTCGCCCCAGTTTTTGACCTGCTGCTTCTGGTTCTTAGCTTGCTGTTCCAGGCTTCTGTCTTGCAGCCCTCGGCTCTTGAGCAGTTCTCCCTCCTCCGGATGATTTTCCGGTGGAGATAATACTTCCAATTTCCTGCCCGTCTCTATGATGCCCTGCAGTTTGTATAAAAACCACTTATCAATATGGGTCAGTTGGTGGATCTGCTCTACCGAGTATCCGGCTTGCATGGCTTTGCTTATCACAAAAATCCTCATATCGGTAGGCTCGTGCAAAGCCTTGTCAACCTCGGCAATCACCAGGTCTCTGTTCTCCATAAACCCGTGCATGCCCTGTCCAATCATACGCAGACCTTTCTGAAGGGCTTCTTCAAAAGTACGTCCGACGGCCATTACCTCTCCCACAGATTTCATGCTGCTGCCTATGGTCTTATCAATACCTTGGAATTTGCCGAGGTCCCAACGCGGAATCTTACAAACCACATAATCCATGGCCGGCTCATAAAAAGCCGAAGTGGAACGGGTAACGGAATTTTTCAGCTGGTGTAATCCGTAACCCAAAGCGAGTTTTGCCGCCACAAAAGCCAGCGGATACCCCGTTGCCTTGGAAGCCAACGCCGAAGAACGACTCAGGCGCGCATTGACTTCAATTACGCGGTACTCGTCGCTGCTTACGTCAAATGCATACTGAACGTTACATTCTCCCACCACCCCCAGATGGCGTACAATCTGTATGGCCACCTCTCGCAGCTTCTTGATTTCTCTGTCGTCCAATGTTTGTGTGGGAGCTACCACAATGCTTTCTCCCGTATGAATTCCCAAAGGGTCAAAATTTTCCATATGGCAAACGGTTATGCAATGGTCGTATGCATCCCGTACTACCTCAAATTCTATTTCTTTCCAGCCTTTCAGGCTTTTTTCCACCAGCACCTGAGGGGAATAGACAAAGGCTTTTTCTGCCAAAGCCTTCAACTCGTCCCGGTTGTTACAAAACCCCGAGCCGAGTCCTCCCAACGCATAGGCAGCCCGTATAATAACAGGGTACCCCAGGTTCTCGGCAGCCGCCTGTGCCTGTTCCACAGACTGTACCGCTGTGCTCTCTATGGTTTTTACTTGTATCTCGTTGAGCCTGCGAACAAACAGTTCCCGGTCTTCTGTTTCTATAATGGATTGGATGGGAGTTCCCAGAATGTCAACTCCGTATTTTTCAAATACCCCTTTATGATACAACTCCACCCCACAATTCAAAGCTGTTTGACCGCCAAAGGCCAGTAATACCCCCTGCGGACGTTCTTTGGCAATGACTTGCTCAACAAAATAAGGAGTAATGGGTAGAAAATACACCGTATCTGCTACGCCCTCAGATGTCTGAACCGTGGCAATGTTCGGGTTGATCAAGACCGTTTTGATGCCCTCCTCCTTGATGGCTTTTAAGGCCTGAGAGCCGGAATAGTCAAATTCTCCCGCCTCTCCAATTTTGAGGGCGCCTGAACCCAGCAGCAATATTTTATCCGGCTTCATAAGGTTAAAGGCTTTTTACAAATTGCTGTATCAAACTGAGTCGCAAAAAAAGGGCCCGACTTATGGCGTATGCCTTCCACAGTCCCGTCGTTCATATTTGTAAAAGAGGGTATCCAACCTTCCGGTAAACTTTCTGCTTCCAGCGCATACCCGTGGTTTTGCGACGTAATGATGCATTGGCCCGTTACGGTATCAAGAACCGGCTGGTTGTGCCCACGGTGTCCGTTCTTCATGGGTATTACCTTTCCTCCGGCAGCCAATCCCAGCAGCAAATGACCCATACAGATTCCGGTAACGGGCTTCTCTCCCTCCAACGCATAACGGATGTGTTCTATGGTTATCCTACACAAACGAGGATCTCCCGGCCCGTTACTTATAAAAATCCCGTCGTAAGACAGATGCCTGAAATCGTAATCCCAAGGCACCCTCACCACCGTCAAACCACTGCGCAATAGATTACGCAGGATACTATGTCGCACGCCACAATCCACCAATACTATTTTTTTTGCGCCCGGATTGCCCGGATAGGTTATTACCTCCTTGCAGGAAACCTCGGCTATCGGGTGGTTTTCTACCATTTTACTACCGGCAATACCTCCACCCTCCCAATTGTCACCCCCTACCACCAGCCTCCCTTTTAAAGGGCCCTTTTCCCTGAGCACCTGTACAAGCGCCCGGGTATCCACATCGTAAATTCCCGGAACCTTCTCCTCGGCCAGCCAGTCTTCCAGACTTAACCCCGCACTCCAGTGGCTGAAAGAGCGGCTATGATCAAAAACTACCAGACCCTTTACTTGAATTTTCTCACTTTCCAAGCAGCGCGAGATGCCCCGCTCGTCTATTCCCCTGTCCGGAACCCCGTAGTTGCCAACCAACGGATACGTAAGAACAAGAATGTGACCGGCAAGGGAGGGGTCTGTAAGCAGCTCCGGATATCCCGTCATACCCGTATGAAAAACAACGGTTCCACTCGCAGAAGCTATGTGACCGAACGCCCTCCCCTCAAAGACAGTTCCGTCTGCCAGAATAATTTGTGCTTTGCTCATGATCACACGTTAATGGTCGTTACATTCAATGTAGCGCTCCAAAATCAAAAACCTACAGCAACACTTTTTTTAAGGCGTATGTCATCCGATGATGTTCCTACCCACAACTCAATGGTTCCGGGCTCCAAAGCCCAGTCTTGCAGCGCCTCGTCCCAGTGTTGTAAGGCATTGACCGGAAAGGTAAGGGTTACGCGGGCTGTTTTCCCGGGAGCAACACGTACCCTGCGGAAAGCTTTTAGCTCTTTAGGAGGAAATTCAACCTCGGATTCCGGCCTGTTCACATACAACTGCACTACTTCTTCGGCTGCCATGGTTCCGGTGTTTTTCAAACGAACGATAACAGACACCTCATCGGAAGGCTTGTACCGGTTTTTTCCTGTTTGCATAGAAACGTACTCAAAAGAGGTATAGGACAATCCGTGTCCAAAAGCATACATGGGTTGTATTTCTTGTGCATCGTACCAACGGTATCCCACATAGATGTCCTCTGAGTAATCGGCCTGTTCAAAATTGGGGTAATTGTTAAGCGCGTAGGCCGGAGAATCCTGTAACCGCATAGGAAAAGTGAATGGCAGTTTACCGGAAGGTACCACGTTGCCAAGCAACACATCGGCCAACGCATTGCCTCCCTCGGATCCGTTAAACCAAGATACCAGCATGGCCGGGGAAAAAGCCTCTAATGTAGTAAGGTCAACGGGTGCTCCGGTAACAACCACAGTAACAATGGCCGGATTGACCCGGGCAATTTCCTGTATCAATTCGTCCTGCATGGAAAGAAGGTCTATGCTTGTGCGGTCTGCTCCCTCTGTTTCTACTTCACGGTTGTTTCCGGCAAAGAAAAGCACCAAGTCTGCTTCACGGGCCGCATCAAGCGCTTGCAAAAGCAAGGTGTCGTCTGGCCTCATGCCTCGGCGCTCACCTCCGGACAACATACCTCCGGTACCTGTAAGCACAACATCTCCCAGCACCCCTGTTCTCTGCCTGTCCCAACGCGAAAATCCTTTATATCCGCGAGCGTATATTATCTGTGCCTTGTCTCCTATTTTCTGTTGCAATCCCTCCAGCGGAGTGATTTCGTAACGGGCTTTCACCCCGGCTCCAATGCCCCCTTGTGCATGTTTTTTGACGGCATTGTCACCAATGACGGCAATCTTTTTGTATTTGTTTAAATCCAAAGGCAGCAGGGCCTCGGCGTTTTTTAACAACACAATGGAACGCGTAGCTATTTCATAGGCCATTTCGCTATGCTCGGGAGTACTGACGGGCCTAACATCAGAAGTTTCTTCTATAGGCGGCACTGTCATCCTTACGCGTAAGATGTTTTCTACTTTCCTGTCAATCACTTCCTCCGGAACTGCTCCGCTCCGTACCGAGTCCAGCAAAGCCTGCCCAAAGTACCTGTCGCCGGGCATCTCTACATCCAGTCCTGCCAGAGCAGAGGCTACCGTACTGTGCGTTCCGCCCCAATCAGAAACAACCAACCCCTTAAAGCCCCACTCGTTGCGTAATATGTCTGTAAGCAACAATGTGTTCTCTGCACACCAGCTGCCAAATACCTTATTGTAAGCAGCCATCACACCCCATACCCCCGCCTCTTCCACAGCCGCACGGAACGGAGGCAAATAAATCTCGCGCATAGCCCTTTGGCTTATACGCACATCTACAGCACCTCGGTTGTTCTCCTGGTTGTTCAATGCATAATGCTTAATGCAGGCAGCCGCTCCGTTCTCCTGCACCCCGTTAATATACCCAACGGTAAGCCGAGCACTCAATAGCGGGTCTTCGCTCAGGTACTCGTACGTCCTGCCTCCGGTAGGAATCCGTTGAATGTTCACGGCTGGTCCCAGCACCATATCCTTACCCCGGGTACGCGTTTCTTCTGCCAATCCTTTACCATACAGCCAGGCCATCTCTTCACTCCACGTAGCTGCCAAGGCAGAACCTGTTGGAAAGAACGTTGCCGAGTCTGTAGTCAAGCGCAAAGGAGCCCAGGAATGAGGCTCCAGCTCTTCGCGGACCCCAAACGGCCCGTCTGCATATTTCAAAGGCGCAACCCCCAGCCTCTCCACACCGCCCGAGGTAAACATAGTATGACCATGCAACATCTGAATCTTTTCTTCCAATGTCATTTGCCCCACCAGCTGTTGCACCTGTTTTTCTACTCCGTTTTGGCATGCTCCCAGCATGCAAAACATAGCAATTACAAACGTTTTTTTCATAACACAAATATACTAATTCGTCGGATAGTTTCTGTGTATTTTACTAATTTGCAGAAGATTGCTAAAAACAATCAACTAAGTCCCGTAATTACGCCGTCTTTGATATCCATGAATTTGGCTTGCGGTTTCTTGGGCAGACCGGGCATGCGCAGGATATCGCCTGCAATGGCTACCAGCATTTCTGCTCCGTTGTTAATGATCACATCGTGGATGTTCATCTCAAAATCATGGGCTACTCCATACGCCTTGGGATCCGTAGAGAACGAATATTGAGTCTTGGCAATGCAAACGGGATAATGGGCCAGCCCCAGTGCTTCTATGCGGCGCATGCTCTCTTGTGCCGTCTCGTAATAAAAAATGTTTTTGGCTCCGTAAATGCCGTGCGCAATTTTCCAGATTTTGTCTGCAATGCTGTCTTGTTCTTCGTACGTAAATTGTAATGTTTCTGAAGGTTTGTTTTCTATGGTATCTACAACTACACGGGCCAGTTCTTCTGCTCCGGCGCCTCCTTCCGTATAGGCATTGTTTACGGCAAACGGAACGCCAAGATCCCGACAACGTTCACGTACCAAGGCAATTTCTTTTTCCGTATCTGTACTGTACCTGTTCAAAGCAACTACCAGGCTTTGCCCAAAGTTTTTCAAGTTCCTGACGTGTTTCTCTAGGTTGTCCAGGCCTTTTTCCACAGCGCCCATATCTTTCTTGTGCAATTTGGAAAGATCCCCTCCGCCGTGCATTTTTAATCCTTGCAAGGTGGCTACCAAAACGGTCAACTTGGGTTGCAAGCCTCCTTTACGGCATTTGATATTGAAAAATTTCTCGGCCCCCAAATCGGCCCCAAATCCCGCTTCGGTCACTACGTAATCTGCGTGTGTCATGGCCATTTTTGTGGCCACCAGCGAATTACATCCGTGCGCAATGTTGGCGAACGGACCTCCGTGAACGAAAGCCGGAGTGCCTTCCAATGTCTGTACCAGGTTGGGATGAATGGCGTCTTTCAGCAGTATGGCAATGGCTCCTGCCACTTCCATATCGTTTACAGAAAACGGAGTCCCGTCATGCTTAAACCCAAGAATAATTTTTCCAATCCTTTCTTTCAAATCCTCTAGGTCTTTAGACAGGCAAAGAATAGCCATAATCTCCGAGGCCGGCGTTATATCAAAACCTGTTGCACGTGTAATCCCGTTTGTCTTTCCACCCACCCCGGAAACGATGGCACGCAAGGTGCGGTCGTTGACATCCAACACTCTTTTCCAAACGATTTCCTGAAGGCAAATTCCGTGGTTTTGCACTTGGTACAAATGGTTTTCAAGCAAAGCAGAAATCATGTTGTTTGCCGAGGTAATGGCATGAAAGTCTCCGGTAAAATGGAGGTTGATGTCTTCCATGGGAACTACCTGTGCATATCCCCCACCGGCCGCCCCTCCTTTCATTCCAAAGCACGGACCCAAGGACGGTTCGCGCAACGCCACCATGGATTTTTTCCCTATCCGGTTCAATCCCATGGACAACCCTATAGAGACTGTAGTTTTACCCACACCGGCACGGGTAGGCGTGATGGCTGTTACCAAGATCAGGTTGCTGTCTTTTACTTTAGTCTCATCAATGCGGCTTACAGGAACTTTAGCAATGTGGTTGCCAATAAGACTCAAATCTTCACGAGCAATACCCGCTTCTGAAGCCACATCTCTGATATCCAGCATTTCATACGCACTTGAAATTTCAATATCTGTTTTCATAATTCAGTTGTTAACGTGTCAAAAATATAAAATTATTTCTCGGATTATTCCACAAAAATTTCCTGTACAATCGTTTGGATGTAGTCCCGGAAGGTCAATACGGCTTTAACAACGTGACTCCCGGCTTCCAAGGTGATTACATCATTCGAAGAGTACTGCGTTTCGTTAAAAAACCACCGGACCTCCAAAGGCCTTTCTATCTCTGTAACAGACGGAGCATCGTTTAACATTAACACCAAATGATCTCCCGCCTTGTATTGTTCTTTAGCAAAAGGCATCATATAGTAGCCTAAAGAGAAAAGTTCATTGTCTTTTTCTGTTACCGTGGCAGACACTATGAGGTTACAATCCAGATCATGTGCGATTTTCCAGTCGGATGTCAAAGAAGACAAATTACTGCCTGCGTAACCGCCCATAGGGACCATGGGTCCTTGATCCACTCCCAGGGGATAACCGGAATCGCTATCTTTCACATAGTACCCCACTTTCAATTCTTTGCCTTTGGGGATTGTAATACCGTGTGCAGTCAAATCTACCTGTGTTACGTTCCCAAAGGACGGGTTGTTTACTATATCCATAAACATACACTCATTGTCCAGCAGAATAAAAACACCTACTTCTTCTGCCCGGGAACCTCCTACAAAGAAGGAAACAGACGTTATACAGTACCCCTCATAGGCTTCTGTCTCTTCCGGCGAAAAGCCCACAGCTCCGTAAATAGTCTCTCCCGGTGTTCCGTAGCCAACCGCATCAAACACAGTTCCGTGTTTTCTCAACAGGTTTTCGTCCGACCCTACCCATGCTATCAAGGTAAAGTCTTCAGAAACTTCACCTGTCAAGGAGGCATCTGCCTGTCGTTCTACCGGATAATACCCATCTTTTATTGCATGTATTACATACACCCCTTCTTCTTTGCTTTGAGCGGTGAAGTGGTATTGTCCATCAGGGCCGGTGGTGGTTGTTTCTATGGCTTCGGTGCTTTGTTCCGTCGAAAGCAACAAACTGCCCGACCTTTGCAGACTACCGGGTGCCTGTGACCCATCCCCCGTTGGCAACGAGGTATCTTCCGGTTGGGTATAATATAAAGACATCGAAACTCCCGAAAGGGGATTCCCATCTTTATCTACTACCTCTCCGCCAATCTCCAAGTACGTTTCTACCGGATCATCACCTCCTTCCCCATCATCCTCTTCTTCCTTAGGTTTTACTGTGGCAGAAATGATAATGTTGTTCAGGTTACTGCCCCACGGTGTAGTCAATTGTTCTATGCTATGCCCGGCATATCCACCCAGATAAGCCATGGGCCCCTCATCTACAGCCATGGGATACCCGTAATCACTTCCCAGAACGTAATAGCCGAACTTAACCATTTTCCCTTCCGGTATGGTCAATTTTGCTGCGCTTACATCTACTGTGTTCATGGTCCCAAAGGCAGGAGATACCACGTTTTGTTCTAGGACCTTTTCCTGGTCAAACAACACAAATACCCCTACTTCAGAAGCAGAGGAGCCTGTGATAATAAACGAAACGGTTGAAATGGTATCTCCTTGGTAAGGCAGTAGTTCTTCGGGTGAAAACCCAACTGCTCCGTACGTAGGTATGCCGGGGTCTTGATACCCCACATTATATCCTTCCCATTCGTTGTGCTTTCTTAAAAGCCCCTCCCGGTATTCTACCAGGGGAAACAATGTAAAATCTGTGCGAACCAACCCCGGAGCAAGGACCGTAACCTCTTGTAAAACAGGATTGTAGCCTTCCTTTTCTACCTGAACCACAAAAATACCCTGTGTAAGTTCCGACGATATGAAATACTCCCCCTGTTCATTGGTAACCGTACTATAGATATATTCATTTGCGTCTGTTGCTGCTAACATGTTGTATCCAAACAATTCTCTACTTTTGTTCAAGTTCAAGTTCATGTCCAATTCCAACGGTTTGGGTTCATGCTGTTTCCTGGTAAACGTAACCGAAACGCCGGAAATAGGATCTCCATCGCTGGTGGTCACTTTACCATAAAAATCTGCAGACGAAGAAGTATCAAAACTTACAGAAAAAGTTGCGTTTGTTCCGTTATCTGCTATGCTTGTAATATTAACTCCCGGATGATACCCGGCATGATCCTTAAAAGCCGGAGAGGAAGAAGCGGTAAAATACGTATTGTTTGTGCTCCCGGGAAAAGGCACCTGGTTTTCATAACGTACTGCCGATTCGGGGTAAACAGCTTCTATCAGGTCAAAGCACTGATGGTCTGCATACGCATTAATACCGTTCCAGGTTCTCCAGCGGTCACTCGCTTTCATACCGCCCACCCTATTGTCCGACCTGTCCACGTGGTATATAAGCATACCGGAACCGGGCAAGTGCATATCCCACCCTTCCAAACTACGGTACTCAAAAAGGAAAAACTCTCCTTCATTGGCAGTCAATGTTATATAACAGTCGTTTCCTTGAACGGGTTGTAAGGTGTGGGTCCCCTCTTTGATAAATTCTGTTGGGGATCTTCTATACCAGCCCAACATATCTCTTTCCACAATATTCAAATAAGGCGGGGTCCTGCCCGAGTTGTTATAATTACCTCCCGACATAAGCGAAAAAGAGCCCAGACCGCGTGCTTTTCCGTTATCTTCTCCGTCGGTATCATAAAAATCGGGCAATCCCAGTACGTGCCCAAATTCATGACAATACGTTCCTATTCCGGCCATGGTACTTCCCGAGGCTCCTCTTAACTCAGAGGTACAAGCATAGGAATACAAACGAGCACCATCCATCACCACGTTTTCAGTAATAGACCAGGCGTGTGGCCAAATGGTGTAATCCGGTCCTCCCTCGGCTTCGTTATGACCGGCAAAAAATACAAAAACGTTGTCTATGTATCCGTCAGCATCGTTATCATATACAGAAAAATCAACGTTAAAATCTCGTTTGGCCAGCTTAACGGCCTCCACAACCATTTCTCTGGAACGTTCGTAAATGTTGTTCCCGTTGGCATCGTTCGCTCCGTAATAAGAAACAGTTCTGGACAAGGTTACCGGTCCTACTACATCAAATTGCGGGTTAAAAACTCCCGATGAGTTCTCGTAATAGTAATTCCACACAGATCCTGTGCCTCCGTTAGAGGCATACCCGTCTTGGTTTAACATATTAAAAAAAGCATCTCTTGGATTGTTAACTACAAAGGACAGGTTGTTAAACTGAACCAAAAGAATTAAAAACCTTTTGTTTCCGCTTGAAATAGAAGCTGATGGTGCCTGGGATGACGTCGATGCCTGTGTTTGGGATAAAGCCGATGCCTGTGTGGGCTTTACAAGCATTCGGGCAAATTCTGCCCTTCTTTCTCTGGCGCGTTCAAAAGCCATTTGAGGGGGTCTTACCGCAGCAATACCTGTAGGAATGGTACCCGGGCGCACCCGTGTTGCCGTAGCTACTGCAACGCCTTCCGGAGAAAATTCGGCCACGTAATAAAACCCGTCCTCTCCTTGTTTCACTAGCCGTCCCCCACTAGTTGTCCAATTCAGAAACTCGTCTCCGTGCTTTTGTATCGTCAAGACAGAACCGTCGGGTTGTCTCACTTGTACAGGCCACGGATAGGCCTTGACTGCATAAGCATTATATGTTATTCCTGTAAGACAGACCATCCATAGGATCCAATGTAAAATATACTTTCTCATGGCTTATCAATTATATACAACGTAATGGGTTTTAGCAGAGGAATCATACAACTGTAAAAGACGACCTTCCCGGCGTATGACTTTAACCGTTCGGGTTCCTTCCGGGACACTCTCCACACCAAAACTGGAAATACTAATATCAAAACTGGCACCGTCTGTTACCGTCAAGGGAATAAAGGAAAGGGTCACTACTTGTTTTTCTTTGTAATTCTGGATCCTGAAATTGTAATGTGTATCGTAAGTAATAACACTCCATTGGTCTTTGAAAGGTTCATAAGAAAATAAGGTGTCGTTATTACGGTAAATACCATATACATCATGGCGAACCAAGTCTTCTTCTGTATCGGGTTTTACCTGATCTTTAGGGCTACAGGTTATCAACAACAGAGCAGATAACACAGGAACCAAAACATACAATAAATTTTTCTTCATAGCTTAATGATTTATTAAAAAATCCCTCACAACCAATTTGTTCCGAGGGATCTAACAGGTGCTCGGGACGGGAATCGAACCCGTACGGACATTACTGTCCACAGGATTTTAAGTCCTGCGTGTCTACCTATTCCACCACCCGAGCAGTCTTTCAAAGGGTTTCTTTAAAAAAACCTCTCGTTTGGAGAGGTTTTGAGCGGAAAACGAGATTCGAACTCGCGACCCTAACCTTGGCAAGGTTATGCTCTACCAACTGAGCTATTTCCGCATAACATGCAAAATGGACTGCAAAGTTAGCGATTTTTTGTTTATAGCAAAAAAAACAAACTCTTTTATCTTGCTTTTAGGGCACCTCTTCCCCAAACTGTTCTAAAAATCTTACATCGTTTTCAAAGTACAAACGCAAATCTTTGATTTGCCATTTAAGCATAGCAATTCGCTCAACTCCCATACCAAAAGCATAACCGGAATATTTTTCCGGGTCTATTCCGGAAGCTTGTAACACATCAGGATCCACCATTCCTGCTCCCATAATTTCCAACCAACCGGTATGTTTGCATACGTTACATCCGCCCCCGTCACAAATGTTACAACTAATGTCCACCTCTGCCGAGGGTTCCGTAAAAGGAAAGTAAGACGGACGCAAACGAATACGGGCAGACGTACCAAACATTTCATGAGCAAATAGCAGAATGGCCTGTTTTAAATCTGCAAAAGACACATTTTCATCTATGTACAGACCTTCTACCTGATGAAAAATACAATGGGCCCGAGCAGAAATGGCTTCGTTCCTAAAGACCCTTCCGGGACAAACTACCCTAATGGGAGGTTTTTGTGTTTCCATGGTCCGTACCTGCACAGAGCTGGTATGGGTACGTAGCAGTACAGGGTTGTCAGAGTCTGTATGAATGAAGAACGTATCTTGCATATCGCGGGCCGGATGGTCAGGCGGAAAATTCAGTGCGCTGAAAACATGCCAGTCATCCTCTATTTCGGGTCCTTCGGCAATGGCAAAGCCCATACGTTCATAAATGCTCAAAATTTCACGTTGCACAAGAGAAACCGGATGCCTTGAACCTACATCGGCAAAATGTGCCGGACGGGTAAGGTCTCCTTCTTTTGGACCTCTTTCCGTTTGCAAAAGAAGCTGCTCTTTATGCACTTTAACCGCTTCCTGTACCTTGTTTTTTAACTGATTCAAATGTTGGCCAAGCTCCCGTTTTTGAGCCGGCTCTACGTTTTTGAACTCTTCAAACAACCGGGTAAGGACCCCTTTTTTTCCCAACATGTGAACCCGAAACTCTTCTACTTGTGCCAAGGTACCGGGTCTGAAAGATTCTAGTTGTTCCAAAACGTTATTAATGATGGTGCGCATGGTTTAGCTTCTATGTAAGTGTCCAAAAAAGTTGCAACGCTTCTTCTAAAGAAGACGTATGAAATGTTTTTTCCATATTAGGAGCCTCGTATCTCCTCCGCAAAGAGCAATACATGGTATAAGGTCCTTCCATGCGGTAAATGCAACGATGTCCGCGGGTGAGGGCTTCTTCCACGTCTTTACTGATTTTTTCACAAGCCACTTCCGGATGCAGGCAAATGGCCGAGTTTTGAGAAAGGCCTTCCTTAACAGAAGTAGTTACAATATCACCAAACAGTTCTTTTGCTTGCCGGCAGGCAGCGCGGTCACCGGACAAATACACTATAGGCGTGTTGTACATACCGGCTACCAGAGCGTTGTATCCCATTTCCGGAAGCGAGAGGCCGTTAAGTGTAAATTCATCTACAAATTTTGCCATGGTATGTGGAAGCACTCCGTCCGGAGTACCGGCTTTGGCGTGGTACCCCACAAAGAGAACGGCGTCGTATCCCGTTTCTATGGTCAGGATCATGGCACGGTAGTCTTCCGAGCACCTTCCTTTGATATGCAAAGCTCTTTTGTCTAGCAAATCCGGGATCAATGCATTATTGATTCCGTGTCCGTCACGCACACATACTTCTGTAGCCCCTGCATTAAAGGCTCCCTCTACAGCCGCATTCACTTCTCGTGTATATTGTACTCGATTTCTTTCATAATCTTGCTTACCGGGTGTAATGGAATCCCAATCGCACACTGTGGCAATTCCTTCAATATCTGCTCCTATCAGAATTCTCATAATTTTATTATTTATTATTTATTCCCAAACGACCTGTTTACGGCGTAAAGGCATGGTCATACAACGGGCTCCGCCCCCTCCTCTTGACAACTCGGTACCTACAATGGTAACTACACATTTCTTTATTTTATCAATATCTACTTTGCCGGAAATAACCTCTTTTGAAGTAACTATTTCAAAACCGTGTTTTGACATTTCGTTAAGTGTATGTTCATTGCGTGCATACGAAATAACCTTTCCCGGTGCAAAGGCAAAAAAGTTGGCTCCGGAGTGCCACTGTTCCCGTTCCTGGTTCCACTCGTCATTGCCTCCGCAAGAAATGGGTTCCAAATCAACCCCCAAGCGCCTTAGGGAAGTTAACAGGCCCGGTACGCGACGGATCTTTTCTACTTTTCCGTCGTGAAGCGTAATTTGCACCGTACTGTACCGCGTATCTCCTTGAATAAGAGGATCAAATACCATGCATTTATCTACATCCAGCATAGTAAACACCATATCCAGATGTATGAAACTTTCAGGAGAAGAAGGCAATTGCTGAACAAAAACATAGCTTTTGCCTTCCGGTGCCGATCTTGACAAGCTGCTCATCAACAGGTCTATACCCTGTGACGAGGTACGCATGCCGTTCCCTACCACCAGAATATCGTCCCGTACTACCAGAACATCACCGCCTTCCATCAATATAGAGCGGTCGTTAGGATGTTTGTCATAGGTATTTACTACGTGAGATTTAAAATAGGGATTGCTTTTAAAAATGGCGTCCATAATCAAAGATTCCCTGATTCTGATCTTATTGGCCATTCTGCATATGATGGCATTGTTACCCACTATGGCAGAAGCGTCCCTTGTAAAATAAAAATTGTACAAAGGGAGCAATGCATAATACTCTTCATTCAAGAAAGAAGTTAAGTTGTCAATTCTGGCAGGAAGTCCTTCAATCAGTTTGTTAGCCAACGTTCTGGAAGACATTTCCATAAGTTCGTCGTAATAATCGTTTACGTTTTCAGACAAGCAGATTTTACCTACCAGAGCGTTTCTGTGTCCGGGGTTGTCCAACACCTTAATAAGCAAATCTTTTACCTGATACACCTTAGCTACTTTTTCCAGAAACAGAGACAACTGTTCGTATTCCTGCCCGGCTACGGAAAGGTTTAAAATATCGCTATACAGGGCACGCTCTACAGACTTGGGAGTCATGTTTTCTACCTCGGGACCGGGTGTGTGAAGGATAACGGCCTCTAATTCGCCAATTTCTGAATTGACTTCTACCTGAAATTTTGATTCACTCATACAAATTCTTCATGGTTATGTGCTATGTCGTTAAACAACTGACGAAATTGCAAATTGTCCCTGGGGCAAATGAGCAAGGCATCGGGTGTATCAACAACAATATAATTTTCCAAATCTTTTACAACAATCAATTTTTCTTTTTCAGATGCATATACAAGGGTTCCTGTAACGTTATCCAGGTGAACACGGGAACCGGAAGTGGCATTATTTTTAGCATCTTTAGGGTAGTGCATATATATGCTTTCCCAACTCCCTAAATCTGACCAGCCAAAAGTAGCATCAAAAACATACGTGTTTTTCGCTTTCTCCATAACGCCATAATCTATAGAAACGTTACGTATTTCCTCGTATGTCTTTCTAATAAATTTTTCTTCGTGCTGGGTATTGTACAAGCTCAACCCGTTACGAAAAGGTTGGCTCACTTCCGGAATCCAGCGCTCCAATTGTTTTGCAATGGAAGCCAGACTCCAAACAAAAATTCCTGAATTCCAATAGAACTCACCGCTTTCTATCAAAATTCCGGCTAAGGTTGCATCGGGCTTTTCTGTAAACGTTTTTACCGGATACGCCAAATGATCTTGTACGGTCACCCCTTCTTGTTTCACTGCCTGTATATAACCGTAGCCAGTTTCCGGTCGCGAAGGTTTTATGCCTAAGGTAATCAACACGTCTTTCTGCGAGGCAAACTGTAAAGCACTACGAATGGTAGATAAGAAGGCTTCGTCCCCTACAATCAGGTGATCCGAGGGAGCTACCACAACGGTTGCTTTTGGATCTGTTTTCATGAGCTTATACGTAGCATAAGCAATGCAAGGCGCTGTATTGCGTCTGTAGGGTTCTGCAAGAATATTGCCTTCCGGCAGGTCGGGTAGTTGATGTTTTACCAAATCTTTATACTGTTCAGAGGTCACTACCAAAATCCGTTCCTTAGGTATAATATGTAGAAACCTTTCGCAGGTAAGCTGTAAAAAGCTTTTGCCTATACCCAGAATATCCAGAAATTGTTTAGGCATGGAATTTCTGCTCAACGGCCAAAAACGGGAGCCTATGCCGCCGGCCATAATTATGCAATATTGATTGTTACTCATACAAGAAGTGTAAAAGCATTTGGAATGTATTCCAGTTCATAAGTGGGGTCTCCCAATCCCTCCTTACCAAAAACTATACCTATGACATCAAACTGAGCTTCTGCAGTAATACGGTGAAGGGCCATATAAGCACGGGCCGCCTTTATCACGGTCCTTTGCTTATCTCTGTCAATGGTTTGTCCGGGAGACACAATATTTGTCCGGGAAAGAGAACGGACTTCTACAAAATGCACTTTTTGTGCCTTAGTGGCTATTATATCCAATTCTTTGTGCCCTGTTCTCCAGTTTGTATGAAGAATGTGAAATCCTTTTTTAATCAGGTAGTTTTTTGCCAGCTCTTCTCCTTTTTTCCCTGTTTGCCACCTGCTTGTTTTGCCTTTCTTCATCATCCTGTCCCTGCTTGCAAATGTAGCTATTTTTCACAAATATCTCCAATGATACAGCGGGCTGAGCCTAATTTCCTTCCTGGCAACCATAGACTCTTTGTACATCGCCCTTACATCGGTTTCACTTACCCATAGTATCCTATCATACAGCTCTTCAGGCGACATCCCCAACACCTCTGTCATATGACCGCCTCCGCCTCTGGCCCGGAAGGTACTCATGACTACATGGTACTCTTCGTTGGCATAAAACGGGGACCCGTCTGCCATACTCAACACTTTGATACGCGCTCCCGGCGGTTCATGACGTTCTACTCTGTACAAAATACCGGCTGCCGAATCGAAGTTGTAGGCCGGTCCGTCCGGATTGTCCAAACGTAATGAATGTGCATAATCCAGGTATTCAATAATTTCTTGCCCGGTCATCCTTACTACACTCAAGGTGTTTTCATAAGGCAAAGCCGTAATGAAATCCTTTACTTGCAACTGCCCCGCATACAAAACAAGGTTCCGTGCAGCCGGAGAAGCAAAAGAAATAACAGCTCCTGTAACGGCTGCCGTTCCTGAATTAGCGGCAGACAGTTGTATTCGGTGCTGTTCGTCAATCCATGCACTAGGCCCAAACATGGCATCGCGGCTATAAACAGATTGCAACAGCACACAACATTCCTCGGAATTGTATTCATTTTCACGCTCCATGAATTTACTTACTACCTTATCATAAGGCGGATACTCAGACATCTCACGGGTAGGAATCACTTGCGTAGCTATGGTAACTTTTGGTTTTTTATTTTTTCTCGGTTCTAGCTTAATATCGGCACGGCCAATGTGACCGGCCCTTGCCCCTGCCTCCAGCATATGTACTGTATCTCCTGCTTTATTAACCAAATACCCTGTTTCTACCGCATGTACGTGACCACAGCATATCAAATCAAAACCGGGTATGTTATACGCAATCCATGCACCAATACTAGCCGCACTTTCAGACGTGTCCCTGCCTTCAACCTCTCCCCATCCGGCATGAAACAAACCAATGAGCAAGTCGGGTTTTTCTTTTTCATAAATTTTCCGGACCCATTGGGCTGCCGCCTGTTCCGGATTGCCTACCGTAACACCTCCTTGGATATGATCCGGAAACCACTCTGTGGCATAAGGAGTCAATAAGCCCATAACTGCAATTTTCCACCCTCCGCGTTTAAGTACCGTATAAGGTTTAAAGTACGGTTCTCCCGTTTGGTCTTCTAAGATATTGGTAGAAATAATGGGCATTTTCATCTCGGCGTAAATCTTGTCGTACACCTTCCTGCCTACTTCCAGATCGTGGTTACCGGGAGTAATGGCATCGTATGAAAGCCAATTAAAAAGGCGGCTGTAAATGTGCTCAGAAGTGGTGTCTATATAATTGGCAAAGAAGACTTGGGGAGTTCCCTGAAAATTATCTCCTCCATCAAACAGCAGCAAGTTGCTGCCGTGTTTAGACTGCATGTCTTTGATATAGCCTGCCAGCGAAGACATTTCTGATCCCAAAACACCATGCAAATCTGTTGTTTGCAACACCACAAACGTTGTGGGGCTTTTCCTTCCGCAGGAAAAACTAAGGGTTAACCCAAGGAGGGTAACTGCAAATAAAATTCTGTTTTTCATTGGTATCTCCAATAGGGTAATGGCCTGGCACGGAAAGGACTTCTAGAGGCCTCCCAGTTCATAAAATCTTGGCGCATATCTGTTTTACTTTCCCACAACATCCTAGCCCTTATGGTAGCGGCATCCCATCCAACTCCTTCCAATAAATGTCCCCCTCCACCTTGTGCTCTGTAGGAGTTCATGACTACTTTGTATTTCCTTTCCTGTACAAAATCAAAACCTCCCGCCAAAGCATGGATCTGGATCCTTTCTCCCTCGGGTTTGTCCTTAAAGACGGTATAAAAAATACCGGCGGCGGTATCAAAATTAATAATGTCGGTTTGGCTATATGAGTATTCCAGGTATTGCTTGATCTCTGATCCGGTCATTTCTAATATACAAAGTGAGTTTTCATACGGGAACCAAGTAAAAAAATCTTTCAAATAGAGCTGTCCCTTACGTAAAACGGCATTATCACTTAAGGCCGAGGCAAAAGATACATCGGGAAGCAAGTCTGTGTGAAGACCTGCAATGGTCAACTGCCCCCTGTGCACCTCATCCACCCAGGCCGAGGGTCCCTCAAAAGCACGACGGCTTTCTATGGTATTTAACAATTCTGCAATAGGCTTCCGTTCGTATTCATAAGCCCGCTGAAAATAAGGGGTGAATGCGTTCAAATACTCCTGCCCCGGCTCGAGGGTATCTGTTTTAATGAGTTCGGGAACAATTTGCACTCGATTTCTGCCTCTGGGAGAAACGAGTACTTTGGCCTGAGCCAAAAACTCTCCTCCGGCTCCCGGGTTCATAAGCCAGACTGTATCTCTGTTACGCCCCAATACACTATAAATAGCAGGTCTGTGATCGTGCCCGTAACAAATCAGATCAATCCCCGGCACATGTTCAGCTACCCATAAAGAAGCATTTTCGCTTCCCAATTCACCCGTAGCACCTCCTTTTGCTCCCGTATGAAACAAACCAATGAGCAGGTCGGGTTTTTCTTTTTCACGAATGTGCGGGATCCAGTAAGCTGCCGACTCTTCTATGGACAGAAAATCCAATCCCGGCCGCAAACGTTCAGCTACCCATGAACTCACATGAGGCGTTAGCATACCTATTACAGCAATTTTATATCCTTTAACAGAAAAAACCTTATAAGGTTCAAAATACGGTTTTCTTGTTGACTCATGAATCACATTGGCAGAAAGTATCGGCACTTCCATTTGTCTGAAGACACGAGAAAAGACCGACATTCCCGCTTCAATATCATGGTTCCCCACACTTATGGCCGTATAAGGGAACCAGTCAAAGAAAGCGGCACAAATATGCTTTTCAACGGTATCAATATGACTGGAATAATACAATCCCGGCGTTCCTTGTAAGTAGTCTCCTGCATCTAGCAATAATGCACGATCTTTGTATTCTTCTTTCATGTGATGTACGTAACCGGCCAAGCCGGCCAAAGAGGAATCAAAGCGACCGTGCAGATCACTTGTTTGTAGTACAATAAAAGAGGTAGGCTGTTTAACACAGGAGTAGATGGTCAAACAGCCGAGCATTACGAGAAATAACACTAAAGGCTTACTCGTTCCTGTAGTTTTCATACTTACAAATGTATGAAAAATTCGCACACTTTCCATAAAAAAAAGACCCAAAATCCTTAAACGGACTTCGGGTCTTATACAGTCAGCAAAATGCTGAGAAACGTTTAGAACAACAAGCGGAATCCAAGCAACATGCTCCAGGTAGAGCTGGTTGACAAGGATTTGGACAACTGCGACTTGGCTTTAAAGTCGGCAATATCGTCTGCGTTCAGGCGGAACGTAGGAGCTTGTGAAGTAGTTCCGGCACTAACAACGCTTAACGGCATTACGTTGTCGTAGCTTGATAAAGCGTTATAGTAATAACAACCCCAAGAGTCGTTCAGCAAGTTTCCTGCATTCAGGATATCCAGGGAAACCTGTAGGGTTAACCTGTTGTCTTTGCCAAAGTTTACAAATACGTCTTGCAACACTTTGATATCAAAGCGATGTATCCAAGGACGTACGTGGCCAAAGCGTTCTGCATATTCGCCTTTACGTGCACTCAAATACGCATTGTTGTCTACGTATTCAAAGAAAGCTTGGCTTTGCTGCTCGGGAGTCATGCCTTTGTGCTCTACAAAAGTAATTTCGCCGGGGTTGGCCGGGATGTACATCAGATCCGAGTTGGAACTTCCGTCACCGTTTACGTCTCCTGCATAGGTGTAGCTCCATCTGCCGCTGGGAACTCCTTGGTAAACCAAACCGATGGTGGTTGCCAAGTGGTTCAAGTATTCAATGCGGTAGGTGATGTTTCCAATCAAACGATGGGGGATAGAGAAGTTGGAGTAGCTCAGTCCCGGATTGTTCAAGGAATTCACAGAAGCATTGGCTGTCCAAACAGAGTAAGCCGTTGAACCGGGGTTGGCAGATACGTCCTTAGCATTGGTATAGGTATAGGCTACCATACCGCTCAATCCCTTAGAGAAGTTCTTGGTCAACTGGGCTGTCATCTGCAACTGATAGCCTTTGCTAGAGTTGGTAAACAACATGGCCGAGGCCAGGGTGGGGCTCACCTTACGATTATCGCTTGTCCATACAGGACGTTTGTCGGGACCGGCCATAGTTCCCTGGGCGGCTGCCTCGTTGGCATTCACCTGAGTTACGGCATTCACGTCTTTGCTGTACAAAACTTCTCCGGTAAAGATCATGTTCCAGGGCAATTCCATATCCACCGCCAGGTTGTTACGCCAAATTTGCGGGAATTTAAAATCTTTATCCACCATAGCTATGTTGGCGTTGTTGGGCAAGAAGTTGGGGTCGGGTTTGTCGGGGAATGTAGTCTTATCTGCGTTAATCAACGCTTTATAATCGGGGTTGAATTTCAAGCCGTAAGCAGCACAAGTAGCAGCGTTCCAGGCCAACTCAGGTGACTGAATCATAGCGGAACCTCCTACCTGGTTGGTAAACCATACAAAAGGCATCATACCCGAGAACAAACCGGTACCTCCACGCAATTGCAAGGAACGATCACCCAAAACGTCCCAGTTGAATCCAATACGGGGGTTGATGGTGACTTTGGGTTTGGGCCATGTACCTACGTCCCAAGATCCGCCTTTAACGGATATACCGGAATCGGGATATTCAATATCTCTAAAACCTGTCGTTTTGCCTACAATGGCTTGGTTGGTATCCATTTTGTCAAAATAGAACGGCATTTCCAGACGCACACCATAGGTGAGTTTGAATGCCGGAGTTACCTGCCACTCATCTTGAGCATACACACCACCGTAACCAAATGTCAACATCTGGCCGGGAGCATCGTTGCCGTAATACCCGTAAGTTAAGCCAAAGCCAATGGGCGTAGCATCATTAATGAAGTCATCCACAGAGCCATAACGATAGTAGCTGGTCCCTTCCCTAATATAGGAGTTCCTCACATACATACGCTCAAAAGAAGCCCCCACCGTTACGGTGTGGCGATTCAAGTTTATGGTCAAGTTGTCTACAATATTCCAGGTATTGTTCAATACCTCGTTGTGGAAGGTGAAAAGCTCATAACCAAAAGACATGTATGCGTCGCCTTCTTTCCAGATATCCACATGGGGGAAACGATTCAAAGGCTCTTCAAATCTGTCGTTGGGTGAGGTCCGTCCGTCACGAATGTGAGTGTAAGTAGCATAGAACTGGTTGGTAATGCGTGACGATAACGTGGAGTTCAATTCACCGGTTATCGACCGTACAGTATTCTCCATTCCGTAAAAGTTGTTCTGGAAAGCAATGGAGTTAAGGCTCATACGTCCGCTTCTGGCACGGTCAATTCCCGAAGGCCCCGAGGTGGCGTTGGTTACGTTCATATAGGAACCTACCACGTCGTTGTAGCGTACCATTAATTTGTGGTTGCGGCTGATGTTCCAATCCAGGCGTGCCAAAATCTTGTAGTTCTGAACCCTGAAGGGATCCCAATCTTTGTATTTGCCCGGATCGTATCCGTATTTGCTAATCAGGTGTTGTTTAACCCTTTCCAAGTCAGCCTCTGATGTACGGGCAATAAATTGATCTTGTTTGGCAATGCCGTCTGTGCTGGGTCTCCAGGCAACTCCGGCAGCATTTTCCGTTTCAAACTCACCGCTCAAGAAGAAGAACAATTTGTTCTTAATGATGGGACCGGCTACACGTACACCGTACGTTTGCTTACCTACTTCATCCACACCTTGAATCTCTATTCCATCTACAGTTTTTCCTTGCATACCTGCAAAACGTTGGTACGTATAAGCAGATGCTTGGAACTTGTTGGTACCACTCTTGGTTACAGCGTTAATAGCCGCTCCGGTAAAGCGGGACTGGCGGATATCATAAGGTGCAATATTGACGGTAATTTCTTCAATAGCATCTAATGAAATAGGCTCTGCACGTCCACCGGGCAGGTCGGATGACAAACCAAAGTTGTTGTTAAATCCGGCACCGTCTACCGTAAAGTTATTCATACGGTTGTCGCGCGATGCAAATGAAAATCCGCTAGCCTGGGGGGTTAATTTGGTAAAGTCCTGAATACCACGACTTACCGTAGGTAAAGCGGCAATTTCCCGGGAGCTCACATTGGTGGATGTTCCCGACTTGTCTGAGGTCAGAATGGGGTTGTCTACCCCGGCAGATATCACAATGGCCTCTAATGTTGTGGCTGCCTCTGCAATCACAATGTTCTGAACGTAGTTTTCACTAAGACGCAGTGTAATGTTGCCGTATACGGCATCTGCATAACCCACATACGATACGGTAACCGTATAGGGACCGCCAATACGCATATTATGTATGCGGTAGTTACCGTAGTTATCGGTAATGGCATAATATTGTGTCCCGGAAGGAGTGTGAACAGCTATCACAGTGGCTCCGGGAACCGCTGCTCCATCTGCTTCCGTTACACGACCACTCATACTGGATGTAGTGATCTGCGCAAATGCCAAAGTGGCAATAAAGAAACTCATTGCCAAAAGGGCAAGTTTTTTAACAGTTTGTTTCATAGGTTATTGTTTAATTTTTTAATAAAGTTTTCAGGTTACTGAAAGATATACTCTAACGCTGCGAAATTAAGATATTAATCTCAAACCAAAAAAACAAAGCCCGGAAATTGTAGAAATTTCCGGGCTGCTTTGGATTCTTTTTCTGCCTTCTGTTCTAGAAGACAATTCCATCTGCAGGTTGGTGCGAAACATAAAATGCATTGCCCACTTGCGGTGATTCATTGTAAGCAGCTCTTCTGCCTACAATCGTAATCAAATCTCCTTCCTTCAGTCCCGTCTCTGCAAGCAGAGTTTGGAATAGCCTGGAGGCACCACGCCATCCCGGAACCAGTCCGTACACGTACACCTCGGAAGTTCCATCCGATATGTTGAAGTTCCCGTATTGGTCTGTCTCTGATAAAGTACCTACCGTACCCACCAGACGATAATACGTGTCGCCAACAGCAGCCTCTAAAAACTCTGAGAGCGTGGCTTCTACAACCGGAATGTGTTCTTCTACCGTTGCGTTAACACCTTGTGGAGTTCCGGCATACGACCCGCGAGGAGTCACAACCGTGACAATATCACCCTCTTTTATGCCCATGTTCTTCCACTGCTTTGTTTGGCCGTGTTCATCAAGTATACCGTAAATGTACACTTCACCGGTAGCATCTTTTATGTAAATATTTCCATAATCGTTGCCCGTATCCCGGGTGATGAGACCTGAAATCCGATATTGTGTAGCGTCTTCTGCAGCCGCAATAAATTCCTCAATGGTAGCATCGATAATGGCTCCTATTTGCGTAACAACAACCCTAACGGTAGAAGAATTACCGCCTTTGGCAGAAGTAAAGGAAATGCTTGCCGTACGGTCTCCTCCCAGGTTGGGCTCTGCCACAAAAGCTACGCGCGTAGAATCATCAGCTCCTTTACTCATGGATTTGACAGAAAGCCAATCTTCATTGTATTCTATATCCAGTCCATCCCCCTTGTACAGAACAGCTACTTCAAACATGCCGCCCTCCTTGGGTACTTCCACTGCCTCCACTGCCGCTGTAATAAGCGAAGGAGTAATCTTATCAACGGTCACGTCTACCAGTTCAATTTCCGCTCCGTATGTTAAGCGCGGACCGTGGACCATTACGCGGTCTCCCACTGCCAGGCCCAGGCTCAAAAAATTTTGCGTGTTGCCTTTGGCATCCAATGTTCCGTAAATCAACAACTCTCCCGTTCCGTCATTCAAACGCCAGTTTCCATAAACGGTATTTTCAATGACCATTACCTGCCCTTCTACCCAATATATCTTGCCATCGACCCCGTTTTCTCTCACTTCTTTACACGTTGAGAGAACAATTTCCTGAGGACCGGCAATTTGGGTTACGGTCAACACCTGCACCTTTCCGGCGCAGTGTATATACACTTCAGAAAAATAATCTGACTCCGTAGCCCCTGTAGAAAAAGTAACTTTTGTACCTTCCGGAGCAGCACCCCCACTGGTGGGAGTTACCGTCAACCAATCCGGGACATTGGTAATGTTCCAACTTTCAGTAGCTATCAGGGTAATTGTCTTTGAACCGCCCCCTTTAGCAAAGCCAATATAGGACATGTCCACTTTTACCTCTTTCAAGTTGGGTATCTCTATTTCATCTTTACAGCCTGTAAGTAATGCTGCAAAGGCAAAAACCGATAATAATATATATTTAAGTTTCATAAGGTAAGTTTTAGCTGATTAGTTAAAAAGATATCTAATACCAACCTGCAGTGACCAGCATTGACCCATTGAGTGGCTGTAATCCCAGGTCTTGGCACCTTCCTGTACCCTTGTCTTGAATACCGGGATACCTTGTTCGTTGATACTGTCTAATTGCAAGATGCGTCCGCTCATTGCCTCGGTAGAGAGGATTTGGTGGACACCCCACTTGCTATTGAACAAGTTGGCTATGTTCATCAAGTCAAAATTCAGTTGGAAGGTATTTCTTGATTTGCCAATGTTGACAACGAAATCTCTCGAATAACGGAAGTCAAAACGGTGTACCCAAGGTGAATAAACACTATATGCTTCTGCATATTTCCCTTTGTTCTTGGTCAAATAGGCATCTTGATCTGCAAACGCCCAGTAACGCTCCCTATCGCTTTGTGAAGCGAACAAAATTTCAGTATCGTCTTTGGGTATGTACATCACGTCATAAGCAATGTTGTCCCCGTTGAAGTCGCCGTTGTACATGTACGTATAGTTGGAACCGCCACGATACGCTTGGTAGAACAATGCAAAATGGTTCTTTGAATTGTCTTGGTACGAAATGGAAGCAAACACACGGTCAGGAGTCACGTATTGGGAATTGCTCAATCCTGCAAAATTGGCTCCCTCAACTGTGGGAATGTACAAGTAGGCAGATTCGGCATTGGAACCGGGCATACCTGTAATCTGCTTCATAACCGTATGTGTATAAGAGGCCATGATGTGCAAATTCTTCATGGGGCTCATGTTCAACATGACGTTGGCTGTCCATCCGTATCCCTTATTTGTGTTGGTAAGCACAAACGCGTCTGTATCTGTATATCTATACTCTTCCGGATAAATATGA